>Ga0316622_100001666_pt1 | contig 14724 bp, 16 predicted proteins | sample OWC_Aug_OW2_C1_D_FD_207646 | JGI IMG/M metagenome (GOLD analysis project Ga0316622, IMG submission 207646) | Wetland soil microbial communities from Old Woman Creek delta, Ohio, United States - OWC_Aug_OW2_C1_D5_C | ecosystem: Environmental > Terrestrial > Soil > Wetlands | place: USA: Ohio... | reverse complement strand
GCCCTTGAGCCAGCGGTCGTAGGCGCGCTCGAGGCCCTCCTGGCCACGGTCGTCCACATCCGTAAAGCCGACGACATGGGCACTCACCTCGCCGGTCGGATAGTACCGGCGATACTCCCGGCGCAGCTCCACCCCGGCGATGCCGGTGTCACGCACCCGGGCGGCGACATCCGGCTCCAGGTGCCGGCGTAGGTAGACGAACTCGCGCTCCAGACGTCCGGCCAGCGCCTGCTCGATCTGGTGGGTGGTGATCCCCAGCAGCCGGGCGACCTCAGGCCAGCGCTCCCGATCGGCGACGAACTTCTTGGGGTTGACCGCGACCGAGTCGACGGCAGTGCTGACGGCCAGGGGCTCGCCATTGCGGTCCAGGATCATGCCCCGGTGCGCCGGTACCACGACCGTGCGGAGGTAACGCGCGTCACCCTGGTCTTGCAGAAACTCGCCTTCGAACAGGACCAACCCGAGTGCCCGGGAGAGCAGCAAGAACGCGGCGGTCGCCAGCGTCAGCAGGACCAGCCGGCGACGGCCAGGATAGGTGTCGAAGGTCGGATCGGACTTCATGGCGTGACCAGGACGATGGACTCCGGCGGGGGTACCTGCAGTCCCAACCGCTCGCGCGCCACGGTCTCGACGCGCCCGTGCGTCGCCCAGGTGCTCTGCTCGAGCTGGAGCTGTCCCCATTCGACGTTGAGGGCATCCCGCTCGCGCTCGAGACCCTGCAGGTCACCAAAGAGCCTGCGGGTGGCATGCTTGAGGTACACCACCTCAAGCGCCGTGGCGAACACCGCCAGGCCGAGCAGCGCCACCACCCAGGCCCGCGTCCGACCCCACATCAGAGCTTCTCCGCCACACGCAGGACCGCGCTGCGGGCCCGCGGGTTACGCCCGACCTCCTCGGCGCCCGCCCGGACCGGCCCACCGACGACCCGCAGCCGCGGCCGGAGCTGGTCCTGGGTCACGGGCAGCTCGCGCGGGTAGGGATCGCCCCGCGCCTCGTCGCGCATGAAGCGCTTCACCCGGCGGTCCTCGAGCGAATGGAAGCTGATCACGGCGAGCCGCCCACCGGGACGCAGGACCTCCAGGGCCTGGGGCAGCGCCGCCTCGATCTCCTCCAGCTCTCGGTTCAGGAAGATTCGGATCGCCTGAAAGGTCAGCGTCGCCGGGTGGTGCTCCCGCGGACGCCGCGGCAGGGCAACCCGCACCGCCTCGCCCAGGTCGGCGGTGGTGAAGAGCGGTCGGGACCGCACGATGGCGGCGGCGATCCGCTTGGCCTCGGGCTCTTCACCGTATTCGCGCAGGACCCACGCGATCTCGGCCTGGGGGGCACTATTGAGCCAATCGGCCGCGGTGGACCCCTGGGTCGGATCCATGCGCATGTCGAGGGGGCCAGGCCGCGAGAAGCTGAAGCCTCGCTCCGCGGCCTCGAGCTGGGGCGAGGACACCCCCAGGTCGAAGAGCACGCCGTCGACGCGGCCCGTGAGTCCGAGCTCGCCGGCAACCGCCCCGAGCCGGGAGAACGTCCCGCCGCGGACCGCCAACCCGGGATGGTGCTCGGCCAAGCGACGGCCCACCGCGACGGCCTCAGGGTCCCGGTCCAGCGCTAACACGAATCCCCCGGCACCGACGCGCTCAAGCAAGGCGAGCGCGTGGCCGCCGCGGCCCAGGGTGCAGTCCAAGAAGATCCCCCCCGGACCTGGCTGGAGCCGCTCGAGCACTTCGTGCAGAAGCACGGGTTCGTGGTTGGCCATCTCGGACTCGCCATCACGCCTGCCCCTGGCCAGTGGGCGGACCCGACGCGGAGCGGCCCCGCCGCGCGCTTCGCTCTTCCTCCCGGAGCTCCCCGAAACGGGTCGCCCAGTGGTCCTCGTCCCACAGCTCGAACTTCTCGGCCAGGCCGACCATGCGCACCCGCCGATCCAGCCCGGCGAACTCGCGCAGGTTCTGCGGGATCAGGATCCGGCCCTGGCTGTCCATCTCGCACTCGCTCACCTTACCGATCAGGAGCCGCCTGATGTTCTCTGCCTGGGGGTCGAACTCGGGCCGCTGCCGCAGGGCCTGCTCGATCCGATCCCACTCGGGGGCCGGGTAGGCGGTGAGGCAGAGCTCGTCGAGGTTGATGGTGACGAAGAGGACGCCGCCCGAGAGCTCCTGGATGGCGTCCCGATAGCGGGTCGGGATGGCCAGCCGTCCCTTGGGGTCCAGGCTAAGCGGAATATCCCCGCGGAACACCCTTCCCCCTTCCTATCCCCCTGAGATCCACTTTCTTCCACTTTTTTTCCACTCCACCAAGTATGGGTAGAGGGGTTTTGCACTGTCAAGGAGTCCCCGCACCCGACAATGAAACCAGGAAAATCAGGAGGATATTGCCGAAGAGGAACAGACCTACGGAACCCTTCCGCGAGGAAAAAAAGCGCAACAAGTGCGCAATCAGCACCTTGTCACTGATGCTTTAACTAGAGGGTCAACTCGGGACCGGAAGAAGGGGTGGGAGCCGGCCGATAAGCCGGGTTCTGTCGTGGGCAGCCATTCATCTGGGATGCGCGTCGCCGCGCACCTCTAGCGACCTACCCGGGAACGGCGCGGGCCGCGCCCTCGCCCTGCTTTCGCCGGGCGAATTCCCCTACTCGGTCTTGCTCCAGGTGGGGTTTACCCTGCCACCGACGTTACCGCCGGCGCGGTGCGCTCTTACCGCACCTTTTCACCCTTGCCGTCGCTCCAGCGGACCGGAGCGCTTGGGCGGTGTGTTTTCTGTGGCACTTTCCGTGGGCTCGCGCCCCCCAGGGGTTACCTGGCACCTCGCCCTGTGGAGCCCGGACTTTCCTCCGCGGCACAGGCCGCGGCGACTGCCTGGCCGACTCCCGGGCCATAGTGTGCGCAGGGTGCGCGTAGGACCGCAAGGGCACCCACGGCGTATGCCGCGACCGTTCAAGCGCCGCCGGTCGAGGGCGACTCTCGGGCCATGGCGAGGGCCCGCGCATAGAGGGCCCGCCGGCCGCGGCCTGTGATCCGCGCTGCCAGCGCCGCCGCGGTCGATGGCGGCACTTCCTCGAGGAGGACCCTCAGCACCCGCTCCTCCTCGGGGCCCACCTCGCGGTCCTCCGTGGCCGGCTTGCCTGCGACGACGACGACGTACTCCCCGCGCTCGCGCTCGGCGCGCTCCGCCAGCCACTGCGCCAGGGTGCCGAGCGGGGCGCGCCGCAACTCCTCGAACACCTTCGTGAGCTCCCGGGCGAGGAACCCGTCGCGATCAGCCCCGAAGATGCTGACCAGATCGCCCAGCGTCTCGCGGATGCGGTGGGGCGCCTCGTAGAGCACGATCGGCCGATCCTCTCCCGTCAGCTCTTGCAGGCGGCCCCGGCGCGCCCCGGCGCGCGGAGGCAAGAATCCCTCGAACACGAAGCGGTCCGCCGGAAATCCCGCGACGGACAGGGCCGCAACGACTGCGCTCGGCCCGGGGATCGGCACCACGCGCAGGCGCGCGGCGTGCGCCTGCGCGACCAGGTGGGCGCCGGGGTCGCTCAGCAGTGGGGTCCCCGCGTCGGAGACCAGTGCCACCGAGTCCCCGGCGCGCAGACGCTCGATCAGGCGCGGCACGGCCTGATGCTCGTTGTGCTCGTGCAACGCGGTCGCGGGGATACGGATGCCGTGGTTGCGCAACAGGACGCCCGTATGCCGGGTATCCTCCGCGGCGATCAGGGCCACCCCGGCGAGGGTCTGGAGGGCTCGCTGGCTAAGGTCCGCCAGGTTGCCGATAGGGGTCGCAACGACGTAGAGCGTCCCGGCTTCGATTGACACTGTCCTACCCCTTTCGCTAGGTTTCCGCTCTCAACATGCCGGCGCGCCGAGGAGCGCGCCCTCGCTGGGGCTTGGTCGCCCCGAGACCCCAGCGCAACCCCAACCCGCAAGGAGCAGCCGCCCGGGAATGACCCACGTCGCCCGCCTCACTCGCCCGGCCTTTCTCCTGGTCCTCATCAGTATCCTCATCGGTTGCGCCGGGGTACCCGAGCGGGAGGGCGCCGCCCCGCCCGACGCCGAGGCCCGCCAGCTCGCGGCCGCCGGTCGCCACCGCGAGGCGGCGCAGGCCTGGCTCAGGCTCGCCGGCGACGCACGTAAGGATACGGCACAGCGCTACCGCCTGGAGGCGGCCAATAGCCTCGTCTCGGCCGAGGACCGTGAGGGTGCGCGCCGGGTCCTCGCCGACGCGCAGGCTCGCGGGGTACCCCAGAGCCTGAAGATCAAGGCTGACATCGTCACGGCGCGGCTCTCGCTCGGGGAAGGGCGGCCGGAGCAGGCGCTCGCGGCGCTCGCCGGCCCGTACAGCGAGCAGGCCGACCGTCACGACCGATGGCGGGCCCAGATCCTCCGCGCCGACGCCCAGGACCGACTTGGGCGCCCGCTGGAGGCGGTGCGGGAGCGGGTCGCGGCCGAGCGGTTCGCGACGGTAGGGAGCGAGACGAGCCAGAACGCCCTGGCCATCTGGCACCTTCTCTCCAGGCTTCCGCCGCGAGCGCTCTCCGACCGGCGTCCCCCGCCGCCCGACCCGCTGGGAGGCTGGCTCGAGCTCGCTGCGGTTTACCGCGAGAACGCGCGGAGCTCCAGCGGCCTCCCTCGCGCCCTCGACACCTGGCGCGCCCGATACCCCCGGCACCCGGCGGAGCTTGACGTCGTCCCGGAGCTCCTCGACATGGCGAAGACCCGGGGCGGGATGCCGCTTCACGTGGCGGTGCTCCTCCCGGAGCGGGGTCCCTTCGCCACGGCGGCGAGCGCGGTGCGGGAGGGGTTCATCGCGGGTTGGTTCGCCCAGGGTGGGGGGCCGGAGGTCACCTTCCACGACACCAGTCCGGACGACCTCGACACGGTGCTGCAGCGGGCGGTCGACGCCGGCGCGGACTTCGTGGTAGGTCCCCTGGACAAGCCGTCCGTCGGCCGTCTCCTCGCCAGCGCCCCAGTGCCCGTCCCGGTGCTGGCCCTGAACCGCGCAGACGGCGGCCGATCGGGCATGGCGGCCGAGATCTACCAGTTCGGACTTGCCCCCGAGGAAGAGGCACGGGCGGTCGCCCGGCGGGCGCGGGCAGACGGCTTCAGCCGGGCTGGCCTGCTCTACCCGGACAGCGACTGGGGCGAGCGCGCCGGGGCGGCCTTTCGCGAGAGTTGGATCGAGCTGGGCGGGGTGGTCGTGAGCGAGGGACACCTCGGCAATCAGCCCGAGAGCGTCGCCGCGGCGGTGAAGGCGGCGCTGCGCCTAGGGCAAGCCGCGGCGAGTCCGGGGGCTGCCCGCGTCGAGGGCGGGTCCGATCCGGATGTCCTGCTGCTCGCCGCCTTCCCAGTCCAGGCCCGTCAGGTCCCGCCGGAGGTGGCACGTCAGCTGTCCGGCGCGCTGCCGACGTACGCCACCTCCCACGTGTACGCCGGACTCCCTGACCCCCGGCAGGATCAGGGCCTGGAAGGCGTCCTCTTCGCCGACATGCCGTGGGTCATCTCCCCCTCGACCGTGGCCCCCGACCTGCAGCACAGCTTCGCGGAGAAGTGGCCTGATCTGCGCGAGGGCTACAACCGGTTGTTCGCCTTCGGGGTCGATGCGTATCGTCTGGTGCCAGAGCTCTTCCGCGCGCGGGGCACGGAGGCCGCGGCGGTGTCTGGCGTCACCGGCCAGCTGAGTCTGGACCGCGTGAACCACGTCATCCGTGAGCCCGCGTGGGCCCAGTTTCGGGGCGGCGTTCCGGTCCCCCTCGGCCCTCCCGGGGCGGCCCCGTGAGTCCGAAGGCGCGTCAGCCACCACCCGATCGCGGCGGCTGGGCGGAGGACATGGCGTTACACCATCTCCGCGCGGCCGGCCTGCAGCTGGTGACGCGCAACTACCGTTGCCACCGCGGCGAGCTGGACCTGGTCATGCGCCAGGGCCCGCTGTTGGTATTTGTCGAGGTGCGCCAGCGCGCGAGCGACCGCTTCGGCGAGGCGGCAGAGACCGTGGATTGGCGCAAGCGCACGCGACTGCTCGCGACTGCGGCTCACTATCTCCAGAGCCATCCGGCCGCCACCCGATCGCCCTGCCGGTTTGACGTGGTGTCCGTGAATGGCCCTCCGTCAGACGCCCAGCTGCGCTGGATCGCGAACGCCTTCGTCGGCTGAGCGAGCGCGATGGCGGACGCGAGCAATGGTCGGCAGGCCAGGTGAAGAGACGGTGGATCCGATCACCCGCGTCAGGCAACAGTTCGAGGAGAGCATCAACGCCAAGGTCGCCGCGGCCGATGTCCTTGCGCCGTTAATCGCTCGAGCGGCCGAGCTCGTCACCGCGCAGCTGCTCCTCGCGCGCAAGGTGCTCGCCTGTGGCAACGGCGGATCGGCTGCCGACGCCCAGCACTTCGCGTCGGAGATGCTGAACCACTTCGAGCTGGAGCGCCCGGGCCTGCCGGCCATCGCGCTCAGCACGGACACGTCGACCCTGACCTCGATCGCCAACGACACGTCGTACGACGAGGTATTCTCACGCCAGATCAGCGCCCTGGGTCAACCGGGCGACGTGCTCCTCGCAATCTCCACAAGCGGCAACTCGCGCAACGTCCTGGCGGCGATCAGGGCGGCGCACGACCGCGACATGCACGTAGTGCTCCTGTCGGGACGGGACGGAGGGCAGGCGGCCGCACTCCTGACCGGAGGCGATGTGGAGGTCCGGGTACCGAGCCGCTCGACCCCACGCATCCAGGAAGTTCATGCCCTGGTGCTGCACTGTCTCTGTGATCTGGTCGATCGGCTCCTGCTCGGAGTGGAGGGTTAGAAATGGTCAATCACTGGAGGTTGCTCCCGACCGTCGTCGTGGGTGCCCTTGTCCTCGGCGGCTGCGCCCCGGTCATGGTCGGCGGCGCCGCGGTAGGCGCCACTAGCATGGCACTTGACCGGCGGTCGGCCGGCACCCAGGTGGATGACGAGGCGATCAAGCTCAAGGCCTATGAGAGTGTCCGCAGGGACCCGGAGCTCACCAGTGCGGCGCCGCCCGACTACCTCGATCCGACCGCGCCGCCGCCGGCGGAGCTCAGCCACGTCGAGGTCACCGTGTACAACGGAGTCGTACTGCTCACCGGCGAGGTGCCAAGCGAGGCCGCGCACGAGCGGACAGGAGAGCGGATCAAGACGATCGAGAAGGTCCAACGCGTCTACAACGAGCTCACCGTCGCTCCCCCCTCTTCGACCGAGTCTCGGCAGAAGGACAGCTTGATCTCGGCAAAGGTCCGGACGCGCATGCTGCTCGAAAAGGACTTCGACTCGGACGCGGTCGCGGTCACGACCACGGGCGGCACCGTGTATCTCATGGGTCTGGTCAGCCGCAATGAGGCCGAGACGGCAACCGCGATCGCCCGCAACACGGTCAACGTCGTGCGCGTCGTCCGCCTGTTCGAGCTCCTGGACTAGGCGGAGCGGGGAGACCCGAGGCACCCCGTGGGCCGTGATCCCGGACCAACCCCCGCCTTCCGGCGCGCCCTCCGCGAGACCCTTGGGGCGGACGGCGTGCTCGAAGAGGCAGCCGACTGCTGGGCCTACGGATACGACAACAGCCGCGAGCAGGCACCCCCTGACGTCGTCGGCTTCGCGGAGGAGCCGGGGCAGGTGGCGGAGGTCGTACGCCTCTGCAACCGACACCGGGTCCCACTCGTCGCCCGCGGACGCGGCACCGGGACCACGGGGGCAGCGGTCCCGATTGCCGGCGGCCTCGTGCTCTCTCTCGAGCGGATGGATCGGGCCCTGGAGGTCAACCCGGACGACCGGCTGGTGGTGGTCCAACCCGGCATCACCAATCAGGCGGTGCAAGAGTTGGCCGGGGCGCACGGGTTCTTCTGGGCACCGGACCCGAGCAGCGCCGAATACTGCACGGTGGGGGGGAACCTCGGCCACAACTCCGCCGGTCCCCGCGCAGTGAAGTACGGGACTACGCGGGAGAACACGTTGGGCCTCAGGGCCGTGACGGGCGCGGGCGAGGTGATCCGCACGGGGGTACGGACCACCAAGGGGGTGGTGGGCTATGACCTGACGCGCCTCATCATCGGTTCGGAAGGGACGCTGGCCGTGATCACCGAGGCGACCCTGCGGCTGATCCCCCAGCCCGAGGCCCGCCGGGCCTTGCGCGCCGCTTACCGCGACATCGGCGACGCCGCCGCGGCCGTCACCCGGATCATGGCGCAGCCGCTCATCCCGAGCGCCCTCGAGTACATCGGGGGGCTCGGCGTCGACTTGGTGCGCGGGAGCCCGGGTGTGTCGCTACCGGCCGAGACGGGGGCGCTCTTGCTCATCGAGGTCGACGGCCCCGCGGCCTGGGTGGACGACGCCGCACGGTCCGTGGCGGAGATCAGCCAGGGGCCGGGGCTCGTCGAGGTCACCATTGGCGCCCGTGCCGAGGACACCGCCGACCTCTGGGCCGCGCGCAAGGCATTGTCCCCCGCGCTGCGCAGTCTCGCGCCAAAGAAGATCAATGAAGACATAGCCGTTCCGGTCTCTCGATTGCCGGCATTCATCCGCGGCGTCGAAGAGCTCGCCGCCCGTCACCGCCTGCCCATCGTCAATTTCGGGCACGCGGGCAACGGCAACATCCACACCAACCTGATGGTGCACCCCGAGCGGGACGACGAGCTCGACCGGGCGCGGGTCTGCCTCTCCGAGCTCTTCGACCTCGTCATCGCCTTGCAGGGAACCCTGTCCGGCGAGCACGGGGTCGGCCTGGCCAAGCGCGAGTTCGTCGACCGGGAGATCGACACGGTCACGCTCGGCGTCATGCGGCGGATCAAGGCGGACCTCGACCCCAACGGGATCCTGAATCCGGGGAAGGTGTTTCCGGATAGGAAGGTAGGCACGGTGTGACCGACACTGAGGCCTTGTGCCGGCGAGGGTGGCGCTACCGGGGCGGGGCGGACATCCCGGCGAGGGTAGCGCGGTACAACTCTGCGTCGGCCTCACTGAAGCAGCAGGCGATGACCTCCTCGAGGCACGGCTCGTACTCGCGCATGGCCATCAGGGCGATGCGGGCCGCATCGGCCTTGGGAAAGCCATAGGCGCCGGTGCTGATCGCGGGAAACGCGATGGTACCTACGCCGTTCGCGAGGGCCAGGTCGAGGCTCGCGCGATAGGCACTGGCCAGCAGACCCGCCTCGTTCCGGCCTCCGCCGTGCCAGACGGGGCCAACCGTGTGGATCACCCAGCGGGCGGGGAGGCGAAAACCCGGTGTGATGCGGGCCTCTCCTGGGGGGCAACCCCCCAAGCCCCGGCAGGCCGTCAGCAGGGCCGGACCCGCGGCACGGTGAATGGCGCCGTCCACCCCCCCGCCACCGAGCAACGTCGAGTTGGCAGCGTTGACGATCGCGTCCACCCGTAGGGTGGTGATGTCGCCGACCTGCACGGTGATCACGATGGCCCTCGCCGCATAATGCGGGCCGGACCGCCCGGCTACTTGACGACGCGCAGACTGGGCCGCTCGGGCGGACCGCGCCGCTCCGGCGGCGGCTCGTGCCCGGGCTCTTCCTCGGGAAAGGCCATGCCCTGCCCATTCTCCCGGGCATAGATGGCGAGGACCGCCGTTACCGGGAACCGCACCCGGCGCGAGACCCCGCCGAAGCGGGCGACCATCTCCACCCACTCATTGCCGATGTCCAGTGACCTCACGGCGGAGGGCGAGACGTTTAGCACGACCCGCCCGCCCTGGACGTGATCCGCGGGCACGTCGACCCCCACGCGCTCGGCATCGACAAGCACGTGCGGCGTGAGTCCGTTATCGAGGACCCACTGGTACAACGCTCGAATGAGGTAGGGCCTCCTGGAGGTCATCGCCACGCGATCACCGCATCTCCCGCTCGAGCTCGGTCAGGCTGTCCCTGAACGAATCACGTTGGAACAAACGGTCGGCGTAAGCCGCGACCGCCCGCGCCTGGGTCGGCAGCTGCACGCCGTAGCGCGGCAGCCTCCAGAGAACCGGGGCCAGATAGCAGTCCACCAGCGAGAACTCGTCCGACATGAAGAATGGCTTGTGCATGAACAACGGGGCGATCGCGCTCAGATGGTCACGCAACTCTCGCCGCCTGCCCTCGCTCGGCTCGTCGTCAAGGCGGTTCATGACGTCGTACACGTCACGCTTGATCCGGTAACGGAAGAGGCGGTTGCTGGCCCGCGAGACAGGGTCAACGGGCATCAGGGGAGGGTGCGGAAAGCGCTCGTCCAGGTACTCCATGATGATGTGCTCCTCGTAGAGCACAAGGTCCCGGTCGACGAGCGTCAGAACCTCGGAATACGGATTGAGCTCGCTCAGCGCCTCTGGCCGCTTCGCGCCCTCCACGTGCACGACCTCGACGTGGATATCCTTTTCCGCAAGGACAAAGCGCACCGCGTGGCAGGCGGGGTCAACGGCGTCTGAGTAGAAGGTCATCACGACCGAAGACTCACCGACAGCGCACCGGCGCCATGCAAGGCGCCTCCCGTCCCACCCTGCAGGAGGCAGCCATTACTTAGTGCACGTCCTTCCAATACTCCTTCTTTAACGCATACGCCAGCGCGAACAGCACAACCAGGAACGCGAGGACCCACTTCCCGAGTTGCTGACGCTCGAGCTTGATCGGTTCCGCGGTGTACTCCAGGAAGTTCACGAGGTCACGAACCGCCTGCTGGTACTCCGCGCCGCTCAGCTTGCCATCGGTCACGGTCTCCAGGCGCTCGATCTTGCGAGCCGTGCTGCCGTCCGGGGCCTTCTCCTCTTTGTACACCGGCGCCTGCCGGCCCTGAAGGTCCCATAGCACGTGCGGCATGCCCACCTGCGGGAACACGAGGTTGTTGACGCCCCAGGGGCGGTTGGGGTCGTCGTAGAAGCTCAACAGATACGTATACAGCCAGTCCGTGCCGCGCGAGCGGGCGATCAGGGACAGGTCGGGGGGCACCGCCCCGAACCACTCCCGGGCATCTTCGGTCCGCATCGCCACCTGCATCGTCTCGCCGACCTTCTCCGAGGCGAACATCAGGTTGTCCCGGACCTGATCTTCGGTGAGACCGATATCCCTGCCCATGCGGTTGTAGCGCATGAAGGCGGCCGGGTGGCAGCTGAGGCAGTAGTTCACGAAGAGCTTCGCCCCTCGCTGTAGGGAGGCATTGTCCGAGAGGTCGTTACCCGCATGTTGGAGCGCCCCGTGGGAACCGGCGGCCGTCGCCAGCGCGGGGAGGATGCTCAACAGGATCGCGGCAAAGGTCTTCTTGTTCATTTGAACGTCACCCTCTCGGGAACCGGCGCCGTCTTATCGATGCGCGTGTACCACGGCATTAGGATGAAGAATGCGAAGTAGATCACGGAGAAAATCCGCGCCAGAGTAGTTAGACCTGGCGTCGCTGGCTGGGTACCAAGCCATCCGAGGACGAGGAAGCTTACCGCGAAGACCCCGAGTGCCGCTCTGAAGATGACCCCCCGATAACGGATCGACTTGACCGGACTGCGGTCAAGCCAGGGGATCAGGAAGAAGACTACGATCGCCGCCCCCATCGCGACCACGCCGAGGAATTTGTCCGGCACGGCGCGCAGGATCGCGTAGTACGGTGTGAAGTACCAGACGGGGGCAATGTGCTCCGGCGTCTTGAGCGGGTCCGCCGCGACAAAGTTCGCGTGCTCGAGGAAATAGCCACCCATCTCGGGCAGATAGAACAGCGCTATCGAGAACAGGAACAGGAAGAACACCAGGCCGACGATGTCTTTGACCGTGTAGTAGGGGTGAAACGGGATCCCATCCACGGGGTGTCCGTCCTCGCCCTTCACTTTCTTGATCTCGACGCCGTCGGGGTTGTTGGACCCCACGCGGTGCAGGGCCACGATGTGGACAAACACCAGGCCTACCAGCACCAGCGGCAGGGCGATGACGTGAAACGCGAAGAAGCGGTTCAGCGTCGCGTCCGAGACCACGTAGTCTCCCCGGATCCAGAGCGCGAGGTCGTCGCCCACGACGGGCACCGCGCCAAAGAGCGAGATGATCACCTGCGCCCCCCAGTAGGACATCTGACCCCAGGGCAGCAGATACCCCATGAAGGCCTCCGCCATCAAGGCCACGTAGATCACCATCCCGAGGAGCCAGATGAGCTCGCGCGGCTTCTTGTACGACCCGTAGAGCATCGCGCGAAACATGTGCAGGTAGACGACGATGAAGAAGGCCGAGGCGCCGGTGGAATGCAGGTAGCGGATGAGCCACCCCCACTCGACGTCACGCATGATGTACTCCACCGATGCGAACGCGAGGTGCGCGTCAGGCTTGTAGTTCATCGTCAACCAGATACCCGTAAGGATCTGATTGACCAGCACGAAGATGGCGAGCGACCCGAAGTAGTACCAGAAGTTAAAGTTCTTCGGCGCGTAGTACTGCGCGAGGTGCTCGTTCCAGACGTCGAGCAGCGGGAACCGCTCGTCGATCCACTGCAGGAGGGCGTTACGGGGGGCGCTCATCAGGCCACTCCTTGGTCGATGCCGATGACCAGGCTCGTGTCACTCAGATACGTGTGCGGCGGGACCTCGAGGTTGACCGGTGCGGGCACGCCCGCGAACACGCGGCCCGCGAGGTCGAACCGGGAGCCGTGGCACGGGCAGAAAAACCCGCCCCGCCAGTTGGGACCGAGGTCGGGCGGCGCGATGTCCGGGCGGAAGGTGGGCGAGCAGCCGAGGTGCGTGCAGATGCCCACGTAAATCCCGATGGCGGGCTTGAATGACCGGGTCTCGTTGGTGGCGTACTTCGGTTGCTGATCCACGTTCTCCGACTTGGGATCGCGGACCTGGTCGTCGAGCTTTGGCAGGGCGTCGAGCATCTCCTTGGTCCGGTACACAATCCAGACCGGCTTGCCGCGCCACTGCACGGTCATGAGCTGCCCCGGCTCGAGCTTGCTGATGTCGACCTCCACCGGCGCGCCGATTGCCTGTGCCTTTGCGCTCGGCTGGAAGGAAGACAGGAACGGCACGGCGGCAAACGCCGCACCGACCCCGCCGACCACGCTCGTTGCCGCCGTGAGGAAGCGGCGCCTGCCCTTGTCTACCCCTTCGCTGCTCATGGACACCTCAAGATAGGTGGGAGCCGCGTGTGCCGCGGATTTGTCCGAGAGAAACGCTCAGGATCACTCGGCGCCAGCGTGAAAAACAGTCAATTAGAATCGGCGAATAGGTCGTTCAGGTCAAGCCAGACTCTTCCAACGACAGATGGATCTGGCCGCGGGGCGCGACGGCCCCTTTGCGGTATGCCTGACCCCCCGGAGACGGGTACGATGGTGACCTCCACGCGATGAGCCTCCCGCGGGATGCGGCTGCGCGAAATCCTTCGCTTCCTCCTGCAGGTCGTGACGGTCGGCCTGGCTGCTGCGATCGTCCTGATGTTCCTGCTGCCGCGTCTGGGGCCGCGGCCGGTGGTGGAGGTCGTGCAGGCGCCTGCGCACGTCGACACCCCCTCCGTCCCGTCCCCCGCCCAAGGCCCGGTCTCGTACGCCCAGGCGGTGGCCGCAGCCCGCCCGGCCGTGGTCAACATCTCCACCGCGCGCCACGTCGTCCAGCGACGCAACCCCCTCGCTGAGGACCCCTTCTTCCGGCACTTCTTCGGCGATCCGGGCGGAGAGCCGCGCCGGCGGCTCGAGTCGAGCCTTGGCTCGGGCGTGATCGTGAGTCCGCAGGGCTACCTCGTGACCAACCACCATGTGGTCGAGGGGGCGGAGGAGATCCGGGTGACGCTGCTCGACGGGCGGACATTAGCGGGGGCGATGGTGGGGACGGACCCGGAAACAGACCTCGCGGTACTTCGGCTCGGCCTCGACGGATTGCCAGCCATCACCCTCGGAGATTCGGAGGGCCTTCAGGTCGGCGACGTGGTGCTTGCGATTGGCAACCCAGTCCGCCTCGGCCACACCGTCACCATGGGGATCGTGAGCGCTACGGGCCGCCAGGAGCTCGGCATCAGTACGTACGAGAACTTCATCCAGACGGACGCCGCGATCAACCCCGGTAACTCCGGCGGTGCACTGGTCGACGCTCGCGGCCGCCTGGTGGGGATCAACACCGCGATCTTCACGGAGAGCGGCGGCTCTCAGGGTATCGGCTTTGCCATACCCGTCAGCGTCGTGCGCGAGGTGCTGGCGGCCATCATCGAACAGGGGCGGGTAAGTCGGGGCTGGCTGGGCATCGAGGTTCAGGACCTGAGCCCCGAGTTGGCCCAGTCCCTGGGCCTGGCCGAGTCGGTGGGCGCGGTCGTCGCCGGCGTTTTGCGTCAGGGACCGGCCCAGCGGGGCGGGGTCGAGCCTGGCGATGTCATCGTCGCGGTCGCCGGTCGGCCAGTCGCCAATCAGCGCGACCTGCTGGAAGCGGTCGCCCGGGCGCGTCCGGGCAGCCGCCTTGCGGTGGACCTGGTGCGCCAGGGCGCCGCTGTGCGGGTGGAGGTCGCGGTGGGGGAACGGCCCCCCGCCGCCACTCAGCGCTGAGCGTGTGCAGGGGTCCCCGCGGTGGCCTTGTCGCGGGGGTGGGGGTGCGGCCCCGACCGATCGCGACGTCTTCACTAGCGCCCGGGCAGCGCGGCGAGGACCACGCGCAGGGAGGCCACAAAGCGGGCGTTCTCCTCGGGCGTCCCCACCGTGACCCGCAGGCAGTCGGCAAGCAACGGATGGCTCCCGTCCAGGCGCTTGACCAGTACCCCCGCCGCCTTCAATCCATCGAACACGGGCCCGGCGGCGCCCGGAGGCACGCGGAAGAGGA
>Ga0316622_100001665_pt1 | contig 14726 bp, 11 predicted proteins | sample OWC_Aug_OW2_C1_D_FD_207646 | JGI IMG/M metagenome (GOLD analysis project Ga0316622, IMG submission 207646) | Wetland soil microbial communities from Old Woman Creek delta, Ohio, United States - OWC_Aug_OW2_C1_D5_C | ecosystem: Environmental > Terrestrial > Soil > Wetlands | place: USA: Ohio... | reverse complement strand
TGATCGGCGTCCCGGCAAAGGAAGGCCTCCTCGCCAACCTGCGCACGATCGAGCAGGCGGTGGTGCGGGTGACCCGGTTCGTGATCGCGCTGACGCCGATCGGCGTGTTCGCGATCGCCGCGGTCGCTGCCGGGACGATGGAGCCGGCGACGCTGCAGCGCCTGGGGGTCTACTTCGCGACGTTCGGTGCGGCGGCGCTCCTGCTGACGTTCGTCGTCCTCCCGCTGGCGGTGACCGCGGTCACGCCGTTCCGCTACACCGAAGTCGTCGGCGTCGCCCGCGATGCGCTGCTCACCGCCTTCATCGCCAACAGCGTCTTCATCGTGCTGCCGATCCTCGTCGAGCGCGCCAACGCGCTCGTGGCAAGGCACGGCCTGCGCAACACGGACTCCGACGCGGCGGTGGAGGTCGTCATCCCGGTCGCGTTCACGTTCCCCAACGCGGGGAAGCTGCTGACGCTGCTCTTCGTGCCCTACGTCGCCTGGCTCACCGGCGACCCGATGGGGCCGGGCGGCTACGGCACGCTGTTCGGCGCCGGCGTGTTCGCGTATTTCGCCAAGGCCCAGGTGGCGCTGCCGTTCCTGATGGACCTGGTCGGCGTGCCCCACGACTACTTCCAGCTCTACATCCCGACGGCGATCGTCACCGGCAAGTTCGATGCGCTGGCCTCGGCGATGTGCCTGCTCGCGATCGGGCTGATCAGCGCCACCGCCACGACTGGTGCATTGCGCTTCCGGGCGGCCCGGCTGCTCGCCACGGCCGCGGTGATCGTCGCGGTGGTGGCCGTGGCGGTCGCCGGAACGCGGTGGCTGCTCGCCGCCACGGTCGACACGAGTTACCGCCAGGCGGAGATCGTCAGGAGCATGCACTTGCCCCGCGGACCGCTTCCGGCGACCGTGAGGGCGGAGTTGCCGCCGCCCGAACCCGTGGCCGGATCCGCGATCGAGCGCATACGTGCGCGCAACGCGCTTCGCGTCGGCTACATTCCCGGCCGGCTGCCGTTCAGCTTCGTCAACGCGCAGGGCACGTTGGTAGGGATGGACGTCGAGCTCGCCGGCCGGCTCGCGCGGGACCTGGGTGTCGCGTCGGTCGAGTTCGTCGCGCTGCGCTGGGACACGCTCGGTTTGGCCGTGAGCGAAGGGCGGGTCGACATGATGATGAGCGTGCCCTACGTCGCGGAGCTGCTCCTGGAGGCGCGCTTCTCGACGCCCCACGTCGACGGCCACGTTGGCTTCGTCGTCCGCGACGAGCGTCGACACGACTTCGCGACCCTCGAACACCTGCGCAAGCTGCGCCGGGTCACGCTCGGACTCATGGTCGAGTTCCCCACGCTCGAGACGCGGCTGCGCGAATATCTTTCCGGCATCGACGTGGACTTCGTGGTCGTCGACACCTCGCAGGGCATGCCCCGCGAGCTTCCCGCCGGTGTCGATGCGCTGATCATGCTTGCCGAAGCCGGAGCGGCCTGGTCGCTGCTGCATCCGCAATACTCGGTGGTCGTGCCCCAGCCCGAGCCGCTGCGCTGGCCGGCGGGCGTGGTCACGCGCAAGGCCTCCGCCGACCTCGCGGAGTTCGTCGACGACTGGCTGCTCGTGCAGAAGGCCTCGGGTGTGGTGAGCCGCGCCTACGACTACTGGGTGCTCGGCAAGGGCGGGCAGGCCACGCGCAAGCGGTGGACGATCGTGCGGGATGTCCTCGGCTGGGGCGGATGACGGCTGGCGATGTCTCGCGCTGCTGCAATGGATACCGATGAGCAGGAGTGGAGCGACATGTTGACGACGGACAAGATTGCAACCGGCGCGAAGCGCGCCTTCCTGGGGGCGCTCCTGGCGCTTTGCGCCATGGCGAACGCGGCGGTGGCGGCCGACGCGCCGTCCGCCGCACGGGACGCCGCGAAGTACCGCCAGTGGATCGGCGAGATGAAGGACAGCCCTCGCGGCCCCTTCGTGTCGATCAAGTGGTTCTGCAAGGACGGGCGAGTGCTGCCGCCCAAGGACTACGCCTGTGCGAAGCAGGGCGAAGGCTGGCAGCACGGCGAGTGGAGCGAGCGCACGCGGGAGCTTCGCGCGCAGGGCTACAACGTGGCGACGTTCCTCGCCGGCATCGACGCTGCCAAGGCGATCGCCGATCCCGCCTTCCCGGACACCTACGCGCAACTCCTGGTCGAGAAATTCCTCGTGGCCGCCGACAGCGGCTGGATCTTCCGCAAGGCGCAGTTCTACCGCGGCGCGATCCAGGAGGAGGACGAGCGCGACGGGGCCAGGGCGCTCCTCACCTCGATGGCCGGGCGCGAGGACTGGGTCGTCCACCGCTTCCCGGCGCTGCGCAGCGGCGTGCGCCTGCTGCCGCACGGCGCGGACACCGCGTCGGCGCAGAAGGTGCGCAACATGGCCGCCGCCCTGTCGGATCGCGACCCGGCGTTCGAGCAGCTGCGCGTGAAGATCCACGGCACGCCCGAGGCCGCGGACGCGAAGAGCGTGCGCGACTACGCGGCGCGAACGAAGGATCCGACGTTGCAACAGGCGGCGCGCGCGCTCGCCGACGAGATCGACCGCGTCTACGCGCCGCGGCCCCTCGCGGTCGTGCTCGACGAAAACGCGAAGGCATTCACGGCCGCGCCGTGGCTGCAGGCCTTACTCCGCGACGCCCGCGCGGGGTACGCGGCGGACGCAAGCCCGACCAACCGCTACCGTGTCACCTCCAAGCTGCTTGCGAACCTTCGCGATGCCTTGCTCCGCGTCGGTTCGCCCGCGGCCCGGCTGCGCGTGCTCGACCTGTCGCTCGCCGTCGAGGCCGAGAACTTCCGGGCCTCGTCCGAGTTGCGCGGTGGCATCGCGAGCGCGACCCGGGCGGCCAACGTCGCGCTGCTGCGCGCGGGCGTCGAAGCCGCCTACGGCACGGGCCTCGTCAACGGTCGCGAGCGCATCGCGTTGCACGAGTCGATCGGCAAGCTCGATCGTGACGCGATCCTGCTGGGCGACTACGTGCGCGAATTGCGCTACCTCGGCCTCGTGCCGGGGTGGGGGACGCAGAACCTCCGCCTGCACTTCGGCGAGGCGTTGGCGAAGTTCGAGGAGATCGAGCCTGCTGCCGACCTCTTCATCCAGGACCAGCTGCGCGGCAGCCCGCTCTTCTTCTACTCCCAGGTGCTGGATGCGCTGTCGCGTGACGCGAATCGCCTCGCGGGCGTGCAGCACAAGCTGCTCGGCAAGGACGTCGGCACCGGGTTCAACGCGCTCAACCCGGGCCTCGCGCGCGGCGTGCTGCGCGCCTCGCCGGACATGAAGCGCGTCGACGCCTTCCGCTCCGACGGCATCTATGTGCTGCCGGAGACCGTCGCCGAGCTGCCGCCGGTGGCCGGCATCCTGACCACCGGCGCCGGCAACCCGCTGTCGCACGTGCAGCTGCTTGCGCGCAACCTCGGCATCCCGAACGTCGCCGTCGACGAGTCGCTGCTGCCCGCGCTGCGTCAGCACGACGGCAGGCGCATCGTGCTCGCCGTGAGCCGTGCGGGGCTGGTCGAGATCCACGACGACGGCCCGCAGTGGGACGCGGCGTTCGGCGCGCAGGCGAAGGCCGACCTGAACGTTGTGTTCGAGCCCGACGTGAAAAAGCTCGACCTGTCGAAGCGCGACTTCGTGTCGCTGGACCAGCTGCGTGCGAGCGACTCCGGCCGCATCGTCGGGCCGAAGGCGGCGAAGCTCGGCGAGCTCAAGTCGCACTTTCCCGAGCGCATTGCCTCCGGCGTCGGCATTCCGTTCGGCCTCTACCGCGAGACGATTCTCGACCGTCCCTACCGCAACACCGGGCAGACCGTGTACGAGTGGATGGTCGCGAGCTTCCGCAAACTCGAGTCGATGCCAGCCGGCTCGAAGGAGGCCGAGGCATTCGGCGAGAATCTGCGTGCCGAGATCTACTCGATCGTCAGGAACACCGATCCCGGTCCGCAGTTCCGCGAGCGCCTGCGCGCCGCATTGGTGCGCGAGTTCGGTCCCGACTTCAGGGGCGGCGTGTTCGTGCGTTCCGACACCAATGTCGAGGACCTGCCCGGCTTCACCGGCGCCGGGCTCAACCTGACGCTGTTCAACATCGTCGGCTTCGACAACCTCGTCAAGGCGATCTCCGAGGTGTGGGCGTCGCCGTACACGCCGCGCGCGTGGGCGTGGCGCCAGTCGCACATGCAGGGCCCGGAGCACGTCTACCCGGCCGTCCTGCTGCTCCGTACCGTCCCCTCCGACATCTCGGGCGTGATGATCACCCAGGACGTCGAATCCGGGGATCCGGGCATCCTCTCGGTTGCGGTGAACGAAGGCGTGGGTGGTGCGGTGGAAGGCCAGGCCGCCGAGTCGGTGCGCATCGCGCGGAAGGACGCTGCCGTGCGCCTGATGGCGACGGCGACTGCGCCCCGGCGCATGGTGCCGCTCCCGACGGGCGGCATCGCGAAGCTGCCCGTCTCCGGCGTCGAGATGCTGTTGAAGCCCGCCGAGGCGCAACAGCTGGTCGCGTTCGCGGCAGAGATACCGCAGCGCTTTCCGCAGCTCGGCGAGGACGGCAAGCCCGTCGCCGCGGACGTCGAGTTCGCGTTCGTCGACGGCAGGCTGTGGCTGCTGCAGATCCGGCCGTTCAACGAGAGCCGGCAGGCCGCGGGCGCGGGCTACCTGGTCCGGATGGACAAGTCGCTGGAAGCGAGCCTGGTCCGCAACGTCGACATGCGCGAGGTGCTGCGATGAGCCCGATCGTCACGAATCTTGGGAGGGCGGCGCGCCGGGCGATGCGGCTGCCGGCCGTCGTGTTCGCAGCCGGATCGGCGCTCGCGGGCATCACGCAGGCGTATCCGCTGGACGGCTTTGATGAAGTCGGCATCCGGCGGCTCGAGTCGATCCGCCTCGCCCAGACCGGCGTGGTCCGTGACGCGAAGCAGCCGCCCGGCGCGATGCTGACGATGAGCGAGGTTGACCTCCGCCTGCGCGGCCAGACGTTCGACCTGCCGCCGCCCGATGCCGCGTTCACCGCCGAGGTCGCCGGCATCCTCACCGGGTCCATGGACGACTACGGCCTCGCGGTGCTCGACCTGAGCGACCCCGCGAAGCCACGCTACGCCGAGCACCGCGCCGACCACAGGCAGAACGTGGGCAGCGTCGGCAAGCTGGTGGTCGCGCTCTCGCTGTTCCAGGCGCTCGCCGACGCCTACCCGAACGACGTCGAGGCACGCAAGCGCGTGCTGAAGAGCACCGTGGTCACCGCGGATGGCTTTTCGCAGTCGGACCACCACACGGTGCGCTTCTACGATCCGAAGACGAGGGCGCTCGTGCGTCGGACGGTACGCGTCGGCGATCAGGCGACGCTCTACGAGTGGCTCGACTGGATGCTGTCGCCGAGCTCGAACTCGGCGGCCGGCATGGTGATGCGCGAGGCCATGCTGCTGCGCCATTACGGCGCTGCCTACCCGCCTTCGGAGGCCGAGATCAAGCGGTTCTTCGACGCGACACCGAAAGCCGAGCTCACCGCGCTGTTCGAGCGCACGTTCTACGAGCCGGTGACGCGCAACGGCCTGTCGCTCGACATGCTCCGCCAGGGCAGCTTCTTCACCGCGACCGGCAAGCGGATCGTGCCGGGGCCGGGCGACAGCTACGGCACGGCCCGCGAACTGATGCGCTACCTGCTGCGCATGGAACAGGGACGGATCGTCGACGAGTTCTCGAGCCGGGAGATCAAGCGGCTGATCTACGTCACCGAGAACCGGATCCGCTACGCGTCGTCGCCGGCGCTTGCCGAGGCGGCGGTCTACTTCAAGTCGGGCTCGCTCTACGAGTGCAGGCCTGAGCCCGGGTTCACGTGCAAGTCCTACGCGGGCAACGTGAAGAACTTCATGAACTCGACGGCTATCGTCGAATCGCCGGCCCGCGGACGAAAGGTCTACTACATGAGCACGCTGGTGACCAACATCCTGCGCAAGAACTCCGCGGCCGAGCACCAGGCGCTGGCGACGCGGCTGCAGCAACTGGTCGTCAAGAACCGCGGGGGCGGCTGACCGGCCGCCGGTCGTTCCGGTGACGTGTGGGCGCGAACGCTAGCGCGCGAGCTGCGCGGCGTGCAACGGCGGTACGATCAGGTCGTGCAGCGGGGCGGCGAGCTTGGCGAGCCACTCGCCGCCGTCGGCGTGCCGTGCGAGGCCGACGATCACGTAGCGGTGATCGCCGTGCTCGACCAGCGCGCTGTCCGCGTGGAAGTCCCGCCACGTGCCCGACTTGCGGTAGATGGTCGTGCCCGGGCGGCTCTCCAGTCCCTTGACGAACTTGTGGTGGATGCCGGGATTCGACAGCGTCGATTTCATGAACTCGTTGAATCGCGGCGTGAGTAGCGCGTTGTTGGCAAGCAGGTAGTAGAGGCGGGCGACCTGGTAGGCGGTCGCACCGTGCGAGAGGTTGCGCACCGGATCGCGCTGGTACGGCTCGTCCTTGCCGTAGCCCTTGCCCACCCACAACCCACCGCCGCCGGCCGGGTCGTAGAGGCGGAACCGCTCCGACTGCAGGATGTCGAGCAGCCGCCCCTCGCCGACCCACTTCAGCACCCGGGTCGCGTCCTCGTTGCTCGAGAAGCGGATCATGTTGGTCATCGCGGCAACGCGCTCGGTGTCGAGCGCGAATCGCCCGCGCTCGGCCTCGACGAGCGCGCCCAGGAGGATCGCAATTTTCGGCAGGCTCGCGGCGTAGACCATCTCGTGGCCGTTGAGCATCGCGAGCCGCGGTGGCTTGCCAGGGGTCACGTCCACCAGCGCAAGCGCGAGCCGGCCGTCCTTCACTGCAGGCTCGACGCCGGCGTCGCGGACCACCGCTTCGAGCCGGGCCTGCAGCCCGGGATCCTGCGCCGCACGCAGGTCCGGCACCGTCGCCGATTCAGCGCGGCCAGCGAGCGGCAGCGCGATCGCGAGGGCAAGAACCAGCAGTTGGCGGTAGATTCGCGGCGACGTCATCGGTGGGTTTCCGCTCGCCGTGCTACGGACGGGCGATTTCGCGTGCAAACTTGCAAGGCTATCCGGGGCAATCTAGAGTCGTCAACCCAATCGTCGGCGCGGTCGCCGCGCGATTTTCCGCCATGTCACGCACACCTCTGGGAGATTCCGCATGCATTCGCTGCGCTTCGCGACGACCGTCGCTCTGGCATGTCTGGCCCCGGGGCTGGCTGGCGGGACCGCCGATGCACGCGCGCTGTCGCTCCCGCAGGTGCCGGTGGCCGGCGCGGTCACCGTGGCACGTGCGGAGTATGGCGAAGCATCGGCCGTGGCCGCTCGCGGCGGCACGCCGGTCGAGATCGCGCTGGCGGTCGCCCGACCGTTCGACGGTTCGATGCAGCACATCATCCAGGTGAACCAGGGGGCGGAAGCGCCGTCCGCATCCCGCGTGACCGTGCTTCGGGACGGGTTGCTCGACGATTCGGTCCGCGGCGACCGGTGGGATGTCGCGTTGGAGCGGGCCCAGAGCGGCGCATGGACGATCAAGGAGGTGAAACGCGCCTGGCGATGCCGCCGCGGCGCAGGACCGGATCAGTTTGCCGCCGTGCGGTGCCCGTGACCGCCGCCATGATGTGGCGACGCTTCAGCGTTCCGGGCCGTCACAGATGACTTCACGAAGCACCGCTCAGCAGCGAGCGGACGACATCCGCGCGTTTCGCACGGAGCTCGAGCGGCTGCGGACCGAAGGTGCGCTCGTCCTCTCCGACGAGCAGAGGGCCGACCTCGTGCGGCACCACGAGCAGCTGTTGGCCGAATTCGCGCGCTCGTTCGACATCGACCGGGATGCCCACGCAAGGCAGCTGTCGGTGGGCATGCGCATCGCCTCGTTCCTCGGCGCGCTGGCGCTGGCGGCGGCCGTGTTCTTCCTGTTCCGCAACTTCTGGGGTCTGCTCGCCGAGCCGGCGCAGGTCGCCGTCCTCATCGGGTCTTCCCTCGGGTCCTGCCTGTTGACGATGTGGGTCCGGAAGCGGGACCCGACCGGTCACTTCACGCGTCTGTGCGCAACGGTCGCGTTCGCCTGCTTCGTGCTCAACGTCGCGATGCTGGGAGAGGTGTTCAATGCAGCCCCGTCGGACAACGTGCTGCTTGCATGGGCGGCGCTCGGCCTGCTGCTTGCGTACCTGTGCGATTCGCGGTTGCTGCTCGCCGCGGGCATCCTGTGCCTGATCGGCTACCTCTCGGCACGAGCCGGGGCATGGCAAGGCGTCTACTGGCTCGACTTCGGAGAGCGGCCGGAGCACTTCCTGCCTGCGGCGGCGCTGTTGTTCCTGCTGCCGCAGTTCGTCGACCACCGGCGCTTCCCCGGCTTTGCCACGGTCTACCGTGTGCTCGCGCTGCTCGCCCTGTTCCTGCCGCTGCTCGTGCTCGCCTTCTGGGGAAGGCTGAGCTACTTCGACATCGAATCGACGACCATCGAGCACGGCTATCAGATCGCCGGGTTTGCGCTGAGCGCGGGGGTCGCCTGGCTCGGCGTGCGTCGCGATTGGCCCGCGGTGTTCAATACGGGGGTCGTGTTCTTCGTCGTGTTCATGTACGCGAAGTTCTTCGACTGGTGGTGGGAATCGATGCCAAAGTACCTGTTCTTTCTCGTGCTTGGCCTCGCGGCGATTCTCGTGTTGCTCGTGCTCCGGCGCATCCGGGGTGCGACGCGCGAGGCAGTCGGATCATGAACGAACGCTTGCGCCTGTGGGGATTCCTGGCGGGCATCGCGCTGATCGTGGCGACCAACGCCTTCGTCCTCGGCGGCGTGGCGTACAACCGCAACGACGCGCCCGACAGCACGTTGCGCCTCTCCCAGAGGGAGTTGGCACTGGGCCGCGATCGGGGCGCGCCGGAGGAGAGCGGCGGTCTTTCGCTGCGCTTCCTGTACCGCGTCGCAGGCGATCGTCCGTTGCCGTTCGAGTTGAACGCCGATGATGGCGGGGAGCGTCACTTCCATCCCGGTCGACGCGAGCCGGACTGGCTGGACGACGCGCGTCTTGCGACCCTCGGCATCGACGCCGTCGACTTGCGTGCCCGCGCCGAAGCGCCGCGCGGCGGTGCGCCGACCGCGAAAGAGGTGCTGTTCGTGCTCGAGCAGGACGGGCCGGCCTACGCGGCCGCACTGGCGCGGGCGCGTCGGACAGCCGACGAGGAGGCGGCAACCGCTGCCGCAGGTCCCGGCAGGGAGGAGTTCGCGCGACGCGCGAAGAGTGCGGCGGACGCTGCCCGGTACGAAGAGCACGAAGCCAGCCGGCTGTTCGTTGTCGACGCGGGACTCGAGCGCGACGCCCTGCGGGCCAGGTATCCGGACCGGCAACGTTTCGCGATCGTACGCGGCGTCCTCCGGCCCATGGTCGCCCCCGTCGGCAAGCCCGTCGCGTCGATCGGCCGGCTCAGCATCGGTGAGGTGACGGTGCCGCACAGATTCCGGCAGACGCTTGCGTCGCTGGTCGCTGCGGACCGGACACGCATTCGCGATCAGCCACGTGCAGCATTCGAAGTGACCGTGGCCTGGGGCAGCAGGCTGGAGCCCTGGGTAGTGGACGCGACCGGTCGCTAGGGCCCGGGCGATCCGTACCCGATGCGGGAACGGCTCCGATCGATGCGCGCCTTTGTCCTGCGCGCCGGCTGGCCGGGAAGGTATGCTTCCTGTCGCTTCGGGTCGCGGCGACCGACTTCTTCTCCGCAGGCCCGGAGCGAGGATTCCCCGCCCGCCCGGCAGACAAGCACGATGATGTCTTCACGCTTCCCCCTCGTATTGCTTTGCATCGCAGTGCTTGCCCTCGGGGAAGGGCCGGCTGCCGCGAGCTCGACCGACCTGCTGACGCCAGCGGAACGTACCTGGCTCGCTGCTCACCCTCGCATCGTCCTCGGCGCCGGCGAGGACTGGGCGCCGACAGTGATCAAGGATGCGAGCGGACGCGTATCTGGATTCGCCGTCGATCACCTCGAGCTCCTCAACCGCAAGCTGGGCACCGACTTTCGCCTCGAGGCGGGCCCCTGGCACGAGATGGTGAGCAAAGCCGAGGCGGGCGAGATCGACGGCCTGACGCTGACCGCGCCGCTCGACGAGAGGAAGCCCCGCTTCGCGTTCACGGACGCGTTTTTCACCATCCACGACTTCCTGTTCCTGCGCACGGCGGACGCGCGGACCACGCCGGCGCTGGCCGGGCTCGACGCACTGCGCGGCAAGCGCGTCGGGTACCTCAACGGTACGCTGCGCATCAGCCGCGTGCTCGCGCAGCACGCCGGCGTCACCGCCGTGCCGGTCGACAGCTATGCCGAGCTTGCCAACCGGCTGCTGGCGGGCGAGATCGATGCCGCGATCGCTTCGTATTCGCTGGAGTACTGGCGGGCGAGCAGCGGGGCGATGGGTATCGTGCCGACGAGGATCGTCCGCGAGACCGAGTCGCGCATGGTGATGACGATTCGCAAGGACCGTGCGGAGCTCGTCGGCATCCTCAACAAGGGCCTCGCCGCCATCACCCCCGAGGAGGTCGAGCCGCTCTACCGGCGCTGGTTCGGCGCCGATTACCTCGCGAAGACCTCGGTGTTCGGCGCGACGTTTTCCGCCGACGAGAGGGCGTGGCTGGCGGCGAACCCGGTCGTGCGCGTCGGCATTGATCCGCAGTGGGCACCCATCGAGTTCGTCGATGCGGACGGCGTGCCGCGGGGAATGTCCGTCGCCTACCTGGAGCGCCTGGGCAGGATGCTTGGCACGCGTTTCGAGATCGTCCCGGGACTCTCCTGGACGGAGGCGCTGCGGCGCATCGGAGCGCGCGAGCTCGACCTGCTGCCGGCGATCGCGTCCACCCCGGAGCGATTGGGGACCATGCGCTTCACCGCGCCCTACCTGTCCTTTCCCGCGGCCATCTTCTCGGCGGCGGACGTTGCCTACCTGGGCGGCCCGGAGTCGCTCAAGGGCCGCAAGGTCGCGGCGGTGCGCGACGAGGCCGTCGTCGCGTGGCTGCTGGCGGAGTGGCCCGACATCGAGCTCGTGACGGCGCAGGACACCCGCGAGGCGCTCAACATGGTCGCGCGCGGCGACGCGTTCGCCTTCGTCGGCAACCTCGTCACCACCAGCTACTACATCGGGCAGTCCGGTCTCACCCAGATCAAGGTGGCGGGCGAGACGCCTTTCGTCTATCGCCTCGGCATGGGGGTTCGCGGCGACTGGCCGATCCTCGCCGGAATCCTGCAGAAGGGCATCGACGCGATCCCGGCGCACGAGCGCGACGCCATGTACCGCGACTGGATCTCGATCCGCTACCAGCACGGCGTCGACTACTCGCTGCTCTGGAGGGTCGTGGCGGCGGCGGCCGTGCTGTTGCTGCTTGTGCTCGTCGAGCGCGCGATTGCCATGAAGCGCGCGAACGCGCGCCTGCAGCATCTCGCCAAGGAGAACTCGCTGGTCGAGGAGCGCGAGCGCCGGCGCCTTGCGACGGAACTGCACGACAGCCCGATGCAGAAGCTCGCGCTCGCGCAGATGAAGTTCGGCGTTGCTCGGCGGGACGCCGCGCCCGGGTCCGCGGAAGCCATGGCGTCAGGGCTCGGACTGATGCGCGAGGCAATCGACGAGCTGCGTTCGCTGCAGTTCGAGCTGAGTCCTCCGATGCTCTACCAGGAGGGCCTGGCGCCAGCGCTGCGCTGGCTCGCGTCCCACGCCAGCGAGCGCACGGGCGTGGCCTTTTCGTATCGAGGCCCCGCGTCCGGACCGTCCCTCCCGCAGGAGATGTCCATCGTGCTGTTCCAGTCCGCGAGGGAGCTCGTCTACAACGTGGCCAAGCACGCTGCCGCGCACGTCGCCACGATCGAGCTTCACGTCGCGCACGGCGAGGCAGCCCTGGCGGTTGCCGACGACGGCAAGGGGATGCCCGCCGGCGACGCGTCGCGCAGGAACCCGTCGGCAGGCGGCTACGGCCTGTTCAGCATCCGCGAGCGCCTCGCCCTCTTCGGCGGAAGCCTGTCGCTCGCGTCGGGCGCCGACGGCACGCGGGCGACGGTGCGCATGCCGCTGCATCGCCGCGACGAGCGCGACGGGGATCCTGACGCCGCGCGCCCGGGCGAAGCCCGTTCCGGGACGAGCGAGGCGACCTCGTGACGACCACGATCCTGATCGCGGACGACCATCGCCTCTTCCGCCAAGGGCTGGCGGGACTGCTTCGCGAGCAGCGTGACTGGGACGTCGTGGGGGAAGCCGAGGATGGCGAGGAGGCGATCCGGCTCGCGGAGGCGTTGCAGCCGGACGTCGCCGTGATCGACGTGGAGATGCCCCGCATGGGCGGCTTCGATGCCGCTCGTGGGATTCGGAACGCGTCCCGGGAGACCCGGATCGTGGCGCTGTCGATGTACTCCGACGCCCACTATCAGGAACGGATGCGCCAGGCCGGGGCGTTGGCGTACGTGCTCAAGAACGAGGCGATCGACGATCTCGTCGGCGCGATCCGTGCGGTACTGCGCGGCGAGCACTTCACCAGTGCCGCCGCGGTGCGACGCGAGGGCGTCGTGTCGGTACGCAGCGCGCAAGTCGACAACGAGGAGCTGAGCGAGCGCGAGCGCGAGGTGCTGCGCCTGCTCGCGGAAGGTCTGCGCACGAAGGAGATCGCCGAGGCGCTGGGCATCAGCCCGAAGACGGTCGAGACCTATCGGAGCCGGCTGATGCAGAAGCTCGGCATCGACAACGTCTCCGGCCTCGTACGCTTCGCGGTCCGGGTCGGGCTCGTATCTCCCGAGCGCTGAGTCTGGCGGTCCTGGCGTCAGGAGTTTCCTGACGGAGATTGCCGGACTTCTGTCCGGGTCTCGGTGAAGCTACAGTCCCACGTTTGAGGCGCAGCTGGCCACCCCAGTTTGGCGTGGTCCGGGCGCACGAACCCCGTCACACGCAGCCAGGCAATCTCGCCATGACCGATGCCACGTCGAACTGGACCGGCACGATCGAGGAACTGCGCAGGATCGACCCGGCCTGGACCATGAAGACCATCAAGTGGAAGCGCGCGATCAGGTCGCCCGATCATCTCGAAGGTGCGCTGATCGGCCTGCCCGCCAAGCCGTGATCGGCACCTCGGCCTAGACCCAATCCACATCCCCGCAAGGATCCTCTGTCATGCGATTCACGACCCTTAGTTCCGCGACGCCCCTGATGTTCGCGCTTGCCGTTCTCGCGCCCTCGACGGCTTCCGCGGACTACACCGTCCGTTGTTCCAGCGACGACCACCGTCATCGCACCTGCCGCCTCTCCGAGCCCGGCTACGTCACGGTCGAGAGGCAGGTTTCCGGTGCGAAGTGCGTGCAGGGGCGAACCTGGGACTTCGACCGCAGGGAGATCTGGGTGGACGGCGGCTGCGAGGCGGACTTCCGGGTCGAGACGCATGGCTGGTCGCGTTCGGGCAGCTACAGCAACAGCTACAGCTACAACGGCAGCAGCGGAAGCAGTGGTAGCAGCGGCAAGAGCAATGCCGCGGCCGCCGCCGTCGGTGCCGTCGCCGCGGTCGCCATCCTCGGGGCGCTGGTCAACAACAGCAATCACCAGGACGACTACAAGTACCGCGACGAGAACTATTACGGGCCTCGCCACACCTCGTACGTTCCGGGCTGGATGGTCGGCACGTTCCGCGGCTACAACCCGATGTACGGGGCCGACGTGCAGATGACCGTCCAGCCCGACGGTCGCGTGACGGCCGACGCGAACGGCCAGGTCGTGAACGGGTACATCAACAGCGAGGAACTGCACGTCGGCCCCTACATCTTCAACATCGACAAGACCTACGAAGGTTTCGTCACCTCGCAGAAGGGTGATCGGCACAACGAGGTGCGCTACCGCAAGGTCCGGTAGGCGGCCCGGTCATCACCAGGATGCACGACGGGCGGCTTCGCGATATCCCGTCGCCCGACTCGCAGCCACGCGTTTTCGAGGAGCCTTGACGTGACACCCCGTTTGATCCTGGCCGTAATGTTGCTGTTGACCGTCCACGTCCCGCTGCCGAGCCTTGCCGCGGGCGACCCGGGCATACGCATCGAGACCGTGCGCTTCGCGAAGGGCGCGACATCGGCGCAGCTGCGCGGGTCGATCAAGGGCGACGCCGGCATCGACTACAGGATCGACGCGCGTGCCGGCCAGACTCTTACGGTCACGATGAAGCCGTCGAACGCGTCGAACTACTTCAACATCCTCCCGCCGGGCTCCGACGCCGCGATGTTCATCGGCAGCACGTCGGGCACGGAAGCCAAGCTGATGTTGCCCACCGACGGCACGTACGTCGTGCGCGTGTACCTGATGCGCAATGCCGCGCGACGCAACGAAAGCAGCAACTACACGCTCACGGTCGGCGTCACCGGCGCGCCGCTCGCGCCGCTGGCCGCGTCCAGGGACGCGCTGATTCCCGGCACGCGGTTCCACGCGTCGGCGCAGGTCGCGTGCACGCCGCCGTACGATCCCAAGCCGCAGCAGTGCGAGGCGTACGTCATCCGGCGCGGTATCGACGGCACGGCCACGGTCGAAATCCGGCTGCCCGGATCGACCCTGCGCCGCATCCTTTTCGTCGCGGGAGCCCCCGTCGCATCGGACGCAACGGACGCCATCGCGCACTCGCGGGAGGGCGACGACACGGTCGTCAAGTTCGGGGCGGACGAGCGCTACCGGATACCGGACGCCTTCGTCCGGGGCGGCTAGGACGCATGCGACCGCGCGGCAAGGGTCGCGCCACGACCGTCGTCGGTCTGTTGCTGTGCGCGG
>Ga0316622_100001663_pt1 | contig 14729 bp, 11 predicted proteins | sample OWC_Aug_OW2_C1_D_FD_207646 | JGI IMG/M metagenome (GOLD analysis project Ga0316622, IMG submission 207646) | Wetland soil microbial communities from Old Woman Creek delta, Ohio, United States - OWC_Aug_OW2_C1_D5_C | ecosystem: Environmental > Terrestrial > Soil > Wetlands | place: USA: Ohio... | reverse complement strand
ATCATAGCTTCTATCGGCCTTGATCCGTGTCAAGGTTCTTGATGCTCTCTGTGCCTTCATGGTGAAAAGGTCTGAATGGTCACCCAGGTCGAACTGACAGAACGCATCGAGGCGGCGTACAAGCTCCTCGAGGCCTGCCGCGTCTGCCCCCGGGAGTGCGGGGTGAACCGGCTGAAGGACGACAAGCTCGGCTTCTGCCGGTCGGGGCTGAACCCGGTCATCGCGAGCGTCAGTCCGCACCACGGTGAGGAGCCCCCGATCTCGGGCACCCGGGGATCAGGCACGATCTTCTTCGCGAACTGCAATCTCCGGTGCGAGTACTGCCAGAACTATCCCATCAGCCAGCTGGGCAACGGCGTTGAACGCACAACCGGTGAACTTGCCTGCCAGATGCTCTGGCTGCAGGAGCAGAACTGCCACAACGTGAACCTGGTGACGCCGACGCACTTCGTGCCGCAGATCCTGAAGGCGGTCGGCATCGCGCGGGAGCGGGGCTTCACCCTGCCGCTCGTCTACAACACGAGCGGGTATGACTCGGTGGAGACGCTGCTACTCCTAGACGGCGTTGTCGACATCTACATGCCGGACATGCGGTATTCCGACAACGCTGCGGCGCTCCGGTACTCGGTCGCCCCGCAGTACGTCGAGATCAACCGGGCCGCGGTCAAGGAGATGTACCGGCAGGTAGGGAACCTGGTCATGGACGAACAGGGCATCGCGCGGCGCGGCCTCCTGGTGCGCCACCTGGTCCTGCCGAACGGGCTGGCGGGGACCGAAGGCGTCATGAAGTTCCTGGCGGAAGAGATATCAAAGGATGTTTACGTCAGCCTGATGTCCCAGTACTTTCCGGCATACCGCGCCGGTGAATTGAAGGAGATCTCGCGCCGCATCACCGAGCAGGAGTATGACGAAGCGTACGAGTACAAAATGAAATACGGGCTGAAGAACGGCTGGGTGCAGGAGTTCGAGTGACAAAGGAAAGAGAACACGAATGACACGAACGGACGAATTCCACGAATAACGAGTCGTTACGGTCAATGGCCCCGTTGTTATTCTTGACATTCGCGTAATTCGTGCAATTCGTGTTAATATCTTTGCTCTGTCTGGTAGGCAGTTGCCATATCCGCCGTTGTCATAGCTCTTATCGGGCCTGATCCGTGTCAAAGGTCTTGACGTTCGACCGGTCTCTGTGCCTCCGTGGTGAAAAGGGATTTGTATCTCGTTTTCTGAAGGAAGGTTTTCATGCCGAAGAGAACTGACATCAAGAAGATCCTGATCATCGGGTCCGGTCCGATCGTGATCGGGCAGGCCTGCGAGTTCGACTACTCGGGCGTCCAGGCGTGCAAGGCGCTCCGCGAGGAAGGGTACGAGATCGTCCTGATCAACTCGAACCCCGCCACGATCATGACCGATCCCGAGATGGCCCACCGGACCTACATCGAGCCGATCACGCCGGAGGTCGTCGCCAAGATCATCGAGCGCGAGCGGCCCGATGCGCTCCTGCCGACCATGGGCGGCCAGACGGCGCTCAACACCGCGGTCGCCCTTGCCGAGACCGGCGTCCTGAAGCAGTACGCGGTCGAGCTCATCGGCGCCAAGCTCCCGGCGATCAAGAAGGCGGAGGACCGCGAGCTCTTCAAGAAGGCCATGCAGCACATCGGGCTCGAGGTGCCGAAGAGCGGGTTCGCCACGAACATGGAGAACGCGTACGAGATCCTGGAGCATGTGGGCTTTCCCGCCATCCTGCGGCCGGCATTCACCCTGGGGGGCACGGGGGGCGGCATCGCCTACAACCGCGAGGAGTTCACCGAGCTCATCATGCGCGGTCTGGACGCGAGCCCGGTCCACCAGGTCCTGATCGAGGAGTCCGTCGTGGGGTGGAAGGAGTACGAGCTCGAGGTGATGCGCGACGCCAGGGACAACGTCGTGATCGTCTGTTCCATCGAGAACCTCGATCCCATGGGCATCCACACCGGCGACAGCATCACCGTGGCGCCGGCGCAGACGCTGACGGACAAGGAATACCAGATCATGCGCGACGCCTCGCTCCGGATCATCCGGGAGATCGGCGTGGACACGGGCGGATCGAACATCCAGTTCGCCGTCGATCCGAAGACGGGCCGTATGATCGTGATCGAGATGAATCCCCGCGTATCCCGGAGCTCCGCCCTGGCGTCCAAGGCCACCGGCTTTCCCATCGCCAAGTTCGCTGCCAAGCTCGCCGTGGGCTATACGCTCGACGAGATCCGGAACGACATCACCAAGGCCACGCCGGCGTGCTTCGAGCCGACGATCGACTACGTGGTCGTGAAATACCCTCGCTTCGCCTTTGAGAAGTTCCCTCAGGCCGACGCCACGCTCACCACGCAGATGAAATCCGTGGGGGAGGCCATGGCCATCGGCCGGACCTTCAAGGAGTCGCTCCAGAAGGCGCTCCGCTCCCTCGAGATCGACCGGTACGGTCTCGAGTCCCGCCGCGAGCGCGACGGCGACCGGGAGTCCGGGGTCGCCGATATCCGCCAGAAGATCAGCGTGCCGAACTGGGAACGGCTCTGGTACATCGCCGACGGGTTCCGCATGGGCATGTCCCTCGAAGAGATCTTCGGCCTCTCGAAGATCGATCCCTGGTTCCTGCATCAGATCCGGCAGATCACCGAGAGGGAGCAGCAGCTCCGGGAGCAGGGGGCGGCCGTCCTGACGGCTGCCGGCAGGGGTCTTGACCACCCGCTCCGGCTGGCGAAGGAATACGGCTTCTCCGACCGCAGGATCGCCAGGCTCCTGACGACCACCGAGGACGCCGTGCGCAAGGCGCGGAAGGAGCTCGGCATCCTGCCGGCGTTCAAGACGGTTGACACCTGCGCCGCCGAGTTCGTAGCGAGCACGCCCTATCTGTACTCCACCTATGAAAAGCCGTTCATGACCATCGGGGGCCAGGGGTCAGGGGACAGAGGTCAGGGAAAGGCAGAATGCGAGGCGGCGCCCACGGACCGGAAGAAGATCGTGATCCTGGGCGGCGGGCCGAACCGGATCGGCCAGGGCATCGAATTCGACTATTGCTGCGTCCATGCTTCTTTCGCGCTCAAGGACGACGGGTTCGAGACGATCATGGTGAACTGCAACCCCGAAACCGTGAGCACCGACTACGACACCTCCGACCGGCTGTACTTCGAACCATTGACGCTCGAGGACGTCCTGCATATCATAGAACGCGAACGCCCCCTCGGCGTCATCGTCCAGTTCGGCGGCCAGACGCCGCTGAAGCTCGCCGTTCCCCTCGAGCAGGCCGGCGTGCGCATCCTCGGGACCACGCCGGACAGCATCGACCGGGCAGAGGACCGCAAGCGATTCAAGGAGCTCCTGGACAAACTGGGGCTCCGGCAGGCCGAGAGCGGTACCGCCGTCTCCTGCGACGAGGCGGTGGATGCTGCGAACCGGATCGGCTACCCGGTCATGGTCCGGCCGTCGTATGTGCTCGGCGGCAGGGCCATGGAGATCGTCTACGACGAGGACAGCATCCGGAGCTACATGACCCGCGCGGTGAAGGCCTCGCCCGACCGGCCCGTGCTCGTGGACCGCTACCTCGAGGACGCCGTCGAGATCGACGTGGACGCCATCTGCGACGGCAGGGACGTCGTTGTGGCCGGCATCATGGAGCACATCGAGGAGGCCGGGGTCCATTCCGGGGATTCGGCGTGCTCGCTCCCGCCGTTCTCGCTCACTCCGGGCACCATCGCGGAGATCAGCCGACAGTCCCGGGCGCTGGCCCTGGAGCTGGGCGTCGTGGGCCTGATGAACGTCCAGTTTGCGGTGAAGGACGGCCTCGTCTACGTGCTCGAGGTGAACCCGCGGGCATCGCGTACCGTGCCCTTCGTGAGCAAGGCCATTGGCGTGCCGCTGGCCAAGCTCGCCGCCCGCGTCATGGCGGGAAAGACCCTGGCCGAGCTCGGCTTCACGAAGGAGGTCACCATCACGCACATCGCCGTGAAGGAAGCGGTCTTTCCCTTCGCGAAGTTCCCGGGCGTGGACACGCTCCTCGGCCCGGAGATGAAGTCCACGGGGGAAGTGATGGGCATCGACGCGGACTTCGGCATGTCCTTTGCCAAGTCCCAGATCGCTGCCGGGAACCCCATGCCGACGTCGGGCCGGGTGTTCATCAGCGTGAAGGACAAGGACAAACCGGCGGCCTACGAGGTCGCGGCGGGCCTCGAACGGGCGGGGTTCTCGCTGCTGGCAACCCGCGGAACGGCAGAGTACCTCCGCAGCCGCGGCGTGACCGTCGAGACCGTGAACAAGGTCTTCGAGGGCCGGCCGCACATCGTGGACCGCATCAAGGACCGGGAGATCGACCTGGTGATCAACACGGTGTACGGAGCCGAGTCCCAGAAGGACTCCTACTCGATCCGCCGGACCACGCTGACCCAGAGCATTCCCTACTTCACGACCATGTCGGCGGCCAAGGCGGCCGTGCGGGGCATCGAGGCCCTGAAGGCAAAGCCCCTGCAGGTGAAATCCATTCAGGAGTATCAGCGGCGATGACAAAGAAAGTACCGATGACCAAGGAGGGCTACGAAAAGCTCAAGAAAGAGCTTGAACACCTGATCAAGGTGGAACGGCCCAAGAACATCAGGGACATCGAGGAAGCCCGGGCCCACGGCGACCTGTCCGAGAACGCCGAGTACCACGCGGCCAAGGAGCGGCAGGGGCATATCGACGCCAAGAAGCGCGAGATCGAGCACAAGCTCGCCCATGCCCAGATCATCGACGTGTCGAAGCTGTCGAACGAAAAAGTGGTCTTCGGCACCACCGTCACCCTTGCCGACACCGATACGGGGGACACGAAGCGGTTCACGCTCGTCGGGCAGGAGGAAGCGGACATCAAGAAGGCAAAGATCTCGGTGCAGTCGCCCGTGGGCAAGGCGCTGATCGGCCACAAGGTCGGCGACGTGGTGACCATCACCACGCCGGGGAAGACGGTGGAATACGAGATCCAGGAGATCGCCGTTGCCGTCGACTAGGGTCCACGAGGCGCTGGTCGTTGAGAACCGCGACGCGGGGAGGGGATACTACCGCATCGTGCTGCGCGCGCCCGCGCTCGCGGCGCAGGCCCGGCCGGGGCACTTCGTCATGCTCCGGGTGTCGGAGAACCGGGACCCGCTCCTCGCGCGGCCCTTCGGTATCGCGTCGGTTCGCTCCGCCCGGGACCTTGATCTCTATTACCGGGTCGTGGGCAGGGGAACGGCGCTCCTGACCGCGGTGAAGAAAGGCGCGGAGCTGGCCGTGCACGGGCCGCTCGGGAACGGCTTTCCCGCTCCGGCAAAGGGCGAGATGCCGCTCCTCGTCGCCGGCGGCAGCGGTTTCCCGCCGCTCCTCTTCTTCGCAGCGCAGCACGGCATACGCGCCCGTCTCTTTGCGGGCTCGCGCGATAAAGCGTGCCTCCCGCCGGCAGCGGCCATGCAGGCATTCCGCGCCATGGTGCAGGCGGTTCACTACGCCACCGAGGACGGCAGCCGCGGGACCTGCGGATTCGTCACCGATGCGCTCGCCGCGTACCTGGCGCGGCCGGCAGGCGGACCCCGGCGGCCGGTCATCTACGCCTGCGGCCCCCATCCCATGCTCGCGGCGGTGAGCAGTCTTGCGGCGGATCGGGGCGTCACCTGCTATGTATCCGTGGAGGAGCGCATGGCCTGCGGCCTCGGCGTCTGCATGGGATGCTCCGTGGCCGTGAAAGCCGGAGGATATCGGCGGGTCTGCAAGGAAGGCCCCGTCTTCGATGCCCGGGAGATCGACTGGGGGACAGGCAGAACCGGACGTTGAGAAGGGAGGAGCGGATCAGCGGGAGTCCCTGCCAGCCGGCTTCCTCCGACGCACCATCCTTTCGACTGCGTGACGCTGCGAGCGCTGGAAGAACATGGCGATGAGAACAACAAAACGGCCCGATCTTTCGGTGGACTTCGCCGGCATCCGGCTGAAGAACCCCGTCCTGACCGCTTCCGGCACCTTCGGCTACGGCGAGGAGTACCGGGAGATCGTCGACCTGAACCGGCTCGGCGGCGTCATCGTGAAGGGCGTATCCTTCAAGCCGATCACGGGGAACCCGCCGCCGCGCATCTGGGAGACGCCGTCCGGCATGCTGAACGCGATCGGGCTCGAGAATCCCGGCGTCGAGGTCTTCCTCCGCGAAAAGCTCCCCTATCTCCGGCAGTTCGACACCGCGGTCATCGTCAACGTCTTCGGCTACAGCCTCGAGGACTACGTCGCGGTCACGGAGCGGCTGGACGGCGTCCCGGGCATTGCCGGCCTGGAAGTGAACATCTCCTGTCCCAACGTGAAAGCCGGCGGGATCGTGTTCGGCACCAACGTCATGTCCTCCTTCGAACTGCTGTCAACGCTGCGGAAGAAGACGAAACTGCCGCTGATCGCCAAGCTTTCCCCCAATGTGACGGACATCGCCGAATTTGCCCGTGCGGCGGCGGACGCGGGATGCGACGGGCTGTCGCTCGTCAACACGCTCCTCGGCATGGCCATCGATGTCCGCAGCAGGAAACCCCGGCTCGCGAACTGCACCGGGGGGCTTTCGGGCCCTGCGATCCGGCCGGTCGCCGTGCGCATGGTCTGGCAGGCGGCGCGCGCCGTCCGGCTCCCGATCATCGGCATGGGCGGCATCATGACCGCCGAGGACGCCCTGGAGTTCGTGCTGGCCGGGGCGTCGGCCGTGGCGGTGGGAACGGCGAATTTCGTGGAGCCTGCCGCGACCCTTGCGGTGATCGACGGCATAGAAGCGTTCCTTGCGCAGGAAGGCGTGGCCAGCCTCCGGGAGCTGGTCGGACAGGTGAGGACCTCGTGAAGTTCGTCTCGAGCCTCAGGACCAAGATCATCCTTGCGGTCTGCGCGATCCTGGCGGTGATCATCGGCGCCGGTACGTGGATCAACATCGGCTACCAGCGGGCGGAGATGGAGTCGGCGCTCGAGGACAACGTCCTCATCATCGCCAATACCATCGAAAAGAGCCTTGCCAATGCGATGCTCGCCGGGAAAAGCAAGGAGGTCCAGAACATCCTTGAGGCTGTCGGCACGTACCACAACATCCGGGACCTGAAGATCTTCAGTCCGAACGGCGTGGTCCTGAAGTCCTCGAAGCGATGGCAGATCGGCCGGCCGGTGGACCCGGTGACGCAGGCGTGGTTCCTGGAGGGCCTGTTCAAGAGGCCGATCAAGCGGCGGGACGAAGGCATCTTCTCGGTGCTGTTCCCGATCAGGAACACAGATCCCTGCAAGCGCTGTCACGGCGCCCAGGCGGAGCTGAACGGCATCCTCGCCGTGAACGTGTCCATGGAAACGACCCAGGAGAAGGTCGGCGAGCTGAGCAAGACCATGATCCTCTGGGCCCTCGGCGTCACGGCGATCCTGGCCATCTTCCTGTCCCTGTTCCTGACGCGCTATGTGACGAGCCCGATCCAGGACCTGATCACGACCATGGAGCGCGCCGAGCGCGGTCTCGAAGCGCGCGTGCAGGTGCGGAGCGACGATGACATCGGCCGGTTGGGCGAGGCGTTCAATGCGCTGCTGTCGAAGCTGGAGCGGGCCCGGCGCCGCGTGGAGCGCTACCATTACGAACAGATGAAGCGCGCTGACCGGCTGGCGTCCATCGGGGAAATGGCCGCCGGCATCGCCCATGAGATCAAGAACCCGCTCGCCGGCATCGCCGGCGTGATCCAGGTGCTGAAAAAGGACCTGTCGGCGAACGATCCAAAACGCGCAGTGCTGGAAGAGGTGCTGTCGCAGGTCGAGCGCATGGACAAGGCCGTCCGGAACCTGCTGTCGTTCGCCCGTCCGCCGGAGCCGCGCATGACGCTGGTGGACATGAATGCGCTCACCGGCAAGCTGCTGGACTTCCTGGCCCCGCAGTTCGCGAAGCAGTCGATCGTCGTGAAACGCAAGTTCGCCCCGGGGCTTCCCTGGCTGGTCGTGGATCCTGACCTGATGCAGCAGGCATTGCTCAACATCGCGCTGAACGCGATCAAGGCCCTGCCCGACGGGGGGGACTTCACCGTGGAGACCCATGCTGATGTTCCCACAGCGGAGCATGCCGGAAGGGTCCGGATCGTCCTGGCCGACACCGGTCAGGGCATACCGGCGGAGAACCTCGGCCGCATCTTCAGCCCCTTCTTCACGACCCGCCAGCAGGGGACCGGACTGGGTCTGTCCATTACGCAGAGGATCGTGGAGCAGCACGGCGGAGAGATCAGCGTGCAGAGCGCCCCGAACGCGGGGGCGGTCTTCACCATTGCTCTGCCCACCCCCATGCCCGACGATACCGCAAGGAGTGCCTGAACATGTCCTACAAGATCCTTGTCATCGATGACGAAAAGCTCATCCGCTGGACCCTGGAGCAGCACCTGGTGAAGGAAGGATACGAAGTCGTCACCGCTGATTCGGCGGAGAAGGGGCTGCAGATCATCTCCGAGGAGACCCCGGACATCATCCTGCTGGACAATCGCCTGCCCGAGATGACGGGGTTGGAGCTGCTGGAGAAGCTGAACGTCCAGGAGCGGGGTATGATGGTCATCATGATCACGGCGTACGGCATCGTGGAGACCGCGGTCAAGGCCATGAAGCTCGGGGCCTATGATTACATCAGCAAACCCTTCAACCTTGAGGAGATCACCTTCGTCATTCGCAAGGCGCTGGAGGCGGGCTCGCTCCGGAACCAGGTCCGGCAGCTGCGCGGCAAGATCGACATCATCATCGGAGAGACCGAATCGATGATGCGGGTGAAGAACCTGATCCTGAAGATATCCAAGAGCGATGCGACGACCGTCCTGATCCAGGGCGAGAGCGGAACGGGCAAGGAGCTGGTCGCCAAGGCGATCCATTACAGCAGCTCCCGGGCCGACAAGCCGTTCATGGCGATCAACTGCGCGGCGCTGCCCGTCACGCTCCTCGAGAGCGAGCTCATGGGGCACGAAAAAGGGGCGTTCACCGACGCCAAGTCGGCAAAGAAGGGGCTGTTCGAGCTGGCCGACGGCGGCACGCTCTTCCTGGACGAGATCGGCGACATGGACCTGAGCATGCAGGCCAAGCTCCTGCGCGTGCTGGAGGAGCGGTCCTTCCGGAGGGTGGGGGGCGTGAGGGACATCAAGGTCGATGTCCGTGTCATCTCGGCGACGAACCAGGACCTTGCCAGGGCAATGAGCGAGGGGACGTTCCGCAAGGACCTGTTCTATCGGCTGCAGGTGGTCCCCCTCTCCCTGCCGCCCCTCCGGGAACGGGGCGGCGACATCCTGCTGCTGGCCAGGCACTTCATGAACCACTTCAATCAGGAGTGCCACAAGCAGGTGCAGGGGTTCTCCCCCGAGGCGGAACAGATCCTGCTCTCCTATTCCTGGCCGGGGAACGTGCGCGAACTGAAGAACATGATCGAACGCGCCATGATCTTTGAGATCGAGCGGGAGGTTTTGCCGGAGCATCTTCCCCACGAGATCATGAGCTTCCAGCCTGTCGCGGATTCGCCGCGATTGGCACCGATCTCCCTCGATTGTCTGGTGATCCCCGAGTCCGGGATATCCATCGAGGAAGTGGAGCACGCCCTGGTCAAGAAGGCGCTCGAGATGGCCGACGGCAACCAGACCCGCGCTTCCCAGCTCCTCCGCATGCCGCGAGACGCATTCCGCAGGCGCATGAAGCGTTTCGGGATCCTCTGACCCGCGCGGCGGCAGCTCCGACGGGCCGGGACTGCTGCGGGATGTCGCTGCAGCTGTTCCTGATATGTCGGGACGGGGGAGGAGTTCTACCGGCAGGCGGAGACCGCAAGAGCATTGCGGCGGCCCTCTGCGGTCGCGGGGTGATACGGCGGCTTTGGCGGTCCTAGTCGAGATCGGGATGGCAGCGCCGGCAGTCCCGAACGGGGAAAGCGACGGTGAGATGGCAGACCCCGCAGAACTTTCCTTCGTTGATGTGTTTCATGAGGAAGTGTTTCGTCCCCTTCTTTTGGATGTTGAATATGTCGGGATGGCAATCGGCGCAGTCGAGCCACTCGGTATGCTTGAGATGGGGAAAGAACGCCCGGGTATTCACCCCCTGCCACTCGGGCTCCAGGCGCAGGTTCTTGTCAAAGGGTATCTGCTCGAACTGCTCGTTCAGCAGGCTCTGTTTCGGCTGGATCAACCCTCTTCGAAGGGCCTTGACCCAGTTGATCTTGTCGCCATACAGGGTCTTGGGAAAGAGGTTCAGCTCGGCGAATCGTTCATCGGTATGCCCAAGGTTCCCGCTGTGACACTTCCGGCAGTTTTCCTCTTCGAGCACGCTGAAGGCGATCCGGTCATTATGGCAGGCACCGCAGAACTCTCCCCGCCGGTTCTTTTCCTCGGAGATTCCCGAAGTGTTCGTCTTGTAGGCGAAGCCGAGCTCGAAATGGCAGACGCGGCAGGTATAGTACCTGCGGTGCAGCCAGTGGGAGAACGCGACGGTCGGATGGGTGCTCTTCTTCGTCAGGCGGGTGATCAGGACATTGCCATAGCGGGCGGGAGGCAGGGGCTGTTCAACGGTCCAGACCTTGTCAAACTTGCTGCCGGTCACCGTCTCCCCGCTGTCGCTGACGCACGACAGCAGGAAGCCGGCTATCACGCACGTGACACCATACGCTACCCAACGCATACCGGGGGGTAGATCCGGCGAGCGGGAGCGCCGGGGAACCTGACGGCGAAGGGCAGCATTTAGTAGACCTCTTTCAGATGGCAGAGCTGGCAGTCATAGAACGGGAACGCGACCTTGGCATGACATGCCCCGCAGTATTTGCCGGCAAAGATGTCCTGCATGTTGTACTTCGTATACCCTTTTTTGGCGCTGAAGACCTCGGGATGGCACAGCTCGCATCCGTTGATCTCCGCATGGATCTTGTGGGAAAAGATGATGTCGGGCATGCCCAGGATCGTTGATTTGATGTCGAAGTCCTTGGGAGCGGCGATGGCCTGCCGCTTGATGGAAATGCCCTCGACCTGGTCCTTCAGCTTGATCAGGCCTTTCTCCTCGGCCTTCATCCAGTCAATGCGGTTCCCGAAGCGAGACGGGGGATAGTCCTTCAGGTGCTCGTTGAAGTTCTTCAGGCCCTTCACGTCCTTCCCGTAGGAGTGGCAGCGGTCGCAGTTCTTCACTTCCGATACCACCTTCTCCCGCGAGGTTGGGCCGAACGCCTCTTTTCCGTTGTGGCAGGACCCGCAGTACAAACCGTTCAGGTTGTCCGCTTCCTTGATGTCGCTCCCGCCCGGTTCCATGGCAAAGCCAACGTCCACATGGCAGACCCGGCAGGTGTACTTGGCACGGTGGACCCAGTGCTTGAACACGACGGGTGCGATGTTGTTCTTTTCGGAATAATTGTTGATCACGACATTGCCGAACTCCTCGGGTCTCGGCATCCGCTTTTTCGTGCCGAAGTTGGTGGCGAACCCGACGGAGGCGAACAGTAGGAGAAGGGCTACAACGACAACTACCTTCAGCTTCATGGCAACATCTCCTTCCTATGCGGTGACAATTTCGTAGTATTGTAGCCGATTGGCGATGCAGAGTCAACACTTCCTGATTGATTTGCGCCCTCTGCGCCGCTGCCCGGCCGGCGTCCGGAGCAGCCGGTTATCGGTGGCAATGCTGGCATAGGTCGGCAGGCTTCTCCGCCTTGTACCGGAAAAGACCCTTCCAGTCGGAGCTGTGCGGATTGTGGCAGCTGATGCAGGACAGCGCCCTGCCCGGCCGCCGGGGATCGTCCACCTTGTCGACGGGATGGCCGCTGCCCTTCGCTCTGAGCCGTATCTCCGGAGGGAGGGGCGTGCTGGGATGCTTGCCGTTGAACGCGTCGCGGTGGCATTTTCGGCAGGCCTCATTCCCGTCCGCCTTCAGGAGACCGCGGAAGGGCGTGGTGTGGATCCCGTGGCAGTCATAGCACTTACCGTCCGCAACGGGCTTGTGCACGAACTTGTTCTTGAAGTCCTCGGTGCTATGACAGGTGAAGCACAGTTCGGGCGTCTGGGCGATCAGCAGTTTCGGGGTCTGGCTCTGGTGCGCCATGTGGCATCCGCTGCACTGCCCGATCTTGTAGGGGCCGTGCTTTTCCCTGCCCATGAGCTCGTCGGTCATGTGGCATTCGAAGCAGAGCGCCGGCGTCGACTTGGTGAGCAGCTTCTTGACCTTTGCATTGTGCGGCCGGTGACAGGTGGTGCATCGCCCTCCCGCAACGGGCTTGTGCGCCTGCTTGCCGCCCGAAAAAGACTTCCGGTCGTGGCAGGTGAAGCAGAGGTCCGGCTGCCTGGACTGGAGGAGTCGCTCGTTCTTCGACTGATGGGCCGTGTGGCAGGAAAGGCAGTTGCCCTGTTCCACCGGTTCGTGGACGATGCCGCTTGTCAGTGCATTCTTGTCGTGGCAGGCATAGCAGAGCTTGGTCGTATCGGCGACGAGGAGATCCTTGCCGTTCTGCGAGTGGGCGTCGTGGCAGGCCGTGCAGTTGCCCGCGATGATCGGCTGATGCACCGAGGCGGTGCCCGAGATCGCTGCCTTGTCGTGGCACCGGTAGCACAGCTCGGGCATCCGGAAGGTCAGGAGCTTGGCATGGTTGTCCGAACTGTGGGCGTCATGACAGTAGGTGCACAGGGCCGCGGCCGTCGCGAAATGGACGTTCTGCTTCGCAGCGATCTTCCTGTCATGGCATTTCCAGCAGAGATCGGGAAGGGCCGTGGTCAGCAGCTTGATGGTGTTCGTCGAGTGGGGATTGTGGCAGGCGGTGCATTTCCCCGCTACCGTGGGCCTGTGCTGGTACTGCCGCAGGAACAGGCCCCGGTTGTGGCAATCGTAGCAGAGATCGGGCTGTTCAGCCTTGAGCGAAAGAACGGCCTTGTCCTTGTTTGCATGGGGCGCAACATGGCAGGCGCCGCAGCCTTTCTTCAGTGCTGCGTGCAGGACCTTGCCCTTGCTCATCGCCTGGTGACACTTGTTGCAGTCCTCGTCGGCTGCACGTGCGGCGCCAGCACTCAGGAGCATGCTGAGCACGACAAGGAACACGGGGAGATACAGGGTACGGAACGCTCTGTTCATGGGGTTCATGCCTTTACCTGTGCGGAAGTGAGGGCGCGGCGCCTTGCGGTGTCCCGCCCGGTCTATTTGACCTGCTTGATGAACTGTTTGATCTCCGCGTCGTCGGGAGTGATCTTGAGCGCCTGCTCCCAGGCCTCCTTGGCCTTGTCCTTTTTCCCGATGGCATAGTATGCCGAGCCCAGCCGTTTCCAGGCAAGGACGTTCTTCGGCTGCAGGTCGACGACGATCGTGCTTTCCTGGATGGAAAGGTCGTACCGTCCTTCGTAGATATGGTTCAGCGCGGCAAAGAGGTACTGGTCGATGATATTCATGTCGCCGACCGGGGCTTCCATGGTGTTCAGGATCGAGACGTACTTGAGCTCGAGGAAGCTCTTCACCGCGATGGTCAACTGGGAAGGGTTCAGCTGGAACGCATACCAGGCCCCTGCCATGGACGCCTTCCGGTTCCCGTCCACGGCGATGTAGTGGCTTAATGCCTTCCGCAGCATGTCGCCGGCCTCGCCTTTTTCGTCGATCCGGAGGGCCACCTTGCTGACGTCGTCGAGCCGGGCAAGCATCGTTTTCACGTCGATGTCGGTTGGATTGTCGGAATAGATCTTGTTGTAGAGGTCGCGGGACGTCACGTAATCCCCCCGCTCATAGGCCTGTTTCGCCTCGACATAGAGACCGCCCATCTTTTCGCGGACCGCTGTGGCGATGTACCGGGACGCGGCCTCCTGGCTCTCGTCGATCTCCAGGATCTTCTTCCATTCGGCAATGGCGAGGTCGTACTTCTTCTCCTGCATGTAGGCCTCTGCCTGATCGTAGTGCTTCTTGGTGCGGACGTCGATGACGTTGCTCTTGGCACTGTTGTAGAGGCCGCGCGCCCGGCTGTCGTACGGCCGGACCGCAAGGATCTTTTCCAGTTCGTTCAGCGCGGACTTGTAGTCGCCGTCCTTGATGAACCGCTCGGCCCGCTGATACATCTCGGTCGTCGTCTTGTCGGTGATCAGGTTCTTGGTCGTCTCGATGAGGTTCGCAAAGCGGCGGTCATCAGGATTCATCTTGAGCAGCTTGTCCCAGGTCTCGATCGCCTTCGCGAAATCCTCCTGCAGGAAGGCGTCGGCGGCCTCCTTGCAGAACGGCTCCATGGCGCGCTGCCGGACGAGCGCTTGGTAGCGCATCGCGGTCTTGTCCATCGGGTCCAAGGCCAGGATCTCGTTCAGCAGCGGAGTCGCCTGCTCGTACTTGCCCTCCTTGAGGAGGACGACAACCTCCTTCTTGAGCTGGTCGATCCGCTCGAGCTGCTTCGGGGTCACCGCTCCGGCAACGGATGCGATGCCCAAGGTGCAAATGACCAGGAACGTAGTGAATCTCTTCACGCCTGTGCTCCTCTGACGATGGTGATCTCGATGCGGCGGTTCTTAGCGCGGCCCGCCTCCGTATCGTTCGCAGCGGCGGGCCGGAACTCACCGAAGCCGTGGGCGACCAGCCGCTCCGGCGCCATGCCCTTGTTGATGAAGAAATAGATGACGCTGAAGGCGCGCGCCGAGGAAAGCTCCCAGTTCGAGCCGTACTGCTGGGTATGGATGGGAACGGTATCGGTGTGCCCTTCGGCGATGACCCGGTTGCTCATGGGCTGCAGCTGGCCGTAGAGATGGTCCAGGAAGAAG
>Ga0316622_100001662_pt1 | contig 14733 bp, 11 predicted proteins | sample OWC_Aug_OW2_C1_D_FD_207646 | JGI IMG/M metagenome (GOLD analysis project Ga0316622, IMG submission 207646) | Wetland soil microbial communities from Old Woman Creek delta, Ohio, United States - OWC_Aug_OW2_C1_D5_C | ecosystem: Environmental > Terrestrial > Soil > Wetlands | place: USA: Ohio... | reverse complement strand
AGCATCTGCGTCGCCGTCAGGGGCCGTAACCCGACGGCCGCTTGCAGGACGTACGAGGCGTCGAGCGCGCCCACGGCAAGCGCGACGTCGGCTTGCTTCGCGGCGCCCAGCGACCACGGCGCGGTGGCGAGGGGCGCGAACGCGAACCCGCCGGCGAGGTCGCTGCGCTGGTCCAGCGTGTCCGGTCCCGTGAGGCGCACATCGACGTCGGGCACCGGGCGGTCGGCCACGTAGTAGCGGACGTGGCCGGCGATCACGATCGTGGGTGTGGCGGTGACGGTTGGCGTCGCGGACGGCAGCGGGCTGCTCGTGGGGGTCGGGGTGGCGGTCGGCGTGGCGGATGGGGGTTTGCTGGCGGAGGCCGCTGCGGATGCCGTGGACGACGCCGTCGCGGACGGCAGCGGGCTGTGCGTGGGGGTCGGGGTGGCGGTCGGGGTGGCGGATGGGGGCGGGCTGGTGGAGGCGGTCGCGGATGCCGTGGGCGACGCCGTCGCGGACGGCAGCGGGCTGTTCGTCGGCGTCCGCGTGACGGTCGGGGTGGCGGATGGGGGCGGGCTGGGGGAGGCGGTCGCGGATGCCGTGGACGACGCCGTCGCGGACGGGGTCCGTGTGTTCGTCGGCGTCCCCGTGGCGGAAGGGATTGGCGTCGCGGTGGGGGTCGATCCGGGTAGCGGAGCGAGTACGGCCGCATAGGCGTCGGCGCGGCCGAATCCGAACGCGTTGTTGGGCACCGCAGTGGTCGTGATGCCGCCGCAGGTCTGGGCCGGGTTCACGATGACGGCGGGGTTGGCCGTGCCTTCGAGGATGGCGCGCGTGGTCGCGATGTCGCGCGCGAGCTCGGGCCGAGCAGACCACAGGAGGGCCACCACGCCCGCCACGTGCGGCGTCGCCATCGAGGTGCCGCTCGAAACCCCGTAGGTGTTGGCCGGGACGCTCGAGCGCACGGCAACGCCGGGGGCGGCAATGTCCGGCTTGCGGCGCGACGACAAGTCCACCGTCACGGGGCCGCGGCTGCTGAAGCCCGCCAGCACGTTGCTGCTGTCATATGCGCCGACGGAGAACGTGGCCCCGTAAATGGCTGGCGGGTCCGTCACCGTGCTGCAATTCAAGCCGGAATTACCCGCGGCGGCCACGACGAAAATGCCGGCAGCCTGGGCGTTCTCGACCGCCGTGCGCAGGGTGTCCGCCGCGCAGCCCTCGGATGGCGGACAGGCCCAGCTGTTGGTCATGACGTGGGGCCGACGCGTCGGATCCGGGTTGGTACCGGCCAGCGTCGTGGGCGCCAGGAAGAACTGGAAGCACTCGAGGTAGGTCGCAGGGGTGCCGACCCCCTGATCCATATTGCGGCACCCGATCCAGGTGGCGCCGGGTGCGACCCCGATCTGGTTGCCGCCGCCGTCGTCGCCGAGGGCGGTGCCCGTCGTATGCGTGCCGTGGCCGTGATCATCGCACGGCGCCGGCGAATCCGCGCCGCACACACCGCCGCCCGAGTGGATGGCGTCGCGCCAGTTGTAATTGTGGTCCGCGGTCGAACCGTTCCACCCGCGGTAGCGTCCCTTGATGGCCGGGTGGTCCCATTGCATGCCGGTGTCCTGGTTGGCGATGACGATCCCCTGGCCGCTGTAGCCGAGTGCCCACACCTGCGGCGCGCCCACGTTGTTGACCCCCCATTCCACGCCGCCGGTGGTGAGGGGCGCCGCATATTCCTCGGGCTGCGGCGCTTCCACACGGCGCAGGGGCAGGTTCGACTCGATCACCCGGACGTCGTCGCGTGCCGCGAGGATTTCGAGCAGCGCGCGGTCGGCGTGGAGGACGACGGCGTTGACGCCCCAGAGCGCACGGTGCGGCACGCCGGCCGCCTTGAGGAACCGGCGCAAGGCCTTCTGGGTCCGTTTTGCGTGCGCTTTGAGCGTCTTGTACACGTATCGGCCGCGTGCGTCGGGGTCCCGCATGCCGGCCGCTAGGCGCAGGTCCGCCTGCTCGTTCAACAACACGATGACCGGCACTGCAGCGCCGCCAGCCGCACGGTCAAGCAGGCGCGGCTCAACCTTGTCCTCCCCGCTCGGCAGGGCCGCGTGGCCGCCGGCCGGTGCCAGGGCACCGCTGGTCAGCAGCAGGAGCGACGCCGCAATGCGCAAAGCGCAGCGGCGGTGGTGGGTGTCTGGCACGACGTGCTGGGCCTCCGGGAACTCGGGTCTGGTTGCGGTCCAGTGTCGCCCAATCCGAGGCGCGGCGCAACGCAGGCTGCCACCCGGCGCGCGGCGACAGCCTGCGTTGACTTCGGCGGAACCCAGAGGCTAGAGTCGCCACGCCTTCGCCGGCCACCCGCTCGTCCGATGCCCACGCCCACGCCTTCACGCTCGCAGTTGCGTCGCCTCATCGAGACGGCGATGGATCTCGAGCGCCGCACGATGCAGCTGTACTGCCTGTTCGAGAGCCAGTTCGCCGCGTCCGAGGAGTTGCGAGCCTTCTGGTTCGACATGGCCCGGCATGAGTCGCGCCACTTCGGCGGGCTCGCGCTGGTTGGGGGCCTGCTCGAGGGCACCCCGGGACGGTCGCTGGGCGCGATCGCCCCGGTGACCGGACGCCGCATTCAGCACTTGAAGCGACTGCTGACCCGGTTCGAGGCGGAGGCCGTGCGCGGGGTGAAGCTGGAACGGGCTCTCGAAATGGCGCTCGAGGTGGAGGAGTCCGAGATCGAGGACCTGGTGCTGGGGTTGCTCGCCGGGTTGCGGGGCGAGGCGGAGCGGGCTCGGGCTGTGAACCTGCTGTTGCACGATCTGGGCGATCTCAGCTTGATGATCGAGAAGCACACGTCGGACCAGCGGTTGCTGGGCCGTGCCGACCAGCTGCTGGAGCGGCAGATCGGGCGGCTGCGGACGTCGGCTATTGGGCGCGGGCGGCCGGGACGGCGCACGACGGCCGCCGCGCGCGCGGCGCGCCGATCCTGAGCGTCCGAGAGCCGTGTCGAGGTCACTGCCCGTGCGGTGGCGGCGGCAGGCGCATGCAGCGGTCTTGCTCGCGTCGCTGGCCCGGCCACTCGTCGCTGCGCCCCCGCCTCCGGACGCGATCCTCATCGACGCGGGCAGCGGGGCCACGCTCCGGGAACAAGGGGCAGGCACGGCGCATGTGGCGCCCTCGCTCGCCCCGCTGATGCTGGCGCTGGTGAGCCTCGAGCACACGGCGCTGGGGCTGCTGCCTGCGACGACGACCGTCACCCTGAGCCGTGCCGGCGCGGCCGCTGCGGCGGCAGGCCTGCGGATCCCGCTGCGCGGCGACGACGCCTACCCCCTGAGCGAGGTGCTCAAGGCCCTGCTGCTCACCGGCGCCGACGACGCCGCGGTTGCGCTGGCGGAGGTGGTCGGCGGGTCCGTCGACGGCTGTGTGGACTTGATGAACGCCCGCGCGCTCCGTCTCGGGCTCTCGGACACGCGCTACACCGGCGTCGGGCGGCTCATCCCGTTGCAAACGCCGCCGGGCAGTACGACGGCGCGCGACGTGGCGCGCCTGGCGCGGGCCCTCGTTGCCCACCGGACGGTCCTCGAGTGGACGTCGCTGACGGGCTTCCCGTTCGACCGCGGCGCCGTGCTGCTGCGCAACGCCAATCGTCTCCTCGGGACCGTGGCGGGCGCGGATGGCCTGTATGTGTCGACGGACGCCGCGCACGGCACGCAGAAAGCGGACGCCGCGGGCGGGAAGCAGAGAGCAGGCGCCATGGACGGGAAGCAGAAGGCCACGCACGCTCTCGTCGCCACCGCCCAACGTGGCGGCCTGCGGCTGATCGCCGTCGTTCTCGGGGCGGCGGACAGCACGGCAGCCTTTTCGACGGCAGCGGAATGGCTGGAATGGGGGTTCCGGGAGTACGAACGGGTCACGGTTCTCAGCAAAGGGGACCGCCTGAAGATCGGCGTGCAGGTGCGCAACGGCACCGTCGCGGAGGTGTCGCCGACCGCCGCCGAGACGGTGTCGTTTCTACGCCGTCGCGACGAAGAGCGTCAGATCGTTCTGCGCTACCAGGTGCCGGACGAGGTGGTCGCTCCGGTCGCACGCGATCAGCGACTCGGCGAACTGCTGGTCGAGGAGGGGGGCACGCTGATCGCCGTGGTGCCGCTGGTCAGCTCCGTGCGCGTGCCGCCATCGCGCATGCTGTCGGGCGATCTGCCGTAAGAAAGGAAAAGGGGAAAGGCTGCTTTTCGCCTCGGATTCGGGACGTTTGCCGGTGCAAGCCCCCGGGCGCATCGAGTGGACGACGGACATCCGAAAGGTTAGAAAAGCAGCCTGTCCCCTTTTCTTTTCAGAAGACGGCGGGAAGTGGCGTGACAACCAGGCGGGAAGCATCGGTGACGGAGAAACTGCAGCACGTCGGGGATCAGGAGCCGCTGAACCTCGCGGCCGTGCTGCGGTTCATGCACGAGAGCCTGCCCGATCCGCCCGAGCACCTGACGGCGCAGCGGTTCGGCGGCGGGTCGTCGAACCTCACGTACCTGCTGACGGACGGCGAGCGCGAGTGGGTGCTGCGGCGTCCGCCGTCCGGGCCGCTCCTACCCACGGCGCACGACATGGCGCGCGAGTATCGGGTCCTCTCCGCGCTGGCCACCACGGACGTGCCGGTGGCGCGGCCGCTGGCGTTGTGTACCGATCACTCCGTGCTCGGTGCGACCTTCTATCTGATGGAGCGGCGCCGGGGGTTCATCGTGCGCGAGCAGGTGCCCCCGGAAGTGGGCGATGACGTCGGGCGGCGGCGCGCCGTGAGCTTTGCGGTGATCGACGCCATGGCCACCCTGCACGGGGTCGATTGGCGGACGGTCGGGTTGGGCGAGGGGTTCGGGAAACCGGACGGATATCTGGAACGGCAGTTGCGCCGCTGGCACGAGCAGTGGGAACGCTCCAAGACGCAGGAGTTGCCGGTGATCGACCAACTCGAAGCGTGGCTCGCGGCCCGTGTGCCCCAGTCGCCGCCGGCCACGATTGTGCACGGGGATTTCCGGCTCGAGAACTGCATGATCGATGTCGACTCGCTGCGGGTCGTCGCCATCTTCGACTGGGAGATGTCCACGCTCGGGGATCCGCTGGCGGATCTCGGGTGGGCGCTGGCGTACTGGCCGGAAGCGACGGATCCGCCGATGTGGCGCCAGTCGATGGCCACGATCTCGACCCTGCCGGGGTTCCCGACCCGGGCCGAGCTGGTCGCCCGCTACGAGGCGATGAGCGGGCGATCGGTAGGGGCGGTGCGCTTCTATCAGGTCTTTGCCCTGTACAAGCTGGCAATCATTGCGCAGGGCATCTTCCGGCGCGTCACCGGTGGGCAGATCCAACTCGCCCATGCCCATGCCGAGCACTTCGGCGACCGCGTGGCGATGATCGCCCAGACGGGGGCGGAAGTCGCGGCGTCGTGAGGGGGGAGTCGAGCGTCGATAGTCGACAGTTGACAGTCGAGAGCCGGGTTTCGGACCTGGCGTCCTAGGCCAACCCAAACCGCAGAGACGCGTTCGGTGTCCGCGGCCGCTACGGGACGCGCGCCGACACTGTCAGCTCTGAACGTTCGACTGTCGACTGAACTTCAAGCGACTGGATCTCGTCAGGCTGCGCCCGCTTGCAACGCTCAGGCAGCTGGCTTATCCGGAAGGCGTGCCGCTGCCCGGCGTCGGACCCGCGTCACCGCGTCGCCAGCGCCGGAGAAAACGCATCATGGCAGGTCTGTTGAAGGTGACGGCCGTCATTTCGCTCTTGTGGGCCCTCTTGCTGGTGGGGTTCAAGGAGCTCGCCATTCCGGCGGCCGAACTGACCCCGCTCGTCCGCGCACTGGCCAACGGGCTTGGGACCGCGAGTGCGGCCCTGGCGTTCCTGTTCTGGTACGCGGCGTCCGACCCGCCCGCGCACCGCGACGCCATCTACACGGCCATCCTCCTGCAACTCGGCAAGGCGGTGAACGACGTGTACGAAGTGTTGCGGCTGCTGCCGCCCGATCAAGCCGTCGTCAGTCTGGTCGACCTGTTCGTGAGCGTGGCCCTGCTGGCCGGGTTGCTCGAAGCGCTGCCGCGCACGCTGGCGGGCGCGCGCCGGGAGTAGGCGAGCATCGTCGAAACCTGCGGGCGCGCTCAGCGCGGGGTGGCACCCACAACCCAAGTAACCGCACAGCGGTGTGAGTTCCCCCCTCCTTGCGAAGGAGGGGGTTGGGGGGAGGTCGCGTGGTGCGACCCCGCTGAAGTCGCCCCTTTGTAAGGGGGGACGAATGTCACAGCTGACTGTGAAGTCTGCGCGTGGTGCGTCGATTTTGCGCAACAGTTGCTCAGCCCGCCATGTCGAGCAGGTCCTTGAATCCCAGGGGCGCGTGCGGCCCGAGAATCAATTGCTCGAGGATGCCGATGCCGCGCCGCGGGCCCATCCGCGCCTCGCAGATGGCCTGGATGTGGAGATGGAGCGGACTGGCCGGATCGACGCTCGCCACGTCCCACGACTCGCCGGCGACCTCGTTCTCGCCCACGAACATGCCGTGCCCCCACTGCGGGTGTCCGTAGCCGAGGCCGACCATGTACAGGTTGTAGAGGGGCGTGAGCTCGATGCGCCGCGCCTCACCCGAGGCCGGCTGCAGCGTGATCTCGGCCGTGCGCGCGTGGCGAGTGCCCGGCTGCATCGTCATGTGATGGTCCACGCCGCGCATGATTTCCACGGGACCGCCAACGGGCGTGAACATGCCGGCCGCGTGCCACCGCTCCCCGCTCGCCTCCTCGTTGACGTCGAAGTGCGTGCACACGTCCGCGAAGTTCACCGGCGCCCACAGCCAGAAGAACTGGAAGGGGAAGACAGGCACGCCGCTCTCGCGCTCCCCGACCGGCCGCACGCCCCACGAGCGGTCGCGAGAACCCCAGAAGCGTCGGGCGCCGACGTCGATGCGCTCGCCGTTCACCGACAGCGTCCCGCTCCAGTCGCCGTGCTGGGTCAGGCGCGTGTAGTCCATGACGACGCGCGGACCCAAGCGCCGGAAGAAGCGCGGCTCTTCCAGCGCGGGGGCGCGCGCCGTGAACGCGAGGTCTCCCTCGATGCCCCACTGGTTCGGAGCGACCGTCAGCCGCAGCCGCTGCAGCGGCTGCTCGACCTGCACGGCGATCGGGCCGACGCGGGTGTCCATCCGTTCCGGCGTTGCCAGGCGCGACGCCCGCACGACGTATTGTCTTCCGCGATGCACGACGTTGAACGCCGCGTCGACGATGCGGGCGTTCGGGTACGTGCCCAGCGCGGCCGCGAAGTAGATGGACCCGTCGCGCGAATAGCCGTTGAAGAAGTAGCGGTCGTAGAAGTTGCGATCGCTCGTTCCCACGAACGCGATTGGGTCCGGCGTCTGGTGGATGGGATAGTCGTCAGCCTGGGTGATCATCTCCGGGAATCCTCGAGTCGAGGGTTGTCAGTTGAGAGCAGACAGTTGAGAGCAGACAGTTGAGAGTTGACAGTTTGCGAACTTCCGCCCCGTTTTCTCTCGACTGCCGACTGTCGACGTTCAACTTGCACCTTTCTGCCGAGCAGCCCGGTGTCGGTTCCCGCGCACGTGGCTTCACGACCGTTGCGGCAGCCGGTCGGGCGTGCGGCCCGTCACGCGCTGCACGGCGGCGTCCAGGGCGGCTGCGAACGCGGCCCGCTCCGCAGGCGTTTCGCAGGCAGCGGCGCAGAGGTGCTCACGTTCCGCATACGGCAGGGCCTGCCACTCCTTCAGGTGCAGCTTGATGCCGGCGCGATCCAGTTTGTCGCGAACGCTGCGCGGGATGAGTTCGAGAGCGTCGTCCATCGAGCCTATCGTTAGGCGAGTACCGAGGCGGCGTCGTGCGGCGCGCGAACCCTCGCTGAAAATCGCCCCGCCGCTGCGCGGCGACCCCCTTTTTTTCTAAAGGGGGTGTGGTCGTATGGGCGGACACGTCGCCCCCGTTGAACAAGGGGGCCGCGAACGAAGTGAGCGAGGGGATTTCCCGACTGCGGCAAAGGTCGTGCGCGCTGCCTTCGAACCTCCCAGGCCATGGTGTCCCGATCGCGCATGGTCGCCCGCTCATAACAAGGGCCCCGGCCCGGGGGCAAGCGGCCGGGAGCTGCAACTTTCTGACGCCGGGAACCATCTCTGCTGGCGGATGAGGACGACCCACGCAAGCCAGGGCCGGCACCGGGCGTGCGCGAACGAGACCGCTGCATGAGTGGCGACCCTCGGCTTGACAAGGGAGGGCCCGCCGTCCAGCATGCAGCGATTATCTCAAGGTGTGGCTACGCAGGCGTGCCCGGCGGGCGACGGAGTGGATTGGTGTGAGAGCGGTGACGGGCAGCCTGCGCGAGCATGACGCGGGAGCGCGTCGAAGGGTACCGGCGGGCAGACGACGGGCGATGCGGGCGGCGGTGGCAGTGGCTCTGGGTGCGGGGACGCTGATCGGTACGATGAGCGTCGCGCAGGGGACGCAGCTGGAGTTCCTGCGCGTGTGGCCGGACGTGATCGCTGGCGCGAATCCGAGGGCAGTGGCAACCGGCAATTTCATGGACGATCCGGAACTCGATGTGGTCGTCGCGAACTACGATTCGAGCGACGTGAGTCTGTTCTACGGTTCTGGGTATGGCACGTTCGTCGATGCGGGCGCGCCGTATGCGACGGGCTCGCATCCGACGGCGGTGGCAGTTGGCGACTTCAACGGCGACGATCGTCCCGACATCGTGACCGCCAACGACGTGTTTCCCGAGGATGAGGACGGGGTGAGTGTTCTGCTGAACCAAGGCGCGAAAGGGTTTGGCGCGGCCATTGGCAGCGCCACCGGCGCAACGCCGCAGGCTGTGGTGGTCGGTAAGTTCAACGACGACGAGTTCGACGACGTGGCCACCGCCGACAACCTGGACGACACCGTGAGCATCCTGATCAGCAAGGGTGACGGGACCTTCAAGGCACCGGTGCCGCTGCGCGTGGGAGCCGGCCCCCTCGGCCTGGTGGCGGCCGATCTGAACGATGACCGGATCGTTGATCTCGCAGTGGTGAGCAATGCCGACGTTCCCGCTTCCGCGACCGTCTTGCCCGGGGATGGCAAGGGGGGCTTCACGACGAAGCTGCCGCCGATTACGTTCGATCCGTTGGTGGTGCCCACGAGCATTGCCGCGGACGACGTCACGGGCGACGGCGCGACAGATCTGGTCGTGGCGGACGAGGACGGCGACAGCGTGCTCGTCTTGCGCGGAAAGGGGAATTTCACCTTCGAAGCAGCCGGGACGTTTACCGTCGGGGTCCTGCCCTCCGGGTTGGCGATCGACGACTTCGACGGCGACGGCGTGAAGGACATTGTCACCTGCAGCCCGTTTGGCAGCACGCTTGGGAGCACGGTCGACGTGCTGCGCGGCAAGGGCAGCGGGACGTTCGATGAGGTCAAGTCGTTCGCTGTTGGCACGGGCGCTGTGGCCGTCGTGGCGGCGGATGTCAACGGGGACCATCGTCCGGACCTGCTGACGGCGAACCCCGAAGGTGGCACCGGCGAGGGCACGTTGTCGGTGCTGCTCGATGCCACGGGCGGCCTGCCGGTGTGCACGGGCGACTGTCGAATCGGGGGCAGCGTGACCGGAGAGGATCTGGCCGCTATGGTAGGGATCGCGCTCGGTGGCGGGACCCTCGCGCCGTGCGGCGCCGGCGACCCGAACTTCGACGGGCAGGTGACGGTGGAAGAGCTTGTACAGGCGGCCGCAAACGCGCTAAGCAGCGACTGTGTGCTGAGCCCCGAGTGAAGCGGGGCGCAGCGCCGGTGTGGTGAATTGTGGAGGAAACTGAATGAAGCGAACCTGGGTGACGTGTTTGATGGCGGCGGCGGTGATCGGATGGACCGGTGCCATCCGTACCGTCGAGGCGCAGGTAACAGCGTGCCAGCCGCCGAACTGTGCCGAGGTCAAACTGGTCCCGCAGTCACTGCAGGCGCACCCGGGGCAGACGGTTACCGTGAGCTTGAACTTCACACAGGCACCGAGCGACGGGAAAGCGGGTGGACCCGACGAAACGGCCGCGCTGGCGTTGAGTATCGGCATGGGAACGGGCACGGGCGCGCCGCCGTTCAAACTCGCCGATTGCACGCCGGGTTCTGACGGGCTGCCCGCGTCCGTGCACCCGAACGCGGTCCTCTCGAATCCACCCGGCTTCAAGCTCGTCGTCGAGAACGCGTATTGCGCCAACGGGCGCACGCACTGCCTGTGTCCGGACGCGGGCGGGCCGGTGGCTGACAGTTTCATCAATCTGGTGATCTACGGCCCCAACCCGCTGCCGGCGCCGGGACCGCAGCCGATCGACATTCCGACGTTGCCGGCGGGTCCGCAGGATCTGCTGGCCATCGACCTGCTCGCGCAGAGCGGTGCCATCGGCGACGTGCAGTTGCACCTGTACAACCAGGTGCAGGAAACGCAGGCGCCCGAGTTCAGGGCGTTGTTGTCCATTGGCGACAAGGTGGCCGTTGACCAGACGTGCGTGCCGAAGAGCGGGCAGCCGCCGTGCAGCAGCGGGTCCGGCGCAGGCAGCGGTGGCGCTGCGGCAGGCCCGGTGAGCCAGGTGGTGACGGCCGACAGCACGATCGCGTTGAGTGCCGGATGTGCTGGGGACTGCAACGGCGACGATACGGTCAACGCGCAGGACCTGGCGGGCATGGTGAGCGTGGCGCTGGGCGGCACGAGCGGGTGCCCGGGCGGGCCCGAGACGATTACGGTGGACCAGATCGTCGCGGCGGTGAAGGCGTGGGGTCCGTGTTCGTAATGATGCGGTCCGCGCCGCGGGCGGACGGCGCGGGCGAAAAAATGTGCCTGGATTTGCCGAAAGGCACTGGACAGGAACACGGTACATAGGGTAAAGCACCTGACGGTTCAGTGGCTCTGTGCGCTGCCGGATGGGTGACGAGACAAATTCGGGAGGGAGTCGTGATGAACGCTAAGGAGCCGGCGAATTTCATGTTGAAGCTCAGGCGAATGACGAGAGGCATGGTCGCGGTCGGGATGGGTACGTTACTCGTCCATGCCGCTTCGGCGTACGGCCAGCAAGTGCTCGTGCGCGGGAACTGCACGAAGACCCCGGGGGCGACCGTTAAGGTCCCGGTGGACTTTGCGCTCCAGGGTTCGAGTGCGGCCGGCGTTCAGAATGACCTTACGTACGACGCTGCGAAGTTCTCGTTTCCGCAGGCAGCAACCGGCACCGGAACCTGCACGGGGGACGGGACGACGCCCTGCGTGTCGGACGGGAATTGCCAGGGCAACGGGACCTGCAATCGGACGCAGGGCCCGAAGTGCGTGGTCGGGGACGTGGCTCAGTACAGTAAGGAAGCTTTCTTCTCGAACACGAGTGGGTTTCGTGGCATCGCCGTCGGTATAGATCCGCCGGACAACACGGCCTTCGTGCAGGACTCGCGCCTATATGCGTGCGACCTGACGGTGGGCGGTACGGTCCCGAATGGAGTCTACAAACTGGAGGCGCCTGAAGCCTCGGCAATCGCCAGCAACCCCAACGGGGAGAAGCTGCCGGCGAAGAAGCCGCAGGAGGGCTACATAGTCGTCGGACAGACAGCGTGTATCGGCGACCTGAGCGGGAACCAACGGGCCGATTCGACGGAGTTGGGCCGTGGGCTCGATGACTTCTCCAACAGGGAAAACGTCCGCAACCCTGCTGCGGATTGGGATTGCAATGGACGGGTGAGTTCGTCCGAGCTTGGTAAGGTACTGGATTCCTTTGCGAACAGATCGTGTTTGCAGGGGTAGATCCTGCCCTCATCCGTTGGCGGGGGGGGGAAGAACGTCGGAACAATTCAACGATCGTGACGGACGTAAGGGCCTGACTGTGGTGCCCTGGGAAAGGAGAAGGGAGACATGAGGATCGGTAGGGGATTGCTGAATGGCGTGGCGTGCAGAGGAAAGGTTGCTCTCGCGGCTTGCGCAATTGCGTTGCTTGGTGCGGGTGCTGCGCGGGCGGCCGTCACGATTGGCCCAGGAGCTCAGTCGGGAGCCCCCGGACAGGTAGTCGAATGGCAGTTCGCCATTTCAGGGGACGACGCGGCGAACGCTTCCATCCTGGCTTTTGATATTCCGGACGTGACTGTCGACTCGCTGTTTGAACCGGTCCTGAAGGATCCACAGAAGAACGACGTCGATTGCAGTATGTCAGCGGATCTTGCCGACAGGTTTGATGCCCTGACAAAGTGGCTCGGCAAGAGCACGTTGGCGGTCTCGTTCTCGCGTAAGGCCACGGCCGATCCCAAGACCATCGGTCGCGCCGGCGGCTACATGACCTGCAAGATCAAGATCAAGGACGACGCAGTCTCCGAGCAGCCGATCGCGCTGGGGTGTGAGAATGCCGACGTGTCGGATGGCGACAACAGCCCGCTGGACGCGACGTGCGAGGCGGGTGCGCTGACGGTTGGCCCGGCGCTCCCCACGCCGACGGGGACGACGGGGGCGTCGCCGACGCCTACCGCTACGCCTACACCATCGCAGTACGGAGGCTGTTCGTACTCGGGTGAGTTCACCCTTCCGGCGACGAACGCTACCGCGGAAACAGACGTGACCGTGGCGCTTGCCTGCTCGTTCGACGGCAAAATCACCGGCACAGAGACACTCGTGGCCAACGCTGCCACGACGACGCTCACCTGCGCCGGCGACTGCGACACCGATACCGGCGAGCTCTCCAATGTGGAGTGCGCGGAAGAAGGCGGCGGTGGCCCATTCGCGGGCTGCTACTACGGTGAATTCAGTATCACCAGCCCCGTCCCAACTGACATCATTACTGACCTCGAGTGCGGCAATTCGGGGACCATCACAGGTCAGGTGCAGATTGTAGCACTTGCAGCTACGGTCACCTGCACCGGAAGCTGCGATACGCAGACTGGCGTGCTCTCCACTGTGGTTTGTCCCACAACCACAGGGGGAGACCTCACTATTTCGGGAACCCTGCCGCAACCGGTGGGAGAAACTGCGACCCTGACCTACGTGCACAGCTTGCTGGGCACACTCAACAAGCCGGTAGAGAACGTCGCGTGCGGCGGGGGGTCGGCTATTTCGAGCGAGATCAGTGGCACCCTGCCCCCGGAGGGAGAAACGGGGCCGCTTACGTTTACGTTGGCCGGAGCGAGCACCCAACAGGACGTGAGTAATACCGAGTGTCTCGCACCGCCGACACCGACACACACGCCCGAAGGGCCGACTGCGACCCCGACGACGGGCGGCCCGGTCTACACTACGAAGATCAGCGAAAGCGGCTGCAACATTACGCCGAACGGTGGTAGCGGTACGCCGTGGGCGCTGATCATCCCGGCCGCTGCGCTGCTGGTCCTGCGCCGGCGCCGCGGCTGAGTGCGTACGGAAGTTGAATGAGCGGGAGGGCCGATTGCGATCGGCCCTCCCTTTTTTTTGCGTTGTTGCAGGGAGAACAGGAATGTTGCGGAAGCTCAGTATCCTCGTGGCGGTGTCCGGGCTACTTGGGGCGGGGATCGCCGCCGAGGCTCAGGTTGTGTTCACACCCATAGGCCAGAGCGGAATGCCCGGGGACACGGTCGAGATTCATATCTCGACGTCAGGGCCGTCCGCACCGGAACTCACGATCGCGAACCTCGTCCTTGCGTACGACCAATCGGCGTCCGTGTGGGATCCGGTGACCGACCAATCGGGTGCGGTCGACTGCGTAGCCGCCAGCGACCTTGCGGACCATGTTCGACCTGCACCCGTTCGTTCTCAGCCAGACCGTGGCCGGATCGTCATGGGGTTTGGTGATCTCGAGTCACCCCTAACTCCCTTCGGGCGTGGCGGGATCGTACTGAGCTGTAGAGTCACGATCCGTCCTGACGCGATACCGGGCACCTACCCGCTCGTCTGCGGCGAGGATGCCGACGCCAGCGATGCCTACAACAACGTGATCCCGGCGACGTGCGCCGGCGGCAGCCTCGCGGTGGAGGGCGCCGGCGCGGCTCGCGCCGGGGCGCCGGTTGGCAGGCAGGTGGCTCCGGGCGCTGGTCCGGCGCCCGTGATTGGAGAGGCCGTCGTGGCCGGTGGCGCGGCCGCTGGTGCGGCGGGTGGACAGGCCCCGGCGGCTGGCGTCGGCGTGGCGGCACCGAAGGCGGCGCCTGCCGGAGCCGTTGCGCGGGAGGCCGCCGCTCCGCAGGCACCCGCGCCGGGTGCCGGAGAGACAGGGACCGCGCCGGGTCTGCCCCAGGGGCCCGCAGGCGTGGCGACCGCGCTGCAGCCTGCTGCAGGGACCCCGAAGGGGAGCCCGGCTGCGCCGACTGCAGCGGCGACGGCCGCCGCGCCCACGCCCGTGGCCGCCGCGACAAAGGCAGCGGCGGTGAAGAGCCCGGCACCCGCTGCGACCGCCGCCAAAGCCCAGCAGGCGGCGCCCAAACCCACCGCCAAGGAGAGCGGCTGCGCCATGAGCCCGCAAAACGAGAGCGGCCGGGGCTGGGTACCCGCGGTTCCGCTGATCGCGCTGCTCCTGCTGCGCCGGCGACGCCGCTGAGGTGCACGGGGATCCGGGCGGCACCCGTCGTACCGTCTGGATCCCCCGCGCCGTCCTGACCGACCGTCCCCAACCCCTAACCCCTTAACGTCTCTATCCGCCCCGTAACCCTTGTGGCCGGCACCGTCCCCACGCTATTGAGGGCAACAGACCCTTGAGCCGACACCTGACGTGAGCTGACGCCATGCTGCGCACCGAGCGACGCGTGGTCGTGACCGGTCTGGGCTTGGTCACGCCGCTGGGAAACGACCTCGAAA
>Ga0316622_100001661_pt1 | contig 14737 bp, 13 predicted proteins | sample OWC_Aug_OW2_C1_D_FD_207646 | JGI IMG/M metagenome (GOLD analysis project Ga0316622, IMG submission 207646) | Wetland soil microbial communities from Old Woman Creek delta, Ohio, United States - OWC_Aug_OW2_C1_D5_C | ecosystem: Environmental > Terrestrial > Soil > Wetlands | place: USA: Ohio... | reverse complement strand
GCCCACGGGGGGACCCTCTTCCTCGACGAGGTCTCGGAGATGACGCCCCGCCTCCAGGTGAAGCTCCTGCGGGTCCTCCAGGAGATGGAATTCGAACCGGTGGGATCCGAGGCGACGCGCCGCGTGGACGTCCGCATCGTCGCCGCCACCAACAAGGACCTGCGCCGCGAGATCGAGGCGGGCCGGTTCCGCGAGGACCTCTTCTACCGCCTGAACGTGGTGATGATCCACCTGCCCCCCCTGCGGGAGCGGAAGACGGACATCCCCCTGCTCGTGGACCACTTCCTGGACCGCTTCAACGGGGAGTACGGCAAGCGCGTCTCCAAGCTCTCCCGGGGCGTCCTGGACCTGCTGCTGGCCTACCCCTGGCCCGGGAACGTCCGGGAGATCGAGAACTGCATCGAGCGGGCCGTGGTCCTGAGCCCCGGCGACGCCCTCTCCTCCGAGCAGCTGCCCCCGGAGATCCTCCATCCCCGGCCGGGGGCCACCGTCCGGAACGGCCTCTCCTCCTCCGCCGAAAACGACGTCCGCCGCGCCGCGGGGGAGTTCTGCGAAGGCGTCGGCGACCTCGCCGAGGCGAGAGACCGCCTGCTGCGGACCGTGGAGGAGACCCTGATCCGGAAGGCCCTCCGCGAGAACCTCCCCCAGCGCGAGCTGGCCGACCGCCTCGGCATGAGCCGCATGACCCTCCGCAAAAAGATGCGCCAGTACGGCCTCTCCTAGCCCGCCGGTCCAATAACTGTACCAACGGGACATTCCCTGGCCACTCCGGGGCCGTCCGGGGAGCCCCGGCGTGATTTCCACGACCCCGGGGACATGGCACGCGCCTTGCGTTCCCCCCCGGTAAAACGGGGATGCGCTCCATGAAACGGCCCGGCTTCTCCCGCACCGCGGCGGCCCTCTGGGGCCTCGCCCTCGCCGCCGCCGCCCGGGCGCAGGAAGAGAAGCCCCCTGAGAAAGACCTCCCCTTCGACGTCAAGGTGTCGGGATTCCTGGACGTCAGCGCGCACTACAACGCCAACAATCCCGCGGGCGGGACGAGCGGGCTCCGCAGCTATGACGCGAAGGCGGACACCTTCACCCTCGGCGCCCTGCACGCCGCCGTCGAACTCGACTTCGGGAAAGGCGCGTCCGCCGCCGTCGAACTCGACGCGGGCTCCGACGCCTCCGTCAACAGGCTCGACCCGGACGGTGTCGACGAGATCGGCTTCGACGTGCAGGAAGCGTGGGCGGCGTACACCCCCGCGGCCCTTCCCTTCGGCTTCAAGGCGGGGAAGTTCGCCACGCTCATGGGGATCGAGGTCATCGAGTCGCCGGACAACCCCACGGTCACGCGCGGATTCCTGTTCGGCCTCGCGGAACCCTTCACCCACACGGGATTCCTGGCCACCTGGAAGGGGGGACCCTTCGACGCCGCGCTCGGGGCCGTGAACGGCTGGGACGTCGTCTCCGACAACAACTCCGGCAAGTCGGCCGTGGGGAAACTCACCTTCGCCCCCGGGGACGGCGCCGGCGTCACGGTCTCGTTCCTGGCCGGCCCCGAGCAGGAGGACGACAACGATCCGATCCGCCGCACGGCGGACGTGACCGGCTTCGTGAGTCCCTGCGAGTCCCTCCGGCTGAACCTCCAGGCGCTCTGGGGGGACGACGAGGTCGAAGCCCTCTCCAGCCGCCGCGTGCGCTGGCGCGGCGCGGGGATCCAGCCGGTCGTGACGCCGGCGGACGCGTTCCCGATCGGGCTCCGGGCGGAATGGTTCCTCGACGCGAACGGCGCGCGCACGGGGATCCCCGGCGGGGTGGAGGTGTGGAACGTCTCCCTGGCGCCGGCCCTCCGCCTGACGGAGAACCTGGCGGTCCGGGCCGAGGGGCGGTTCGACCGCGCCACGGAAAACGTTTTCGAGGACGACGAGGGCGGCCTCAAGGACCGCCAGGTCACGCTGAGTCTCGAGGTGATCGCCAGATTCTGAAAGGGGCAGTCATGGGACTTTTGGGGATGGCCGACGCGATCGACAAGGGCGACACGGCGTGGGTGCTGGTGAGCGCGGCGCTCGTGATGCTGATGACGCCGGGCCTCGCCTTCTTCTACGGCGGGCTGGTCCGCAAGAAGAACGTCCTCTCCATCCTCATGCAGTGCTTCATCATCCTCTGTCTCGTCTCGATCCAGTGGGTGACGTTCGGCTACAGCCTCGCCTTCGGGCCCGACAAGGGGGGCCTGATCGGCGGCCTGGACTGGGCGTTCCTCCGCGGGGTGGGGGCGGCCCCGAACGCGGACTACGCCCCCGGCGTGCCGCACCAGGCCTTCATGATCTACCAGGCGATGTTCGCCGTGATCACCCCGGCGCTCATCCTGGGGGCCCTGGCCGAGAGGATGAAGTTCAGCGCCTTCTGCGCCTTCTCTCTGCTCTGGGCCACGCTCGTCTACGACCCGGTGGCGCACTGGGTGTGGGGCGCGGGCGGCTTCCTCCGCGGCTGGGGGGCGCTCGACTTCGCCGGCGGCACGGTGGTGCACGTGAACGCCGGCATGGCGGCGCTGGCGGTGGCGCTGGCGCTGGGGCCCCGGCTGGGGTACCCGCACCAGATGTCCCCCCCGCACAACCTGCCGTTCGCCGTCCTGGGGGCCGGGCTTCTCTGGTTCGGATGGTTCGGCTTCAACGCCGGCAGCGCCCTCGGCTCGGGCGGCCTCGCCGCCAGCGCGTTCGTGGCCACGCACGTGGCGGCCGCCGCCGCGGGCGTGACGTGGGCGGTCCTCGACACGGTCTTCAACAGGGCCCCCACCGCGCTGGGCATGATCACGGGCGTGGTGGCGGGGCTGGTGGCGATCACGCCCGCCTCGGGCTTCGTGGGGCTGGGGGGCGCCCTCGCCATCGGCATCGGCGCCGCCGCCCTTCCCTATTTCGCGGTGGCCTTCCTCAAGAGCCGCCTGGGGTACGACGACACGCTGGACGCTTTCGGCGTACACGGGGTGGGAGGCCTCTGGGGTTCCCTCGCCACGGGGCTCTTCGCCTCGAAGGCGGTCAACCCCGCCGGGACCGACGGCCTCTTCTGCGGAGGCGGCCTCAAGCTCCTGGGCGTCCAGGCGGCGACCACGGGGATCGTGGTCCTCTTCGCCTTTGCGGCGTCATGGATCCTCCTGCTGCTGGTGAAGCACACCGTCGGGCTGCGCGTCTCCGAGCACGAGGAGCGCGTGGGCCTGGACCTCACGCAGCACCGGGAGGCGGGATACACCCTGGTGGACTGACCGGAGGAGAAGCGAAGCCATGAAGCTCGTCATCGCCGTCATCCAGCCCGACCGGCTCACGGAAGCGCTGGAGAGGCTGGAGAAGAACGAGATCCACCTGGTGACGGTCAGCCACGTCCTGGGACGAGGGCGCCAGCGGGGCGTGTCGGCGGTCTACCGCGGCCACAAGGAGGCGGGGAGCCTCCTCAAGAAGGTCCGGCTCGAGATCGCGGTGAACGACGCCTACGTCAGGCCGACCGTCGAGGCGATCACGGCGGGGGCGCGCACCGGGCAGATCGGCGACGGCAAGATCTTCATCCTCGACCTCGAGGAGTGCATCCGGATCCGGACCGGCGAGACGGGAGGCGTGGCTATCGGCTGACCGCGGGCGGGGCCGGCTTGATTCCGGAAGCCCATTCGGATAGAGTACATGGAGTACTCCAACGCCAAATCCCCCCTGATCGAGGGGGGAGCGGGGGACCCGTGAGTCGTAGGGGTGAATTCCTCCTCGGAGGATAGGGCCATCCGGGAGCCCGAACCCGTCAGCTAACCCCGCAGGCTGTGTGCCGGATGGCTCCCCGCCCCCGGGCGGGTTTTTTTTGCCACGAGGAGGGTCCACATGGAGCCCAACGATTCCCCATCCCGGGCCGATCCCTCCCCCCCGGCGACGGAACCTCCGCCAGGCGGCTGGGCCCGGGTCAAGCGCGCTCTCATAGGACCGCCGCGGGACTTGGCGGACCGTTCGCTCTACCACCGGATTTCACTGGTGGCCTTCCTGGCCTGGGTGGGCCTCGGCGCGGACGGGCTCTCCTCCTCCGCCTACGGCCCCGAAGAAGCCTTCCGCACGCTGGGCGGACACACGTTCCTGGCCCTGGGTCTCGCGGCGCTCACGGCGGTCACGGTGCTGGTCATCTCGGCGACCTACAGCCGGATCATCGAGAAGTTCCCGCACGGCGGCGGGGGCTACGTGGTCGCCACCAAGCTGCTCGGCCCGAAGGCGGGCGTGGTCTCGGGGAGCGCCCTCCTCGTGGACTACGTCATGACGATCGCCATCTCGATCGCAGCGGCCGGGGACGCCCTCTTCAGCTTCCTGCCGACGGGCTGGCACGGATTCAAGCTCCCGGCCGAGGTCCTCCTCGTCAGCGCCCTCACGGTCCTGAACCTGCGCGGGGTCCGCGAGTCGGTCCTCACGCTCGTCCCCATTTTCCTCCTTTTCCTCCTGACCCATGCCCTCCTCATCCTCGGCGGTCTCGCGGCCTGTCCGACGAGCCTGCCCTCGGCGCTGGGGGCCGCCCGGAGCGACTTCCACCAGGGACTCTCCGTCCTCGGCGCGGGCGGCCTTTTACTCCTCTTCATCCACGCCTACTCGCTGGGGGGCGGCACCTACACGGGGATCGAGGCGGTCTCAAACGGCCTGGCCATCATGCGGGAGCCGCGTGTCCGTACCGCCCAGAGGACCATGATCTACATGGGGATTTCCCTGGCCGCCACCGCCGCCGGCCTCCTTCTCTGTTACCTCTTCTGGAAGGTGGGACCGGTCGAAGGGAAGACGATGAACGCCGTCCTGGCCGAGAGGTTCGTCCAGGTGGTCCCCCTCGGCCGGCTTTTCGTCATCCTCACGCTGGTCTCCGAGGGGGCGCTCCTCGTGGTGGGGGCCCAGGCGGGCTTCGTGGACGGCCCGCGGGTGCTGGCCAACATGGCCGTGGATTCCTGGATGCCGCGCCGGTTCTCGGCCCTCTCCGACCGCCTGACGGCGCAGAACGGCATCCTCCTGATGGGGGCGGCCGCGCTCGGGACCCTGCTCTACACGCGGGGGGACGTCCGCCACATCGTCGTCATGTACTCGATCAACGTCTTCCTGACGTTCTCGCTGTCGATGCTGGGGATGCTCCGGGACAGCCTCCGGGCCCGCGGCGGGGGGCGCCCGTGGATACGGCAGACGGTCCTTTTCGCCGCGGGCCTTCTCTTCTGCTCGACGATCCTGGTCATCACGACGGTCGAGAAGTTCCGGCAGGGGGGGTGGATCACGCTCGGGGTCACGGGGAGCGTGATCGCCCTCGCCCTCCTCATCCGCCGGCACTACGACCGGATCACCGGGAAGCTGGGCCTGCTTTACGAGAGCTTGATGAAGGCCTCGCGGCTCGCCGGCGGGACCCCGGCCGATCCGGACCCGTCCCAGAGGATCGCGGCGGTCCTGGTCTCCCGCTACGGCGGCCTCGGGCTCCATACTTTCCTCAGCATCTTCCGGGACTTCCCCGGTCATTTCAGGGGAGTCGTCTTCCTCTCGGTAGGGGTGATCGACTCCCGGGAGTTCAAGGGTGAAGGCACCGTGGAAGCCCTGAAAGCCAGCGTGGAGGAGGACCTTCGGAAATACGTGGACTTCGCCCACGGGCAGGGGATTCCCGCGGCCGGCCGCCTGGGGATCGGCACCGACGCCGTGGCCGAGGCGGAGAAACTGTGCCTCGAGGTCGCCCGGGAGTTCCCCCAGATTACCTTCTTCGCGGGGAAGATCCTCTTCGAGAAGGAGAAGTGGTACCAGGGGCTCCTCCACAACGAGACGGCCTTCACCCTCCTGAAACGCCTGCAGTGGGCGGGCAAGACGGTCGTGGTCGTTCCCGCGAGGGTTCCCTAGGAGGATGCCGTGGTTCCCATCCTGGCCGTGGTGGTTCCCCGCATCCCGGCGGGCGAGGGAGGAGGAGATGGCCTGGCCGTAGGGATCACCCTGGCCCTGCTCCTGCTTTCCTTCGCCCTGTGCCGTGCCGCCAGTTCCCTGCACGCCGAACTCGACCGGATTTCCCGGAGGATCTTCGAGCCTCCGAGGGCACGGATGCGTCCGGCAGCCGACCCGGCCGGCCCCATCCTCCTGAAGGACGCGCCCACCGCCGTTCTCTTTGTCGAGGGATATGACCTGCTGGGGATCGAATCTCTCATCGCCATCGGGAAGCTGTTCCGCGGGGCGTTCTCCCAGATCCTCTTCCTCGCCGTCCGTGCCTTCGACGCTGGGGACGTCCAGGAGAGGGGGGCGGAAGCCCGGCGCCTGAAGGAGTTCGTGGAGAAGGCCCTCGAGAAGTATGGCCCCATCGCGGAACTCCTGGACCTCGCGGCAGACCGGCGGGTCCGCCTCGGGAACGAACCCGTGGACGAAGGGGTCGGGCTGGCCGAGGAGATCCGGCGGGAATTCCCCCGGTCCGTGTTCTTCTTCCCGAGGCTGGTGCCCGAACCCCCGCAGTGGTACTACCGCTTCCTGGAAAGCCCCCTGGCGCGGGAGGGACCGGAAAGGCTCAAGCGGCGCGGGATCGTGATGATGGAACTGCGGTTCCCCCTGATCGTCGGGGGTCTCCGCGCGGTGCCGAAGCCCTTCCGCGCCATCGGCTGACCTCCGACCGGGCCAACCCCTGTCCACGGAACAATTCGTGGCCCGGCTTCCCCGCAAGCCCCCCGGGCACCTGCCCGCAATCCCTTGACCGGCAACCCGTTGGAGAACCGGCCCGAGAGCCGCGGTTGGCCTCCGAATTGCGTTCGCAGGCCCCCCATGAAGACATCGACCTCAGGCCGGCGAAGGGCCCCGGCCCTCGCCCCAACCGGAAAGGACGGCTCCATGGGACCGAAGGAATTCTTCGAGTTCTGCAGGCAGAAGTCGGCTTCGATGGTGGACCTCAAGTTCGTGGACCTCCTCGGGACGTGGCAGCACTGCACGTTCCCCACGGACTTCCTGGACGAGGACACCCTGAAGGAGGGACTCGGCTTCGACGGCTCCTCGATCCGCGGCTGGCAGATGATCCACCAGTCCGACATGATGGCGGTCCCCGACCTCGCGACGGCGATCCTCGATCCCTTCTTCGCCAAGCCCACCGTCAGCGTGACCGCGGACATCGTGGATCCCATTTCCCGCGAGGAGTACTCGCGGGACCCGCGCCACATCGCCCGGAAGGCCGACCAGTACATGAAGCAGACGGGCATCGCCGACACCGCCTACTACGGCCCCGAGCCCGAGTTCTTCATCTTCGACGAGGTGCGCTACGAGCAGAACCAGCACACGGGGATGTACGCCATCGACTCCGTGGAGGGCGCCTGGAACACGGCGCGCTTCGAGGAGCCGAACCTCGGCTACAAGCCCTCCTTCAAGGGCGGCTACTTCCCCGTGAGCCCCAGCGACACGCAGCAGGACATCCGCACCGAGATGATCGAGGAGATGCGCAAGGTCGGCATCGTGGTGGAAAAGCACCACCACGAGGTGGCCACCGGCGGCCAGGCCGAGATCGACATGCTGTACGCGCCGCTGATGAAGATGGCCGACCAGCTGATGTGGTACAAGTACATCGTCAAGAACGTGGCCAAGCGCCACGGGAAGACCGCCACGTTCATGCCGAAGCCGATCTTCCAGGACAACGGCTCCGGCATGCACACCCACTTCTCGCTCTGGAAGGGCGGCCGGAACCTCTTCGCCGGCAAGGGCTACGCGGGCCTCTCCGACATGGCCCTGCACGCGATCGCGGGGCTCATCCACCACGCGTCGGCGATCCTCGCCTTCGCGGCCCCCACCACGAACTCCTACCGGCGCCTGGTGCCCGGCTTCGAGGCCCCGGTGAACCTCTGCATGTCGGCCCGGAACCGCTCGGCGGCGTGCCGGATCCCCATGTACTCCCCCAGCCCCAAGTCCAAGCGCGTGGAGTTCCGCTGCCCGGACCCGAGCTGCAACGGTTACCTGACCTTCTCGGCAATGCTCATGGCCGGCCTCGACGGCATCGAGCAGAAGCTGGACCCCGGCCCGGCCCTGGACGTGGACATCTACGAGCTCTCGAAGGAGGAGCTTGCCAAGACCCGCAAGGCCCCCGGCTCCCTCGAGGAGGCCGTCAACGCCCTCGAGCAGGACCACGAGTTCCTCACCAAGGGCGGAGTCTTCACCGACGACGTGATCGAGACCTGGATCACATGGAAACGGGAGAAGGAGCTCGACGAGATGCGCCTGCGGCCGGTGCCGCACGAGTTCCACCTCTACTATGACAGCTAACGGGAGGGGACCGGCCCCCTGGCGGCGGCGGGACGAGAAGGACATCGGCGGGTGCGCCATCTCGGGCATCCTGTCCGAGGAGGGCCGCCGCTTCAACGGCAAGGCCATCCTCGAGTCCATCGCGACGATGCGGGAGCGCTCCAACGGCCTCGGGGGCGGCTTCGCCGCCTACGGCATCTACCCAGAGCAGGCCGACCGCTTCGCGCTCCACCTGATGTTCGACCGCCCCGCCGCGCGGGACGCGGTGGAGCGGGTGCTCCCGGAATACGTCCGCGTGCCGCACGAGGAGACGATCCCCACGCGCCCCGTGCGGGGGATCTCGTCCCCCCCCCTGCTGCACCGCTACTTCGTGGAGGTCCGAACCGAGATCCTGGGGGAGGACGAGCGGGAGGAGGACGCCATCGTCCGCCTGGTGATGCACATCAACTCGGCCATGGAGGGGGCCTACGTCTTCTCCTCGGGCCGGAACATGGGGATTTTCAAGGGAGTGGGCTATCCCGAGGAGATCGGCCGCTTCTTCCGCCTGGACGAGTACGAGGGCTACCTGTGGCTGGCGCACGGGCGGTTCCCCACGAACACGCCCGGCTGGTGGGGGGGCGCCCACCCGTTCGGGCTCCTGGACTGGGCGGTGGTCCACAACGGCGAGATCTCCTCCTACGGGGTCAACCGGCGGTACCTCGAGAACTTCGGCTACCGGTGCACCCTCCGGACCGACACGGAGGTGATCGCTTACCTCTTCGACCTGCTGCTGCGGAAGCAGCGGCTGCCCCTGCAGGACGCCTGCCGGGTCCTGGCCCCTCCCTTCTGGTCCCAGATCGAGCGCCTGCCGCCCGCCGAGCGCCAGCGCCTCCGGACCCTGAGGATCGTCTACGGCGGCGCCCTCCTCAACGGGCCCTTCAGCGTGCTCGTGGGCCACGGCGGGGGAATGATCGGGCTCAACGACCGCACGAAGCTGCGCCCCATGTCCTTCGCCCGCAAGGACGCCACGGTCTACGTGGCCAGCGAAGAAGCCGCCATCCGGCGCGTCTGCCCCTCCCCCGACGAGGTGGGGCTCGCCCGCGGGGGCGTCCCGGTCCTCGGCCCCCGACCGCGGGAGGTGTCCCTTGCGTAAATGGCTCGTCCAGCCCGACTTCGTCGTGGAGCGCGATCCGGAGCGCTGCGTCCAGTGCCAGGTGTGCGTGCGGCAGTGCGCCAACGACGTCCACTCGTACGACGCCGAGGACGGCGCGGTCCTCTCCGACAGCGCGCGCTGCGTGGGCTGCCACCGCTGCGCCACGCTCTGCCCCACGGGGGCAATCTCGATCCGCCAGTCGGAGCTCGAGTTCCGGTGCAACTCCAACTGGACGCCGGGGCTGATCCGCAACCTCTACCGGCAGGCCGAGGGCGGCGGGGTCCTCCTGAGCGGCATGGGCAGCGACCGCCCCCTCAAGGTCTACTGGGACCACCTGCTCCTGAACGCCTCCCAGGTGACGAACCCCTCGATCGATCCCCTGCGGGAGCCGATGGAGCTCGCGACCTTCATCGGCCGCAAGCCCGACCGGGTCGCGTACGCCCGGACGGACCGGGGGGCCGAACTCCAGACGGTCCTGGAACCCCAGCTGGAACTCCCCTTCCCGATCCTCTTCTCGGCCATGAGCTACGGCTCCATCAGCCTGAACGCGGCACTGGCGCTCGCCCGTGCCGCCCACGAGACGGGGACGCTCGGGAACTCCGGCGAAGGGGGGATGCACCGGGACGTCCGCCCCTACGCGGGGAACATGATCGTCCAGGTGGCTTCCGGCCGGTTCGGCGTCGACGTCGAATACCTGAACCGCGCCGCGGCGATCGAGATCAAGATCGGCCAGGGGGCCAAGCCCGGCATCGGCGGCCACCTCCCCGGGGAGAAGGTGGACGCGGCCGTCTCCGAGACCCGCATGATCCCGGAGGGGACGGACGCCCTCTCCCCCGCCCCGCACCACGACATCTACTCGATCGAGGACCTACGCCAGCTCGTCTTCGCGATCAAGGAGGCCACGCGATACGGGAAGCCGGTGGGGGTGAAGATCGCGGCCGTCCACAACGTGGCGGCGATCGCCTCCGGCTGCGTCCGCGCGGGCGCCGACTACGTGGCGATCGACGGGTTCCGGGGCGGGACGGGCGCGGCCCCCACGGTGATCCGCGACCACGTGGGCATCCCCATCGAGTTCGCCCTCGCCGCGGCCGACGCCCGTCTCCGCGAGGAGGGGATCCGCAACCGCGCCTCCCTCATCGCCGCCGGCAGCTTCCGGTCGAGCGCCGACGTGGTGAAGGCGGTCGCCCTGGGGGCGGACGCCGTCTACGTCGCCACGGCGGCCCTGGTGGCCATGGGGTGCCACCTCTGCCAGCGGTGCTACACCGGGAAGTGCAACTGGGGGATCGCCACCCAGGACCCGTACCTGACCCGGCGCCTCAATCCCGAGGTCGCCACGCGCCGCCTCGTCAACCTGCTGAGGAGCTGGGCCTTCGAGATCAAGGAGATGCTCGGGGGCATGGGGATCAACGCCATCGAGAGCCTCCGGGGGAACCGGGAGCACCTCCGGGCGGTGGACCTCACGGAGGCAGAGCTCGAAGTCCTGGGGGTCAAGGCGGCGGGGGTGGGCGCATGAGCGGGACGGGCGGCGGCGGGAACGGCAACGGGTCGGGGCCGAGGAAGCGCATCGTCGCGGTCGAGGCCTACTGCATCGGCTGCCGGCTCTGCGAGATCAACTGCCTGGTCAAGCGGTCCCGGTCCCGGAAGATCCTCAAGGCCTTCCGCAGGGAGCGCGACGCCGTCGTGCCGGGCATCCGGGTGGAGGAGTCGGGCCACGTCTCCTTCGCGCTCCAGTGCCGCCATTGCGACGACGCCCCCTGCATCGCGGCCTGCATCACCGGCGCCATGCACAGGGATCCCGCCACCGGTGCCGTGGTCTGCGACGAGTCCCGCTGCGCGGGCTGCTGGTCCTGCGTCATGGTCTGCGCCGTGGGGGCGGTGCGGCCCGGGAAGAAGCGGAAGGTCGCCTCGAAGTGCGACCTCTGCATGGGCGAGGAAATGCCGGTCTGCGTGGCGGGCTGCCCGAACGAGGCCCTGCGCTATGAAGAACGATAGGGTCCGGTACCTGGTTGTGGGCAACTCCACCGCCGCCATCGGCGCCGTGGAGGCGATCCGCCGGCTCGATCCGTCGGGAACGATACGGCTCCTGTCGAGGGAACCCCACCACGTCTACTCGCGGCCGCTCATCCCGATGCTGCTGGAACCGGACGTCGACCTGCACCGGCTGGACCTCCGCCCCCGGGATTTCTACGAGGCGCACGGCGTGGACAAGCACCTGGGGCTCGCGGCGGAGCGGCTCGATCCGCGGGAACGGACGGTCTGGACCCGCGAGGGCCCCGTCCCCTTCGAGACGCTCCTGCTGGCCTGCGGCGGGAAGCCCTTCCGCCCCGCGGAGGTAGGCGGGCTGGACGCCTGCGGCGTCTTCTCCTTCACCGGGTGGGACGACGCCGTGAACATCCGCTCCGCCCTGGAAACCTCGAAGGTGAGCCAGGCCGTGGTGGTCGGCGGCGGCCTCATCGGGATCAAGGCGGCCGAGGCGCTCCGCGCCCGCGGGATCGAGGTCACCCTCGTCGAGCTTGCCGACCGCGTCCTCCCCCTGGCCCTCGACGCGCGCGGCTCCCGGATGGCGGCCGCGGCCATCCGGAAGGCGGGCGTGGAACTCCTGTGCGGGACGACCGCGACCTGCATCGAGGCGCCGGGGGGGCGCGCCTCCGCCGTCCGCCTCCGGAACGGCGCGTGCCTCCCCTGCGGGCTCGTGGTCATGGCCATCGGGGTGGCGCCCAACGCGGACCTCGCCGCGGGAACGGACATCCGGGTGGACCGCGGGATCGTGGTGGACGACCGCTGCGAGACCTCCGTGAAGGGGATCTACGCCGCGGGGGACGTGGCCCAGGGCACGGACGCCCTCACCGGGGCCTCCCGCCCCATCCCCATCTTCCCCAACGCCTTCTGGCAGGGGACCACGGCCGGGACCTGCATGGCGGGCGGGGAGCCGCGCCCCGCCGCCGCCTTCGCCATGAACGCGGTCGAGGTCTTCGGCCTCCCCACGATCTCCGTGGGGCTCGCCACCGCCTCGGGCGAGGGCACCGAGGTCCTCACCGCGGAGGACGAAGCGGGGACCTCTTACAAGCGGATCGTCCTGCGGGGGAACCGCGTGGTCGGCGCGCTCTTCGTGGGCGACGTGGACCGCGCGGGGATCTACACCGGGCTCATCCGCGACCGGGTCGACGTGGGCACGGTCAAGCCGCTGCTGACGACGGACGAGTTCGGGCTGCTGAGGCTGCCCCAGCAGTACCGGAAACACCTGGTCCTGGGCGAAGGGATCGAGGCCTGATGCGCCGGAGGGAGCCATGAGGATCACGTCCGCGGTGGAGATCGACGCGAGGAACCTTTCCTACCGGCCGCTCAACGAGAGGATCCGCGCGGTGATCGCGGGGGGGGCCTCCGAGATCGCGCTCCGCGGCGTCCAGGGCCAGCGCTACATCGGCGCGGGCCTCGCGGGGGACGTCCGGATCGCCGTCCACGGGGTGCCGGGGAACGACCTCGCCTGCTTCATGGCGGGCCCGCGCATCACGGTCCACGGGAACGCCCAGGACGGTGTGGCCAACACGATGAGCTCCGGCACCGTGGTGATCCACGGCCACGCCGGCGACGTCCCGGCCTATTCCATGCGCGGCGGGAAAGTCCTCGTGCGGGACGGCGCGGGGTACCGCGCGGGCATTCACATGAAGGCCTTCGGGGACCGCTCCCCCGCCGTGGTCATCGGGGGCACCGCCCGCGACTACCTCGGGGAGTACATGGCGGGCGGCACGCTCGTGGTCCTGGGCCTCGCGAAGGAGCGGGGCGAGCCGCTGGTGGGGGAATACATCGGCACGGGGATGCACGGCGGGGAGATCTACATCCGCGGAACCGTGGAGCCCTGGCAGCTCGGCCGCGAGGTCGGCGTGGTCCCGATGGACGACCCCTCCTGGGCAAAGCTCCTGGGGCTCCTGGAGGAATACTCGGGCGAGTTCGGGACGGACCCTGCGGGCTTTCCGCGGGAGGGCTTCACCCGGCTGGCCCCTGTCAGCCACCGGCCTTATGGAAAAGTCTATGTCCATTGAGGGAACGGAGGAATCCATGCGCGTCCTGGTCCTTCAGCATGCGCCGTCGGAAGGTCCGGGGACCCTCGGGACTTTCCTGGAGTCCCGGGGCGTGGACCTCGCGACATGCCGGATCGACGAAGGCGAGCCGGTCCCCGAGGACCCCGGGAACGTCTCGGCCATCCTCTCGCTGGGCGGCCCCATGAGCCTGGCGGGGGAGAGCCGGCCCGGCTTCTTCGCGGCCGAGACCGCCCTCCTCTCCGAGGCGCTCCGCCGCGAGATCCCCGTCCTCGGGATCTGCCTGGGGGCGCAGATCCTGGCACGAGCCTGCGGCGCCGGGGTGAGCCGCGCCCCCCGGGTCGAGGTCGGATGGTCCCGCGTGCGCCTGACCCCCGAGGGTCTCCGCGACCCGCTCTTCTGCGGGGTGCCGGAGCGCTTCGACGCCTTCCAGTGGCACGGGGACACGTTCGACATCCCCTCCGGGGGGGCGCGGATCGTGGAAGGGGACACCTGCCGGAACCAGGCCTTCCGCTGGGGCCGGAGCGCCTACGGCCTGCAGTTCCACGTGGAGGCGACGCCGGAGATGATCCAGGAATGGTACGACGCGGGGGGGCTGTCCCGGCCCGCGCCGCCCCCGTTCCGGCCGTCGATGGCCCGCACGGCCCAGATCCTCTACCTCAACTTCCTCGGGAACATCCTTTACCTCAGGCCCGCGGCCTCCCCTCCCGCCGGCGAAGGGACGGGACGCTGGGCCTTCTCCTCTTGAGGGAGGCCGGACATGAAGGAAGCACCGCGGGGATATCCGGCGGCGGACGAGGCGAGACAGGCGATCCTGGAGAACGCCTTCATCCCGCAGATGCGGAACCTCCGGATCGACCGCCCCGCCTACGTCAGCCTGTGCGGGGCCCTCGAGGAGCTGGCGCGCCAATGGCGGGGGCAGGACCTCGTGGACCGGGAAACCGCGGCCGCCCTGCACGAGATCGCCACGACCGCCCGGACCGTCATACCGACGCTCATCCGGATGGACCCGATGCTCCGGGACGAGCTGGAGGACATGGGATTCACCCTGGGAACCCTGGTGCAGGAGTGTTTCAGGAAGGAATGATGGGGATCCACGGCGTGGAGGGGGAAAAATGACCAAGCACATCTTCGTCACCGGCGGCGTCGTCTCGTCCCTGGGCAAGGGGCTCACCAGCGCCTCGATCGGCATGCTGCTGGAGTCCATGGGGCTCAAGGTGGCCCTCCAGAAGTTCGATCCCTACATCAACGTGGACCCCGGCACCATGAACCCGTTCCAGCACGGCGAGGTCTACGTCACGGAGGACGGCCTCGAGGCGGACCTCGACCTCGGGCACTACGAGCGCTTCACCCGCGCCTCC
>Ga0316622_100001659_pt1 | contig 14745 bp, 8 predicted proteins | sample OWC_Aug_OW2_C1_D_FD_207646 | JGI IMG/M metagenome (GOLD analysis project Ga0316622, IMG submission 207646) | Wetland soil microbial communities from Old Woman Creek delta, Ohio, United States - OWC_Aug_OW2_C1_D5_C | ecosystem: Environmental > Terrestrial > Soil > Wetlands | place: USA: Ohio... | reverse complement strand
AGGTCTCCCTTCCAACCGGTTTTTGAGGAAAGCATACCATCCGGAGGGCCTCCCGGTGACCTACGAACGCTGACACTTGACTGACCTACTAATGCTGACACTCGTCCAATTATGATTTGGGAAACGCGCTTTGCTCGCTGCCTCGGCGCGATCTTCAAATCATCAATCACAATTCATAAGTCATAAATCCTGAATGCCATCACTCGTGGCGCAGGGCGACGATGGGATCGACTTTGGCGGCGTGGACCGCGGGGTAGAGCCCGAAGAGAATCCCGATGGCCATGCTGATGATCAGCGGCAGCAGAATGCCGGTCCATGTGACGACCGTCGGCATTCGTGAGAAATGCGTAATCAGCAGAGGAATCAGCACGCCCATCCCCAGGCCGATCAGACCGCCGATCGTGGACAGCACGACCGTCTCGATGAGGAACTGGTAGACGATCTGTCTTCGCTTGGCGCCGATGGCCCGGCGGATGCCGATCTCGCGGGTCCGCTCCGTGACGGAGGCCAGCATGATGTTCATGATCCCGATACCGCCGACGAGCAGGCTGATGCCCGCGATCGAGCCCAAGACGATATTGAACGTCCGCTTTGTCGCCTCCGCCTGTTTGAGCAGCGCCAGGGGCACGCTGACGACATAATCCTTCTTCTTATGAAACCGCTGCAGCATTCTCTCAACACCGGATGCCACAGCCTCGACGTACTCGGCCTTCTCCGCCTCGATGATGATCTGGTGCAGCTCCACCCGCTCGCGTTGGAACGAGCCGGAGGTCATTCGGGCGAAGATGTCGCCGTAATAGCGGCGCGCCACCTCCAGAGGGATGTACACGTCCACCTCCTGGTCCGGGATTTGGATATTCCCGGCCTGTCCGCTCTCGCTCTTGACGATACCGACGATCTCGAACTCGTTGCCCCCCACGCGAAGCGTCTGACCGATGGAGCCCTCGGTCGCCAGGAGTCTGCGAGCCCCGAATTCGGTGAGAATGGCTACGGGAGCCCGCTTTCGCTCATCGGCGGACAGGAGCACCCGGCCGGCCAGAACCTCGCGCGGCACCAGGTCGAACCATTCCGGCGTCGTCCCGACCACGCGAAGCTCCAGCGAGCGCTCGCGCAGGCGGCACTCCTTGCGGATCAGCTTGACCGCGGCGGTCTGCCGAACGTGGGCGAAGCTCGCCGCCAGCCGGCGCTGGTCATCGTACGTCAGCCCGAAGACACTCATCATCGTGCGCATCGTGCTCATCGCCTCATCCTCCGCCGGCTTGATGGAAGAGACGATGATGTTCGTGCTGCCAAGCTTGCGAATCTGCGCCATGGCCTCTTTGCTGGCGCCTTCGCCGACGGACAGCATGGCCACCACGCTGCCGACCCCGAAGACCACGCCCAGCATCGTCAGGAACGACCGCAGCTTGTGCAGCAGCAGGTTCTCGATGCCGAGCCAGATGTTTCTCGCAATCTTCGCTTGTCGCATAGCAATTTACGATTGACGATGGATGACCTACGATTGATGGGACACACAAGGTTTTCGCGGCTCTGTGTGTTCGCCTCCGGCGCGAGCCCACATCGTCGATCATGAATCGTAAATCATAGGTCCTTTCACTCGTGCCTCAAGGCCACGATCGGGTCCACTCTCGCCGCGTGCATCGCCGGGTACAGCCCGAAGAGAATCCCGATGGCCATACTGATGGCCAACGGCCAGAGGATGCCACGCAGGGTCACCACCGTGGGCATGTGGGAGAAATGCGTGATCATGAAAGGGATCAGCACGCCGATGCCCAGGCCGACCAGACCGCCGGCCATGGACAGCACGACGGTCTCGATGAGGAACTGGTAGATGATCTGTCTTCGCTTGGCGCCGATGGCCCGACGGATACCGATCTCGCGAGTCCGCTCCGTGACGGAGGCCAGCATGATGTTCATGATCCCGATGCCGCCGACGAGCAGGCTGATGCCCGCGATCGAGCCCAATACGATGTTGAACGTCCGCTTGGTCGCCTCCGCCTGCTTGAGCAGCGCCAGGGGGACGCTCACCACGTAGTCCTTCTTCTTGTGGAATCGTTCGAGCATCCGTTCGACGCCGGCCCCGACCGCCTCTGCATGCCGGGAGTCGTCCACCTGGACGATAATCTGGTGCAGCTCCACCTTCTCGCGTTCCTCCGAGCCCGCCGTCCGTTTGGCGAAGATGTCCCCGAAGTACCGGCGAGCCACCTCAAGCGGGATGTAGACGTCGATCTCCTGGTCGGGAATCTGGATATTGCCGGCCTGGCCGCTCTCACTGTGGATGATGCCGACGATCTCGAACTCGTCGCCCCCGATCCGAAGCGTCTGGCCGACGGAACCCTCCGTGGCCAACAGCTTCCGGGCGCCGTACTCCGTCAGCACCGCCACCGGGGACCGGGTGTCCTGGTCGGACTGCAGGAGCACACGTCCGGCGACGATGTCCCGCGGAACGAGCTTGAACCACTCGGGCGTCGCGCCCACCACACGCAACTCCATCGACCTCTCGCGCAGCCGGGATTCCTTGCGCATCAGTTTCGCCGGCGCCGTCTGCTGCACATTCGCGAAGCTCTGGGCGATCCTGCGGTGGTCGTCATACGTCAGCCCGTAAATGCTCATGTGCGAGTGCATGGTGCTGGCCTGCTCTTCCTCGGCCGACTTGATCGAGGAGACGATGATGTTGTTGCTGCCGAGCTTGCGGATTTGGGCCACCGCCTCCTTGCTGGCGCCCTCGCCGACGGAGAGCATGGCGACCACACTGCCGACGCCGAACACGACGCCGAGCATCGTCAGGAACGACCGCAGCTTGTGCAGCAGCAGGTTCTCGATGCCGAGCAGGATGTTCCGTGTGATTCTCGCTTGTCGCATAGCAATTCACGATTTACGAATTCCGATTTACGGTTGATGACGTCCACGAAACGCTCAGCACCTTCGCATCCGGCGCGAGCCCAAATCGTAAATCGTCAATCATAAATCATAGATCCAAAGATCCTCAGTTCCTCGCATGAGCGCGTTCTTCGATTCTGTCGATGTTGCCGTCGATCATGTGGAGCCGACGCCGGGCGTAGGCGGCGATATCCGGCTCGTGGGTCACCATCACGATCGTCTTGCCCTGCTCGTTCAACTGGGTCAGGAGTTCCATGATCTGGACGCCTGTGGCCGAATCCAGGTTGCCCGTCGGCTCATCCGCAAAAATGATCTGTGGGTCGTTGGCCAGAGCTCTGGCGATGGCCACGCGTTGCATCTGCCCGCCGGACAGTTCGGTGGGCCGGTGAGTCAGGCGGTCGCCCAGCCCCACCCGTTCCGCAAGCTCCTTGGCACGCTCAGCGCTGCGAATCGCGTCCCAGCCCAGGTAGTACAGCGGCAGCTCGATGTTGCGCTGCACAGTCAACTGCGGAATCAGGTTGAAGCTCTGAAAGATGAACCCCAGATATCGCAGCCGAAGCTCGCTCAGCGAGTCGTCGTCGAGCTGGCTGACATCCTTGGCCTCGAGGTAGTAAGCGCCGGAGGTCAGCCGGTCGAGGCATCCCAGAACATTCATCATCGTACTCTTGCCGGAGCCGCTGGGCCCCATGATCGCCCAGAAGTCGCCCTTTTCAAAGGCGATGTTGACGCCGCTAAGCGCATGGACCTCTTCGGTCCCCATCTGGTAGATCTTGCGGGCGTTCTCCAGTCTGACGATTTCCCGCTGGTTCTCCGGCAGCGTTACGTTGCGCATCTACGGTTCCCTTTCCGGTCGATCCGAGCCGGAGCCCGTCCCACCTCGGCGGCCGCCGGGACCGGAACCGTCCCCGGTTCCCCGATCGCCGGAGCCGGAATCGCCTCCGTCTCCACGGCTTCGCCCGCTTCCACGCTGCCCTCGCATCTTCTCCCGCTCCTCCGGCGTCATGTTCTCGAAGCGCTTCCGCCTCTCCTCCATCTGCTGGCGCTGCTCGGGCGTCATGCTCTTGAGGCGTTCCTCCATCGCCTTCTGTTGTTCTTCAGGAGTCATGTTCTGGAAGCGCTGCATTTGCTCGCGCGTAGGCATCTGGAATCCCTGGCCGCTCTGAGGCCCCTGCTCCGGAGCGCCGGCCTGCGGTCCCATCTGCGGGGCCTGCGTTCCCACGGGCACCATGCCGTTCCCGGCTTCGTTGGCGGCCTTAAGCTTCTCGTTGATCTGCCGGGCCATCGGGTCGTTGGCATCCGCGCCGGCCCCCGCCAGTCTCTCGCCGGGCTCCAGGGCCGCCTCTTTCAAAGGCGGGGTCATCAGGACCACCTCGCCCTCGCTGAGCCCCTTCTTGACCACGACGTAGGTATTATTGTCCAAGCCGATCTCGACTTTACGCTCCTGCTGCTCGCCACTCTCATCGATGACATAGACGGTCGGCTGTCCCTTGACCCGGATGACGGCCTGAAGGGGGACATACACGACGTCCTGATACTGCTCGACGATGATGTCCGCCTTGCAGCTCATGCCGCTGCGCAGTCCGGGGTCAAGGGTCTCCAGGTTGATATTCGTTGTGTAGATCTTCAGGTCGGGGTTCATCCACATGCTCTGTGCGTTGGGCAAGGGGGCGATGCGAGCGACGGTGCCCATGAACTTCTTATCCGGAATGGCATCGACGGTCACGACGGCGGGCAATCCCGGCCGAACCTTGTCGAGGCTCGCCTCGTGAACGTCCACCTCCGCCACGGAGGAGGAGGACTTGGGAATGTAGATCATTTCCTGCCGCTCGAAGACCTCGACACCGTCGGCCAGCGGCCGCCGGTCGTCACGACCGAAGCCGCCTCGCGAGCTGGTCGCATAAACCACCATGCCATCCGCCGGCGACTTGATCGTCGCCTTGCCGATCTGGTCGTCAATCTTGGTCAACTTGGCCACCTGACGCTTGTACTCCTGCTCCTTCGCCTCCAAGTCAGCCTTGGCCTGGACATCGTTGGCGTTCTTCTTCGCGATGGCACGATCCAGAGCCATCTTCGCCTGCCTCACATCGCTTTCCAGTTGAGCGATTTGACGCAGCTTCGTGAACTTCTCCAGCAACGTCATGTCGTTCGTCGCCAGTTCCCGCTTTACTTTCGCCTGTGTCACCTTCAGCCGATCCGCCTGCAGTTCCGTCTCGGAGAGATACTTCTCTTTCGCCAGTCTCTCGGACCACTCCAGCGTGAAGGAGACGCGTTTGAACTCCTCGTCAGAGATCGTAATCGAGTTCTTTGCCGCCGCCAGAAGATTCGCATATTGCCCGCCGTTGGGGTCGACATATTTGTTCAGGTCCTGCTCAGCAAACTTGTATGCCAGCTCGGCCTTTTCCACATCGCTCTGGCCCTGGCTCTCGGTGATCTTCAGGGTCTCCTGGGCGTTGATGAGGGCCGCCTCGGCGTTCTTCACCCTGATTTCCTGGTCGATCCGGGTGTCGCTCAAGGTGCTGACATCAAGCTTGACCAGATCATCGCCCACCTTCACGGCGGTCCCCTCGGGAACAATCCAGACGATCGACGTCCTGCCCTCGACCTCGTTTCGGATGACCTCCTGCTCCTTGGCCTTGATGGCCCCGGATTCCAGCACGCTGATGATCAGGGGACCCCGCCGGGCCTCAAAGACGGCCATCTCGCTCATAGGGTCTTCCGCACCCCGCACCATCTTGAGCCAGATGGCAATCGAGCCAACAGCTACGATGAGGACAGCCACACCAGCGATCTTGTAGGATCGGCTTGCGCCGCTGCGAGTTCTGGTTGTGCTATTGTTAGATGCCATTCTTCAGTTCCCCTGGTGAGAATTCTTGCCACAATCCCTCTTCTGTTATCGTCAGCAGGTCCAGGTCTCGCTGGACCTGCAATTCCGCAGTGCGGTAGTTCACAACGGCCGAGGTCAACTGGTTTCGCGCCGACAGCAACGCGTCCTGGGCTTCGAGCAGATCGCGGACCTGCGTTCTTCCGGCCTCCAGGAACAGTTGGGTGCTGGTCACTCGCTTCTCCGCCACGACGACCGATTGCGCCTGAATCTTGAGGCCCTCCCGCGATTCCAGCAATGTTCGCAGCTCGTTGCGAATGGCCAGCTTGATCTGATCTTCGAGGTCCTGCACGCTTCGTGTCGCCCGCTCCAGGTTGATCAAGCTGTTGCGGTAGGCGTTTCGCTCCCGGGTTCGTTCGATCGGCAAATCAAGCGAGAGCAGAGCCGCGTAACGCCCTCCGTCAAAGCTCAGGGCCCCGTCGTCATCGTTGTCGGCAAATTGGGCCGAGCCGCCGATATTCAAGCCTGCCCGCAGGGCATCGGCGGCAACCACGACCTGTCTCTGTGCATCATAGACGGCGCCGTTGGCCGCACGCAGGTCCAGCCGATTCTCCAAGGCCAGCTTGACGGCCACCTGTTCGTCAATTTCGTACGGCCCGGCATCTTCCCTGCTGGCCGGGACCAATACCACGTCGGCATCGGCGGGAGGGATTTCTGTAACCTTGCCGGAGCGCGACGCCTCCTTCATCATCTTGACGTATTCCTCCGCGCGCTGCCGCAGTTGCACCATGTCATTCGGGTCCAATGTGATCAGAGCATCCGGAGGCAGCCCGAGCGTGTCGGTCTTGAATGAATCCAGAGCCCTTTTCAACGACTCCTGGGCGGAGATCCAGGTACTACGCCCGCGCAACTCGGACTGAACCGCCTGGTCTACCTGGATTTCCGAGATTCGGCCGGCGTCGCCCTGCCGGCGTGACCATCGCGCCGAGCGAATCGCGCTTTCATAATTATCGCGGGCATTGTTCAACGAGTCCATCTGGCGCAGCACGGCGTAATACTGCTGGGCGACACTGACGGCAAAGGTGCGCTTGTACCGTTCGAAGTCCCACAGCCGGTAGATGACATTGCGTTCCGCCTGCGTCAGGGGCTCGGTGACGATGTGCCGGCCGGCGCCTCGAAGCAGGGGCATCGATACGGAGGTGTCGAAGTTGAGCCCCAGCGTTGAAGCCCCGCCCTGGGTGAGCAACTGGAATAGATCGACGGCAATGGCCGAGCTGACGTCCAGCCCGTTCTTGAACGTCCGCGACAGCCCCGCTGAAGCGCCGCTGCTCAGCGTGGTCACGGTATCGTCGCCCGTGGTGTCCGTCTGGATCTGGCTGTCGGCCCCTGCGTTGAAAATGTTGCGGAAGGTGTTCTTGGCGAGGTCAAGATCGAGCGCCGAACGGAAGACGTCCTCCTTGCGGGACTGGTAGTCCGGGTTGTTGCGAGCGCCGATCTGGAGGGCGTCGATCAACGAGAGCTGGAGGAGCTGGTTCGGCTCGATCGCGATATTCGCGTCCGGGGACGCGGTTTTCGGCGGGTAACTCTCATCCGGCCAGTGAGCGATCGGCTTGAGCTTGTCCGTGCCCAGCGAGGCCTCGCTCGAAATGGGCAAGCCCTGCTCCTCAATCAGCCGACGACGCAGAATATCGCTGGGTCGCTCGATGGTGAATGGCTCCGTCCTGCCCAGGGCCTCCTGCTGCTTCTTTTCAATGATCTTATCGGCCACCGTGTCGGCCTTATCCCGGTGCTCCGTGGGGGTGCGACAGCCGCTGAGGGCTAACGCAATGCACGCCAGAAGGATGACAGGGACGAAACACGCGTTGGAGCGAACCATTTGCAGACCCGATTGCGAAAAATCTCGTTTCATGAACACGCCCAAATCCGACCCTTTTCCGTACCGTCGTCGTTCTCTCTGGTGGCCGGTCGCGCCGACCGTGCTGCGGACATGCGCGTCTACCCGCAGCGTGCCGCTCACCGTCGAGGAAGCAGAACACAGTAGCTGGTGAGCCGCCGTTACGTGTCGGCGCGAGGCCACCAAGCACTGTAGACGCTTCGAAGGTCCGGCTCATTGCACGGAAATCCCGGTTTCCTGCCGTAACTCATTAGAGCCCGGTCCCTGAACTCCTGCCTTCACACTCTTAAGTGGGCAGTGATTATAACCCGGTTACAACGACATGCAAGGACGAGGCCGAAAAGGATTTACCATTTACGATTCAGGGTTTATGATTTACGATTGTCAGAACGAGCGTAAGCATGGCTCCCTCCGGGTCCGGCCGGCTGCGGCTGGAGAACATGGTGGACCGGCGCAGGCTCGCCAGGATGAGAGCCTGTCGCCGTGTAAGGCCAGTGGAGATTCAGGCAATGGACGTACCTGTGGAACAACCCGAGGTCCCAACCCAAGAGCGGCTGATGTCGCTCGATGCCCTGCGCGGCTTCGACATGTTCTGGATCATCGGAGGCTGGGGGATCTTCATGGGGCTCGGCAAAGGACTGAACAGCCCATGGTTCAACCAGCATATTCTGCCTCAATTGGACCACGTGCGATGGGAGGGCTTCGTCGCATGGGACCTGATCATGCCCCTGTTCCTTTTCGTGGTCGGCGCCACCATGCCGTTCTCTTTCGCCAAGCGGCTTGTCGAGGGCCAGAGCAAGACCAGAATCTATGTGCACATCTTCTACAGGGCGGCGGTCCTGTGGGTCCTGGGGATGATTGCCCAGGGCCGATTGCTCGAATATGACCTCTCCAGGCTGCAATTATACAGCAACACGCTTCAGGCGATTGCCGCCGGCTATGTCATCGCCGCTATCCTGATGCTGAACCTGTCGTTGCGATGGCGATTCATCGTGACAGGCGGCCTGCTGCTGCTGTATTGGGGATTGCTCGCGCTCGTGCCGGTTCCCGGCAGTGACGGGCATTTCACGGAGCAGGGCAACCTGGCCATCTATATCGACAGGCTCATTCTCGGCCACTTCCAGGACGGCACGAACCCGCCCTACACATGGATTCTGAGCAGCATGACGTTCGCCACGACCATCATGATCGGGACTTTCGCAGGCCGATTGCTGCGTTCCAGGCAGGCCGCGGCCAGAAAGGTGCTGATCCTGCTGGGCTCGGGTATCGCGTGCGTCGCCGTCGGCTGGGTGTGGGGACAGGTCTTCCCGATCATCAAGCACCTCTGGACCAGCTCGATGGTCGTGTACGCCGCCGGGTGGAGCCTTCTGCTGCTGGGCTTGTTCTACCTGGTCATCGACGTATTGCGACTGCGATTCCTGGCATTCTTCTTCGTGGTCATTGGCATGAACGCCATCGCCGTGTACATGGCGACGCACGTCTTCGATTTCCGCCATCTCGGCGACATCTTCGTCGGCAACTTAGCCAAATGGACCGGCGACTGGCAAGACTTCATCCGAGCCACCGCCGCTTTTGTCATCCTCTGGCTCATCATGTTCTACATGTACCGCAAGAAGACCTTCGTCAAGATTTGAGTTGAACAGGCGACGCGATGCGTGACATCGGGTCGTAAAGTCGGGCTCCATGCAGCGGCCGAGAACGCGTGTTGAAAGACCATTCACGTCTCTTACCGACCTTCGCGGCGTTTGGCGGCGCCGGGGGAGGGGAAGACGGGCTGCCAGTTGTTCGGATCGCCGCCGTAACGGTTGGCGAAGATGCGAGTCAGGGATGAGCCATGGCCGGCCGCCGCAATGGGCCACGGGTCGGAGCCACCGGGAAAGCTCCCGGGATGGTCGCCGTCACTGAAGCTGACGCGATCCTCGCAGATCCAGTGGCGGACTCCTTCATCGTCTACCCGTCCCGGCCGACTGAGAGTAATCGTGTCGCCCGCATCGCTGAGCTGGCCTGAGCCCCATTCGACAGCAGGGAAGTCCACCGGCAGAGTGTATCGCACCTGGCACATCAGCCGGTCGCCGATAAGGAGCAGATACTCGCCGGGCGCCAGTGTGATCGGCGGGTCACGCGGAAAGAGTACGTCGACGGTGGGGTTGTCCCCGCTCTTCGCCAGACGCCAGGGTGAGTCGGCGGCGGCATCGTACAGCGTAACCGGGGCATCGCCCGCGTTGACCAGCTCGATGTACTCGGCCGTGGGCAGGTAGTCGGGCGCGTACATGATCTCGCTGATGACGACAGGGCCGACCTGGGGACCGGCGTTGGGTCCGCCGGGTGTGGGCTCTATCTGTCGCACGAAGTCGTACGTGCCCGTGCTCAGAGCATGACGGCCGAACGTGACGCCGGACTCCGAGGCGCCGAATTCCACTCGCTCGCTGTAGCCGGTCAACACGCCCTGGGACGCTGAGTACAGGCACAATGTCTCGCCATCCTGGCTGAGGGCAAAGGACGTATGACATCCAGGGTCGGCGACGTTGCCGAAGTGATCGTCCGCGGCGAGGACCAGGTAGCCTTGCGGCTGGAGGACGGTCCCGGCGGCAATCTCGTACTTGGCGGGGTTGCCGGTGTTGTCGCTGAGGTACCAGCCGCCGATATCCACGGCGTTGACGGTCGGGTTGTACAACTCGATCCAGTCGCAGTCTCCGCCGGTGGGATTGGCCAGCAACTCATGGATAACGATGCCGCCAGGCTCCACGATGCCTGTACCATCGTCAGTTCCGGGCGAGCCGCCGGTCTTGGCGCTCGGCCGCCAGGCATCCGGACTGGAAAGGGCGTTCGGGTCGGCGGCGGCAGGGTTCTTGACCGTCAGGGAATAGCCTCCGCCGTCGGCGGCATCACACCAGTCGTCGGCGTACGCGAAGGCCTGAATGGGTTCTCCGGCGGCATCCTGAAGCTCGAGGTATTCGCCGGCATTGCTGAGGCTTCCATCATACCGGCCCGCGCATGGCAGGCCCTCCCCGTATTGGGCCGCAAACGCCGCGACGTCCTGAACGACCACACAGCGGTCGCCGGAGGCCAGCTCGAACGGCGGGAAGACGAAGTTCACTCCATTCGTGAATTGCACCAGGTTCAGATCGATCGTCTCGGCGCCGATGTTCGTCAGCTCGATGTACTCGGTATTCGGATCGCCGGGATTGTACATGAGCTCACTGATGCGAAGGCTCTCGGCGACCGGTCCCACGGCAAACGTGGTCTCCGCCAGCGCGCTCCAGGAGTTGCCGCTGCGGAGCCGGGCCTTGAGTCGAGCGCTTCGCGTCAGGTGAATCGGATCGGTGTACGTCGCCGGGGCCGCGGGAATATCGCCGGCGAGGCTGCGGCTGACGGACAGCTCGACGGCGATGAGAAAGTCAGAGCTCGAGGCGGAGACATTGAGCCCCTGGATGGCGAGCATGTTCCCGCCCGGCTCCAATTTGTCGATGTGTTGCGAGACGTCGATCGCCTCGAAATTGATCGCATCGGAATCGAGGTGGTCCGCGGTCGCGGCGGAGCTCCAGGTGGGATTGCCCTCGAAGTTCCTTCTCGCGATTTCCACCCCGTTGAGGTAGGCGACGAAGCCGTCGTCATATCGCATCCTGAGTGTCATGTCCTTGAGCCGGCTCTTGTCCTCGCTGAGCACGAACGGAATGCGAATGTAGCAGGACGTGGTGATCGTGTACATCGGCGCGCCGACATCGGCGCTGATGTAACTCTCGTAGCCCGTGCTCCGCTCGAAGCCGATGCCGCCGGGCGCGCCGGAGGACGCGGTCCAGGTGGAGTCGTCGAAAGGCCTTATCCCTCGCCAATCGCCGACGCTCGCTCTGCCCGGGACAAGGACTCGCTTGAACGCATCGACAGGAATCAGCGTCGTGCTCACCGGCGGCGATGGCGTGGTCTGCGATGGCTCCAGACCATCCAACGTGTAATAGACCGTTCCCGCGCGCGAGGGCACCATGCCCACGAGGTCGCCCGCGGAGATCTGTCCCCCCTGCCTTGGGATGCCGTCAACCGTGAAGATGGGCCCATCGAAGGTGTACATGCCCTCCCGGGTGCAGGCGGCCATGAAGATGGGCAGACGCTGCGGAACCCAGGTGCTGACCATGTATGCGTTCATATTGGGGATGACGCCCTTGAGCACGTCGCGCATCTCGTCGAATCGCCGCTGAACGTTTGCCACCGTCAGCGCGCCGCCGTTGTAGAAATGCTTGTAGAGCCGATCGGCGAAAAGCATCCGGAAGCTCGCGTTCGCCTTTAGCGCCCGGTAGAGCACGGCGTTCTCGTTGCCCTGACCGTTCAGTTCGCCAAACCGGTCCGCCTGCACCGGACTATCGTTGAAGGTGCCCTCCGCATCCCAGACAAAGAACTTCCAGCGTCCCGCCGGGGAGCGCTCGCAGGCGGCCGACCAGTTGTTCTGAGGCCAGTCCCAGTCGTTCGGCCACAGCCGGATGATCAGGTAGTCGATAAAGGAGACCACATCGATCTTCTTACACATCTCGTCGTAATAGGCGGGGTTGGCCAGAGTGTGAGTGCGGGCGTAACTGAGCATCTCGTTCCAGGACTGCGCGTCGCCGTCCCGGACACTATTGAACATACTGATCACATCCCACGCCTTGTCGCTGCCGAACCATTGCTGACAGGACTCTTCTTTGACCTGCTCCGTGGGGTTGTAGTAGCCCTTGTATTCGCCATTGATGAAGAGGTTGGCGAACACGCCGGCACAGGAGACCTGGCCCATGTCCCTGTGCAGCCGGCGGAGCAGCTCGTCCTTGATGAAGGGATTCACCTGATCGTTGTGACCGGCTCGGAGGACGACGGTGGCATACTCCTCGGCGTTCGACAGAGGAAACAGCGGATACTCCAGCCGGCTTTCGCCGTACTCGCCCCGGAAGTACAGCCGCAGGCTGATCTTGCCGTTTCCGGACCACTGGCCGCTCTGGCGAACGTAACGGGGTCGCATATAGGAACTGCCGTGCACGCGCAGCCCGCAGTTGGTCTGAAAACCCTCACTGTTGTCGGGGAGAATCCATTCGGCAGAGACAGGTCGCTCCAGTTCGTGGTTGTTTATGTTATTGTAGCTGCCCGGACCGGAGGATGACCAAACCCCGCCGGGATAGCTGCCGCCGACAATCGCCATGACGCCATCGGGCTCGTAGAAGGTCTTAGCGGCATCGCCGACAAGCGAGATGATCGGCAACGATCTCACCTGTGAGCGGGAATCGAAGACGTAGGTGTGGGTGTATAGGCGGGTCGATTTCCAGCCGTCTTTCACAGCCAGGGCGCGCACGCAGACGGTTCTGGCGATGTGAATGGGGTCGGTGTACGTGCGGCCGGGCCAGAAACGATAGTTCGGGTCATCGGGGACTCGCCCGTCGAGCGTGTAGACGATGCGTGCGTCCGCGGTGTCCGTCGTGATCGTCAGATCGAAGGGGGAGGTGCAGAAGCCCCGCTCATGGCTGAATCTCAGAGGAGCCACCTCGCCCAGGTATCCTTCATTGTTGGTCCGCCCTGGGGTCGGCAGCGGGAAGAACCGCAGCGTGTCGTTGGCGTCGGGGTGACGTCCATAGGAAATGTCGGACGTCTGGACGCCGAAGGTCAGGCTGTCGATGAGGGTCTGTCTGTCCGCCGCGAAAAGATGCACCTGGTCCCCGGATGCGCTCAATCGGAAACCGGCGTGAAGCCCGGAATCCGCAACATCCTCGTCGGCCCAGACAATCAGGTAACCTCTCGGCGCGATGACCACCGAGGCAATTGAAGGGAACTGCCACTTCATCGGCTCGTCCGGGTCATCGGTCAGCCACATGCCGGCCATGTTGACAGACGCATCTCCGGCGTTGTAGATCTCGAGCCAGTCGTCGAACTCGCCCTGGGGATCGGCCAGGCACTTCGTGTTTGAGGCCATGACCTCATTGATGTACAGAAGCGGCTGCCCTGCTTCTTCCCCGTCGCCAAGAGCCCGGGACGAGACTGCCGCAAGCACGAGACCTATACATGAGATGATGGTGACAACAAACAGCGGCCTGACTCTTTCCATCACGGTCTGTGACTCCAAGTTGTCCTGTGTTCGCGACGGGTCGGTCCCGGCCCTCCATCCGAGGAGCAATGCCGGACGCCGGAATCCCGACCTGGCCCTTCCTACCGGCTTTCCAGCCTTCCTCGCAGGCTTTACCCACACCTGTAGTATAGCAGACCGGGGCCTCCAAATCGAGGAAAATGTCCCCCGCAGGCACAACATAGGGCGCACGACGAAATCGCACCTGAGCAACCGTGAGGCGCTGGGCGGCAACTGTAGAGACGCAATATCTTGCGTCTCCCCGGCGTCGCGATGACGTGCGGAGCCTGTTCGGAGAATCCTCAGGACCCCGAGGATTCAATCAAGCAGCCCGTTCAGAACCAGCGTGGCTTCCTGACGCAGTGTGACGATTTGGAGGCACCGGAATGACCTCGCGCGTCCCGTCCACTTATCAACGTTTAGGCGATCCATGGCTCGATGGCGCAACACGCTGCAAGCCGTCGTGGACGATAGTCAGATCCTGAACCGACCCTTCAATAGTCAGGCTGGCAGGCCAACCCTTGCTGAAGTTCCATTGAGCAAGAGGCTCCGCCCAGCCCAGCTTGAACATCACGATGGCACCATTGCGGACAGCATCATCGGTCCTGCCGTTCTCCATTGCCTCGCGCCAGGCCCAAACGTCCGTGTCAGGCCGACCCGTCCCCCTAAGCCTGATGTTGTGCCATGCCAGTGGACCGGGCGTTTTCTGTTTGAGCGTACCAGTGTTCGTCTGGACCACAACTTCTTCTATCTGGTGGCTCGATCCAAGCCCGAAACACTCGGTGTACTCTCCCACCACGCCTTGACCTTCAAGCTCCAGTCGAAAAATGAAGGACTCGGACGGCTCAGGCGACACTGCCGCAAGATCGCTGCTCTGCCCCCGCGAACGCCTGTCACCGACGAGAGCCAACGAGATCACAACGCCAGTACATACAATCATATAAGGCCAAAGATGTGTACGTTTCATACCAATATCTCCGAGTTCAAACCTGTTCATCCTCGTTTCTGCAACCCTCGCCACACCCCCTTGAACCCGTCAGGCTCATGGGAACACGCTTCGCATCCGCCATCACC
>Ga0316622_100001658_pt1 | contig 14747 bp, 12 predicted proteins | sample OWC_Aug_OW2_C1_D_FD_207646 | JGI IMG/M metagenome (GOLD analysis project Ga0316622, IMG submission 207646) | Wetland soil microbial communities from Old Woman Creek delta, Ohio, United States - OWC_Aug_OW2_C1_D5_C | ecosystem: Environmental > Terrestrial > Soil > Wetlands | place: USA: Ohio... | reverse complement strand
CTGCCCAGTCGACGCCGGCGAGGCCAGCGGCGAGGGCGAAGAGGGCCGTGGAGGCGGCCACCTGGGTCATGCCCAGCCCCAGGACCTCCCGGCGCAGCGCGAGCAGGCGCGGCACCGAGACCTCGAGGCCTATGGTGAACAGCAGGAAGACCACCCCGACCTCGGCCTGGAACTGGAGGCGCTCGCCCGCCTCGAACCAGCCGAGGGCGTGGGGACCGGCCACGGTCCCTACCAGGAGGTAGCCGAGCAGCGGCGGCAGGTCGAGCCGCCGCACCCCCCAGGCCGTCGCGAGCGAGAGGCTCAGGAGGACGACGACATCGCGCAGGGCAGAGTGGTCCACGGGGCAACCGGCGTCGTTTGTAGCGTTAGGACCCCGACGCGGCGGTCACCGACCGTACCAGGACCGAACCCGTAGGGGCGAATTCATTCGCAACCCGCTGCCGCACCCCGCGCCATCGCGGCTGAAGCCGCCCCTCCAGGACGATGCCACCGCCCGGCTGGCGGGACCCTGGCCGCGATGGCACTGCCGACTCCGGTCTCGGTAAGCCTCCCCGGGCGGGGTCAGCCGGCGTTGTCCTTCGCCCCCAGTCTCCTCAGCAAGGCGTACTCCATGCTGTCGGAGAGCGCCTGCCAGCTTGCCTCGATGATGTTCGGGCTCGCCCCCACGGTGGTCCAGGTGTCCTCGCCGTCCTGAAAGTCGATGAGGACGCGCACCGTCGCTGCGGTGCCCTTGTCGCTGTTCAGGATGCGGACCTTGTAGTCGGTCAACCGTATCCCGCGCAGCTCCGGGTGCACGTCGGAGAGGGCGTTGTGCAGCGCGCTCGCGAGCGCGTCGACTGGCCCACTGCCCTCCGCGGCGGTGAGCTTCACCTGTTCCCCGACGCGCACCTTGACGGTCGCCTCGGCGAGCAGCCCCCGACCCTGCCGGTGCTCGGTGATCACCATGAAGTCGATCAGCTCGAAGGGTGGGCGGTAGTCCTGGCGGGTGCGGTGCAGCATCACGTCGACCGAGGCCTCGGCTGCCTCGAAGGTGAACCCGCGGTGCTCGAGCTCCTTGATCTGGTGCAACACCCGCTGGGCGTCCTCGCGCCTCACCTCGATCCCGTGGGCGCGCGCCTGATAGACGAGGTTGCCGCGTCCGGCGAGCTCCGAGACGAGCGCGCGCGTCTGGTTCCCGACCAGGGCGGGGTCGATGTGCTGGTAGCTCTCGACGCGCTTGAGCACCGCCGCCACGTGGATGCCGCCCTTGTGGGCAAAGGCGTTCTCGCCGGTGTACGGGGCGTGGTCATCGTGCTTGAGGTTGGCGACCTCGGCGACAAAGCGCGAGAGCCGGGTAAGCCCCTGGAGCTGATCGGCCGAGACGACCTCGTAGCCCATCTTGATCTGGAGGTCGGCGATGATCGCGCACAGGTCGGCGTTGCCGACGCGCTCGCCGTAGCCGTTGAAGGTGCCCTGGACCTGGGTGCAGCCGCCGCGCACCGCCGCAAGGGTGTTCGCGACGCCACAGCCGCTGTCGTTGTGCACGTGCACGGCGAGCGGCACGGTGAAGCGCCCCCGTATGTCGCGCACGATCTCCTCCACGTCCCAGGGCAGGCTGCCGCCGTTGGTGTCGCAGAGCACGAGGAAGTCGGCCCCACCCTCGGCGGCGGCCTGCAGCGTGCGCAGGGCGTATTCGGGATTCGCCCGGTAGCCGTCGAAGAAGTGCTCGGCGTCGAACAGCACCTCACGCCCGAGCCCCTTCAGGTAGGCGACGCTCTCGCGGATCATGGCGAGGTTCTCGTGGCGGGTCGTGCCGAGGACATGGTCGACGTGGAAGTCCCAGCTCTTGCCGACGAGGGTGACCGTCGGCGTGCGTGCCTCGACGAGCGCGGTGAGGTTGGAGTCCTCCGCGCAGCGGCTGTCCTTGCGCCGGGTGCTGCCAAAGGCTGCGACCCGCGCGTGGGTCAACCCGACCTCGCCGATCCGGGCGAAGAACTCCGCGTCCTTCGGATTGGAGCCGGGCCAGCCGCCCTCGATGTAGTGCACGCCGAACTGGTCGAGCCGGCGGGCGATCGCGAGCTTGTCGTCGACCGACATCGAGATGTCCGCGCGCTGGGTACCGTCGCGCAGCGTGGTGTCGTAGACGAGGATCTGGGTCATGGGGTGAGGCGCGGGGGCGATCGACCTGTCCGCCTAGAGGATAACAGGCTCTGGTAGCGGCGGGTGATCCGACCGCGGCTGGCGCCGCGAGGGCTCGCGTCGCCTGACGCGGGGTCAACCGCCACCCCCCGCACTCCGTGGCATACGGCTCTGACGGTTGGCGGCAGGGTGCCGCCGATGGGTAGCGCCTCAGCGCATGTAGACCGGGCCGACCCCGAGGTCCCAGAGGATGACGGTCGCACCGAGCAGCGCGACCACGAACACAAGGCCGACGGTGACCACCGCCGTGGCGAAGAGCAGGCTGCGCTCTCTCGGCACGCGCATGGCGATCGACACGCCGATGTAGAGCAGGTAAATGGAATACGCGACGGCGGCGTAGCCGACCAGCATCTGCACCCAGACCAGGGGGTAGAGCGCGAGGGCTCCCACCATGAAGAGGGGTGTTGCCGCGTGGGTGGCGAGGACCACGCCATCCGCGGGCGTTGACGTTCCCCCGTAAGTGCCCGCCATCCAGTGAATCATCTGGCCGAGCGCAAATACCCCCACCAGCATGGCCAGGTAGAAGAGCAGGGCCATCGGCACGGCGCTCTCGGCCGTCAGACGCGTGACCTCGCCCCCCGGGCCCTCCCAGCCGACGTAGGTGGCGCCGACGAATGCCGCCGCCACCGGGATGGCCGCGAGCAGCAGGGCGTGACCGGTGTAGCACCGGCCAACGCTACAGCGCTCCTCGCGGATGCGCTGCCACTCACGCTTGGGGTCTGCGAACAGGCCCCATACATGGTTCAGGACCATGACTCTCATCCTCCTGGTGGTGCTCGCGTGCGCACCTTGCTCGTTTTCGCTCGGCCAGCGGGTCGGGACTCGCCGTCAGCTCAGGAGGTCAATTAACCTGTGAATCGTGTGGCTGTCAAGCCGCGGTCCCCCGTTCCCCGACGGGTACCAACACCCCAGGGTGGGGTCCGCATCGCCCGGGAGTGGGGGCGGGGCCTCGCGGGCAGCGGGCCGGCGTCCTTGCGCTGCCGCCGGTCGTGGTCCCGGCGACGTGGCCTCGCCGGCGCAGGTCGCTAGCGCGTGCTCTTCTGGATGGCCTCGCCGCCCTTCTCGATGTCCTTGCCGATCCCGGCAACCGTGTTGCAAGCGCCGAGCGTCGTCGCCAGCGTTCCGGCCAGCAGCAACAGCAGGAGCTTCTTCAGCATGGGTTCTGGCCTCCCGACGATCTCCAATGGTCTCCGTCTCGCGGGCTCCCGACCCGCGGCCCGTCATACACGGCGCTCCTGATCCAGGTTGGCCGGACAGAGCACCTTGCGCATTGTGCTGATCAGCATGAGCAGCTGGTCGTTGCGGATGCGGTAGTAGACCTTGTTGGCCTCCTTGCGCGCAACGACGATGCGCTTGTCGCGCAGCTGCTCGAGGTGCTGGGAAATGTTGCTCTGGGTGGTGCCGGCCTTCTCCACGATCTCGCCGACAGACATCTCTCCGTCGCCGAGGGTGCAGATGATCTTCCAGCGCAGCGGGTGGGCCATCGCCTTCAGGGCGTTGGCGGTGAGTACCGTGTCCTCGCCCTGGGGCGTCTTCGGGGGAAGGTCGGTCATGCGGACTCCGTAGGGGCAAGCGACGGCCGGTCTGCGCCCGGCTCGCCCTCCTCGGGGAGCCGCGCGTAACCTGTCATGTCCTTGGCAACGCAGATGATGTCAGTGATGGCTCCGGCGGCCTCGGTGATCGCCCGGCGCGAGAACAGGATGGGTACCCGCCGCCGGTCGCTGGCGATGAAGCGTGCCTCGATGGTCTCGAGCGCGCCGCTGCGGATCAGGGCCTCGAGCCAGGTGCCCATGAAGGCGCCTGCCTGCTCCTGATCCGGTTCCTCGAACACGTCCCCGATCGACATGCCGACCAGGGTTTCCTCGGGATACCCGAGCATCTTGCAGGCCGCCGGGTTGACCGACTTGATGCACCCGTCGGCGGCGAGCACCAGCAGGGCCTCCCCCATCGTGTTGATGACGTTTTGCAGGTACTGGCGCGCCTGGTCGAGCTCCCGGGTGCGCTCGGCCACCTTGGCCTCGAGCAGCCGGTTCAGGTCCCGCTCCTTCTGGATCAGGCGGAAGTACGTGCTGATCTTGTTGATCAGCAGGTTGTCGTCGATGGGTTTCAGCAGATAGTCGGCGCCGCCCACGTCGTAGCCGCGCTTCTGGAACTCGTCCGTCTTGAAGGCCGCGGTGAGGAAGATGATCGGGATGTCCCGGGTCTTCTTGCGGATCTTGAGCATCGACGCGGTCTGGAAGCCGTCCATCTCGGGCATCTGGACGTCCAGGATGATCAAGTCGATGCCGGTCTCCTTCAGCGCGATGTCGAGGGCCTCCTTGCCCGAGGTGGCCTCCAGGATGCGCACGTCCATGTGCTTCTCGACCAGGGTCCGAACGGCGAACAGGTTGTTCGCGTTATCGTCGACCATGAGGACGGTGAATCCCGCATAGCGACTCATGCCGCGCCCTCCGAGGCGCTCGGGGCCTGTGGCTCCGGAACCAGGTAGTGGGTGAGGCACTCGCGTAATCGTGACGGGTCGACCGGCTTGCATAACACGTCCTGGGCGCCCGCCGCCAGCGTATCGGTCCGCGCGTCCTCATCGGCCCTGGCGGTGAGTGCCAGGATCGGTAGCTGCTCCAGGCCCGGCTGGGCCCTGATGCGGCGGATGGTATCACTGCCGTCCACACCTGGCAGCATGAGGTCGGTCAGCACGAGGTCGATGCGACCGTCCTCGTGCAGTACGTCGAGGGCCTCCTCCCCATCGCCCGCGGCGACCACCTCGAGCCCCCAGCGCTCGAGGAGCGGGGTGAGGGCGACCAGGTTGCGGACGTCGTCGTCGACCAGCAGGACCCGGCGCCCGCCAAAGTCGGCGCTGGGCAGCATCGGCGCCTCGGGACGGGCGGCCCCATGCCGATGCGCCTGGAAAACGCCGGGCGGGCTCGCGCCCGGCTCGAGGGGCAGAAGGAGCGCGAACTCCGAGCCCACACCGGGCTCACTCGTGAGCTCGATCCGGCCCCCAAGGAGCTCGGCCAGTCCGCGGCTGATCGCGAGCCCGAGACCGCTCCCGCCGAAGCGGCGGCTGGTGGACCCGTCGGCCTGCTTGAACGCCTCGAAGATCACCTCGTGCTTGTCGGCGGCGATGCCGATGCCGGTGTCGGCCACCACCAGGCGTACCGGCCGCTCGGCGGCGTCGGCGCCGGTGTTGCGCCCGAGCGTCAGGCGTACCTTGCCGCGCTCGGTGAACTTCAAGGCGTTGGCGAGGAAGTTCTTGAGCACCTGACGCACGCGGTCGACGTCGGTCGTGAGGGAACGAGGGGCGTCCTCCTCGACCTCGAGCTCGAGCGCGAGGCCCTTGGCCTCCGCCTGGGGTTGGAGCAACTCGATGAGCTTCGCGAGCACCGGCTCGAGCTCGACCGTCTCCAGGTTGAGGGTGGTGCCCCGGGCCTCGATGCGGGCCAGGTCGAGGATGTTCTCGATGAGGCCGGCGAGGTCTCGACCGGCCTCGTGGATGACCCGGGCCTGGCGGGCCTGGTCCGGTTTCAGGGCCGGGTCCGGGCTGTCGGCGAGGACCTTGGAGAGCAGCAGGATCGAATTGAGCGGCGTGCGCAGCTCGTGGCTGACGTTGGCCAGGAATTCGGACTTGTAGCGGTTGGACTCCTCTAGCTCACGGGCGTGCTGGCGCAGGGCCTGGGCGTTCGCGGCGTGGGTCTCGGAGAGGCGGGTGAGGTTCTGGGCGAGGACCTGTAACTCGTGCGGCCCTCGCCAGTCGAAGACCACGGGCTCGCTGGAACGTAGCAGGCGGGCGATCCCATCGGTCAGGTCCCGGCCCATCCGCTCGGCGCGCCCGGCGAGCCAGTGGGCGATCATCAGGATGACCGCCATCAGTGGGACGACCACCATGCCGGTGCGCACCTGCAGGGCCTCGAGGAACTGGGCGAGTGGCGAGGCGTCGACCTGACGCCCGACCCACAGCGGCCCGGATCGCTCGGTCGCGAGCAGCGGTACCCAGAGGACCTGAGTCTGGCCTAGCCCTTTCCAGAGTCCCAGCTCTCCCTTGCGGACGATGTCCTCGAGCCCGGGGAACTGCACAAAGGCCGCCGCCTCCGCCCCCTCGGTGCCGCCGTAGCGTAGGAAGCGGCCGTCGCTCAGGACCCAGTAGGTCTTCGGGTAGGCCTCTGCGAGCCCGCCGACATCGATGTTGATGACGACCGCCCCGGCAGGCTGGAACGTCGGGGCGCCGCCCCCCTGTCCCGTGCCGACGGGGGTGAGCGGACTGATGAGGCGCAGCACCAGGAACCGCTTGGGGTCTCTGGACCCGGCCTCGGGGTTGACGTTGACCGGGCTGATCAGGACCCCCCCAGGGTCGAGCGCCAGCCCGGCGGTCACGAAGGCCTGCCCGGGTTGGTCGAGGAGGGAGCCTCCCGGCACTAGACGCTCGCTCACGGCGTCACGCTCGAGCCAGTTGCGGGGCGTGCCGCCGCGGTCCAGGAACAGGACCTGGACGATGTCGTGCTGGTCGTAGAGGATGCGGTTGATGGCGTCGGCGTAGTGCTGCACGAGCCGGCTCCGCGCGGCGGGGTCGACCCCCTCCGGGTCCTCCACGAGCAGCTCGCCCTCCGGGAGCTTGGCGAGCAGGCGGACCATCTCCATGCGGGTGGCGATGTGCTGGTCGAGGTCCCGGAAGTCGGCCCGCAGGTTCTGCAAGTGGGCCTTGTGATAGAAGAGCTCGAGGCTGTTGACCACGAGCGGTGCGGTGATAGCGAGCGTTGCCAGCAGGGGGGCCAGCCCGAACAGGAGCAGGAAGACCAGGATCTGGGTGCGAAGTCTCACGGCCCTCACCGGTGGCCGGGACTTGCGTTGTCCGGCCGCAGTGTTCCGCACACTCTAAGGGGTTCGCGCCCGCCGCGGGAGGGGGGCCGTGGCCGGCCCTGGGGTCGGAGCGGCGTGCCCCGCGCAGGGTGTGCGCGACCGCGCGGTTTTGCGCCCGGGCAGAAAGGCATCCGCGGTGCCGCCTGCTAGTCTTTGAGGCACGGAGATCGCCCGGCGGGTGGCTCGGCCCGGCGGGCGCAGGATGGCCGGCAGATGGGGGAGTGACCTCGCATGTCCCAGGGGAGACCCACCAGTCCCTTGCCTGGTGAGGCCAGCTCGCCAGACGCGGTCCACGCTGGCCTTACTCATCCCTTCGTTGGTGGAGCCACGTCGCGGGGCGCGGGCCGGGGTGGGTCTGGCGGGACCGTGCGACGCCAGGGATGGCGGCGCACGAGCCTCCAGGGATGGATTCACGGCGTGTCCCGACAGACCCACCCCGGCACGCGTGGTATTACCTACGTAGGTCTCAGTACCTGTCCAGGTCCTGGCAAGCCCCTGTGGGGGGCGGTGCTCGTCGCCGCGATGCTGCTCCTCGCCATCGCCGCCGAGGCCGGAACCGTCTACCGCTGGAGGGACGCGAGCGGGGCGGTCCACTACAGCGACGAGCCACCCCCGCCGGGGGCCCAGTCGGCGGATCAGGTCGAGCTCGCGCCCGCGCCGGGGGCCACGACCGCCGACCAGGACTACTACTCCGTCACCAACCAGGCCCGGCGGATGGAGGAGCAGCGTCGGGAGGCCGAGCGCCAGCAGGCCGAGATCGAGGCGGTCCGCCGCCGCGACGCCGCGGCAGCGCCGGCCGCCGACCAGGCGTCACCCCGTAAGGAGGAGGGTGAGCCGGTGTGGATCCTGGCGCCGGGCTACGGTAGGCCACCCCACGGGCCTGGCCACCGGCCGCCGACCAACGACTGGTGGCCCCAGTTTCCGCTGCGCCCCCCCCACCGGCCCGCTCCACGCCCCGACCGGCCGGCCGTCGAGCCCGACAAGCCCACCTTCCGCATCGGCGTCCAGCACCGCTGACGCGCCCTCGACAAGAGTCAGAGCTTGGGAAGAAATCGCCTGACCACGACTGGCCGCGCAGGGGTTTCTCCACAAGCTCTCAGCCCATCGGGCGGCGCGTATCCCTCAGGCGGCGCTGCTCCTGACGGTGCATGAGCCAGCCGGCCAGCACGATGCCGGTCGTGACGATCGCCACCAGCACGGTCGCCAGGGCGTTGATCTGCGGGCTTACCCCGAGCCGCACGCTCGAGTAGACGACCATCGGCAGGGTCGTCGCGCCTGGCCCGGAGACAAAGCTCGCGATGACCAGGTCATCGAGCGACAGGGTAAAGGCGAGGAGCCAGCCCGAGACCAGCGCGGGTGACACGATGGGGAGGGTAATCACCAGGAAGACCTTCCAGGGGCGCGCCCCGAGGTCCATGGCCGCCTCCTCGACCGAGACGTCCATCTGGGCAAGCCGCGACTGCACCACCACGGTCACGTAGGCGGCGCTGAAGGTGATGTGGGCGAGGAGGATGGTGCTGACGCCGCGTCCGGCGGGCCAGCCCACCAGCTGCTCCATGGCGACGAAGAGCAGCAGCGAGGCGAGGCCGAGGATCACGTCGGGCATGACCAGCGGGGCGCTCACCATGGCCGAGAGGATCGTGCGCCCGCGGAACCGCCCGAAGCGGGCGAGGGCTAGCCCGGCCAGCGTGCCGAGCACCACCGCCGCGGTCGCGTTCATCGCGGCGATGCGCAGGCTGAGCAGGGCCGCCGAGAGGATCTGCTCGTTGCCGAGGAGCTCTCCGTACCAGCGTGTGGAAAAGCCGCCCCACACCGTCACCAGGCGCGAGGCGTTGAAGGAGTAGACGATGAGCGAGGCGATCGGGATGTAGAGAAACGCATAGCCGAAGGCGAGCGCGGTGAACAGGAAGAGCGGGCGCTGTCCGCTCACCGCTGCTCCATCACGGCCGCCTGCCGCTCCTGGGCGCGCTGGAAGAGGACGACCGGGACCACCAGCAGCACCAGCATCGCCACCGCCACCGCGGAGGCGAGCGGCCAGTCGCGGTTGGTGAAGAACTCACCCCATAGCACCTTGCCGATCATGAGCGTGTCGGGACCACCGAGGAGGTCGGGGATGACGAACTCGCCGACCGCGGGGATGAACACCAGCATCGACCCGGCGACCACCCCCGGCATGGACAGCGGCAGGGTCACAGAGAGGAACGCCCGCAAGGGCCGGCAGCCCAGGTCGGCCGCGGCCTCCAGCAAGGCGGGGTCGAGCCGGACCAGGGTCGCGTAGAGCGGCAGCACCATGAAGGGCAGGTAGGAGTAGACGATCCCCAGGTAGACCGCGAAGTCCGTGTGGAGCAGGGCCAGCGGCTCGTCGATCAACCCCAGCGCCAACAGCAGCTGATTGATCAGACCGTTGCCCTTGAGCAGGCCGATCCAGGCGTACACGCGGATGAGGAAGCTGGTCCAGAAGGGCAGGATGATGAGGAGCAGCAACGCCCCGCGCAGGCCGGGCCTCGCCCGGGCGATGGCGTAGGCCATCGGGTAGCCGACGAGCAGGGCAATGAAAGTTGAGACCGCCGCGACCCGCAGCGAGTTGAGGTACGCGGCGAGATAGAGCGGGTCCTCGAGGAGGAAGCGGTAGTTGCCGAGGTTCAGGCGCAGCTGCACCACCGACTCGCTGACCCACTCGAGCAGCCCGGAGTAGGGCGGCTGCCCGAGGACCGCCTCCGCCAGGCTGATCTTGAGCACGATCGCGAACGGCACGAGGAAGAAGACGAATAGCCAGGCGAAGGGGACGGCGGTGACGAGCGCCCGGCCACGCAAGACCTGGGCGATGCCGCGGACCTGGGACCATATCCAGAGGCTCAGGAACCAGCGCAGCATCCGCCCGAAGACCGACTCGGGCAGGTGCGGGGGAGCCTGCGGGCTCATGCCGGGAGCACCACCCCGCTCGAGGGCTGCCAGGAAAGGTAGACCGACTGCTCCCAGGTCAGCGCGGGCTCGGTCAGACGGGCGAGGTTGGTGAGCTGGACCTGGACGAGCCGCCCGCTCGGCACGCGCACGTGGTAGATCGAGACGTCACCGAGGTAGCCGATCTCGGCCACGACCCCTTGCACGGCGTTGACCCCCTCTCCGACCGGCTCGCCACTCGCCACCATCTTCTCCGGGCGGATCGCGACCACGACCGGCGTGCCGACGGTGAGGGGCTGGGCGTGGTCGACCAGCAGATCGCAGCAGGCGTCCTCGGAGCGCACGCGCACCTGAGACTCGAGCGACTCGATGACGCGGCCCTCGAAGACGTTCACGGCGCCGATGAACTCCGCGACCGAGCGGCTCGCCGGGTACTCGTAGATCCCCCCCGGGGTCCCGACCTGCACGATGCGGCCGGCGTCCATCACCGCGAGGCGGGTCGACATGGTCATGGCCTCCTCCTGGTCGTGGGTGACCATGACGAACGTGATGCCGACCCTCTCCTGGATGTTGACCAGCTCGAACTGGGTGTGCTCCCGCAGCCGCCGGTCCAGCGCCCCGAGCGGCTCGTCGAGCAGCAGGAGCTTGGGGTGCTTGACGAGGGACCGGGCGAGGGCGACCCGCTGGCGCTGCCCGCCGGAGAGCTGGTGGGGCTTGCGCGCGGCAAACTCCGCCATGCGCACGAGCTCGAGCATCTCTGCCACCCGGTCGCGGATCTCGCGCCGGGGCAAGCGCTCCTGCTTCAGTCCGAAGGCGACGTTCTGCGCGACCGTCATATGCGGGAACAGGGCGTAGGACTGGAACATCATGTTGACCGGGCGGGCGTAGGGCGGCACCTCGGTCATGTCCGCGCCGTCGATGAAGATGCGCCCGGCGCTCGGCCGCTCGAGCCCCGCGAGCAGACGCAGGAGGGTCGTCTTGCCACAGCCCGACCCGCCGAGCAGCGAGAAGAACTCGCCCTGATAGATGGCGAGCGAGACGTCGTCGACGGCGTAGACCTGGCCGAAGGTCTTGGTGACCCCCTCGACCCGGACGAATGGCTTCGCGCCCGGGTCCTGCCAGGGCTCGATCGCCCCCGCCGGTCGCTTGGGCTGGGCCATGGGTCGGGAATCCGCTCGGCTCGGGCGGGTCAGCGTCCGGTCTTCACCCGCGTCCAGGTGCGGGTGCGCAGGCGCTGGATCTCGCTCGACGGCACGTCGCTGGCCACCAGGCGGGCCCTGACCTCGGCCGGTGGGTAGACACCGGGGTCCTCCCGTACCTCGGCGTCGACCAGCTCGGTGGCGGACTGGTTCGCGTTGGCATAGGCGACGTAGTTGCTGATCCCGGCGATGACCTCCGGCCGCAGGAGGAAGTCGATGAAGGCGTGGGCGTTGCCCGGGTGGGGGGCGTCCTTCGGTATGGCCATCACGTCGACCCAGATGATGGCGCCTTCGCGGGGGATGCTGTAGGCGATCTCGACGTCGTTGCCGACCTCGCTGGCGCGGTCGCGCGCCTGGATCACGTCGCCCGAGTAGCCCAGGGCCACACAGGCGTCGCCGTTGGCGAGGTCGTTGATGTACTGGGAGGAGTGGAAGTAGCGGATGTGCGGACGGACCTTGAGGATGACCTCCGCCGCGGCCTCGATCTCCTTGGGGTCGGTGGTGTTCGGGCTCTTGCCGAGGTAGATCAACGCCGCGCCGAGGGCCTCGGCCTCGTCGTCCATCAGGGTGACCCCGCACCCGGCGAGCTTCGAGACCACCTCCGGGTCGAGGAGCAGACGCCAGCTGTCCACCGGGGGGTCCTCCCCGAGGGCCTCCTTCACCTTCGCGACGTTGTACCCGATGCCGGTCGTGCCCCACATGTACGGCACCACGTGGCGGTTGCCCGGGTCGACCTTCTCCAGGGCCTTGAGGATCTCGGGGTCCAGGTGCTTGTAGTGGGGGAGCTTCGCTCGGTCGATGGCCCGGTACACGCCGCCGGCGATGTGGCGCTGGGCGAAGGGCTGCGCCGACGGGAAGATCACGTCGTAGCCGCTGTTGCCGGCGAGCAGCTTCGCCTCGAGCACCTCGTTGGCGTCGTAGACGTCGTACACGACCTTGATGCCCGTGGCCTTGTGGAAACGCTCGAGCGTGTCCTCCGCGATGTAGTCGGACCAGTTGTAGACGTTAACGACCTTCGGCTCGGCGGCGGCCGGGTTGCAGGCGAGCGCGAGAGCGGCCGCGAGCGTGGCGGCGATACGGCTGCGCATGACGGTTCCCCCCTGGATGGCGTCGCGGCGCCTCGGCCCGCGCCCGCGGGCGAGCTCCGGACGGGGAATGTTCCGGGCGGGGACCCGAGGCTGTCAACGCCCCGCCGGACCCTCCCCGGGTGCGCGAGGCGGGCCAGGTGAGAACACCGGACCGTCCCAGGAGCTCGCGTCCTCCTCCGGCTCCACGTGGATCGTCGTCTGGACCCTCGGCAGACGGTGATCGATCTCGGCCTCGATCCGGTTGCAGAGGTCGTGCGCCTGTTGGACGGTCGTGGCGCCGGGCACGGTCATGTGCAGGTCGACGAACCGGCGTGCCCCCGACTTGCGGGTGCGCAGGCCGTGGAAGCTCGCGGCCCCCGCCGCGCCCTCGCGCACGGCCGCGGCGATGAGCTCACGCTCACCGGTCGGGAGGGCGACGTCCATTAGGCCGTGTACCGATCGGCGCATCAGGTCCACCCCGGTGTGCACGATCCGGGCCGCCACCAGGCAGGCGATGAGCGGGTCGAGGATGGCCCACTGCGGCACGGCCAGGACGATGAGCAGGCCGCCGATGACGCCCGCCGAGGTCCACACGTCCGTCATGAGGTGATGGGCGTCGGCCTCCACGGTGATGCTGTCGTACTGGTGGGCGACTCGCAGCATAGTGCGGGCGACCAGCCAGTTGATGGCCGCGGCCAGCGCCGCGACGAGCAGCCCTGGACCGAGGCCGGACAGGGGTTGCGGGGCCACGAAGCGGTGCGCGGCGGCATAGATAATGGTCAGGGCCGCCACCAGGATGAGCGCGCCCTCGGCGCCGCTAGAGAAGTACTCGACCTTGTCGTGCCCATAGGTGTGGTCCTCGTCGGCCGGGCGCATTGCGATGGTGACGGCGGCCAGCGCGATGAGGCCGGCGACCAGGTTCACCGTGGACTCGGCCGCGTCCGAGTACAGGCTAACCGAGCCGGTCAGCCAGAACGCACCGAACTTCAGCGCCATGGTCGCGAGCGAGGCCGCGATCGAGAGCTGGGCCATGCGCCGAGGGGTGCTCACCCCAGCCGGCCTCAGCCGAGCGGCAGGGGCGTGACGGGGTCGATGCGCCAGATCTCCCGCGCGTACTCGGCGATCGTGCGGTCGGTCGAGAAGCGCCCGCTCGCCGCGGTGTTGGCGATGCTCATCCGGGTCCAGCGATCGACGTCCTGGTAGGCAGCGGCGGCCTGGCGCTGGGCCCCGATGTAGCTCCCAAAGTCCGCCAGGGTCATCCACGGGTCCTGCGGGCTGGTGAGCGCCTGCAGGACGGGGTCGGCGAGGCCGGGCTCGAAGCGGTGGAAATGCCCACTGCGGAGCAGGTCGATCACCCGGCGCAGGTTCTCGTCGCCGGCGATGATCGCCTGGGGGTCGTAGCGCGGACGGAGCGCCTCGACCTCCGCGGCGGTGAGCCCGAACAGGAAGAAGCTCGCGTCACCCACCGCCTCGCGGATCTCGATGTTGGCGCCGTCGAGGGTGCCGACGGTCACCGCCCCGTTCATCATGAACTTCATGTTGCCCGTGCCCGATGCCTCCTTGCCGGCGGTGGAGATCTGCTCCGACAGGTCGGTGCCGGGACAGATCACCTCCATGCTCGAGACCCGGTAGTCCGGGATGAAGACTACCCGCAGGAACGGCAATACCGCCGGGTCGTCGTTGATGACCCGGCCTACGTTGTTGATGAGCTTGATGATGAGCTTCGCCATGGTGTAGCCAGGCGCCGCCTTGCCGCCGAAGATGACGCAGCGCGGCGTCCAGCCCGCGGTCGCGCCGTCCTTGACCTGCAGGTAGAGGTGGACGACGTGCAGCAGGTTCAGCAGCTGGCGCTTGTACTCGTGGATGCGCTTCACCTGCACGTCGAAGAGCGCGTCCGGGTCGAAGACAACGCCGGTCTCGTGGCGCACGTGGTCGGCGAGCCGCACCTTGTTCTCTCGCTTGACCTGGCGCCAGCGCCGCTGGAACTCCCCGTCGTCGGCGTGCGGTGCGAGGCTGGAGAGCCGCATCAGGTCTGTGATCCACCGGTCGTCGCCCAGGGACTCGGTGATGAGGCGCGAGAGCCCGGGATTGCAGCTCGCCAGCCAGCGGCGCTGGGTCACGCCATTGGTCTTGTTGTTGAATTTCTTCGGCCAGAGCTCGTAGAAGTCCCGGAACAGGCCCTCGCGCAAGAGCTGTGAGTGGAGCTCGGCGACGCCGTTGACTGAGCAGCTCGCCACGATCGCGAGGTAGGCCATGCGCACCTGCGGGTCGGGGCCCTCTTCGATGATCGACATCCGCGCCAGCCGCCCGTGGTCCTCGGGCCAGCGCTGGGCGACCTTGGCGAGGAAGCGTGCGTTGATCTCGTAGATGATCTCGAGCACGCGCGGAAGCAGGTGGTGGAACAGGCGCACCGGCCAGCGCTCAAGGGCCTCCGGGAGGAGGGTGTGGTTGGTGTAGGCCATCGTGTGGCTGGTGATCGCCCAGGCCTCGTCCCAGCCCATGCCGTAGACGTCCATCAGCAGGCGCATGAGCTCGGCCACCGCGACGGCGG
>Ga0316622_100001657_pt1 | contig 14748 bp, 15 predicted proteins | sample OWC_Aug_OW2_C1_D_FD_207646 | JGI IMG/M metagenome (GOLD analysis project Ga0316622, IMG submission 207646) | Wetland soil microbial communities from Old Woman Creek delta, Ohio, United States - OWC_Aug_OW2_C1_D5_C | ecosystem: Environmental > Terrestrial > Soil > Wetlands | place: USA: Ohio... | reverse complement strand
CAAACTCTCGTTCCACCCCTCCGGCAGAACCGACAGTTCCAGCTTGAGGATCTTGCGAATGCCCGTCGCGGCAATGTCGCGCTCGAAGCCATGCATCGCGCTCGAATGCATGAGCGGATACCACAAGGCATAGATGCCGGTGGACCAGCGCCGATGGGCGAAGGCTAGGGCCTCGGCCAACCGGGCAAACTCCTTCGGCCGGTCGAACGACGAGTCGATCAGCACCAGGCCGCGCCGCTCCTTCGGCGGCAGGAAGGCTTTGAGCGCGTGGTAGCCATCCATCAGGTGCACATGAACCTGCGCGTCGCCGTCGAACAGTTTGCCCAGCGCGTTGGCATCGTCCCGGTTCAGCTCGGTCAGTTCGGCACGATCGTCCGGACGCAACAGCCGGCGGGCGATGCGCGGGGAACCCGGATACCAGCGCAGCCGACCGCTGCGGTTCTCCGCGCGCACGGCATCCATATAGGGCTGCACCAGCGCTGGAACGTCATCCCGATCCCACAGGCGCGCGATGCCATCGCGGTATTCGCCCAGCTTCTGCGCCCATTCGTGCGTGAGGTCGTACAGACCGATGCCGGCGTGCGTGTCCAGGTAGCAGTAGGGCTTGTCCTTCTTTCCCAGCGCGATCAGGAGCCGCGTCAGCAGCACGTGCTTGAACACATCTGCGAAGTTGCCGGCGTGGAAAAGATGACGATAGGCGAGCATGGCGATGAAGTCAGGGTACCCAGCGCCGCGCGCTGGTCAAAGCTTGTCGTACTTGGTCGCGCGGCCGCGCGCCTTGTCCGCGGGATACTTGCTCGCATTGAGCACGAGCTTTCGCTGTGCCGCCCGAAGTGGATCGATGTCCAGCCGGTCGCACAGACGCAGAAGGAAAAGCAGTACGTCCGCGATCTCCAACTCCACATCGGCGCGCGCCTCGGCACTGAGCGACTCGGCCTGCTCGGCCGTGAGCCACTGGAAATGCTCCAGCAGCTCACCCGCCTCGACAACCATGGCCATCGCCAGGTTCTTCGGATTGTGGAACTGATCCCAGTCGCGCTCGGCGACGAAGGCGCGCAGTTGTTCGCGGATCTGATCTAGGGTAAGAGGGGTACTCATGTGGCGGCGCGAAGAAGGCCTGCATGCTACCGCCTTTTGCCGCCAGCGCGCGAAAGGATGAGACGGGACGCCCCCTCCGCGCGCATAGATTAGGTGCTTTCGCCATCGAGATTACCAGCCTCGACGCAAAGCTCTGCCGCTTTTGTATTCTCACGGCAGCGTGTTTGACCAGCCATGGAGCACCCGCCGTGCCGGCCACGCACTCCAAGACCGCCAAGCCAGGAAATCGGCCAGGCGGCATTGTTCTTTAGATGTGTTACAACCATTCGGGTTCCTCATGCGCTTCCCACTCCCGGGTCACAGTGCGCGGCGCCGCGCCATGACGCTGATGGTTGCGGCGCTCCTCGCCGACATTCACCACGCCGCTGCGGCAGCGCAGATCGACGTGCCTGCGCTGCTGCGCGCGGTCGAAGCGCGCCGCATCGAGTACGGCGTCGCCGGGGTGGGCCTGACGCTGGTATCGCGCGAGCGCGTCCTGTGGACCGGCGGCCTCGGCGTCACCGACTGGAACCGGCCTGTGCCGGTCAGCGCCGACACGCTGTTCCGCGTCGGGTCCATCACCAAGGCCTTCACGGCGCTTGCGTTGCTGCTGCTCGAAGACCGTGGCCGGCTGCGTCTGGACGACCCCGTCGAGCGGACCATCGGGCCCGGGCACTACGCCAGCCGCTGGGAGACCGAAGCGCCGGTCACGCTGGCGCAACTGCTCGAGCACACCGCCGGCCTGCACGACCTCACGCGGACCCAGTTCTCGCACAGCGACGCCAAGCCGCTGACGCTCGAGGAAGCCCTGCGGGTGGAACCGGACACGCGCATCCTGGCGTGGAAACCCGGACTGCATGCGGTCTACTCGAACATCGGCTACGGCCTGGCCGGCCGTGCGCTCGAACGCGCGGCCAGCGAGCGCTACGAGGATTTCATCGGGCGGGAATTCCTGGCGCCGCTGGGGATGGTGGATTCGGGCTTCTTCCTCGACGGCCGCGCCGCCACCGCACTCGCGACCGGTTACGACACCGACGCGCGCTCGGTACTACCCTACTGGAACATGCTGTATCGACCGTTCGGCGGATTGAACGCCACGCCACGCGACATGGCTGCCTTCGTGCAGCTGCTGATGAATCACGGCCGGCACGACAACCGTCAGCTGATTCCGGCTGAGGCGGTCGCGCGCATGCTCACGCCCCGCACCAGCCTCGCCGCGCGCAACGGGCTGACGTTCGGCTACGGGCTGGGCATCTATCAGTCGTTTCGGCGCGGTGTGCGGTTCTACGGACACGGTGGCGACGGAGACGGCTATCTTGCGCACTTCGCCTACGATCCCTCCAGCGGGCTGGGCTACTTCGTCGTGATCAACGTCTTTCGGGGCGACGCCCTGCGCGCGATCCGGCGCGAGATCGAGAGCGCGATCGTCGAACAGGGCGTGCGCACCCCCTCCCCGGCCGTCACGCCCGCCTCGCTGCCGCTGGAAGCGCTGGAACTGCTTGCCGGGCGCTACGAGCTGGCCGCATGGCGATTTCCGTGGACGACCGAGGCGGAGCGCACCGCCCAGGCGATCGAAATCAGGCGCGATGGCAATCGGCTGGTGACGGTGTCCGCGGATGGCAGCCGCACCGCACTGATTCCGGTGACCGGACACCGGTTCCGACGCGAGAACGAACCCGATGCGACCAGCGCCTTCGTCTATGACGAAGGCATGCTATACTTCCAGGAAGATGAGAGCTACGTGCGCGTCTCGCATTGACCACGCCGCCGACGCCTCATGTTCTGGCCGCCGGCATCTCGTCCAGCCCGGCCAGACGATAGATATGGCGGGCGAAATCCGCATCCTCGCCCTCGAGCAGTTCCGGCAGTGCCTGGCGGAAATCGTGCCGCTTGCACCAGTCGCGCATGTAGTCTTCCCAGGATTGCCATAAGCGGCGCTGGTGTTTGTCCATGTCGTCTTCATACACGAAGATGTACGCGCGCTCGAACAGCGCCACCAGAATGCCGAATATGGCCTGCTTGCGCTCCTGCTGTTCGGGCGACAGTTCGCTCTGCCCACCCGTCTTGCTCAACAGCTGTAAATCGGAATTCTCGATCACGAGTTTGAGGAAATCGTTGTACTCATCCGACAGTCGTTGATGGATCTCCTCCTCCTCGTTCTGCCGCTCCTTGCGCTGCTCCATCAGGAACACCCAAATCGCCAGCGGAAGGCCGACGATCGTCACCACGTAGCTGAGCAGTTCGCCCCATTCGAGAAACGTCTCCGGCATTCCCTCCCCCGCGCACATTCGATTTCCGCATCTTGGGCCCAGTGCGTGGGCTCGGCAAGCGGGCGGGGTCTCAGTGCGTGACGAACGGACTGTCGATGCACAGCAGCTCGCCGGTGCGCCGGTTCTGGTACCAGTCCACCCGATCCTCGGTGCGCAGAAATCGCATCAGCCGAGGGAACGGCACGTCGGAAGCGGATTCGAATCCCTCGGACTGCTCGGGGCGCCAGCCCAGTGGAACCACCAGCCGGCCGGGACGGTGCGCGGCATGCCAGCAAATCGGGATGCCATCCCGTACCCGGCCGAACTCGACCCACAGACATGGATGAAGCAACCCCAGGTTCTGGTCGACGATCGCCACCTCGGGGAGCCTCGCGCCTTCGCTCCAGTGCAGGCCGCAGGCCTCGAGCACACCCAGGAAGAAGCGGGTGTCGCGCGGCGACAGAAAACCGACGCGGCTGATGCGTCCATCGCTGCAGAAGCTCGCGTTCGGGCAATCGCGCGCGAAACCTTCCACGCCGCCCGGGTAGTGTTCGTCCAGCATCGCGTTCCGGACCAGGACGCTGAGCGCTTCGGCCAGTACGCTCATCGGCGTCCTCCAGGCAAAACACTGGTTACACCAACCACTTGTAATGCGCGTGCCGTTTCCATACCGCCTCCGGTAGTGTGTCGGACGGCGCTAGCATGCAGCGGGTACTGGCTCAAGCGGTGAGCCAGGGTCAGCCCGTCCAGAGTAAGGCGGGTGGTTGGCCGCGGCGGCCCGCAACCACTGCGTTCTGCCCGAAGCGCCGACCCAGCCTACGCGCGCGCCCGGCCGATACCGGTGCGGCGAAGAGGCTATGTTCGGGCTGCCATCGGGAATCGCGCGGCAGGCCCAGGCCCGGCAGGCAGATGTGGAGCCCGCGCAGCGCGCGCGCCAGCCGCGCCTGCCGCGCACGGTTTCGCCAGCCGGGTTGCGCTCGCGAGGAAGGATTCCACGCGGTCACGAACACCCAGTCGCGCACGCCCAGGCGGTGCAGCAGGCGGTCCAGGGCCGGGCTACGCACGCCGATGCGCAGGTCGAGAACGCAAAACGGGCCGGACACGCGATAGACAGTGTCGAGATAGGCCTGCTCGAGACGCGCCCGCCGCTCGCGGCTGGTCATCGCGCTCAGACGTAGCGCTCGAGCGCCGCCCCCAGTTGCTCGCGCACGCGCGCGCGCAACGACGCGGGTGCGAGCACTTCGAGGTCGGCGCCATGGCGCAGGATGTCCATGATCAGTTCGCGGTCGTCGCTGAACGGAATCTCTAGCACGTAACTGCCATCGGACTCGAAGCGCGCGCGCTGCAGCGGATGCCACTGCTCCTGCGCCACCCAGCGCGCCCGCAGCGGCGAGAAACGCAGTGCGGCCCACTGCGTCTCGCGGCCGCCGAAGATGCCGTAACCGCTCGCCAGCACTGCGTTCAGCTCCGCCTCCTGCACTTCGCGGGCGGAGGCCTCGACGATGACGGCGGCGCGGATCGCGTCCACTGCGAAGCTGCGGATGTCGTTGCGCAGGTGGCACCAGGCGTCCAGGTACCAGTTCTCGCGGTAGTGCACCATGCGCTGCGGCGAAAGCTCGCGTTCGCTCTGCTCGTCGCGCAGGCGGTTGTAGTAGGTGATGCGCAGCCGCCTGCGCTCGAGCAGCGCGCGCGCGGCGGCCTGGAAGTGCGCCAACGGCAGCGCGCGCCGCGCGGCATGCAGGATGCGGATGCGCTGTTGCACCGCGTCGGCCGGGTGCTCGCTGCTGCCGATGGCAGCGCTCAGGCGCACGAGCAGAGGCTCGATGTGCGGGCCGAGCAGGCCCGGCTCGAGATTGCTCAGCAGGTGCTGCATGGTCAGCAGCGCATAGATCTCGGCGGCGTTGAACCACAGGCCCGGCAACTCCTGCACGCCAGCGCGCGGATCGAAGCGGTAGCCGGAGGCTTCGCGGTCCCAGACGATCGGAATGTTGAGGCGCGAGCGCAGATACTCGAGATCGCGCTTGAAGGTGGCCAGCGAGATCTCCAGCTCCTTCAGGAAACGCTGGACCGGCACGACGCGATGACGCTGGATCAGCTGCTGGATTCGGTAGAAGCGTTCGGTGCGGTCCACCGCAGGATTCTAAACCCCATAGAATGCTTCCATGGACATGATCGCTCTGTTGTCCGGTGCTGCCGGCTTGGCCTGGGTCAGCGGCTTCCGCCTGTATCTCGTGCTCTTCCTGGCCGGCCTGCTCGGGCGGCTCGGCTATGTCCCGCTGCCCAGCGGGCTGTCGCTGCTCACCCACGATTGGGTGCTCGCCGCGAGCGGCATCATGATGTCGGTCGAGTTCCTGGCCGACAAAATTCCGCTGGTGGACTCGGCATGGGACGCGGTGCATACCTTCATCCGCATTCCGGCCGGCGCCATTCTGGCGGCCGCTGCGCTGGGGTTCGACAACCCGGCACTGACGCTGGCCGCGGCGATTGCCGGCGGCGCCATCGCCTCGGGAGCCCACCTCACCAAATCCGGCACGCGCGCCCTGATCAATACCTCGCCCGAACCGTTCAGCAACTGGGGCGCCTCCTTCGCCGAAGACGGCATGGCGCTGGGCGGACTGTGGGTCGCGCTGGCCGCACCGCTGCTCTTCCTCGGGCTGCTGGCGGTGTTCCTGGTCATCGCCATCCTCCTGATTCCGAAACTGTTCCGCGCGATTCGGGGCGTGCTGAACAAGCTGCGCAGCGCAAGCGTGCCGACCTGAACCTGGCGCCTGGCGGCATCGCGAGTAAACTTCAGACATTCGCTCATCCCGAACCGGACCCACCATGGAAAAGAAATTCGCATCCCAGGCCGACCTCGAGGAGAAGAAAGTCTCCTTCACCCGGCTCGCCGAGTGCGCGTACGCCTACACCGCGGAGGGCGACCCGAATACCGGCATCGTGATCGGCGACGACAGCGTCATGGTGATCGACACCCAGGCCACGCCGGTGATGGCGCAGGATGTGATCCGCCGCATCCGTAGCGTGACCGACAAGCCGATCAAGTACGTGGTGATGTCGCACTACCACGCGGTGCGCGTCCTGGGCGCCAGCGCCTACGGCGCCGAGCAGGTCATCGCCAGTCAGGGCACGCACGACCTGATCGTGGAGCGCGGCGAGGCCGACATGCGCTCGGAGATCGAGCGCTTTCCGCGGCTGTTCCGGGCCGTCGAATCAATCCCAGGGCTAACCTGGCCCACCATCGTGTTCAAGGAAGAGATGACGCTGTGGATGGGCAAGCTCGAGGTGCGCATCATGCACGTCGGGCGCGGCCACACCAAGGGTGACACCATCGTGTGGCTCCCGCGCGAGAAGGTGCTGTTCAGCGGCGACCTGGTGGAGTACGGCGCCACGCCCTATGCCGGGGATGCGTACCTGCGCGAATGGCCGGCCACCCTGGATCGCCTGCGCGCGCTGGGGCCGGAAAAGCTCGTGCCCGGCCGCGGCGACGCGCTGGTCACGCCCGACCAGGTGGAGGCGGGACTGCAGGGAACCAAGAGCTTCGTCACCGAGATGTTCGCCGCCGTGCGCGACGGCGCGAATGCGGGCAAATCGCTGAAGGAGGTGTATCGCACCACCTACCAGAAGCTGCGGCCGGACTTCGGCCACTGGGTGATCTTCGACCACTGCATGCCCTTCGACGTAAGTCGCGCCTACGACGAAGCCACGCAGTATCCCGACCCGCGCATCTGGACCGCGCAGCGGGACAAGGACATGTGGCAGGCGCTCGAAGGCTGAGGAGCGCGCGCAGGATGCTCGCATGACCGCGCTGCCCTATCGCAAAGCGCCGGAACTCCAAGGCGTCGCCGCGTCACGCTATCGCGTGGTGGTGGTCGGCGCCGGGCCGGTCGGTCTATGCGCGGCCCTCGATCTCGCGCGTCACGGCATCGAGTGCGTGCTGATCGACGAGGACGACAAGACTTCCGAGGGCAGCCGCGCGATCTGCTTCGCCAAGCGCACGCTGGAGATCCTCGATCGCCTCGGCGCAGGCCAGCGCGCAGTGGACAAGGGCGTGGTGTGGAACCAAGGCAAGGTGTTCCTGCGCGAGCGCCTGCTCTACCAGTTCAACCTGCTGCCGGAATCCGGCCACAAGCGCCCGGCTTTCATCAATCTGCAGCAGTACTACCTAGAACAATTCCTCATCGAACGCCTGGAGCAGACGCCGGTGGACGTGCGCTGGCGCAGCCGCGTGACCGGCGTGACGCGCCATGCGAGCGGCGTGAGCGTGACGGTCGGCACGCCCGACGGCGTGTACATGCTCGAATGCGACTATCTGCTCGCCTGCGACGGTGCGCGCAGCCCGATTCGCACCATGCTCGGGCTGGAGGCGAAGGGACAGGTGTTCCGCGACCGCTTCCTCATCGCGGACGTGAAGATGGAAGCGTCGTTCCCGACCGAGCGCTGGTTCTGGTTCGACCCGCCCTTCCATCCCGGCCAGTCGGTGCTGCTGCACAAGCAGGCCGACAACGTCTGGCGCATCGACTTCCAGCTCGGCTGGGATGCCGATCCGGAAAAGGAAAAGCAGCCGCAACGCGTGCTGCCGCGCATCCGCGCCATGCTCGGGCAGGACACCCCGTTCTCGCTGGAATGGGTGAGCGTGTACACCTTCCGCTGCCAGCGCATGGAGCGCTTCGGACATGGACGCGTGTTCTTCCTCGGCGACTCCGCGCATCAGGTGTCGCCGTTCGGTGCGCGCGGGGCGAACAGCGGCATCCAGGACGCCGACAACTTCGCCTGGAAGCTGGCGCTGGTCCTGCAGGGCAAGGCCCCGGAGAGCCTGCTCGAGAGCTACGATGCCGAGCGCGTGCCCGCAGCCGACGAGAACATCCTGAACTCCACGCGCAGCACCGACTTCATCACGCCCAAGAGCCACGCTTCGCGAGTGTTCCGCGACGCCGCGCTGCAACTGGCGGAGTCGCACGGGTTCGCGCGCGGCCTGGTCAACAGCGGGCGCCTGTCGCTGCCGCACACCTACGTGAGCTCGCCCCTGAGCACCGCGGACCGCGACAGGTTCGCCGGCCGCATGCGCCCGGGCAGCCCGTGCGCCGATGCGCCGCTGGGTGCAGGAGCGGCACGAGCATGGCTGCTCGACCAGCTGGGCGACGCTTTTTGCGGCGTGTACTTCGCCGGGGCCCAGGCACCCGACGCGGGGCTGCTCGCACGGTTGCAGGGCCTCGCGCGCATGCCCCTGCCAGTGCGACCGCTGCTGTTGTGCGCCGCGGGCTGCGCCGCCCCCTGGCGTGCGCTGGGCGCGAGCGTGTTCGAGGACAGCGAAGGGCTGTTCGCCGGCCGCTACGATGCCACGCCCGGCACGCTCTACCTGATCCGGCCGGACCAGCACGTCGCCGCGCGCTGGCGGCACCTGGAACTGCGCGCCCTGCGCGATGCGCTGTCGCGTGCGACCGGCCAGCAGGCCGAGGAGCAGGCGGCATGAGCACGCTGCAGACCATCGGCCGCCTGGATGCACCGGACGAATTCTATGAGGCGCTGATCGAGGCGCACCGGGGCCTGAGCGACGCGCAGAGCGAGCTGCTCAACGCGCGCCTGATCCTCCTGCTCGCCAATCACATCGGCGACGCCCAGACGCTGCGCGAGGCGCTCGTCGCTGCGCGCGAAGGACTCGAATCGCAGACCTGAGGCCGCTCGCGGAGCGGCCCTCACGCAACAGAGGCAGGCATGAGCAAACGCTGGATCAGCTTTCCCAAGTCCGAGGGCGAACATTCGCGCCAGGCACACGCCGATCTGCCCGACGGCACCTTCGAGCGCGAAATGGGCAAGGAGGGCTTCTTCGGCCCGAGCGTGCATTTCCATCACAAGCACGCACCGACCGGCTGGTCGAGCTTCGAAGGCGATCTCAGGCCGCATGCGTACGACCTCAACAAGCTCGAGACCAATTCGTCGTCGCCCTGGTCGGCCGCGCCCATTTTGCACAACGGCGACCTCGTGCTTCGCCTGTGGCGCACCGACCGCAAGATGGACCATTTGGCGCGCAATGCCGACGGTGACGAGCTGCTGTTCGTGCACGAAGGCGAAGGCGACCTATTCTGCGACTGGGGCCGGCTGAGCTATCGCGACGGCGATTACATCACGCTGCCGCGCGGCGCCATGTGGCGCATCGAACCGGCCTCACCCACGACGCTGCTGCTGATCGAGTGCACGGAGGGTTCCTACCAGCTGCCGGACAAGGGCATGCTCGGGCCGCACGCAATCTTCGACCCGGCCATCCTCGACACGCCGAAGATGGACCACGATTTCCGCTCGCAGCAACTCGAAATCGAGACGCGCGTGGTGCTCAAGCGTCGCGGCAAGCTGTCCAGTATCACCTACCCGTACAACCCGCTCGATGCGATCGGTTGGCACGGTGACCTCGCGCCGGTGCGCTTGAACTGGCGCGACATCCGCCCGTTGATGAGCCATCGCTACCACCTGCCGCCCTCTGCGCACACCACCTTCGTGGCGAAGAACTTCGTCGTGTGCACCTTCGTGCCGCGCCCGATCGAATCCGATCCCGGCGCGCTGAAGGTGCCGTTCTTCCACAACAACGACGACTACGACGAGATCATCTTCTATCACCGCGGGCAGTTCTTCAGCCGCGACAACATCAAACCCGGGATGGTCACGCTGCATCCCTGCGGCTTCACGCACGGCCCGCATCCCAAGGCATTCCAGATCGGCGCCAAGGCCGAGCGCAAGGAGACCGACGAGGTGGCGGTGATGATCGACACGCGCTACCCGGTGGACGTCGCGCCGCTGCCCGACGGCATCGAGCTGGAGAGCTACGCCGATTCGTGGAAGCCGAAGGCGTGAGGCTTCGCGCGTACGCGCTCGCCCTCGTTTTCGGCGCATTGGCGAGCGTCGGCGACGCCGCAGCGCAACTGCGCTACCTCGGCCAGCAGATCGTACCCACCGGGCACCGCCATGAGAGCACCGAAGTCGGCGGCCTGTCCGGCCTCGATTTCGACGTGGACCGCGGGCTGTTCTACGCGATCAGCGACGAGCGCTCGCGGGATGCCCGCTTCTACACGCTGACGCTGAATATCTCCAGGTTCAACCGCCAGGTCGGTCCCGGCATGGCGGGGGTGCAGTTCACGGGCGTGCACCACCTGCTCGATCGCGACGGCAAGCGCTTCGAAGGCCGCAGCGTCGATCCCGAGGCGATCCGCCTGCATCCGCGCGCGAAAACCCTGCTGTGGAGTAGCGAGGGCGATCCGCGCAAGGACGTCGCACCGTTCCTGCGCGAGATGACTATCGCGGCCGACCCGCAGCGCGAGTTCGCACTGCCCCCGCAGTTCTACGGGGCACCCGGTCGCGCGCGTGGCGTGCGCAACAACCTGGCATTCGAGAGCCTTGCCATCACCCCCAGCGGCAAGCGCGCGCTTGCCGCCACGGAGAACGCCCTGGCACAGGACGGGCCGCAATCGAGCCGGCGCAGCGGGAGTGCCTGCCGCGTCCTGGTCATCGACCACGCAAGCGGCGCGGTGGTTGCGCAGCACGTCTATGCGGTCGATGCGGTGGTGGCGCCATCGCTCCTGCCCAACGCGATGGAGACGAACGGCTTGTCGGAATTGCTCGCCGTGGATGAGGACCTGTTCATCGCCGTGGAGCGCTCCTATTCCGCGGGCAGCCGCCTGTCGATCCGCCTCTACCTGACGCGCACGGCCGGCGCGACGGACGTGTCCGCGCTCGACGCGCTCGAAGGGGCGACCTATCGGTCCATGGACAAGACTCTGCTGCTCGACCTGGATCAGCTCGCCAACGAGGACGGCACCCAGCTCTGGCTGGACAACATCGAGGCGATCAGCTTCGGCCCGATCCTGCCCAATGGCAACCGCACGCTTGTCCTGCTCTCGGACAACAACTTCCAGAACAGCCAGCAGACGCAGTTCCTCGCGTTCGAAGTCACACAGCCGCTGCGCTAGCACCCCGCCATTGCGGCCGAAGCCGCAGCGGAAGGTCTTTCATCCGCGGGGTAACACAGCGACAACTCCGAGGTCATTCCGGCGAATACCGAAATCCACGCGTTCGCTGCCGCCTTGTCCGTTCGGCGTTTTCCCCGTACCATTTCTTGACCGCCCGGTCGAACAATAAGCATTTGCATCACCGCCGACGACCACCGGGAGCGCAGGAGGAAATGAGCAATTCATTCGAACACATCCGGCTGGAGATGGATGGCGGCGTCGCAACGCTGACGCTGAATCGGCCGGAGCGCCTGAACAGCTTCGTCGAGGCGATGCACGTCGAGCTTCGCGCCGCGCTCGATCGGCTGCGCGGCGATTGCGCCGTGCGCGCCCTGATCCTCACCGGCGCCGGGCGCGGCTTCTGCGCCGGACCGGACCTGAACGACCGCAAAGTGCCTCCGGGCAGCCCGCCAGTGGATCTGGGTGCCTCCATCGAGCGCAACTACAAGCCCCTCGTGCTGGCGCTGCGCAACCTGCCCATCCCGGTCATCGCCGCGGTGAACGGCGTAGCTGCGGGGGCGGGTGCGAACATCGCGCTCGCCTGCGACGTGGTGGTTGCCGCCCGCTCGGCGAACTTCATTCAGGCCTTCTGCAGGCTTGGGCTCATCCCGGATGCCGGTGGCACCTACTTCCTGACCCGCCGGCTGGGCTCGCAGCGCGCGCTTGGCCTCGCCTTCTTCGGCGACAAGCTCTCCGCCGAGCAGGCCGCAGCCTGGGGACTGATCTGGCGCTGCGTGGACGATGACCAGTTGATGCCGACGGTGCGCGCCATGGCCGCGCAGCTCGCCTCGGGGCCCACACGCGGATTCGCCCGCACCAAGCAGGCGATCTACGCCGCCGAGCGGCAGGACCTGGAAGCGCAGCTGGATCTCGAGCGCGACACCCAGCGCGAGTTGGGTTTCGGTAACGACTACAAGGAGGGGGTCGCCGCCTTCCTGGAGAAGCGCGCGCCGCGCTTCACCGGAGGCTGACGATGGATGCACAGGCCATCGCTGATCACGTCGGCCGCGTCATGCTTGCACAGGACGAGGCCTCGCGCGGACTGGGCATGAAGATCGAGGCGATGGGCCCGGGCTACTCGCGCATGACCATGACGGTGCGCGCGGACATGCTCAACGGCTTCAAGATCTGCCACGGCGGCTACATCACCGTGCTCGCAGACTCGTGCTTCGCCTTCGCCTGCAACAGCTACAACGAGCTGACGCTCGCGGCCGGCATCCTGGTGGACTTCGTCGCACCCGCCCAGCTTGGCGACGTGCTCACTGCAGAGGCATGTGAAGTCACGCTGTCAGGCCGCACCGGCGTGTACGACGTCAAGGTCGCGAACCAGCGTGGCGAAACGGTGGCCGTGCTGCGCGGTCGATCGCATCGCATGAAAGACAGGCAGACGGTCCCGCTGGACCGCTAACCCACCGAGCAAGAAATCCATGCCCGCCCGCAGCCCCAACGCCCCGGATATCGAACCGATCGAGCGCGCCAGCCAGGACGAGCTGCGCGCCCTGCAGCTCCAGCGCATGAAATGGAGCGTGCGCCATGCCTACGACAACGTGCCGCACTACAAGCACAGCTTCGAGCGGCACGGCGTCCATCCCGACAATCTGAAGTCGCTCGAAGACTTGGCACGCTTTCCCTTCACCAGCAAGGCCGACCTGCGCGAGAACTATCCGTTCGGGATGTTCGCCGTGCCGCGCGATCAGGTGATCCGCATCCACGCCTCCAGCGGCACCACCGGCAAGCCGACCGTGGTCGGCTACACCGCGCGGGACATCGACACCTGGTCGAATCTGGTGGCACGCTCGATCCGCGCGGCCGGCGGACGGCCCGGGGACATCGTGCACGTGGCCTACGGCTATGGCCTGTTCACCGGCGGACTGGGCGCGCACTACGGCGCCGAGCGCCTGGGCTGCACCGTGGTGCCGATGTCGGGCGGTCAGACCGAGAAGCAGGTGCAGCTGATCCAGGATTTCCGGCCGGACATCATCATGGTCACGCCCTCGTACATGCAGGCGCTGATCGACGAGATGGAGCGGCAGGCGATCGATCCGCGCACGTGCTCCATCCAGATCGGCATCTTCGGGGCGGAGCCCTGGAGCGAGGGCATGCGCGCCAATATCGAGGCGCGCGCCGGACTGGACGCGCTGGACATCTACGGCCTGTCGGAAGTCATGGGGCCCGGCGTGGCGAACGAGTGCATCGAGACCAAGGACGGGCCGGTGATCTGGGAGGATCACTTCTACCCCGAGATCATCGATCCGCAGACCGGCGAGGTGCTGCCAGATGGCGAAGCCGGCGAACTGGTGTTCACCACGTTGAGCAAGGAAGCGCTGCCGATGATCCGCTATCGCACGCGCGACCTGACGCGGCTGCTGCCGCCGACCGCACGCTCGATGCGACGCATGGGCAAGATCACCGGGCGCTCCGACGACATGCTCATCATCCGCGGCGTGAACGTGTTCCCGTCGCAGATCGAGGAACTGATCTGCGCGAGGGTGGCGCTCGCGCCGCACTATCTGCTGGTTCTGGACAAGGACGGCCCACTCGATTGCCTGACGGTGCGCGTGGAAGTCAATCCCGACATGCGCGAGGCGAATCGGGCCACGGTGGCGCACGAACTGCAGCACGCGATCAAGAGCTACGTCGGTGTGAGCGCGGCGATCGAGGTACTGGATCCGTATGCGATCGAGCGCGTGGTGGTGGGCAAGGCCAGACGCGTGCTGGACCGCAGGCCGCAACAGTAGGAGGACATCATGTACACCCAAGCAATGGACATCGCGCAGGCGAACCCCGACGAGCCCAAGCGCCCTGCTACCGTGGAGAACGCCGACTACCAGGCCGAGTTCGATGCCAAGCTCGCGCGTGGCGAATTCATCGAACCGAAGGACTGGATGCCCGAGGCGTACCGCAGGACGCTCGTGCGGCAGATCTCGCAGCACGCGCACTCCGAGATCGTCGGGATGCAGCCGGAGGGCAACTGGATCACGCGCGCACCAACGCTCAAGCGCAAGGCGATTCTGCTGGCGAAGGTGCAGGACGAGGGCGGTCACGGGCTGTACCTGTACGCCGCCGCCGAGACGCTGGGCGTGTCGCGCGACGCACTGCTCGACGCGCTGCATGCCGGCAAGGCGAAGTACTCGTCGATCTTCAACTATCCGACGCTCACCTGGGCCGACATCGGCGTGATCGGCTGGCTGGTCGACGGCGCGGCGATCATGAACCAGATCCCGCTGACGCGCTGCTCGTACGGGCCTTACGCGCGCGCGATGATCCGCATCTGCAGGGAAGAGAGCTTCCACCAGCGCCAGGGCTTCGACCTGCTGATGACGATGATGCAGGGCACGCAGGCGCAGCGCGACATGGTTCAGGACGCGGTGAACCGCTGGTGGTGGCCCTCGCTGATGATGTTCGGTCCGCACGACAGCGCCTCTGAG
>Ga0316622_100001656_pt1 | contig 14752 bp, 11 predicted proteins | sample OWC_Aug_OW2_C1_D_FD_207646 | JGI IMG/M metagenome (GOLD analysis project Ga0316622, IMG submission 207646) | Wetland soil microbial communities from Old Woman Creek delta, Ohio, United States - OWC_Aug_OW2_C1_D5_C | ecosystem: Environmental > Terrestrial > Soil > Wetlands | place: USA: Ohio... | reverse complement strand
GCAGGGAGAGATCACGGGAGTGTCGATCGACTCTCGGACGGTGAAGGCGGGCGAACTGTTCATCGCGATCCGCGGGGACCGGTTCGACGGCCACGACTTCGTTCCCGACGCGGTCCGGCGCGGCGCCTGGGGCGCCCTGGTGGAGCGTTCCTCGTTCGGGACCAGGCCGGATGCTTTGGGCGGGGTGCGGAACGTGATCCCCGTGGACGACACGCTCCACTCGCTCCAGGAGATGTCCCTCATCCACCGGAGGAAGTTCTCCCTTCCTGTTGTCGGCATCACCGGGTCCAACGGGAAGACCACGACCAAGGAAATGCTGGCCGCCATCCTGCAGCGCCAGGGGCCGGTCCTGAAGAACGAAGGCAACCTGAACAACCATATCGGCGTGCCCCTGACGCTGTTCAAGCTGCGGGAGCAGCACCGCGCCGCCGTCATCGAGATGGGCATGAGCGGCCTGGGCGAGATCGAACTGCTCACACGCCTCGCGCGGCCCGACGTGGGCATCATCACCAACATCGGTCCGGCGCACCTCCAGTTCCTCGGCAGCACGGACACCGTGGCGCAGGCCAAGGGAGAGCTGCTGCAGGGCCTGGAGGAGGACGGGACGGCGGTCCTGAATGCCGACGACAAGTATTTCAGCACGCTCCGGGCGATGTTCCCCGGCAGGGCCGTTACCTTCGGCATGGGCGATAAGGCCGACGTCCGGGCGACGGACATCGACCAGCAGGAAGACGGCACGGCACTGACGCTCCATGCCGCCGACGGAACGATGCGCGTCCGGATCAGGACGATCGGACGGCACAACGTCGCCAATGCCCTTGCCGCTGCAGCGGCAGCCATCGTCCTCGACGTTCCGCTGGACACGGTGCAGGCAGGGCTCGAAGATTTCCTGCCGGTCGCCATGCGGTCGGAACTGCGGGTCATCAGGGGGATACGGATGCTTGCGGACTGCTACAACGCAAACCCCGCCTCGGTCCGGGCAGCCCTGGAAACGCTTTCCGCCCTGGGCGGGGAGCGATCGGTGGCCGTGCTCGGCGATATGCTGGAGCTCGGCACATCGTCGGCCGATGCCCACCGGGAGGCAGGCCGCACCGCCGCCGCGCTGCGCATCGGCACGCTCATCGCCGTGGGCCCCCTGGGCAGGCACATTTCCGAGGGCGCGCGCTCCGCGGGCATGGCGGCTGACCGCGTTCGGGAGGCGGACACGCCGTCCCAGGCGGCGGTCCTCCTGCGCGGCATCGCACGGGCAGGCGACATGGTGCTCATCAAGGGATCCCGGGGCATGAAGATGGAAGCGGTCCTGGAGGAGTTCTGATGCTGTACCATCTGCTCTATCCGCTCCATAAGAGCTTCTTCGCGTTCAACGTGTTCCGGTACCTCACGTTCCGGAGCGCAGCCGCCGTGGTCACGGCGCTCCTCGTGAGCTTCCTCCTTGGCCCTGCGGTCATCCGGTGGCTGCGGGCCCTGAAGTTCGGCCAGCAGGTGCGGGACGACGGCCCGCAGTCCCACCTGACCAAGCAGGGAACGCCGACCATGGGCGGCATCCTCATCATCGCGGCGACTGCGGTCTCGGTGCTCCTCTGGTCCGACCTGACGAACAAGTACGTCTGGGTCGTCCTGTTCGCCGCGCTGGCCTTCGGCGCCATCGGGTTCTGGGACGACTACATCAAGGTGGTGAAGAAGCGCTCGAAAGGCCTCACGGCCGTGCAGAAGTTCGGCCTCCAGATCGCGGCCTCGCTCCTGATCGGGATCTTCCTGACCCGGTTCTCCGGCGACCCGACCGCGTCCCATCTCCCGGTGCCCTTCTTCAAGCAGCTGGTGATCGACCTGGGCTGGTTCTCCCTTCCCTTCATCGTGCTCGTGATCGTCGGCTCGTCGAACGCCGTGAACCTGACCGACGGGCTCGACGGACTTGCCGCCGGGCTGGTCGCCATCGCGGCCATCGCCAATGCCATCATTGTCTACGTCGGCGGGAACCGGATCATCGCCGACTACCTCAAGATCCCGTACATCCCGGGAAGCGGCGAGCTCGTCGTCTTCTGCGGAGCGCTGCTCGGGGCGAGCCTCGGGTTCCTGTGGTACAACGCCCATCCCGCCGAGGTCTTCATGGGCGACGTGGGCTCGCTCTCCCTGGGCGGCGCGCTGGGGGCGATGGCGGTCGTGACGAAGCACGAGCTGATCCTGGTCGTCACGGGGGGGATCTTCGTGGTCGAAGCGGTGTCGGTCATGCTGCAGGTGGCCTCGTACAAACTGACCGGGAAGCGCATCTTCAAGATGGCACCGATCCACCATCATTTCGAGCAGCTCGGATGGCCGGAGTCCAAGGTGATCATCCGGTTCTGGATCGTGGGCATCATTCTGGCGCTGGTGTCGCTCAGCTCGCTGAAATTGCGATGATGAAATTTCAAATGACAATGACAAAGCCCAAATGTATTCGAAAGACCAATGTCGGAACAGTTGGAATTTGAGATTTGGTGCTTATTTGGATCTTGGTGCTTGAGCATTGGATCTTGGAGGAACGGTGCAGCCGGATCTTCGCGGAAAACGGGTGACGGTGGTCGGCATGGCCAGGAGCGGCGTGGCCGCGGCACGGGCGCTCCATGCCCTGGGCGCCCAGGTCACCATCACGGACAGGAAGCCGGTTGATCAGCTCAGAGCGCAGGCCGCCGCGCTGGGGACCGCGGAGATCGCCGTCGAGGCCGGCGGCCATCCGGAGCGGATCTTCACCGGCGCGGACCTGATCGTCCTCTCCCCCGGCGTGCCCAAGATCCCTCCCGTGCGCGCCGCGCTGGACCGCGGGGTCAAGGTCATCGGCGAGCTGGAGCTCGGGTGGCTGCTTGCCGACGCGCCTTTCGTCGGCATCACGGGCACGAACGGCAAGTCCACGGTGACGACCCTCGTGGGCCTGATGCTCAAGAAGGCCGGCAAGCGGACGCTCGTGGCCGGGAACATCGGCAATGCGCTGACCGAGGAGGTTCCGCTCCTCCAGGGACAGGACTGGATCGTCGTCGAGCTCTCGAGCTTTCAGCTCGAGGACATCGACACGTTCCGGCCGCGGATCGCGGCGGTCCTGAACGTCACCCAGGACCACCTTGACCGGTATGCGACCCTGGAGGAGTATGCCGCGGCCAAGGAGCGCATCTTCCGGAACCAGCGGAAGGACGATGCGCTGGTCCTGAACTTCGACGATCCGCTCGTGGCTGCCATGGCCCCGCGGGCCCCGTCGCGGGTGGTCCCGTTCTCGCGGACCGGGAAGCTTCGGGAAGGGGCCTTCGTCGAGAAGGGCACGCTGTACGTTGGGACGGAGGCCATCTGCCGGGTCGACGAGATCCGGATCACGGGCGTGCACAACCTGGAGAACGCCCTGGCCGCGTCCGCCCTGGCCCTCGCCGCGGGAGCCGACCGGACCTCGGTCGCGGCCGTGCTCCGCGAGTTCCCGGGCCTCGAGCACCGGCTGGAGTTCGTGCGGGAGAAGGACGGGGTGACGTACATCAACGATTCGAAGGGTACGAACGTGGGCGCCGTGGTCAAGTCCGTCGAGGGGTTCACGCAGCCCGTGATCCTCATTGCCGGCGGGCTCGACAAGGGGAGCGACTTCACGCCCCTGGCCGGCCTCTTCCGCCGCAAGGTGAAGCTCCTGATCCTGATCGGCAAGGCGGCGGACAAGATGGCCGCTGCCCTGGGCGGGGCGTCCGAGACGGTGATCGCGAAGACGCTGCGCGACGCCGTGCAGCTCGGCCATGACCGGGCGCGCCCGGGGGACGTGGTCCTGCTGTCGCCGGCCTGCGCGAGCTTCGATATGTTCAGGGATTTCGAGGACCGCGGCCGCCAGTTCAAGGACGCGGTGAAGGACCTGTAAAGGGAAAGAGCATCGATCCGGGGGGAAACACCGGTTCCGACTTCGTCGGAACACACGGATAAAAGCAGGGTCAGGATCGTGTTGGCAACCGTGTGCGGCGCAGCCGCCCGTGGTTAATAACGATTTGCTTCCGGGTGGCGAGGGCGGGAAGAGCGATGGAATCGAGGGCGGGATACGACAAGATGCTGTTCGGAGCGGTCATGCTGCTCCTCGGCATCGGCGTCGTGATGGTCTACAGCTCGAGCAGCGCCGTCGCACTGACCTCCTACAACGACGCGGCGTACTTCGCGAAGCGCCAGGTGGTCTGGGCCCTCATCGGCCTCGCGGCCATGGCGGTCTGCATGGGGTTCGACCACGGACGGCTCGCGGACAAGCGCGTCGTTGTCGTTCTCCTGGCCGTGACGCTCCTCCTGCTCGCGGCGACGTTCCTGCCGGCCGTCGGGAGGACCGTCAACGGCGCGCGGCGGTGGGTGCGGCTCGGCATGTTCACGTTCCAGCCCGCGGAGATCATGAAGTTCACGATCGTTGTGTACCTGAGCTCCTACATCAGCACGAAGCAGGAGCGCCTGCGGGACTTCCGCGAGGGTCTCCTTCCCGCCTTCATCGTCGTCGGCGGGCTCCTCGCCCTTGCGATGCTGCAGCCGGACTTCGGCACGGTCATGGCCATGGGGCTGGTGACGCTGATCATGGTCTTCGCCGGCGGCGCGCGGACAACCCACCTGGCCGGTGTGGCCCTTGCCCTGGCGCCGCTCGCGTACGCCGCCGTCGCCTTCAAGGCCTACCGGCTCCGGCGGGTGCTGGCGTTCCTGGACCCCTGGGCGGACCCGCGGGGCGCCGGCCACCAGATCGTGCAGTCCTATCTGGCCTTCGGCAGCGGCGGCGTGTTCGGCCGGGGGCTGGGCGAAGGGAGGCAGAAGCTGCTGTTCCTGCCGGAGCGTCATTCGGACTTCATCTACGCGGTGATTGGCGAGGACCTGGGCCTCTGGGGGGCCTGCCTGGTGCTGCTCCTCTTCGGCGTCATCCTCTGGCGCGGGGTCCGCATCGCCCTCGCCGCCGAGGGCTTCAGCAGGATGCTGGCCCTCGGCCTCACGCTGCTTATCTGCGTGCAGGCGCTGATCAACATGGCGGTGGTGACGGGCCTCATCCCGACCAAGGGCATCGCGCTCCCGCTGGTGAGCTACGGTGGTTCCGCGCTCGTGGTCTCTCTGGCGTCGATGGGGGTCCTGCTGAACATCTCGAAAGGAAATGCGTAGCCCCGATAAACCGGAAAAGCGGTCTCACGCAAAGCCGCAAAGGACGCAAAGGAAATATGAAAACGTTGGCTGTGGCTCATACTGATTTGGTCATTCTTGGCGAGCTTGGCGTCTTTGCGAGAAACGATGCCTGCCGTTTTGAGAAAGAATCTGGGTTGTATCTGACATAAAGCGGGGCGGGGGGCAAGGCCAGGCATATGAAAGTCATGATCGCAGCCGGCGGGACCGGGGGGCACCTGTACCCGGGCATCGCCATCGCGAGGGAGCTTCTCCGGGAGCCGGGGACCGAGGCGGTCTTCGTCGGGACCGACCAGGGCGTCGAGGCCCGCGTCCTGCCGAAGGAAGGGCTGCCGCTCCGGCTCCTCCCGGCGGGAAAACTGAAGGGCATGAGCATCGTCGCCCGGGTGCGTACCCTCCTGGCGCTGCCGCGCAGCCTGTCCGCGGCGGTGAAGCTGCTCCGCAGCGAGCGGCCTGCCGTCGTGGTCGGGATCGGAGGCTATGCCTCGGGCCCGGTGGGGCTGGCGGCATGGATGCTCCGGATCCCGGTCCTCATCGTCGAGCCGAACGCCTACGCCGGGCTGACGAACCGGATCCTGGGCAGGATCGCGAAGAAGGTCTTCGTCTCCTTCCCGGGCAGGGACAGCCAGAACCTGTTCCCGGCGCGGAAGAAGGTGCTGACCGGCCCGCTGGTGCGCAAGGGCATCGACGGGGGGGAGGCCTGGCAGGCGCTTACGACCTTCGGGCTCGAGCCCGGCAGGTTCACGGTCTTCGTCATGGGCGGCAGCGGAGGCGCCCACGCGATCAACATGGCGATGCGGGTCGCGGCGGCCGACCTGGCCCGGGTGCCGGGCATCCAGATCCTGCATCAGACGGGGGAGAAGGACACGGCGGAGGTCGAACGGGGATACCGCGAGTCGGGCGTCACGTGCGCCGTGCTGCCCTACATCCAGGACATGGCTGCAGCCTATGCCGCGGCCGACCTGGTGGTTGCGCGGTCAGGCGCCACGACCGTCGCCGAGCTCGCTGCGTGCGGCAAGCGGGCGGTGCTCATCCCCTATCCCTACGCCGCCGACCGCCACCAGGAGCACAATGCCTGGTCCCTGGCCGAGGGCGGCGGGGCCGAGGTGATCATCCAGGAGGACCTGACGCCCGGGAAGCTGGCGCAGGTGATCAGAACGTACGCGGCGGCAGGCCGGCGGGACGTGCCCCCTGTCCCGGCCACGGCCGCGGAGGAGATCGCGAGGGCCTGCAGGGAATACGTTGTCACTCGGCAATAACTGACATGATCGCGTGAACCATGACAACGGCTCATGCGGAATGAACCACTGGCGGCTGAGCCGCACACGGTAAAGAAGATACAACATCATTGTTCTTGGTCCAACCGGTTCTTATCCGTGTGTTCTGCGAAGCAGAACCCGTGGTTCCCTATCTATCGTTAGGGCAGGTCATTATGTTTAAGAAGATCCAGCACATCCATTTCGTGGGAATCGGCGGCATCGGCATGAGCGGCATTGCCGAGGTGCTCTTGAACCTGGGGTACAAGGTCTCGGGGTCCGACCTGCGGGAGTCGGACACGACCCGGCGGCTCCGGCAGCTCGGCGGCGAGATCCAGACCGGCCACCGGGCGGAGAACATCACGTCGCCCCACGTGGTCGTGATCTCTTCGGCGGTGAAGAAGGACAACGTCGAGGTGGTCGCCGCGCGGGAGAAGCAGATCCCCGTGATCCCGCGGGCGGAGATGCTGGCGGAGCTCATGCGGCTCAAGTACGGAGTGGCGATCGCCGGCGCGCACGGCAAGACCACGACCACGTCGATGGTGGCCACGGTGCTCGCTGCGGGCGGCATCGACCCCACAGTGGTCATCGGCGGCAAGCTCAACAGCCTGGGATCGAACGCCAAGCTCGGACAGGGCGAGTTCCTCGTGGCCGAGGCGGACGAGAGCGACGGGAGCTTCCTGAAGCTATCGCCGACCGTCGCGGTGGTAACGAACATCGACGAGGAGCACCTGGACTACTACCGGGACATCAACGCGATCAAGGACGCATTCCTTGCCTTCATCAACAAGGTGCCGTTCTACGGCGTCGCGATCCTGTGCCTGGATGAGAAGCACATCCAGTCGCTCATCCCGAAGGTCGAGAAGCGCTATGTCACCTACGGCATGAGCGCACAGGCCGACTACCGGGCCACGGACGTGACGCTCCTGCCGCTGGGCTCGAAGTTCCGCGTCGTGAACCACAGCGGCGACCTGGGCTGGTTCGAGCTCAACGTACCGGGCATCCACAACGCGAGCAACAGCCTCGCGGCGATCGCCGTGGCGCGGGAGCTGGACATCGACCTGGAGGTGGTGCGGAAAGCGCTCCGCGGGTTCTCCGGCGTGCAGCGCCGCTTCCAGATCAAGGGCGAGGCGAAAGGCGTGCTCGTGGTGGACGACTACGGCCATCACCCCACGGAGGTCCGGGCCACGCTGGCAGCGGCCAAGGGCGTGGCAGGGCGGCGCGTGGTCTGCCTGTTCCAGCCCCACCGGTACACGCGCACGAAGCACCTCCTCGAGGAGTTCTTTACCGCGTTCAATCAGGCGGACCGGGTCATCATCATGGACATTTACCCGGCCGGCGAGCAGCCCATCACCGGCGTCACCGCCCAGGCTGTGTGCGAGGGCATCAAGGGATACGGCCACAAGGACGCCGTCCATATCTCCGGGAAGGAACAGGTCATGGAGCACCTGCAGAGGACCCTGGCGCCGGGAGACCTGCTCCTGACGCTCGGCGCAGGGGATGTCTGGAAGCTCGGAGAGGCGTTGCTGGAGAAACTGCGGGCATGACGTTCACGAACATCCGCGGAGAGGTCCGCGAGCGCGAGCCGCTCGCCGGCTATACATCCTTCCGGATCGGGGGACCGGCAGACCTGCTGGTCACCCCGGCCGACCGGAAGGACCTGATCGCGCTGCTCCTGCAGGTCCGGCAGCAAAAGCTGCCGTTCGTGATCCTCGGCGGAGGGACGAACCTGCTGGTCCGGGACGGCGGGTTCCGCGGCGTCGTCATCAGTCTGAAGCGCCTGGCCGCCGTGACCACGGTGCGGGAATACCGCTCCGTGGGCGGGACCTTCGCCGTGGTCCTTGCCGAGGCCGGCGGGCCGCTCGCGGGACTGATGCGGTACACCGTGGACCGCGGGTGGTCGGGGCTCGAGTTCGCCGCGGGGATCCCGGGGACGGTGGGAGGCGCCGTCTGCATGAACGCGGGCACCGCCCAGGGAGAGATCGGGGATGTCATTGACACGGTGACCCTGCTCTCCCCGAAGGGGGAGCTCATCGTCCGTCATCAGGACGAATTGAGCTTCGGCTACCGGACCGCGAACATCCCGCCGGGCCATGTGGTCCTTGACGCCAAGCTCATCCTGCGGCACGGCGAGCGGGAGCGGATCCAGGCACGGGTGAAGGAGCTGACGGCCCAGCGCAGGGAGCGTCAGCCCTGGGGCCTTCCGAACGCCGGGTCGGTCTTCAAGAACCCGCACGACGTATCGGCGGGCAAGCTGATCGACGAGGCGGGCCTCAAGGGCGAGACGGTGGGGCGCGCACAGGTCTCGGAGAAGCATGCGAACTTCATCGTGAACCTCGGGGGCGCAACGGCCGCAGAAGTCCTGAAGCTCATGGAGATCGTCCGGGAGAAGGTGCTCGAGGTGCACAAGGTCCGGCTCGAACCGGAGATCAAGATCATCGGGGAAGACTGAAGTACGTCCGGAACGCGGAGCTTGGAATGCCAAACGCGAGAACTAATGACAAAGCGATGGCAACCACGGGTCCCGACGCAGTCGGGACACACAGAACGAGCATGAAGTCATGCAGTTGCTTTTATCCGTGTGCGGCGAAGCCGCCAGTGGTTAATCATATCTTGTTTTCCTCCGCGTCCTCTGCGGTGAAGGGAGTGCCATGGCTCTCGTGACGAAGAAGCGGGTCGGGGTGCTGATGGGCGGTCTGTCGTCGGAGCGGGAGGTGTCGCTCGCCTCGGGGAGCGCGGTTCTGCAGGCGCTCCAGGCCAAAGGCTATGACGTCGTGGGCATCGATGTGGGCCGGGACATAGCCGAGCGGCTTCACGGGGAGCGCATCGAGATCGTCTTCAACGCGCTGCACGGAAAATACGGCGAGGACGGCGCAGTACAGGGGCTGCTCGAGCTCCTGGGCATCCCCTACACGGGCTCGGGCATTCTGGCGAGCGCCATGGGGATGAACAAGATCATCGCGAAGACGCTGTTCCGGGCCTACGGGCTCATGGTGGGACCCTACGTGGTCGTTACCCGGAGCGACCGGGACCTGCGGGAGAACGCCCGGTCCGAGATCGGGTTCCCGCTGGTGGTGAAGCCCTCCTCGGAAGGATCGAGCGTGGGCGTGAGCCTCGTCCGGGACGCGTCAGCGTTCGATGCGGCGGTTGAGCTCGCCTTCCGGTACGATCCGGAGGTCATCATCGAACAGTACATCCCGGGCATGGAGGTGCAGGTGGGGGTCCTCGGCGACCGCGCCCTGGGGGCGATCGAGATCGTGCCGAAGGACGCCTTCTACAGCTACCAGGCGAAGTATGAGAAGGGCGGGTCGGAGCACTTCTTTCCGGCGCGCATCCCCGAGGAGGTCTACGGCAAGGTCCTGGATGCCGGGCTCCTCGCGCACCGCGCGCTGGGATGCCGCGGCTACAGCAGGGTCGACTTCATCATCAGCGGCGACGGGCTGCCCTTCATCCTGGAAGTGAACACGCTGCCCGGCATGACGGCAACGAGCCTCCTCCCGGAGATCGCCCAGGGGGCCGGTATCCTGTTCCCGGCACTGGTGGAGGAGATCCTGCGGCTGTCGCTGGCAGGACGGTGATGCGGACCGGGTGACGAACGATGCGCGACTACCGGTATGTCAGGGTCCCGAAGCAGGAGCGGACGCCGAGGAAGGTCGGGACCCTGAGGCGCGCGCAGGCCGGGGGCGGCGGGAGGACACGGGGCAGACCCCCGCGTGCGGCGCTCGCGGGGCTGTTCGCCCTCGTGGTAGCCGCAGGGCTCTGCTGGGGCGCCTGGGCCGGATACCGCTGGATGACCACGGCCCCGCTGTTCCGGATCGCGGGAGTCGATGTCCGGGGCGTCCAGCGGGTCAGCGAGGATGAGCTGCGGGAGCTGGCGGGCCTGTTCACCGGCCGGAACATCTTCCAGGTCGATCTGGCGGAGGCCGCGCGGCGGGCTTTGGCCAATCCCTGGGTGCAGGACGTGCGGGTCGAGCGGAAGCTGCCGGACCGGATCAGCATCGTCTTCCGGGAGCGGCTCCCCCGGGCGGTGCTCCTGGCCGCGAACGGAAGGTTCCTCATCGACCGCGCGGGGACGGTGATCACGCCGGCCCGGGAGGCTGGCGGGGAGGGGCTCCCGGTCGTCGCAGCCGGCGCGTTGACCGCTGCGGTCCGCACGACCGTGGAGGCGCCGGGCATGCTTCACGCACTTACGCTCCTGGAAGAGCTCCTGGCGCGCGGTGGATGGGACCCGGGAGAGGTGACCGTGCGGGCGGACTCGCCTGAGACGGTCGCGGTCCTCTATGCGGGCCACGAATTCCGGGTCGGCGCCGGGAGCTATCCCGAGAAACTGCGGCGGATCGGCGAGATCGTTTCGGACATGAACCGGCGGGGCATCACCTACACCTATATCGACGTGCGGCCGGACCGCCAGGCGGCGGTGATGATCAAATCGGAGGGGCAGGGGGCAGGGGCCAGGGGTCAAGGACGGAAGAAGCGCGCCTGATCCCCTTCCTTGACCGCTGACCCGTGACCCGAAGGTGAGGGGGTGGCTGTGGCAAAGAAAGCGGACCATATGATCGCGGGGCTCGACCTCGGTACGACGAAGGTCTGCGCGATCGTCGGCGAGGTGAAGGACGGCGGCATGATCGACATCGCCGGCATCGGCATCAGCCCCTCCCACGGGCTCGCCAAGGGCGTGGTGGTTAACATCGAGAGCACCGTGGAGTCCATCCGGAAGGCGGTGCGCGAGGCGGAGCAGATGGCCGGCGTGGAGATCCGCGCGGTGTACGTCGGGATCTCGGGCGAGCACATCAAGGGGGTCGAATCGAAGGGGGTCGCCGCGATCAAGAGCAGGGAGGTCGGCCATGCCGACGTGGCCCGCGCCATCGATACGGCGCGCTCCATCAACATCCCGGGGACGCAGCAGATCCTGCACGTCCTGCCCCAGGAGTTCATCATCGACGACCTCGAAGGCATCAAGGACCCGCACGGCATGTCCGGGACGCGGCTCGACGTGAAGGTCCACATCATCACCGGGGCCGTGACGGCGATCCAGAACATCGTGAAGAGCTGCTCCCGCGCCGGGCTGCACGTGATCGGGGACCCGGTCCTGCAGCCGCTGGCGTCGAGCCAGGCCGTGCTGACCCCCGAGGAGATGGAGATCGGTGTGGCCGTGGTGGACATCGGCGGGGGCACGACGGACATGGCGATCTTCCGCGAAGGCAGCCTCTGCTACACCGGGGTCATCCCCGTGGGCGGGAATCTGGTCACGAGCGACATCACCGTGGGCCTGCGAACGCCCACGTCGGAGGCTGAGAAGATCAAGATCAAGTACGGATGCGCCCTGGCGTCGCTGGTGCGGCACGAGGAGATGATCGAGGTCCCGACCACCGGCGGCAGGCCGCCCCGGCTCCTGTCGCGCCAGATCCTGTGCGAGATCATCGAGCCGCGGGTGGCGGAGCTCTTCGAGCTGGTCCAGCAGCGGCTGCGCAGCACCGGCTCCGAGGACCTGATCGCGTCGGGCATCGTGCTCACGGGCGGGACCTCCCTGATGGAGGGCATGCAGGACGCCGCAGAGAAGTACCTCGGCATGCCGGTCCGGCGCGGTACGCCCCGGAACATCAGCGGGCTGACGAACGTGGTGAACAGCCCCGTCTACGCCACCGGCGTCGGGCTGGTGCTGTACGGCGCCGAGCAGGAAGCGGCGATGCCGGCCCGGCTCCGCGGCGACGGGCTTCTGAGCGGCCTCTGGAAGAGGCTGGGCGAGTTCATCTAGCGAAAGGATAGCGGACGATGGCGACCACACCTCACCGGCACACAGGAGGGCAGGATATGGACGAACACAGGATGGAATTCCCCTTTGAGGACATCATGAGCCTCCACGCGGAGGAGCAGGCCCAGGGGCTGCAGGCCGATGACGGCATGCTGCGGTTCGCCGATGAGGAAGCGGGAAAGGCCGGGCCGGGGTGCGCGGCGCCCGAAGGGCCGGAGGACGGCCCGGTGCTGCTGCGCTTCGCCGACGACGAACGGCTGCCCGCGCGGATCAAGGTGATCGGCGTGGGCGGCGGCGGCGGGAACGCCGTCAGCACCATGGTGAAGGCCGACCTCCATGGCGTCGAGTTCATCGCGGCCAATACGGACCGGCAGGCCCTGGACCGGACCGGCCTGCCGAACCGGCTGCAGATCGGCTCCCAGCTCACGCGCGGCCGCGGCGCCGGCGCCAACCCCGAGATCGGCAGGAACGCCGCGCTCGAGGATGCCGAGAAGGTCAAGGCGGCTCTGGACGGCGCCGAGATGGTCTTCATCACCGCCGGCATGGGCGGCGGCACGGGCACCGGCGCGGCGCCGGTCATCGCGAAGCTGTCCCGGGAGGCCGGCGCGCTCACCGTGGGCGTCGTGACCAAGCCGTTCACCTTCGAGGGCGACCGCCGGATGCGCTATGCGACCGACGGCATCAACGAGCTCAAGAAGAACGTCGACGCCCTGATCGTCATCCCGAACGACCGCCTCATCAACCTGTCGGAGAAGAACACCCGCGTCGGCGAGGCGTTCAAGCTCTCCGATGACGTGCTCATGCAGGCCGTGCGGGGCATCTCGGATGTCGTCCTGGTGCCGGGCCGTGTGAACGTCGACTTCGCCGATGTGAAGACCGTGATGACGAGCCGCGGGCGCGCAGTCATGGGCATGGGGATCGCCAAGGGACCGGGCCGGGCGCTCGAAGCGGCGCACAAGGCGATCGCAAGCCCGCTGCTCGAGGACGGCTCCATCAAGGGCGCGCGGGCGATCCTGGTCAACATCACCGGCGGCAGCGACATGGAGATCGACGAGATCAACGAGGTGATGGGCGTCATCAGGGCCGAGGTGGACCAGGATGCGAACATCATCTTCGGCATGGTGGACAACGACGGGATGCGCGAGGAGATCATGGTGACCGTCATCGCAACAGGGTTCGACGAGGAGGGGGTGCGGCTGCGGGCCAAGTCGCCGGCGAACCTCAAGGAGTACATGCAGAAGGAGCTCCGGCAGGTGCCCGAGCGGCCAGCGGTGAAGCGGCGGCAGGAGCTGCCGAACATGTCCCTGGACCTGTTCGGGACGAAGCGGGAGGATCTGGACAAGCCAGCCTACCTCCGGCGGGCGGCCGACTGAGGGGCGCGGGAGCACGGACGGGACCGATAGCAGCGGACGCAAGAAAATGGCCGCCGGAGGATGCATATCCGGCGGCCTTATTTTGTTTCAGAGCGTTACCTGTCTGCGCCCATCGGCGAAGATCCGCGTTCACCTGCTCTTGCTTGGATTACGCCTGATCCGATCCGCCGCCGGGCTTGCGCAGCTGAAAAGACTTTTGGAGCTGCGTCAGGATCCCGCGGAGGATGCTGACATCGCGGGCATCGAGGCGCGCCCTGCCGAAGAGCTGCCGGAGGGTCAGCATGATCCGGTCGGGATGCTCGCGGTCGAGGAATCCGGTCTCCTGCAGCAGGCCCTGCAGATGGCCGAAGAAGCCTTCGAGCTCTCCTGCGGCCGCGAGCGCGGGCGACGGAGCGGGCGTCGTAGAGCGGGCTGCGACAAAGAGCTCGTAGGCGATGAGCAGGAAGGCGTGGGACAGGTTGAGCGAGGGGAACCGTTCATCCGAGGGGATCGCGACGATCTCCTGGCAGAGGGCAAGATCAGCTCGGTCCAGGCCGTTCACTTCGCGGCCGAAGACGATGGCGACCCGGTTCTTCGCGAGCAGCGGGACGACCTGTTCGGCCGTCTCCCGGGGCGTATGGACGTTCTTCCGGAGGCGGCCCTTCTGGCGCGAGGTCCCGATCACGAGCTGGTGGTCTGCGACGGCGTCGCGGAGCGTCTCGAAGCGCGCGGCGTTCCGGATGACCGCTTCGGCGCCTGCGGCAAGCTTCTCCGCCTCGCCTTCCGGGTCCCGGGGAGGCCGGACGAGGACAAGGCGCGAAAGTCCCATGTTCATCATCCCCCGGGCGACCGCGCCGATGTTTGCCGGCGTCTTGGTGTGCACGAGGACGATGCTGACGTTCCCGAGGAGGTCGCCGGCTGCCATGAATGCATTATAGGAGAAAGGAGCGCGGTCCCGCAAGAGGAAGAACGATGCCGCATTACGGCGGCAACTGTAATTGATTATCCGAAAAAGAGCTCTTGGACGCGGATCTACGCGGATAAAATCTGATATATCAACAACAGAGTCATAAATATATATTCACCCAATGGGTGATCCTGGTATTGATCGTATCTTGTTGTTTATCCGTGGCCATCCGTGTTAATCCGTGGTTAACTGCCGTTTTTCGGGTTATACTATGCAAAAGAGCGCAGAGAGGACACCGTTCTGCCACAGAGGCACAGCGTTCACAGAGAACGCCATTGTCGTATCAACAGGAGAT
>Ga0316622_100001655_pt1 | contig 14755 bp, 11 predicted proteins | sample OWC_Aug_OW2_C1_D_FD_207646 | JGI IMG/M metagenome (GOLD analysis project Ga0316622, IMG submission 207646) | Wetland soil microbial communities from Old Woman Creek delta, Ohio, United States - OWC_Aug_OW2_C1_D5_C | ecosystem: Environmental > Terrestrial > Soil > Wetlands | place: USA: Ohio... | reverse complement strand
GCTCGGGCTTGTTGCCGAGCTGGGCGAGGTCGCCGCCGAAGATCACGAAGTCCGGTTTCGGCGTCAGCAGGTTGGTCTCGGCCACGGCGCGGATCAGGCCGCGGTCCCAGTTGCGCACGAACTTGTTTCCCTTGATCTGCTGGATGTGGGCATCTGAGATGTAGGCGAAGCTGAAGTTCTGGGCGGTGTCGGCGAACGCCAGCTCGACCAGGCTGATCGGCAGGGCGCTGGCGCCGAGCAGGGCGCTGCCGGCCTTGAGGAAATCTCTGCGGTTGATGGGCTTGTTCATGATCGCTCCTCCGTTAGCGGGACTTGGTCTGGGCGGTGGCGAACTGCGGGCTGGTCAGCGCCTCCATGAATGCCACCAGGTCGTCGATCTGCTGGTCGCTCAGATCGAGCGGGCGGATGCCGCCGCTCAGGAAGTCGTTGACCTTGTCGTCCTTCTTCGTTACGCCGCCGTTGTTGTAGTGCACCACCACGTCCTTGAGGGTCTTGAGGCTGCCGTCGTGCATGTACGGCGCGGTCACGGCAATGTTGCGCAGCGTCGAGGTCTTGAAGGCGCCCATCTCGTCGAGAGTGTCGGTGACTGCGAACCGCCCGAGCTCGGAGGCCTTGGGATCGGTGAGCACCGCCTTGTCGACGTCGATGCCGCTGGCCTTGGCCTTGAGGAACTCGCCGGCCAGGCGCGGGACCTCGGCCTGGATGCCGTTGATGCCGACACCGATGTTGTGGAAGCGGTTGTCGGTGAACAGCGCCTGGTCCTGCTCGATCACGTGGCAGGACACGCACCGGCCCTGGCCGAGGAACACCGCGAAGCCGCGCACCTGGGCCGGGGTCATGGCCTTCTGGTCGCCGCCGAACCAGTAGCGATCGAATGGCGAGTCGCCTGCCACCACGGTGCGCTCGAAGCTGGCGATCGCCTGCATCACCTCCTTCATGGTGATCGCCTCGCCGCTCTTGCCGAACACCGCTTTGAAGGCCTTGGTGTACTGCGGGTCGGTGCGCACGATCTTGAGGATCGGCTGGTGATCCTTGAGGCCCATCTCCACCGGGTTCACGAACGGGTGCTGCGACTGGTCTTCGAGGTCCGGCGAGCGGCCGTCCCAGAACAGCCGGGTGAAGTACGCCGAGTTGATCACGGTCGGGGCGTTGCGCGTGCCGGTGAGCTTGTTGATGCCCTCGGAGGTCTTGAGCGGGCTGTCGGTGAACGCCTTCTTGGCGTCGTGGCAGGTCGCGCAACTGACCGTGCCGGTGGCGCTGAAGCGCTGGTCGTGGAACAGCTTGTCGCCGAGTGCAATTTTGGCGGCGCTTTGGACGTTGTCGGCGGGAATCGGGACCGGCGGCAGGCCAAGAGGTGTGGCGGAGGTGATTTGTGATACCAGTAACAGGGGTATTGCAGAAAAAGCACAACGCAGTGGCAACATGACTCCTCCTTGTTGTTGCGGGTGAGCGAGCGGTCCCAAGGGGGCCGCTCGGATTCACGGGTTCCCGACAGCTTTAGAATTAATCTTAGACATAATCTAAAGCGCACACGGAGGATGTCAACGGCGTGCCGACAACCGGTTATTTAGTGAGTGGTAATACCAATGAAGGCCGGAATTTTTGCTGGCGGGTAGGCATATCGCCCGCGGCAGAACCGACTGCTATGCGGGCGCGGCATCAGCAGATGCGGGGAAGCGGGTCGTCTTCGAGCTCATCGAGCAGGCGCTCGCCACCGAGTTCGGTTTCCAGCACCACGTGGCGATCGACGCGGGTGTGGCCGATGAGGGCAGCATCGCGACCGGCGGGCAGGGCGTGCCAGCATGCCAGCGCGGCCTCGGCCTCGGCGGCGGCGACGACCGCGACCACCCGTCCTTCACAGGCAAGGTACAGCGGATCGTAGCCGAGCATCTCGCATACCGAGCGTACCGGATCGCGCACCGGAATCGCGCCGGCCTGCAGGCGCACGCCGAGGCCGGTGGCGTGCGCGATCTCGTGCATGATCATCGCCAGCCCGCCGCGGGTCGGGTCGCGCATGAAGCGCAGCCCGGGGAGATCGAGCAATGCCCGGGTGAGCGGCAGCACGCTCGCCGAGTCCGACTGCAGGTCGCCGCGCAGGCCGAACTGCTCGCGCGCGAACATTACTGCGATGCCGTGGTCGCCGACCGGCCCGCTCACCAGGATGGCGTCGCCGGCGCCGATGCGGTCGAGGCCGAGTTGCAGCCCGGGACTGCGAGTTCCGACACCGGTGGTGGCGAGATACAGCCCGCCGCCCTGGCCGCGGGGCACCACCTTGGTGTCGCCGGCCACCACCTGCACGCCGGCCTCGCGCGCGGCCCGTGCCAGGCTGGCGATGACGCGATCGAGGGTCGCGAACGGCAGTCCCTCTTCGATGAAGGCATTGAGCGCCAGGTAGCGCGGCGTGGCCCCGGCCACCGCCAGGTCGTTGACGGTGCCGTGCACGGCCAGCGAGCCGATGTCGCCGCCGGGGAATTCGAGCGGCTGCACGGTGAAGCCGTCGGTCGTGTACATGATCTCGCCGCCGTCGATCGGCAGCGCCACGGCGTCGGCGTTGACGTTTAGCAGCGGGTTGGCGAGATGGCGCGCGAACAGCTGCTCGATCAGCTCGCGCATGAACCGCCCGCCATTGCCGTGCGCGAGGGTCACATGGTCAGTGTCGGAAAACGGCGCAGTGGCATCCATCGTCGGCACCCATACCCGGATTGTTGTTTGTTTCTTTCTCGTTGTCCGGCGTCGCGCTGCGGGTCAGGGCCGGCACTCGGGACATTCTAGCGGGAATTGCCGCCAACACGAGGCGCCGGCCGCGCCGGTAACGGCGGCCGGGTCGGCGGACCCCTGGGCGCGCGGCTGCATGTCAATGCCCTGAAGAGTTCTCCGGCGCCGGGATCAGCCCGACGACTCGATTCCGGGGCCGTCCCTCGACTGAAGGATGTCTTCCCCCGGCTCCGTCATGCCGGCGGATTTCGGCATGACGGAGCCGATGGCGAGACTGGTCATTCGCTGGCGGCATGCGAGCGGATTCAGACATGATCCCGGGCGCCGTCATCCCACCAAGCGGCGCTTCGCGCACGACGACCGGTACGGCCGGCAGACCGGCTTAAGCGCCCCTTAAGTTTTGACCGCTACAGTCTGCCTCAGTCCACCGAGGGCAGTCCTCATGAACAACTCCCGTCGTCACGCGTCGCACCGCATTCCGCCGCGGCGGCCGCTACCGGACTCCGCCAGCCACGGTTCCGGCACCGTGCCGCGGCGGGTCGGCGTGTTGCGCGAGGATGCGTCCGAACGCGCGGAGCTTGAGTCGTGTATTCGCGCCGATTTCGCCCGGGTCTATGGCGCTGACGTGCGCCACTTCATGCCGCACCTCATGGGCTTGCGCGGCGATGATGAGACCCTGCTCGCGGCGCTCGGGTTTCGCACGGCCGCCGAGGATCACCTGTTTCTCGAGCACTATCTCCATGCGCCGGTCGAGGCCATGCTCGCCGATGCGGGGCATCGGATACCGCGGGCCGGCATTGTCGAAGTCGGAAACCTGGCCGTGTCGCGCGCCGGCGGCGCACGCTGGCTGATCACGGCGCTCACCGCTTATCTGGAGGGCGCGCGCTACCGGTGGGTCGTGTTCACCGCGGTGCCGTCACTCATCAACTCATTCGCGCGCATGGGTATCGACCTGATTCGTCTCGCGCAGGCCGAGAGCGCGCGCCTGCCGCTCGCCGAACAGGCGCTATGGGGCAGTTACTACGCGACCGGCCCGACCGTGGTCGCGGTGAGTGTCGGGCAGGCATTCGATGCACTAACCGCCTATCTCGATCTGCCGCGCGATCGTTACCGGCTCGCACCGCTGTGGGGGCGTGCCTACGCCGCGGGCCTGGCGGTCGGCTACGCATGAAACGGATTCTCGCCGCGTTGTTCGAGCAGGCCGCGTGCTGTGGCGAGCGCGTGGCACTGGCCGGGCCGGCGCAGAACCTGTGCTACGCGGCGCTGGCGAGTGCCGTCGAGGCCGGTGCCGGCGAATTCCGTGGTCGTGGCTGGAACGTCATCGGGTTGCTGCTCGACAACTCGCCGGCCTGGGTGGTGGCAGATCTGGCGGCCGCGCACGCCGGCATCACCGTGGTACCCCTGCCGGCGTTCTTCAGTGACCAGCAACTGCAACACACGCTGATCGATGCCGGTGTCCAGGCGGTCATCACCGACCGGCCACAACGCTTCGACAGTCTCGCGGCGCCGTGCGTGGTGCAGCGTGGAACCGTGGCCATCGCAGACACGTCGCTCGCGGTACTCGGGTTCGAGGCGAACACGGCATCGGCCAGGCCGCAGGCCAAGATCACCTACACCTCCGGCACGACCGGAACCCCGAAGGGTGTGTGTCTGTCAGGCGCGGCGATCGAGGCCGTCGCGATCGGGCTTCTCGAGCGTGTCGGGCCGGACGCGGCCGCGCGCCACCTCAGCCTGCTGCCACTCGCGACCCTGCTCGAGAACATCGGCGGCGTGTACCTGCCGCTGCTGGCCGGTGGCGCCTGCACATTGTTGCCGGGGGAGGCGGTCGGGTTGCGCGGTGCCGCCGGTCTCGATGCGATGCGCATGATTGCGGCACTCAAGGACAGTCGGGCGTCGAGCGCGATCCTGATCCCGCAGATGCTGCAGGCGCTGGTCGAACACGCCGCGGTCCTGCCCGAGGCCCGGTTCCTGGCGGTCGGCGGCGCGCCGGTGTCGCACCAGCTGCTGCAACGCGCCGGTGAGCTGGGTCTGCCTGTGTATGAGGGCTATGGTCTGTCCGAGTGTGCGTCGGTGGTGACGCTGAACGTGCCCGGTGCGCATCGCCCCGGCAGCGTCGGACGGCCGCTGTCGCACGCACACGTGCGCATTGCCGCCGATGGCGAGTTGCACGTGCGTGGCAGCCTGTTTGGCGGTTATCTGCACGATACCGGTACCGGTACCGATACGGGTCATGACGCCGAGTTCGCTACCGGCGACCTTGGCCGTCAGGATGCCGATGGCTACCTGTATCTCACCGGTCGCAAGAAGAACATGTTCGTCACCGCCTATGGCCGCAACGTCGCGCCCGAGTGGGTGGAACGGGAGCTGACGCTGCAGCCGGCCATCGCCCAAGTGGCCGTGTACGGCGAGGGCCGGCCGTGGAATGTGGCCGTGGTCGTGCCACGCGGTGATGACATCGGCGCCGCGATCGCGAGCGCCAACCGGCTGTTACCCGACTACGCACAGATCCGTGCCTGGATCGCGGCCGACGAACCGTTCAGCGTTGCCAACGGCCAGCTCACCGGCACCGGGCGGCCGCGACGCGAGGCGATCTGGCGCGTCTATGGCGAGCGGATCAACCGGATGTATTTCACGACAACCGAACTGGAGGTGATATGAGTTTCTACGACGAGCTGCGCGCCGCGACCGAGGCGGAGCGCAATGACTTCCTGGCGATCCCGTTTCTGCGCGACGGTGTCGCCGGCCAGCTGACGCGCGCGAGCTATATCGCGTTTCTCACCCAGGCCTACCACCACGTCAAGCACACCGTGCCGCTGCTCATGGCCTGCGGGGCGCGCCTGCCCGAGCGGCTCGAATGGTTGCGCATGGCAGTTGCCGAGTACATCGAGGAGGAGGCCGGTCACCAGGAATGGATTCTGAACGACATCGCCGCCTGCGGCGCCGATGCCGAGGCGGTGCGGCGCAGTGTCCCGGCGCTCGCCACCGAACTCATGGTCGCCTACGCCTACGATAGCGTGCAGCGTATCAATCCGGTCGGGCTGTTCGGCATGGTGTTCGTGCTCGAGGGTACGAGCGTCAGTCTCGCCACGCGTGCGGCCGAGGCGCTGCAGGCTGCACTCAAGCTGCCGAAGCAGGCGTTCAGCTACCTGTTGTCGCACGGCTCGCTCGATATCAGCCACGTCGACTTCTTCGAGAAGCTGGTCAACCGGTTCGACGATCCGCAGGATCGCGCTGCCGTGGTGCATTGCGCCAAGGTCGTCTACCGCCTGTACGGCGACATGTTCCGCAGCCTGCCGCATGGCCAGGTCGCCCAACCCGAACGGAGGATTGCATGAATCTCGAAAACGCCCGCGTCCTGCTGACCGGTGCCTCTGGCGGCATCGGCAGCCAGATCGCGCTGGAACTGGCGCGTTCACACGCCAGCCTGGTGCTGGTCGATCGTCATGCCGAGCGGCTGCAGCAGCTCGCCGAGCGTGTTCAGACCGAAGGCGGCCAGGCCGTGGTGCTGCCGGCGGATCTCACCCGCACGGCCGACCGGCAGTCGCTGGTCGAGCAGATGATGCGCCGGCTCGGCGGCATCGATGTGCTCATCAACAATGCCGGACTGCTGAGCTTCAGCCCGTTCGAAGCCGAAGACCCGCAGGCGCTCGAGCGGCTGTTGACCGTCAATGTGGTGGCGCCGATTGCCCTGACCCGCGCACTGCTGCCCGGCATGCTGCAGCAGAGGCACGGCCGGATCGTGAACGTCGGCTCGACCTTTGGTTCCATCGGCTTTCCGTACTTCGCGTCGTACTCGGCCAGCAAGTTCGCGATGCGCGGCTTCTCCGAGGCGTTGCGCCGTGAGCTCGACGGCAGCGGTGTCGGCGTGACCTACGTGGCGCCTCGCGCCACCCGCACCGCGTTCAACCCGGGCGCGGTGGAGCGCATGAATGCCGCGCTCAAGGTCGCGATGGACAGCCCCGAGCAGGTCGGCGCGGCCGTCGTCGCGGCGATCCGTGCCGAGCGCAAGGACGTGTACCTGGGTGGCCCCGAGGCGTTCTTCGTACGCCTCAACGGCCTGCTGCCACGGCTGGTCGACCGGGCGCTCGGCCGGCAGCGGCGCGAGATGCAGAAATTCGTCGTGCAGGGCTGAATCGGGCCATTCCGGGCGGCGCGGGCCGGTTTAGCGGGTTGCCGCCCGCGCCGGCTCGGTCTAACCTTGGCTGCACCTGACAGTCGCCGGTACAACGCGCCGCGCATGCATCTCCTGCTGGTTGAAGACGACGAACTTCTCGGTGATGCGATCCGCGTCGGGCTGACCCAGGAACATTACTCGGTTGACTGGGTGCGCGACGGGCAGGCGGCAGAACGGAGCCTCCGGAACGCGTACTACGACCTGGTGCTGCTCGATCTGGGTCTGCCGGGCCGCGCGGGGCTCGATGTCCTCCGTGGCCTGCGTACCGCCGGCAATCCGATTCCGGTCATCATCCTCACCGCCCGCGACACGGTATCCGACCGCATCACCGGACTCGACGCCGGTGCCGATGACTACCTGGTGAAGCCGTTCAATCTTCACGAGCTGCAGGCACGTGTGCGCGCGCTGCTGCGTCGCGGCAGCGGCCGGGCCAGCAATCTGTTGCGGCACGGCGAGCTGGTGGTCGATCCGTCTGCGCATACCGTGACGCACCGTGGCGAGCCGGTGGAGCTGTCGCCGCGCGAATTTGTGGTGTTGCGGCTGTTGCTCGAGAACCCCGGGCGGGTGCTGTCGCGCAGCCGCCTGGAAGAGGCACTGTATGGCGCTGAGGGCGAGGTCGGCAGCAACGCGGTCGAGGTGCACGTGCATCACCTGCGGCGCAAGCTTGGCAATGAGCTGATCCACACGCTGCGGGGCGTGGGTTACCTGATAAAAAGGCAGGATGTGACATGACCTCGATCCGGCGACGGCTGCTGGCGATTCTGCTCGGACTGTTCGCGCTGGCCTGGTCGCTGCTGGCGATCTTCTCCTACCGGAGTGCGCGCCACGAGATCGAGGAGCTGTTCGACGCCCAGCTCGCCCAGTCGGCGCGCGTGCTGCTGACGCTGACCGCGCACGAACTGGAGGAGCATCGGACGAACCGCAAGGCCGCGGCGCTCGGCAGCGCGCTGCCGGGAGATGTCCCGGGACACGAATACGAGGAGAAGCTTGCATACCAGCTGTGGCGGCACAACCGCATGCTGTTGCGTTCGGCGAACGCGCCGGACACGTCTCTGGCGCCAGGCGAGGGACACTCGGATCGCAACATCAACGGCGACGCGTGGCGTGTGTTTGCGCTACGCGATCCGGACCGTGACGTGCGGATTGAAGTGGGCGAACGCTATGACCTGCGCAACGAACTGATCCTCGACACCGTCGGCAACGTGTCCTGGCCGCTGCTGCTGACCTTGCCGCTGCTCGCGCTGCTGATCTGGGCCGGTGTCGGCCAGGGACTCCGGCCGTTGCGGCGGACCGCGCGCGAGATCGCGCAGCGCACGCCGCAGCTGCTCGATCCGCTGTCGCTTGCCGGCGTGCCGGGCGAGGTGCAGCCGCTGGTCGAATCGCTGAACGGACTGCTGGCACGGCTGCACGAAGCGCTCGACAGCGAACAGCGCTTCACGGCGAATGCGTCCCACGAGCTGCGCACGCCGCTCGCCGGTCTCAAGACCCAGGCCCAAGTAGCGCTGGACGCCGCCGATGACGCCGAGCGCCGCCAGGCGCTGTTGCAGATCGTGCGCGGTGTGGATCGCGCCACCCATCTCGTCGAGCAGCTGCTTACGCTCGCCCGTCTCGATCCGGACTCGGCGACTGCGCGCCACGAGATCGTCCCGGTCCCGGCTGTTGCCGCCGAGGTGCTGGCCGAGCTGGGTCCGGTGGCGCTCGAGAAGGGGGTCGAGCTCGGTCTATCGGAGGACAGCAGCGGCCAGGTGCTCGGTGACCGGCACGCACTGGCGATCCTGTTGCGCAATCTGGTCGATAACGCGATCCGCTACACGCCCGCGCGTGGTCAGGTGGAAGTTGGGGTTCGTGTAGTCGATAGAGAAGTGCGCCTGCGGGTGGTGGACAGTGGCCCCGGTTTGCCCCCGGCAGAGAGAGAACGGGTCTTCGAGCGCTTTTACCGGGTGCCCGGCAGCGTCCAGCCGGGCTGCGGTCTGGGTCTGTCCATTGTGCAACGCATTGCCGTTCTGCACGGCGCGCGCATCACGCTCTCGCCAGCGACCGCATCCGGCGGGTTGTGCGTCGAGGTCGTGTTTCCGGCACGTCAGGTCGCGCGCAACGGCATCACCTGACCGTGCCGCGCGCCGCCGCTTCGATCACTTGTCCGTAACACAAGCCGCCGTCGTTGCAGGGAATCCGGTCGGAACACGCCGCAGTGGCATCCCTCGTCGGCACCCATACCCCGAATTGTTGTATGTTTTTTTCCGGTTGTCCGGTGTCGCACTGTGCGCCGGCGTCGTGCACTCGGGAGACTCTGGCGGGAATTGCCGCCAAGACGAGGCGCGGACCGCGAGGGTGACCGCGCTCAAGATCAGCAGTTGGCCGACTGTGTGGCCAGTGCCTCGATCACCTGCCCGAAGGCGAGCCCGGCGTCGTTGCTCGGGACCTGCTCCACGAGTCGCATCTCGAAGCCGTCGCCGGTGAGCAGGGCATGCAGCTGCTCGGTGAGCAGCCGGTTCTGGAACACCCCGCCGGTGAGGCCGACCGTGAAGTCGCCGTGGCGCTCGCGCAGCCGTCGCGCCTGCTCGAGCGCGGCGCGCGCGAGCGTGACATGAAACAGCATGGCACGTTCACCGATGCTGTACTGGGAGTCGCGCAGCGCCGGCAGCAGCGGCGCCCAGTCGCTGCGCCACAGGCCGGCGGCGTCCGGCGCCAGCGGCAGCGGCATGCCGTCGGTCACGCCGGTCGCGATCGCCTCCAGCCACATCGGCCCCTGGCCCTCGAAGCTCGCGTGCGTGCACAGGCCGGTGAGCGCGGCGGCGGCGTCGAACAGGCGGCCGGCGGCGCTGGTTTCGGGTGAATTCACCTGCCGCAGCCAAGCGGCGCGCACCACGTCGGTTGCAACCGGGCACTCCGGCCAGTCGAGATTGGCCTCCCAGCTGAGCGCCAGCGCCGCGCGCCACGGCTCGCGTCCGGCTTGGTCGCCGCCCGGCAGCCGGAACGGCCGGAAGCTCGCGACCCGCTGCCAGGCACCGGCTTGCCCGAGCAGTGCCTCGCCGCCCCACAGCGTGCCGTCGGTGCCGAGCCCGACCCCGTCCCAGGCGAACACCAGCCAGCGCTGCACCAGCGGGTGCTCGCCGGCGAGCGCGCTGGCGTGGGCATGATGATGAAACACCTGCTGCACCGGCAGCCCGGCGCGGCGTGCCCAGCGGCTGCTGGTGTAGCCGGGGTGGGCGTCGCACACGAGGCGCGTGGCGCGCACGCCATAAAGCTCCTGCAGCGTGTCGATGACCTGTTCGAATACTTCGAGCGAACGCGGCGCGTCGAGCTCGCCGATATGCGGCGACAGCACGACCCGGTCCTGCCACGCGAGCGCGACGCTGTTCTTGAGATGCCCGCCCACCGCGAGCAGCGGGGTCGCGAGCCGGCCCGGCAGTTGCAGCTCGAGCGGCGCCAGGCCGCGCCCGAGGCGCAGCGGCCGCACACGCCCGGCAATTTCCCGCACCACCGAGTCGTCGGCCGGGCGCGCGATCGGGCGGTCGTGGTGCAGGAAGGCATCGGCCACGTGGGCAAGGCGTCGTTCCGCTTCCACATTGTCGGTCAGCACCGGCTCGCCGCTGATGTTGGCCGAGGTGGCCACGAGCGGCGCGCCGAAGTCGGTGAGCAGCAACTGGTGCAGCGGGCTGTACGGCAGGAGCACGCCGAGCTCGGCCAGTCCCGGTGCCAGCGCCTCGGACAGCGTCGCGCCGCGCGGCCTGGCCACCATCACGATCGGGCGCGCCGGATCGGTGAGTGCGCGCGTCTGGGCCGGCGTAAGAGCGGTGAGCGCGCGCAGCGCATCGAGACCGTCGTGGCCGCACAGCGGAAACATCACTGCCAGCGGCTTGTGCGGGCGCGGCTTGAGCAGGCGCAGGCGGTCGATCGCGGCATCGTCGCCGGCATCGCACAGCAGGTGATAGCCGCCGACGCCCTTGACCGCGACCAGCATGCCGGCGCGCAGCGCCGCCACCGCCGCGCCCAGGGCCGCAGGCGTGTCGTCGATTACGCCGGCATCGTCGGACTCGAACTGCAGCTGCGGCCCGCACGCCGGGCAGGCGATCGGCTCGGCGTGGAAACGCCGGTCGCACGGGTCGCGGTACTCGCGTTCGCACGCCGGGCACAGCGGGAACGCCTGCATGGTCGTGTTGGCGCGGTCGTACGGCAGGCGCTCGATCAGCGTGTAGCGCGGGCCGCACTGGGTGCAGTTGATGAACGGATAGCGGTAGCGGCGATCGTGCGGATCGGCGAGCTCGCGCAGGCAGTCGTCGCAGGCGAAATAGTCCGGCGGCACGTGCACCTGCGCGGCGGCGTCGGCGCTGCTGTCGCGAATGCGAAAGTCGGGAAGCGGTTCCGGTGTCGCCGCGACCGTGGCGAAGATCTTCGGGCGCGCCAGCGGCGGTGCGCGCTCGATCAGCGCCTGCGCGAACGCGTCGAGCGCGGTCGGCGCACCCTGCGCCAGCACCTCGACCTCGCCGCGCCGGTTCTGCACCCAGCCGGTGAGCGCGTGCTCGGCGGCCAGGCGATAGACGAACGGCCGGAACCCGACCCCCTGAACCCGGCCGGTCAGCAGCCAGCGGCGTGCGGCGAGAGTCGACATTCGTCAGTGCCCGTGGTGATCGGGTCGGAACAGCATGGTGGGTCTCCCGCGGCCAGTCCGTTGGCCGGTGGGTCACGCTAGCCGCAGCGGCGCGCTGCCGTCAAGCGCCGCTGGTCACTCCTGGGCAGCGGCCGGGCTGATGCGGCGGTGCGCGCGGATCGCCTGCCACGAAACGAGTGTGAGCGCCGCGCCGATCAGCAGCATGCCGGTGGCCTCGCCGGCGGTCGGGATTTCGCCAAGCTCCAGCCACGCGCTCAGCACGCCGATGGCCGGTGTCGCCAGCGTGCCGAGACTGGCGACACCGGCCGGCAGCCGCGCCAGCGCGAACAGCCACAGCGTCCAGGCGAGCGCGCCGCCGAGCAGGGCGTTATAGAGGAGTGCGAACGCGAAGTACGGCGACCACTGGATGGCCGGTCCCGGCCAGGCGAGCGCCAGCAGCACCAGGGGGATGGCGCCGAGCAGCATCTGCCAGGCGGTCAGCGCCAGCACGTCCGTATCGTGCCGGTTCTGGAGGCGCTTGGCGTACAGCGTGGCCGCGGCCCATAACCCGCCGGCGGCCAGCGCCAGCAACATGCTGACGAGTGCGGCACCCTGCGGCAGCAGTCCGAACATCAAGGCCAGGCCGAGCAGGGCCAGTGCCAGCGCCGCGCGCTGATTGATGGACACACGTTCGTGCAGCACCAGGCGCGCGAGCAGGATTACCCACGCCGGCATGGTATACACCAGCACCGCGGTGCGCCCGGCGCCGCCGTTGGTGAGCGCCAGCAGGGTCAGGCTGATGAAGCCGGTGGTCTGCAAGAGCCCGAGCACCGTCGCGCCGCGCACGTCCTTGAGCGCCAGCGGGCGCCGGAGCAGCGCCAGCAGCGCAAACAGACTGAGCGCCGCCAGCAGCGTGCGCAGCGCCGCGAAATCGAGCGCGCCGGCGTACTCGAGCGCGCGCTTCGACACCACCCAGTTGTAGCCCCACACCGCCGACAGCACCGCGAGCGCGAGCGCGGCGGCGAGGCGCGGGTGCGCGCGGTGGAGATGTGTCACGAAACCTGCCCGGTGTTCGGATTTTCTGGAAGAAGCGCAAAGGACGCGGAGGCGCAGAGGACGCAGAGAAAATTATCCGCTTTCAATCTGAAATACCTCTGCGTTCTCCGCGCCTCTGCGTCCTCTGCGTATTTCGCCGCAGCATCTGACGTGTACGCTAGAGTGCCTGCTCGATGCGAGTGCACAACGTCTCCAGCACCGCGATGCGCGCGTGGCGCTTGTCTTCGGCGGCGATCAGCGTCCACGGTGCGATGTCGGTGCTGGTGCGGTCGATCATGTCGCACACGGCCTGTTCGTACAGCGGCCACTTGTCGCGGTTGCGCCAGTCGTCGTCCGTGATCTTGTGGCGCTTGAAGCCGGTGACCTCGCGTTCCTTGAATCGGCGCAGCTGTTCCTCGGCGCTGATCTGCAGCCAGAACTTCACCAGCACCGCGCCGTGGCGCGCCAGCTGTTCCTCGAAGTCGTTGATCTCGCCGTAGGCGCGCTGCCAGTCCGGTTCGCTGCAGAAACCCTCGACGCGCTCGACCAGCACCCGCCCGTACCAGGAGCGGTCGAACAGCACGATGCGTCCGCGCCCCGGCACGTGCCGCCAGAAGCGCCACAGATACGGCTGGGCGCGTTCCTCCTCGGTCGGTGCGGCGATCGGGATCACGCGGTACTGGCGGGCATTGAGTGCCTCGGTCACGCGCCGGATACTGCCGCCCTTGCCGGCGGCATCCATGCCTTCGAACACTGTGACCACCGACAGCTTCTCGAAGCGCTTGCGGCGCGTGAGCCGGTTGAGTCGACCCTGCAGGGCCGCGAGCCGTTCCTCGTACTCGGCCTTTTTCAGGCCGGCCTTCAGGTCGAGATTCTTCAGTACATCGAGATCATTGCGTCGTTTCGGTGCCCTGCCGGTTTGCGGCGGCGCCGGCGCGGGCTGCTGCAGGCGGCGGGTGAGGGCATCGAGCACCGCCTGGCCGACGGTGATATTGCGGTAGCGGTCGTCGGCGGCCTCGACCACGGTCCACGGCGCCTCGGTGCTGTTGGTGTGGCGCAGCACGCGCTCGGCGACCTTGCTGAACTTGGCGTGCAGGGCATGGTGCTTCCAGTCGGTGGCCGTCACCCGCCAGCGGGTGGCGCGGTCCTTCTCCAGCGCCTGGAAGCGCGCCTTCTGCGCCTTCTTCGACAGATGGAACCAGAATTTAAGCACCAGCGCACCCTCGCGCGTCAGCATCTGTTCGAAGCGCACGATCTCGTCGAGCTTGGCATCGAGCTCGGCGTTGCCGGTCTTGCCCTTCATGCGCTCGCCGATGGGGCGCGTGTACCAGGAGCCGTAATAGAAGATGCCGATCCGCCCGCGCGGCGGCAGCACCCGCCAGAACCGGTACATGGTCGGGCGTTCCAGTTCGTCCTCGGACGGTGCGCCGAGGGCATTGGTCTGGATATAGCGCGGGTCCATCCAGCTGTTGAGCAGATTGATGGTGTCGCCCTTGCCGGAACCATCGAGCCCGCTCACCAGGATGATCACCGGAAAGCGCACGTCCTTGAGCAGCTCGTACTGGGCGTTGAGCAACGCCTCGCGCAGGCGCGGTTCCTCGCTGTCGTACTCGTCCTTGGAGAGACGGTGACCGAGTTCGGCGGATTCGAACATGGGAGGACCTTTCGATTTTGAGCGTTGTTGTTCCTGAATAGTACACAGGTTCGGGGGTGGGTGCTGACGACGTCTTTGTTGGAATCGCCTCCGGCGATGTTGCTAAAGACTAAGGTGCGGCTCCCGCGCCGCGGGCAGGTTACTTTATCTTTGCTTGTGCAAAGAAAAGTAACCAAAAGAAAGCACACCCGGTCGCTCGCCGCACTGCGTGCGGTCCCCTGCGCTCCTCGCCTCGACCGAGCGCGCGCCGAACTCACCGGCGGCTGAGAAACGCCACTCGGGCTCGAACAGCGGCGCGCGACTACCCCCGGTCGAGGCTGTGGTGCTCGGCGAGCTCCGACGGGAGTGAAAAGCGAACGGCAACACCAACAACGGTTGTAGGAGCGGCCTCCCGGCCGCGATGGGTAATGGATCGCGGCCAAACGGCCGCTCCTACCTGTTCGCGCAGTCCGTTGGCCCGAATACCTTTCGTAGGGCGCAATGAGCGTAAGCGAATTGCGCCGCATGCAACGGTCGATCGGTCGGTTACGGCGCTTTGCGCCTAACCGACCCTACATGAAAGAAATTGGTGTTGGGGTTGCTTTTG
>Ga0316622_100001654_pt1 | contig 14758 bp, 13 predicted proteins | sample OWC_Aug_OW2_C1_D_FD_207646 | JGI IMG/M metagenome (GOLD analysis project Ga0316622, IMG submission 207646) | Wetland soil microbial communities from Old Woman Creek delta, Ohio, United States - OWC_Aug_OW2_C1_D5_C | ecosystem: Environmental > Terrestrial > Soil > Wetlands | place: USA: Ohio... | reverse complement strand
CGGGCCTGGCGTGGTCCCGCGCCTGGGGGCGCATCCCAACCCGGTGAGAGACGGGACGACGTTCTCCTTCGCCGTCACGGCCTCCGAGGCCGGGGACCGACTCACCCTGCGTGTCTACGACGCCGGCGGGCGGCTCGTCAGAACGCTGGCGGACTGCTCGGCGGTGGCCGGGTACCGCGAGCTCGCCTGGGACGGAAGGAACGACGCGGGAGCGCGCCTCCCGGCCGGGTGCTACCTCGTCGCGCTCACCGCGGGATCTCGCACGTCGACGTCCAAGGTCACGCTTGTGCCGTAAGCGCACTACCCGTTCCGGCGCGTCTCGCCGTGAGCGGCGCGCGCGCACCGAGATGCAGCAGCCCCGTCCGGCGGAGGTCTCGACCGAGCCGGGGAACGACCTGAACATGAGCGCGATGGTCGACCCGCCGGACGGCCGGCTGCAGCTTCTCCCGGACGCCTGCCTGAAGATGGACTTCGTCGCCGCCGGTCAGCGTGCCGGCGGCGATCTCTTTACGGCCCACCAGCCATCGGCCGCGGCCGCGCGGCCCGCTGTGGCAGATCACGTCAGGGGCGCGCCCGGGGTGGGCGAGAGGCCTGGCGGGGTCGCCTTGACACCGGCTTCGGCCGGTGATAGCGTACGCGGGCACAGGGCCGAGGATTCCGGCCGGGAGGCGCTATGAATGCCACGGACGTCATCATCGCCATCGTCCTCCTCCTTGGGGTCATCTCGGGCATCGCACGGGGCTTCATGCGCGGGCTCTTCGGGCTCGCGGGCCTCGTGCTCGGGCTCATGATCGCCGCGAGCAACTACGCGCCGGTCGGCCGAACGGTGCTGGCCTTCATCGCGGACGGCAGGCTCCGGGCGATCGTCGCCTTCGCCCTCGTCTTCATCGTGGTGCTCGTCCTCTTTGCCCTTCTCGGGAAGCTCCTCGCCAGACTCGTCCATCTGGCCGACCTCGGATGGATGGACAGGCTCGCGGGCGCGGTGCTGGGCCTCCTCACGGCGTCGATCCTCTCCGGCATGCTCCTCATGCTCGTCGTCCTGGGCGGCGTCCACGGGGAACGGTTCCTCGTTGACTCTGTTCTGGCCCCGAAGGTCCTCGCCGTTACCGACGCGGTCGTCTCGGTCTTCCCGGGCGTGGCGCAGGAGAAGATCGAGCGTGCCCGCGAGCAGCTTGATCGGGAGTGGAACCGCGAGCGAGGGTACGGCACGTCGGTCATCGTGATGGCGGCCGCGCGAGTCGCAGGCTGACGGATCCAGGCCCCCCCCCCCGCGGATACACCTGTCGAGCCATGGAGGGATAGGCATGTCGCGTCATTCAGGCGACGCGGGCCGCGCCCGGAAGCCCGACGCCGCGGTCGCGGCTGGCGGCGCGCCCGGTGAGGACGCGGCACACCCCGTGAGCGTCCTCGACCATCTCGGGATCGACCTGAGCGGCATGGCGCCTCCGGTCGATCCCGTGCTCGTCGGCCTCTGGCAGCGGGAGCTCGAGCGCCTCAAGGAGATCCTCGGGAAGCGGGGTCGTCACGCGGCCCTGCTCGTCGGGCCGGACGGCGTCGGCAAGCGGGCGCTCGTGCTCGCGCTCGCCCGCGAGGTCGCGGACGGGCGGACGGCTCCGAGGCTGGGTGGGCGGCGACTGATCGAGCTGCCCTTCCACCGCGTGCTCGGCAGCGCGGCGCATCCCGGCGATTTCGAGAGGATCGTCTTCGCCGCCCTCCAGGAAGCCGCCGGCCGCGACGACGTGGTGCTCTACCTCCACGACCTCACGAGCTTCATGGGCTTCCCGGGCGGCCGCCGCGGGATGCTGAACGCCGCCTACGCCATCGAGCTTGCCTGCCGGCAGCCCGGGCTCTATCTGATCGGGAGCACGACGCCCGAGCTGTACCGGGAAGTAGCGTCCTCGCTGCCGTGGTGCGAGAGGGCGCTCACGACGGTGAACGTGCCGGAGCCGGCCCGCCCCGCCGTACTCGCGCTCGTGACGGACGCGTCGAAGACGCTCTCCGAGTACCACGGGGTCACCATCTCGGCCCCCGCGATCGCGGCCGCCGTGGACCTGTCGAGCTACTACGTGCGGGAGCGGGTGCTCCCGGGCAAGGCGATCGATCTCCTCGACGAGGCCGCCTCCAGAGCCGTCGTGTCCGCGGTCGCCGGCAAACCGGCGGTCGTGAGTGAGCAGGAGGTCACGTCCGCTCTCTCCGACTGGCTGGGGATCCCGGCGTCCAAGCTCTTGGGGCGCGGGAACCGCGAGCTCCTCGGGCTCGAGGACGAGCTTCGCAAGCGGATCAAGGGGCAGGACGGCTGCCTTCGCAAGCTCGCGGACGCCGTGCGGGTCGCGAAGCTGGGGCTTGACGAGAAGCCCGGGCGGCCTGACGGCGTCTTCCTCTTTGTCGGGCCGCCCGGCGTCGGGAAGAGCGAGCTTGCGCGCGTGCTGGCGGACCAGCTCTACGGCAGCGGCACCCGGCTCCTGACGTACAACATGGCACGCTACTCGGACGAGGACGGGCTCGGCCGGCTCGTGGGCGTCCGGTTCGGCGACGTGGAGCGCACAGGCGACCTCACGGCCGCGGTGGCCGGCCACCCCCATTCGGTGGTGGTCCTCGAGCAGATCGAGCGCTCGCACCGCGACGTGGCCATCATGCTCATGCAGGTCTTCCGCGAGGGCGTCCTGACCGACGCTGAAGGCACGCCCGTGTCGTTCGCCAACGTCACCGTCATCATGACCTCGAACTCCGACAACATCGCCCCGAAGTTGCCCGAGGAGCCGCAGGTGGGCTTCGGGGCCGGCGAGAAGGACGCCGAGGAGAAGCGATACCGGCAGGTGACCCAGGCGATCGAAGAGTTCTTCCCGCCGGAGTTCATGGACGGCATCGACGAGGTGCTCCTGTTCGCGCCGCTCTCGGAGCGCGCCCTGCACGAGATCGTGCACCTGCGGCTCGAGGGCATGCGCGAGAGGCTCGCCCAGCGGGGCATCACCCTCCACGTGACAGACGAGGCAGTCTCCATGCTCGTCGAGAAGGGTGCCAGCCGCGAGTACGGCGCGCGCAACCTGGGACGTACGGTGGAGGGACTCGTGCTCAAGCCGCTCGCGCGCTACCTCCTCACGGAGGGGAACGTGCGTGATGTGACGCTCAGGGTCGTGGAGGGCGACATCGAGGTCGCGCCGGCCGCGAGCGGGGGACGCTCATGAAGATGATCATCGGCGGTCGTGAGGCCGGGAGCGGCCGGACCATGGAGGTCCGGAACCCGTACGACGGGTCCGTGCTGGACACCGTGCCCTCGGCCACGCCGGATGAGGTGGACGCCGCGCTCGCGTCGGCGGAGAAGGGCGCGAGAACGATGGCGGCGACGAGCCGCTTCGAGCGGGGGGCGATCCTCGACCGCGCCGCGGCGGCCGTCGAGCGGCGCTCCGGCGAGCTCTCGAGCCTCCTCGCGTCGGAGGTCGGGAAGACCGTTCGGGAGGCCCAGAGCGAGGTCTCCCGGGCCGCCCAGACCCTCGCCGCGTCGGCAGCCGAGGCGCGGAGGCTCGGGGGCGAGATCGTCCCGTTCGACGCCGCGCCACACGGGAGGGACCGGTTCGGCTTCTGGATCCGGGTGCCGGTCGGCGTCGTGGTCGCGGTCACGCCGTTCAACTTCCCGCTGAACCTCGCCGTGCACAAGGTGGCGCCGGCGATCGCCGCGGGGAACGCCGTGATCCTCAAACCGGCCAGCGCCACGCCGCTCACTGACATCGTGCTCGGGTCCATTCTGCTTGAGGCCGGCCTTCCCGGCGAGGCGCTGAGCGTCGTGACGGGGCCTGGTCCGGGAGTCGGCGACGCGCTCGTGTCGCACCCGCTCCCGCGCATGGTCACGTTCACCGGGAGCGCGGACGTCGGCAGGGCCATCCTGGCCCGCGCCGGCCTCAAGAAGACGGCGATGGAGCTGGGTTCGAACTCCGCCGTGATCGTCACCGACCGCTGCGACGTCGAGTCGGCGGCGGGCCGGTGCGTCCGCGGCGCGTACGCCGTCGCCGGGCAGGTCTGCATTTCGGTGCAGAGGGTCCTGGTCCAGCGGGACGTCGCGCGGAGGTTCCTCGATGCGGCCGTCGCCGGGGCGGAGTCGCTCCGGGTGGGGGACCAGCTCCTTGACGGGACCGACGTCGGCCCCATGATCAACGAGAAGGAGGCCGCCCGCGCCGCCGACTGGATCGCCGAGGCGTCGCGGCTCGGCGCGCGGATCCTGAGCGGGGGCGCCCGTTCCGGAGCGACGGTCACGCCGGCGGTGATCGCGGACCCCCCGGAGGAGTCCCGGGTCTGGAAGGACGAGGCGTTCGCGCCGCTCATGTGCGTGCGGACGTACGGCACGCTGGACGAGGCCATCGCCTGTGTGAACAGGTCCCGCTACGGCCTCCAGGCTGGCGTCTTCACGGACCGGCTTGAGGACGCTCTGAGGGCGGTCCACGAGATCGAGTGCGGAGGCGTCATGGTGAACGACGTGCCCAGCTTCCGCGTCGACGTCATGCCGTACGGGGGGGTGAAGGAGAGCGGCCTCGGGCGCGAAGGTCCCCGCTTCGCCGTGGAGGAGATGAGCGAGATCCGCGTCGTGAGCATGCGGCGGGAAGGCCCTTGAGGCGGGTCGGTTTGCGCTTGACACCAGGGTTCTGCTGACGTATCTTCAAGCGACGCGCTTGCCGGCCGTCAGACGCCCGGCGGCGGCTCGGGCGATTAGCTCAGTTGGTTAGAGTGCTTGCTTGACATGCAAGAGGTCACTGGTTCGAGTCCAGTATCGCCCACCAACAACAACAGAAGAAGAGGCATCTCGCTTCTCACCTTGAGGGCGCGCGCGGCGTCCCGAAGAGGTCGGTCGACGTGACCAGGAGCCCGGTCTGCTGAGGCTCGAGGACGGGATGCATCTCACAAGGGTGCATCCCGTCCGTCGTTCCTGGCCGTCACGGTGGACGGCATGAGAGGGAGGAGGTCAGGTGACGATTCAGGCCCCGCGTGTCAACCGGAAGATCCGCATCCCGCAGGTGCGGGTCATCGACGTGGACGGTTCGCAGGTGGGTGTCTTGCCGACGTCCGAGGCGCTTTCGATGGCGGAGCAGAAGGGGCTCGACCTCGTCGAGGTGTCCCCGAAGGCCCGCCCGCCCGTGTGTCGAATCATGGACTACGGCAAGTACATGTACCAGCTGAACAAGCGGTCGAAGGAAGCGCGGAAGCGCCAGCACACGACGCAGATCAAAGAGATCAAGATGCGTCCGAAGATCGAGCCGCATGACTACGACTTCAAGCTCCGTCACGCGCGCGAGTTCCTCGGCGACGGCGACAAGGTCAAGTGCACGGTCACCTTCCGCGGCCGTGAGATGGCGCACAGGGAGCTGGGCACGCGGCTGATGCAGAGGGTGGCCGAAGATCTCGCCGACGCGGCGAGCATCGAGGTCCCGATCTCCGCTGAGGGGCGGGCCATGATGATGGTGCTGGCCCCGAAGCCTGGGGCGAAGACAAAGGAGCGCAGGAGCGTAGAGCATGCCGAAGGTCAAGACGCATCGGGGGGCGGCGAAGAGGTTCAAGCGCACGGCCTCGGGCAAGATCAAGAGGCCTAAGGCCTACACGGGTCACTTCTTCATCAGGAAGAGCGCCCGCGCGAAGAGGAACCTGAGGAAGCAGGGCTACGTCCACAAGTCGGACCAGTCCCGCATCGAGCGGCTGCTGAGAGACTAACCGGACGCGGAGGGAAGGCACCACATGCCACGGGCAAGATCGGCGCCCGCCTCGAGGCGCAGGCGCAACAAGATACTCAAGGCCGCGAAGGGCTATTACGGCGGCAGGAGCCGTCTCATCCGGACGGCCACGGAGACCGTCCACCGCGCGGGCGTGTTCGCCTACGGCGGGCGCAAGGACAAGAAGGGTGACATGCGTCGCCTCTGGATCGTTCGCATCAACGCCGGGGCGAGGCTCCACGGGCTGTCGTACAGCAAGTTCATGCACGGCCTCCGCGCGGCGAACGTCGAGGTCGACCGGAAGCTCCTGGCGGACATGGCGGTGAACGACGCCGACGGTTTCGCCAAGCTCGCCTCCATCGCGAAGGGCAGCCTCGGACAGGTCTGAAGCGCCCCATGGGGAGGACCGCTTGAACGACCGCCTCAGTGAGCTCAAGGCCGGGGCGCTCCGCGCGATCGGGGCCGCGGCCACGGAGAAGGAGCTCGAGGACGCGCGCGTGCGGTTCCTCGGACGGAAGAGCGAGCTTGCGGCGGTGTCGAAGACGCTGGGCGCGCTCTCGGACGCGGAGCGCAGGGCGCTGGGGAAGGAGCTGAACGACTTCAAGGCGGAGGTCGGATCCGCCCTGGAGGCCGCGAAGGTCCGCCTCGGCGGCGGGGCGCGACGCGCCGCGGGGCTCGACCTCACGCTCCCCGGACGGCTCCCCTGGGTCGGGCGGAAGCATCCCGTCACCCGCACGCTCGAGCGTCTCGAGGAGATCTTCCTGGGGCTCGGCTTCGACGTGGCCGTCGGCCCGGAGATCGAGGACGAGTTCCACAACTTCGAGGCGCTCAACATCCCCGGCGACCATCCGGCCAGAGACATGTGGGACACGTTCTACGTGGAGGGCGGAGCGCTCCTCCGAACGCATACGTCGCCGGTGCAGATACGCGTCATGCAGTCGACGAAGCCGCCGCTCCGCGTCGTCGCGCCGGGCCGGGTGTACCGGAACGAGAACCCCGACGCCTCGCACGGCTCGGAGTTCTACCAGCTCGAAGGGCTGTATGTCGATCGCGACGTCCGCTTCGGCGAGCTCAAGGGCGTGCTCATGAGGTTCCTCCGGGAGCTTCTCGGCCAGGACGTCGTGGTCCGTTTCCGTCCAGGGTTCTTCCCGTTCACGGAGCCCTCGACGGAGGTGGACGTCCAGTGCCGCATCTGCGGGGGGCGGGGGTGCGGAGTGTGCAAGGGCACCGGCTGGGTCGAGGTCCTCGGCGCGGGCATGGTGGATCCCCGGGTGTTCTCGTTCGTCGGCTACGACCCCGACGAGGTGAGCGGCTACGCGTTCGGGCTGGGCGTGGACCGCATCTGCATGATGCTCACGGGCACGGCGGACATCCGCCTGTTCCTGGAGAACGACCTCAGGTTCCTGAGGAAGGTGTGAGGGCCTCACGATGAGGGTCGGCCTCGCGTGGCTCAAGGACTACGTCGACTTCGACCTGGACGCGGACGCGCTCGCGTCGCGGCTCACGGAGTCGCTCACCGAGTCGGTGGCGGTCGGTGCCTCCCTCCCGGGCGTGACCGGGGTCGTCGTGGGCCGGATCGTGACGGCGAGCCGCCATCCGGACGCGGACAACCTCAAGGTCTGCGTCGTGGACTGGGGAGGCGGCTCGGCGAGCGTCGTGTGCGGCGCGCCCAACGCGAGGCCGGGTCTGGTCACGGGGCTCGCGCTGCCCGGGGCGGTGATTGGGGGCGGACGCTCGATCGCGGAGCAGACGATTCGCGGCGTGAGGTCCTTCGGCATGCTCGTCTCCGCGGCCGAGCTTGGGCTCTCGGCGGCGGCGGACGGCCTCATCGAGCTCGACCAGGCGCTTCCGCTCGGGACCGGTCTCTCGGAGGCTCTGCGGCGCGGCACGGGCGCGGTCGAGATCGAGGTGCAGCCCAACAGGCCCGACTGCACCGGCGTCCTCGGCATCGCGCGCGAGGTCGCCGCGATCACGGGAGGTCCCCTGAGGGAGCCGGCCTTCGAGCTCCGCGAGGGCGGCACCCGGATCGAGACGCTCGCGTCCGTCGAGGTCGCCGATCCGGCCGGGTGCCCCCGCTACGTGGCGAGGGTGGTCGACGGGCTGGTCGTCGGTCCGTCGCCCCCGTGGCTCGTGGAGAGGCTCGAGAGCGTCGGACAGCGGAGCATCAACAACGTCGTGGACGTGACGAACTTCGTGATGCTCGAGTACGGGCATCCCGTGCACGCGTTCGACCTTGGGACGCTCGAGGGCTCGCGCATCGTCGTCCGCCGTGCAGCGGCCGGCGAGGAGATAGAGACGCTGGACGGCGTGCGACGGAAGCTCTGCGCCTCACACCTCGTGATCGCGGACGCGACGCGCCCTGTGGCTGTGGCCGGGGTGATGGGCGGAGCGGACACCGAGGTGTCGGGCGGCACGCGAACCGTGCTCCTCGAGTGCGCCTGGTTCGATCCCGTGACCGTGCGGCGTGGGGCGCGCAGCCTGGGGCTCCGGACCGAAGCCTCGTGGCGCTTCGAGCGTGGAGTGGACGCGGCCGCGATGGACCGCGTCGCGGCCCGCGCGTGTGCGCTCATCGCGCAGGTGGCCGGGGGCGAGGTCGCGGCCGGCTCGATTGACGTCGGCGTGCGGCCCCCGTGCGGGCGGACGCTTGAACTCAGGTGTGCGTCCGTGGACCGTGTTCTGGGCGCGGGCGTCGGAGCGGGGGAGGCGGCCCGGCATCTGAGGTCCCTCGGGTTCGGTGTCGAGCAGGCCGGGGACCGGCTGTCCGTCACCGTTCCGACGCACAGGAAGGACATCGAGATCGAGGCGGACCTCATCGAGGAGGTGGCTCGGGCGCGCGGATACGACACCTTCTCGCCCGAGGTGCCGTTCCACGGTCTCGCGTCGTCCTACGAGGGTCGGGATCCGGCGGAGCGGCTCGTGCGCGACGCCATGGTCGGTCTGGGCTTTCAGGAGGTCCTGACGAGCTCCTTCACGAATGCGGGCACGCTCGAGCGGGTCGGGGCCGACCCTTCGCGGGCGGTCGTGCTCGCGAACCCCGTCAACAAGGAGCTGCCCCTGCTGCGCACGACGGCAGTCCCCGCCCTGCTCGACGTCGTGGCTCGGAACGCCAACGTCGGGGAGCCCGATGCGCGGATCTTCGAGATTGCCAAGGTGTTCGAGTCAGCGGGCGGGCGGCCGAGCGAGCGCTGGGTGCTCGCCGGGGCCATGACCGGGCGGGCGGCGCGGGCCGCATGGGACGGCCCGGGGCGACCGTCGGACTTCTACGACGGCAAGGGTGCCCTCTGGGCTCTCGGGGAGTCGCTCAGGGTTGACAGCCTCGGGGTCGGTTGCTACGATGGCCCCCTGTTGGATCCGGTGGCCGGCGCCCGGCTCGTGGTCGGCGGCCGCGACGCCGGTTGCTTCGGTGTGGTGTCGAGCGCCGTTCGCACGGCGTGGGACCTCGAAGCGCCGGTGTTCGCTTTCGAGATCGCGCTTGGCGAGTTGTCGCGCGCGTCTGCCTTGGTGGGCAGTTACGAGGAGCTGCCGAGGTTCCCACGGGCCCGCCGCGACATGGCCCTCGTTCTCGACGAGGGCACGCCGGCCGGGGACGTGATTGACGAGGTCCGTGCCGGGGGTGAAGCTCTGCTCTCGGCCGTTGAAGTGTTCGACGTGTATCGCGGCGCTCAGATCCCCCCGGGCAGGAAGAGCCTGGGCCTGTCGCTCACGTACATGTCGCGGGAGCGCACGCTCACGGACGCGGACGTTGACGAAGCGCACGGGCGCATCGTCCGACGCGTCCTCGGGAGGTTCGGCGCCACGCTTCGGGGGTAGCGCGGCCGTGAGCGGCCGCGGGGGATGAGGACGATGCAGGTGCCTGGACTGGACGAGCTGGAGTCGTCGGTGGCGCGTGCCGCAGGTGAGATCGGCCGACTGAAGGCCGAGAACGCTGAGTTCAGGCAGCGTCTGCGTGTACTGGGAAAGGAGATTGAGGACCTCGCGGGCCAGCTGAAGGCCCTGTGGTCCGGCGAGAAGATAGATGCGAGGCAGTGGAAGCGGATCGAGCAGAAGCTGAAGTCGATCGGCGAGAAGCTGGCCTGAAGCCTGGCGGGCGCGGCCGAACCGCGGCGCCCGCGGCGAGCAGCCCAGCCGCAGCCACACCGCGGCAGGGCCTGGAAGCCTGAGAACCGGTGATGAGCAGCGTCAAGGTCGAGATATACGGCTCGGAGTATCGCATCCGCGGGGACGCGGATCCTGAGAGCATTCAGGAGATCGCCCACTACGTCGACAGCAAGATGCGGGAGGTGGACAGCGAAACGGCCCTTGGTTCTTCCCTCAAGGTGGCCATCCTTGCCGCCCTCAACATCGCAGGAGAGCTTTTCCGCGAGCGGGATGACAGGAACAAGCTCCTTGCGGAGGTGGAAGAGCGCGCTGAGGAACTCTCGCAGGAGCTCGAGTCCCAGATGGGCGAGTAGTCCCCGAGGCATCACCCAGGCTTTTCTGTTCGCGGTCTAGGTCCACGCCGCACCCCGAGGCGCCAACGCCGCCCCAGGCGTCCCCAGGCGTTGTCGGAGCACCGATCGCCTTCCCGAGAAACGCTCAGTCCGCCGTCGCTTCCGAGAGGCGGATTCTTGGCTGACGCGCACCTCAGAAACGAGAGTCTGTTCCCCGAGCAGGCGCCCCAGGCGGCCCCGCTCGCGAGGCGGCTGAGGCCCAGGTCGCTCGAGGAGTACCGCGGCCAGGAGCACATGCTCGGCCCCGGGAAGCTCCTCCGGCGCGCGATCGAGACGGACAGGCTCTTCTCGATGATCCTCTACGGTCCGCCGGGCACCGGGAAGACGTCCCTCGGCCACGTGATCGCGGAGGCGACCAGGTCCGCGCTCGTCATGCTGAACGCCGTCGAGGCCGGCGTGGCGGAGCTCCGAGCGGCCGTCGAGAGCGCGCGCCGGCGGGCTCCTCGTCGGACGATCGCGTTCATCGACGAGGTCCACAGGTTCAACAAGGCGCAGCAGGACGTGCTGCTCGCGCCCCTCGAGAACGACGTGATCACGATGGTCGGTGCGACCGTCGAGAACCCGTTCTTCTATCTGAACAACGCGCTGCTGTCGCGGGTTCAGGTGTTCGAGCTCAAGCCGCTCTCACCTGACGACGTGCTTGCGATTCTGAAGAGCGCTCTCGTCGACCCGGAGCGCGGGCTCGGCGAGTACGCCGTGGAGGCATCCGACGACGCCCTGGGCTACTTCGCGGCGAACGCTCTCGGGGACGCCCGCAAGGCCCTTTCGGCTCTCGAGCTCGCGGCCCTGTCGACGCCGCCGGACAGAAACGGCGTCATCCGCATAGGGCTCGAGACCGCCGCGGAGTGCCTGACGAAGCGCGTCGTCCGCTACGACCGTGACGGGGACACGCACTACGACGTTGCGTCCGCGTTCATCAAGAGCATCCGGGGCTCGCAGCCCGACGCCGCGTTGCTGTGGCTCGCGAGGATGATGGCGGGCGGAGAGGACCCGAGGTTCATCGCCCGGCGGCTCGTGATCTCCGCGTCCGAGGACGTCGGTCTCGCCGACCCGCGGGCACTCGAGGTGGCGGTCGCGGCGGCGAGGGCCGCCGAGATGCTGGGGATGCCGGAGGCGCAGTACGCGCTGGCGGAGGCGACGGTCTACCTGGCCTCCGCTCCGAAGAGCCGGACCTGCGCCGACGCGGTGGCGGCGGCGCTCGAGGACGTCCGGACGACGGACCCGGGCGACGTGCCTTCGCACCTCCGCGACGCGAGCTACCAGGGCGCTTCGCGTCTCGGTCGCGGGCAGGGGTACACGATGCCGCGCTCGGAGTCCGAGGGCCGATCTCAGGAGTACGCGTCGTCGCGTCGGGTCTATTACAGGCCCGGCGACAAGGGCTATGAGAGGGAGGTCCGGGAGCGTCTGTCCGCCTGGGACAGCGCTTCGCCGGCCGAGAGCGCAGGGGACTCCGACGATGCCCCGGCCCGGCCGGTTGGCCATGGACCGTAATGCAATAGATGGGAGGTGCAGGCATGGCGTGGGGTCCCATGGTGGTTGCGTTCCTCATCGGGGTCGTCGTGTTCCTTGCCGGCTGGTTCGCGCGACGGCTCGTGGACCGCAGCAAGATCGTGAGCGCCGAGGAACTGGCTGAGAAGATCGTCCGGGAAGCCCAGCGAGAGGCCGAGACGCAGAAGAAGTCGGCCATCCTCGAGGCCAAGGACGAGTGGTACAGGGCGAAGTCCAAGTTCGAGGAAGACACGCAGCAGACCCGAACCGAGCTCGAGAAGCTCCAGAGGCAGGTCGAGAAGCGCGAGGAGAACCTGAACCGCAGGGTCGAGTTCCTGGACAAGAAGGAACAGGAGCTTGGCGAGACCCAGAAGGACCTCGAAGCCAGGGACGTCGAGGCCAAGGAGCGTTCCGAGAAGCTCTCGAGACTCATGGACGAGCAGAACGAGCGGCTTGAGCGCATCGCCGGCATGAACCGCGACGACGCGAAGAAGCTTCTCATCAAGAACATGGAGAGCGAGGCGCGGCTCGAGGCCGCGCGGATGGTGAAGGACATCAAGGACGAGGCCAGGAGGCAGGGCGACAAGGAGGCCAGGGAGATCCTCACGCTGGCCATCCAGCGCTGCGCCGCGGATCACGTCGTCGAGTCGACGGTGTCGGTCGTCAACCTCCCGAGCGACGAGATGAAGGGCCGCATCATCGGACGCGAGGGACGGAACATCCGGGCGTTCGAGACCGCGACGGGCGTCGACGTCATCGTCGACGACACGCCGGAGGCCGTGATCCTCTCGGGGTTCGACCCGGTGCGGCGCGAAGTGGCGAGGCTTTCGCTCGAGAGGCTCATCGGGGACGGCCGTATCCACCCGGGGCGCATCGAGGAGGTCGTCGAAAAGGTCACGAAGGAGCTCGACCAGAAGATCAACGAGATGGGCGAGGAGGCGTGCCTCGACGTCGGCATCCACGACTTGAGGCCGGAGCTCGTGAAGCTCCTCGGGAAGCTGCGCTACAGAACGAGCTACGGGCAGAACGTGCTCCAGCACTCGAAGGAGGTCGCCTACCTCTGCGGCCTCATGGCGGGGGAGCTCGAGCTGGACGTGGCCATGGCCAAGCGGGCCGGCCTCCTTCACGACCTCGGGAAGGCGGTCGACCAGTCCATGGAGGGCACGCACGCGGCGCTCGGGGCGGAGCTCGCGGCGCGGTACGGCGAGGACGACCTCGTCGTGAACGCGCTCGAGTCGCACCACGAGGACGTCGAGCCGACGAGCACGATCGCCGTGCTCGTTCAGGCCGCCGACGCCGTCTCCGGCGCACGGCCCGGCGCAAGGCGAGAAACGCTGGAAACGTACATCAAGCGGCTCGAGAAGCTCGAGCAGATTGCGGGATCGTTCCAGGGCGTCGAGCGCTCCTACGCAATCCAGGCGGGCCGCGAGATCCGCATCATGGTCGAGCACAAGAGGATCGACGACGCGCGCGCCGAGGCGCTGGCGTCCGCCGTCGCGAGGAAGATCGAAGCCGAGCTCAAGTACCCGGGCCAGATCAAAGTGGTCGTCATCCGCGAGTCGCGCGCCGTCGACTACGCCAAGTAGGCCGGGGGGCAGGCCCTTGAGGGTCCTCTTCATCGGTGACGTGGTCGGGAAGGCCGGCCGTCGCGCCATTGCGGACGCGCTTCCGGGGCTCCGCGCGCGGTGGGCGCCCGACCTCGTGATCGCCAACGCCGAGAACGCGGCGGGGGGCATCGGGCTCACCGCGCCTCTCGCGGACGAGCTCCTCGACCTGGGCATCGACGTCCTCACGAGCGGCAACCACATCTGGGGCAAGAAGGGTTCCGACGAGCTCGTCGAGCGCTGCGGGCGGCTCCTGCGTCCCGCCAACTACCCGCCGGGCACGCCCGGGCGCGGGTTCGGCGTCTTCCGCACGGAGGCCGGCGTGCCGGTCGGGGTCGTGAACCTGCAGGGCCGCGTGTTCATGCAGGAGATCGACTGCCCGTTCCGTGTGGGAGCCGAGATCGTCCGCGCTCTCAGGTCTCAGGCCGCTGTCATCATCGTCGACTTCCACGCGGAGGCGACCTCCGAGAAGGTCGCCCTCGCGTGGCACCTGTCGCGCGCCGTGACCGCGGTCCTGGGAACGCACACGCACGTCCAGACCGCCGACGAGCGCATCCTGGAAGGATTCACCGCGCACATTTCCGACGTGGGCATGACGGGGCCGTACGACTCCGTGATCGGAGTTCGCAAGGAGCTCTCCATCGCGCGGTTCCTCACGCAGATCCCCCAGCGGTTCGAAACGGCAGGTGGGCGGTACGTGCTGAACGCGGTCGTCGTCGACGCCGACGAGGCGACGGGCGCCGCGCTCGCGATCGAGAGGGTGGCGCTCCTCGGCGACGAGGACGAGTAGGTCGGAGACGGTCCGGGGCACGACGCCCCGGGGGCGGGGAGGCGCGCGTGGACACCAGGGTGCTCAAGGGGAAGCCGATCGCCGCGGGCATCGTCGAGGAGGTCGGGCGACGCGCGGCGGCGCTCGCCGGACGCGGGGTCGAGCCGTGCCTGGGAGTCGTCCTCGCCGGTGACGATCCGGCCTCCAGGCTCTACGCGGGCAGCATCGAGCGTGCCGGGGGCGGCGCAGGCATCGCGGTCGAGACCGTGAACCTGCCGGGCGGGGCGAGCGGAGCGCAGGTCCAGGACGCGATCCGCGCGCTCGCCGACAACGGATCCGTGGACGGGATCATCGTGCAGCAGCCTCTTCCCGGCGGGGTCCCGGTCTCGGTCGTCGACGCCATCCCGACCCCGAAGGACGTCGACTGCGCCGCGGCCGCCAGCCTCGGGCTCCTCACGAGGGGCGCGGAGGTCTTCGCGCCCTGCACTCCGCTCGGCGTCGTCGAGATGCTCGCCTCGGCCGGAGTCAGGATCGCCGGCTCGCACGTGGCCGTCGTGGGCCGCAGCGCCGTGGTGGGGCGGCCGCTAGCGCTCCTCCTCCTGCGGAAGTCCGAGCGCGGGAACGCGACGGTGACGGTGTGCCACACGGGGACGCCCGACCTCGCCACGCACACGCGGTCGGCGGACGTGGTCGTCGCGGCGATGGGGCGACCCG
>Ga0316622_100001653_pt1 | contig 14759 bp, 7 predicted proteins | sample OWC_Aug_OW2_C1_D_FD_207646 | JGI IMG/M metagenome (GOLD analysis project Ga0316622, IMG submission 207646) | Wetland soil microbial communities from Old Woman Creek delta, Ohio, United States - OWC_Aug_OW2_C1_D5_C | ecosystem: Environmental > Terrestrial > Soil > Wetlands | place: USA: Ohio... | reverse complement strand
TTGAACGCCATTCTCGGCTTCTCCAGCATGATGCGCCGCGATCCGCTTCTGACCGATAGCCAATCCGAAAACCTCAACATCATCAACCGTAGTGGCGAACATTTGCTGAGCCTGATCAACGACGTGCTGGAGATGGCTAAGATCGAGGCGGGCCATTTGCAATTGGAAATCACCGCATTTGACCTGGATGCCCTGGTGCGGGAAGTCACCGAGATGATGCAAATCCGCGCCAAGGAGAAAGGCTTGCAGTTGCTGCTCAACCAGTCCTCCGAATCCCCTCCCTATATCAGGAGCGACGAAGCCCGCATTCGGCAAATCCTGATCAACTTGATCAACAACGCGGTAAAATTCACCGAACAGGGCGGCGTGACCGTGCGCCTGGGGGTCAAGAACAACGCTCGGCATCATTTGTTGCTCGAAGTCGAGGACACCGGCCCCGGCATTGCTCCGGAAGATCAATCCCGTCTGTTCGAACCCTTCGTGCAACTGAACGAGGAGGCTGGCACGCAACGCGGCACTGGCTTGGGACTGACCATCACCCGCCAATTCGTACAGATGATGGGCGGCCATATCGAAGTCGAGAGCACGCCCGGCAAGGGGTCGCTATTTATGGTCGAGCTGCCGGTGGAACTGGCGAGTCCCGCCGATACTCTCGGACCGGAAACCGGCAAATCCGGCGAAGTGGCGGGACTAGCCCCGGGCCAACCGAGGTATAAGATCATGATCGTCGAGGATCAACGGGAAAATCAGTTGCTACTCAGCCAACTGATGACCAGCATCGGCCTGGAAGTACGGGTAGTGGAAAACGGCAAGCAATGTCTGGAATTGTTCCAGAGCTGGCGCCCCGATCTGATCTGGATGGACAGGCGCATGCCGGTGATGGATGGCATCGAAGCGACCCGGCGCCTGCGCGGATTGCCCGGCGGCCAGAGCGTAAAGATCGTGGCGGTCACCGCTTCGGCATTCAAGGAACAACAACGGGAAATGCTGGACGCGGGCATGGACGACTTCGTGCGCAAACCTTACCGCTTCGAGGAAATCTACGACTGTCTGGCCAGGCAGTTGGGAGTCAAGTATATTTACCAAAACGACGAAACGATTGAACATTTGAAGCCTTCCGTGCTAACTCCGGTCGAACTGGCCCAGTTACCGGCCGCGCTACGTGATTCACTCAGAGACGCTCTGCGGACACTGGACAGCGAACGCATCGCGGCGGCCATCGGCCGAATTGGCGAGATCGATGCGACGCTCGGACTCGCCTTATCCCGCCTCGCCGACTATTTCGACTACCCCGGCATTTTGATGGCGCTCGACCGGGCGGACAACGGCAAGCCGTTATCGGACGGATGATGGAGGACTTTTCAGCCATGTTTTCGCGCATCGGCCAGATAATCTCGATAGGCTGTCTTTGCCTATTCTGCTGTATTCCAGACCATGTACATGCGCTTGAGCGCGGATCGACACCAACGCCCCCAGCGGGAATGCAGCAAGCTCTCGCCGGTCAGCAAGAGCACGGTTTGAGCTGGGGTGGTGCGCATTCGGGACCGCCGGGAAAGGCCGGCGCGATCGTGGCGATTGTCAGCGAGGATTTACGCAACGGCGGTATTCTCGCTGTCACCATGGCTATCCGGGAAGCCGCCGAGGTTATCGGCTGGAACACCCGGATTTACGACGCGGGAGGAACGCCCGAGGGGCGCGACCAGGCGATGGAGGCCGCATCGGCATTGCCGCCGGATGGCATAATCATCGTCGGCGCCGATGCCCATTGCTTAAGCGCGCGGCTAACACAGTTCGCCAAGCGTGGCATTGCCATGGTGGGTTGGCATGTCACCCCAAGGGCCGGGACGATGGCCGGACCCATCGCCATGAATGTGTCCACCGATCCCTTGGAAGTCGCGCGCATCACGGCGATGGCGGCCATTGCCGAGACACGGAGCCCGATTGGCGTCGTGATACTCACCGACAGCAATTTCGAGATCGCCATGGCCAAGGCCAATGCGATGGCGGAGGTTGTGCGGGCATGCAAGAATTGCAGTTTGCTGGAAATCCGGGATGTGGCGATTTCGAAGGCCGCCGATGCGATGCCCTCGGTAACTCGGGAAATGTTGGCGCGCCATGGGCTGCGTTGGACACATACCCTGGCCATCAACGACATCTACTTTGACTATATGGTGCCCGAACTTATCCAGGCAGGGCGCTCGAACAAAAGCATCAGCCTGCTGTCGGCGGGCGACGGCAGCGCCGCCGCCTTCCTGCGCATCCGGGCCGGAACATTTCAGACCGCGACAGTCGCCGAACCCCTTAACCTTCAGGGTTGGCAACTCGTCGATGAATTGAATCGCCTGATGGCGGGCGAAGCCGTCACGGGCTATATCATTCCGGCTCATCTGGTGACGGCGCGGAATATTGACTTCGACGGCGGCCCCCGACTGCTATACGATCCCGATAACGGTTATCGGGACGTTTACCGGAAAATTTGGAAACGCTGAAAAAATGACAACTCGTCGTCGCATATTACCCAGGTCGTTGCGCAGGCAATTCATGCTCGCGGCGGGGGGATTGGCATTATTGATACTGGCGGGCGGACTGACCTCGGTTTACGCCTTGCGCACCTCGACCGCCACCGTCCGGTTACTGGCCGAAGACCGCCTGGTGCGCATGCAGGAAGCGCAGGATCTGGTCCAGCGTACCTTGCTGATCGAACGCGAGTCTTATCAACTAGCGAACGCCGATTCGCTAGCCAGGATGCGCGCAAACTATACCGACATCGTCGAGCAGATGGAAAAGTTAGACGGTCTGGTGGATAGGCTTGCCGCCGCCAGCGACGATGCGGCGATACTCGAATTGCATCGGGCCAGCCAATTGTTCCGCAATACGGCTAATGTCGTGGCGCAATTACGGGATAGCGGATTGCAAGCCGAGGCATCCCTGCCATTCGCCGGCAAACGGTCCTCGTCCGAACAGCATCAAACGGAACAAGAGTTCGACGACGAACTCGGCCGTCAGGCCAGTGCGATGGTACTCTCGGCACAAGTGTTGAATACCCAATTCACCGAAGCATATCGAGGCGCTATCCGGGAACTAGCCGCCACAGCGCAAAGCAACGAGCGCTGGGTGGAAATATTGCTGGTCGGAAGTTTGCTGCTGGCATGGCTGGTCACCCAGACCTTTCTGGGCCGGCATGTCCTTGCCCGCCTCCAGCATGTTAGCCGCGACCTGCGCGAGGACAGTGGTAGTGCCGTCGCCATGTCGCAGCCCGATCACGACGAGATCGACGAGATGGCGCATGCCGTCGAGCAATTCCAGGAAGATAGACGGCAATTGGCGCAGCGCACCCAGGAATTACTACTGGCCCGCGATGCGGCCGAGGCCGCCAACAAGGCCAAGAGCGCATTCCTCGCCAATATGAGCCACGAACTTCGCACCCCGATGAACGCCATCCTCGGCTTCTCCGGCATGATGCGCCGCGACCCGGAATTGACCGAATACCAGCGTGAAAACCTGGACATCATCAATCGTAGCGGCGAGCATCTGTTAACCCTGCTCAACGACGTTCTGGAGATTGCCAAGATCGAAGCGGGCAGGCTAGAACTGGAAATTGCGCCGTTCGACCTGGGAGCCATGGTGCGCGATGTCACCGAAATGATTCAAATCCGTGCCCAGGAAAAAGGCTTGCGGCTACTGCTCGACCAAACGTCGGAATTTCCGCGCTACATCAAGAGCGACGAAGCCCGCCTGCGCCAGATTTTGGTCAACTTGGTCGGCAATGCGGTGAAATTCACCGAACAGGGCGGCGTGACGGTCCGCCTGGGCGTCACGGATAATACGCGCCATCAGCTGTTGATCGAGGTCGAGGATTCGGGTCCCGGCATCGCTCCGGAGGATCAACAACGCCTGTTCGAGCCCTTCGTGCAGTTGACGGAGGATGCGGCACAACGCGGTACCGGCTTGGGCCTGACCATCACCCGCCAATTCGTACAGATGATGGGCGGCAACATCTGGGTGGAAAGTACGCTGGGCAAAGGCTCGCTGTTCCGGGTCGAACTGCCGGTGGAACTGGCGAGTACGGCCGACATTCTCGGACCGCAAACCCGCAAACCCGGTGAAGTGGCGGGATTGGCCCCAAGCCAGCCCCGGTACCGGATCATGATCGTCGAGGATCAACGCGAGAATCAGTTGCTGCTCAGCCGGCTGATGACCGACCTTGGGCTGGATGTCAAAATTGCCGGTGATGGCGAGCAATGTCTGGCGCTGTTCCAGGACTGGAAACCCGATCTGATCTGGATGGACCGGCGCATGCCGGTAATGGATGGCGAGGAAGCCACCCGACGGATCCGCCAACTGCCGGACGGTCAGACTGTCAAGATCGTCGCCGTCACCGCCTCTGCGTTCAAGGAACAGCAACAGGAAATGCTGGACGCCGGCATGGACGACTTCGTGCGCAAACCTTATCGCTTTGACGAAATCTACGACTGCCTGGCAAGGCAGTTGAGCGTGGAATATGTCTACCATGGCACGGCGCCGACCAACGCTATCGCGCCAGCGGAAGTGGATATGGCAGCGATGGCCAAGCTGCCGGCCATACAACGCCAGGAACTCAGGGATGCCTTGAAAAGTTTGGACAGTGAACGCATTGCTATCACCATAGCCCGAATCGGCGAGGTCGACGAGACGCTCGGAATCGCTTTATCCCGCCTCGCCGATTACTTCGATTACCCGGCCATTCTTAGCGCGCTCAAGGAAGCAAGCGGAGAATAAAAACCCTTCTAAAGATAAGCTGGAAATGCCAAAATCAAGGCAGGGCTAACAGCAGCCCTACTCGATTCGACCGAACGGGTAGGACCGATGATGTCATCGCCTTGCACCATTTCTGCCGCGTTCGTGATCGCCAATCATTCGCCTGCCGCATCGGCAGTTCAGGTTGAAGAACGACGAAGGCTCAAGTGTTATGTTTCAATTCCGACAATAACTTTTTGAAATGGAGGCGTCATGAAAAGTGCTAACACACCTCTCGCTATGGCAATGCCGGCATTGTTTTGGGCGACAGCCTCGCTGGCCGCGCCCAATACCGAGGAAGAAGACTTGGCGCTGGTTTACGGCGATAAAAACACCGTCAGCATCGCCACCGGCAGCCCCCAAGCCTTAAGCCGAGCGCCCTCGACCGCGACGGTGATCACTGCCGAGGACATCGCGGCGATGGGCGCCACTAATCTGGACGAAGTGCTGGAAACCGTGCCGGGCATGCACGTCTCCCGCTCTTCGATACGTTACGCATCGGCCTATGTTATCCGAGGAATAGGGGGCGGCTCTCAAACCAATCCCCAGGTATTGGTCTTGCAAAATGGCATCCCGGCAACCACCATGTACGCCAACGACAAGGGGTACGCCTGGTTCGGCGTGCCGGTCGAAAACATCGCCCGCGTCGAAATCATTCGTGGCCCCGGTTCCGCGTTGTATGGCGCCGATGCTTATGCCGGTGTAATCAACGTCATTACCAAAACGGCGACGGACATTGCCGGCACAAAGCTCGGCGCGCGTGGCGGCTCGTTCAACACTTGGAACACCTGGGCACAACACGGCGGCAAATGGGGAGACGTTGACGTGGCGGCTCACCTAAATATTGGAGCCACCGACGGCATCAAGGAAATTATCCAGACGGATGCCCAAACCGCCAATGACCGACGCTTTGGCACCCATGCCAGCTTAGCGCCGGGACCGGTCAACACCGGCTACGACGCGATCGACAGTAGTCTTAACCTTTCTTACGACAAGTGGCGCGTACGCGCCGCTTACAAATTGCGCGACAATCTGGAAACCGGTGCCGGTATTTCCTCGGCGCTGGACCCCAACAGCCGTGGCAGGGCCGAAAACATCAGCGGTGATATTTCCTGGACCGACCCCCAGATAGCCCGCGACTGGAGCGTTGGGGTTATTGCAGCCATGCAATATTACGCATCCACACAACCTAACAACCTGCAGCTCTATCCCCCCGGCACAAAGTTGGGGGCGACTACCTTCCCCAACGGACTAATCGGCGGACCCAACTCTTGGGAGAGGCAATTGAGGTTTTCGGGCAACGCCACTTACTCCGGTTTTGAGGGACACAGCCTGCGCTTTGGAGTGGGACATGACGATCTCGATTTGTACCGTGTCAAGACCGTCAATAATTTCATACTGAGTCAAACGGGGGCGTTCGAACTCTATGGCACGGGCGAGGCGACCGACATCACGGGCATTCAACCCCACATCCGTCCGCATCGACGGCAAGTTAATTATTTTTATGCTCAGGACGAATGGAACTTCGCCCGAGACTGGACACTGACCGCCGGCGTGCGGCACGACCGTTATTCCGATTTCGGCGACACGACCAACCCTCGGGTAGCCTTGGTCTGGGATGCCACGGTCGATCTCACCGCTAAACTGCTTTACGGCCAAGCCTTCCGAGCCCCGTCATTTGCCGAGCAATACGGCACCAACCCGGTCGTCAACGGCAACCCGAATCTGGAACCGGAAACCATCCAGACCTTGGAAATGGCATTTTCCTGGCAGGCGCGCAGAGATACCCAGGTTAACCTGAGTTTATTCCACTATCAAATGAAGAACATCATCCGTCTCGTGCAAAATACGGCACCCGCGGTCGGGTCAACCTACCACAACACCGGCAACCAGCACGGCAATGGCCTGGAGTTGGAAACGGTATGGGATGCCAATGATGCGCTCCGGCTGACCGGCAATTACTCGTACCAACAGTCCATCGATGATGTTACCCGTAGGGACACCGGCTATGCCGCCCACCACCATATTTATGCCCGCGCGGACTGGCGCTTTTACGAGCAATGGGCATTCAGCACCCAACTCAATTGGGTGGGCGAGCGCAAGCGCTCCACTGGCGACAACCGCGCCCAGATCCCCGACAACACCACGCTTGACCTGACATTGCGCTCGACTCTGGCCAAAAACCAGTGGGATTTAGCTGCCTCGGTGCGCAACCTATTCGACGCCACGGTACTCGAACCTAGTTTGGCGCCGGGTACAGCCATACCCAACGACTTGCCGATGGCGCCGCGATCGTTTTACCTGCAAGCGAGTTACAGGTTTTGAAACCGATGGTTGGAGTCTCCAACACCGGCTGGTTCAGCAGCAAATTGATAGCGGTGTCACTGAGCCTGGCCCTGCTGATGCCTGACACTGTGGCCTTCGCCCAAACTGAAAACGCTCGCGGCTTTCAGCTTGCTTTTAATACCAGCAACAACCCCATCGCGGTCATCTATCCGGACATCGCGGAACCCTATCGCTCGGTGTTCGCGCAGATCATCGCCGGGATAGAAGACAAGACCAATATGCGCGCCGTCGGCTACGCGGTAGGATCGAACGTGGATAGCGATGAATTGAAAAACGCCCTAAGCCGGCAGGATGCCAAGGTGGTGATCGCGCTGGGGCGGCAGGGCATGAAGATCGCTTCCACCCTGGATCGCAACATCGGCGTGGTGGTGGGAGGCGTCATCACGGCACCGGATCAAGACTCGCGTAATTTTCCGTTAATCAGTATGTCGCCGGATCCGGCACTGTTGTTTGCGCGGCTAAAGCAACTGTCGCCCGGTATGCGGCGCGTATTCACGGTGTATGATCCGCAGCAAAACGACTGGTTGATACAACGGGCGAAAGCCGCCGCCGGCAAACAAGGCTTGGAACTGGTGGCTTATGAAGCTCGGGATTTACGTAGCGCGGTGGGTCGTTATCAGGAAATTTTTGCCGCCGCCGACAGTCGCCAGGATGCACTTTGGCTGCCTCAGGATTCCACCACGGTGGAGGATGGCTCCGTGCTGCCGCTGGTGCTGCAAGAATCCTGGGGCCGTAGCTTGCTGGTGTTTTCCAGCAGTTTCGGCCATGTCAAACGCGGCGTATTATTCTCGCTCTATCCCGACAACGCCAAACTAGGCCGCCACTTGGCGGAAATGGCCTTGGCCTTCCTGGATTCCGGAGACTATGGAGAGCGCGGCATGATTTTATTGCGCGAAGTGATGACGGCCATCAACCTGCGCACCGCCAAACACCTCGGCGTCAATGCCAGTCGTCAGCAGGATTTCGACATGGCGTTTCCCGATGAATAAACTTTACCGATCATGAAAAAGTTATTCTCCACCTTTCTGCTTAAGTTCACCTTCCAGCGCCAGCTCGCCTTCACGATTACGCTCGGCATCCTGCTGTTGGCCTTGTTTTCCTCCGTGGTGGGTTCCTGGCAGGGCAACCAACGGATACGTGTCAACCTGCTGGAACAAGGGCTCGGCATCACCGACAGTCTCGGCCGTCAAAGCACACTGGCGCTGGTTTACGCCTCGGCCGACAACGCACTTGACTCAGTTAACGCCACCATGGAGTTTCCGGGCGTCGTCAGTGTGGAAATACGCGATGCCAAGCAGCAGGTATTGTTCAAGCGCGGCGACACCGATCCCACGGACTTATGGAATCAAGTGACCCCGATTCTCGGAATAGAACGATCGGGCGCCTTTCTCGACGCGGAAAGTCCGAACGCATGGCGTTTTGCCGCGCCGGTGTATTCGCAGCCTGTCAGTTCTCCCTTCAATGAAATCGTCCTCCCTGAGTTGCTCGGACAGGTGACGGTGGTGGTCAGCAAGGCGGCGCTGTCCGAGATGACCGCCGGCATCTTCGCCGCCAACCTGATCACCTCGTTTTCGTTCGCCCTGCTGTTTTTACTACTGATCCGCTTCCTGACCAAACGCATGACGCAACCGCTCAACCAGTTGTCATCCTGCATGGGACGCGCCGAGAAGGGTGAATCAAAGGTAAGGGCCGAAGCGACGGGCCCCAGGGACATAGCCGACATGGCTCATGCCTTCAATAAAATGATGTCGGTACTGGAAGAGCGCGCGGCGGAAAATACCCGTATTTATGAAGAACTGCGGAAAAGCGAAGCCGAATACCGCCGCATCATCGACACGGCCAGCGAAGGGATCTGGGTGTTTGGGGCGGATAACAATACCAACTTCGTCAATGCCAGAATGGCCGAAATGCTTGGGTTTAAGGCCGAAGAGATCATCGGGCGGCCCATGACCGACTTCCTGTTCGATGAAGATATAGCTGATCATTTCAATAAAATAAGCAACCGCCTCCGGGGACTGACGGAGCATTACGAACGCCGCTTCCGAGGCAAGGACGGGCAAACGGTTTGGTCACTCGTTTCCGCCACGGCCATTCTGGATGACCAGCATAATTATCAAGGCTCGTTTGGCATGTTCACCGACATCACCGAACGTAAACAGGCGGAAGAAGCACTCCAGCATCACAAGGAGCAACTGGAGGAAACCATACGGCAGCGCACGGCGGAACTATTGCTGGCCCGCGATGCGGCCGATGCGGCCAACAAGGCCAAGAGCGTATTCCTTGCCAATATGAGCCACGAACTGCGCACGCCGATGAACGCCATCCTGGGGTTTTCCAGCATGATGCGCCGCGAACCGGAACTGACCGAAAATCAGCGCGAAAACCTGGACATCATCAACCGTAGCGGCGAACACCTGTTAAACCTGATCAACGACGTCTTGGAAGTGGCCAAGATCGAGGCGGGCCACCTGCAACTTGAAATTGCCCCCTTCGACCTGGGCGGATTGATGCGCGACGTCATCGAGATGATGCAAATCCGCGCCCAGGAGAAAGGCTTGCGGTTGCTGCTCGACCAGTCGTCCGAGTTTCCCCGTTACATCAAGAGCGACGAAGCGCGGATACGGCAAATCCTGATCAATCTGATCAACAACGCGGTGAAATTCACCGAACAGGGCGGCGTGACCGTGCGCCTGGGTGTCAGGGAAAACGCCCGGCACCACCTGTTGCTCGAGATCGAAGATTCCGGCCCCGGCATCGCACCACAAGACCGGACCCGGCTGTTCGACCCCTTCGTGCAACTTGGAGATGCGGACGCCCGGCACGGCACCGGTCTGGGGCTGACCATCACCCGCCAATTCGTACAAATGATGGGCGGCAGCATCGACGTCGAGAGCACCCTGGGCAAGGGCTCGCTGTTTAGGGTCGAGTTGCCGGTGGAATTGGCCAGTGGCGCCGACATTCTCGGGCCGGAAACCCGCAAACCGGGCGAAGTGAAGGGGCTGGCCCCTGGTCAAGCCCGATATAAAATCATGATAGTCGAGGACCAGTACGAGAATCAGTTGCTGCTCAGCCGGCTGATGACCTCCCTGGGACTGGAGGTCAAAATCGCCGGCAATGGCGAACAATGTCTGGAGATTTTCCATGCCTGGAAACCGGACCTGATCTGGATGGACAGGCGCATGCCGGTGATGGACGGCATCGAAGCGACTCGGCGCCTGCGCCAATTACCGGAAGGACAGACGGTCAAGATCGTCGCCGTTACCGCCTCGGCCTTCAAGGAACAACAACAGGAGATGCTGGACGCCGGCATGGACGACTTCGTGCGCAAACCCTACCGCTTCGAGGAAATCTACGATTGCCTGGCCCGGCAACTAGGCGTCGAATATGTCTATCATGACGAGGCGCTTGCCGAATCCTGCCCTCCGGCGACGCTGGATGCCGCCATGCTGGCCGCCCTGCCCGCCTCTCTGCGACAAGAACTCAGGGCCGCCCTGGAAGACCTGGATAGCGAGCGCATCACGGCTGTCATCGACCAAATCGACGAGTTCGACGCGGCACTCGGCCTAGCCTTATCGCGCCTCGCCGACTATTTCGACTATCCGGGGATTTTGAAATGGCTAGAGGCAGCGGACGGAAAGCGCGACGAATGAACATTACGCGTCGGCTGTAATCCACGGCACACCTAGTCCATCCGGCAAACGGGAAGCGCCCCCCCTTCAACAGCGACCGCCGCGAGTCGTGGCTGGCAACTTTACGACTTGAGAATATCGGCTCGACGTTGTATCGTCTAATTGCATGCATCGCCCTGATCCCTCCGAGCGCATATCAGCGACGGGAAGGCGTTGCGAATGAGGAGGCCCGCCAGGCTATCCAAACAAAAAGCGACAGGAAAGCCCATGAAAAAAGCCGAAAACAAAGTAGCCAAATTACCGCGCCTCCGCCTCAATGCGGGCGAGAACTCAGCCTATTGTATTTAATGTCCCGGTGTCGATTTCAGGGCTGAACAACCGATTAACCGCGGGGGCCGCGAAAATATATGAATATGGCAACGGACAGCGAATTGCATGACCTGATAGGCGCAATAGAGAAAATCGGCGTCCACGACCATCTGTGCCTGATTTATGAGACACAGGAAGAACAGTTTTCCGCGGTAATCCCCTTCATGAAAATCGGGCTGGATCGCGGTGAAAAGTGTATTTATATCGCCGACGACAATACCGCCGCCATGGTCATAGCCCAAATGAAAACTGCTGGCATAGACGTGGCGGCGGGAGTCGATTCGGGCAGACTGGCTATCGTCAGCAAGCAGGAGGCCTATCTAAAGCAAGGGTACTTCGATCCCGACTGGATGATCGACTTTCTCAACCGCGCCACGGACCAGGCAAAAGCCGAGGGTTATTCCGCGTTAAGGGTCACCGGCGAGATGACCTGGGTATTGGGCGGCGATCCCGGCACGGAACGGCTGATGGAATACGAGGCGAAGCTGAACTATTTCTTTCCCGATCACGACGCGCTGGCCATTTGCCAATATAACCGTAACCGCTTTTCGCCGGAGGTCATCAAAGACGTGATATTCACCCATCCTCTAGTGATTTGCGGAGGACTGGTGTGCCGGAATTTCTATTACGTTCCGCCCGACGACTTTCTGGCCGGAGAGCAGCCCGCCAAGGAGATAGACAGGATTCTGGCCAATATCATCAACAGGGAAAAAGTGGAAGAATCCCTGCGCGCCAGCGAGGAAAGGATGCGTTTGTTCTTCGAACGCCAGTTGGTCGGCATGGCGATCACTTCCCCGGAAAAAGGCTGGATTCAGGTCAACGACAAAATTTGCGAGATGCTAGGCTACCCGCGCGATGAATTGCTGCGTTTGAATTGGGCGGAAATGACCTACCCGGACGATTTGGCCGCTGATGTTGCCGCTTTTGAGCGCTTGCTGCGCGGGGAAATCGACACTTACATGTTGGAAAAACGCTTTGTGCACAAGGACGGGCGTTTGGTTTTCACCAATCTCGCCGTTGGCTGTGTCCGGCGAGCCGACCGCTCGGTGGATTACGTACTGGCGCTGATGGAAGACATTACCGAGCGTAAACGTGCCGAGGAAAACATCCAGGAATTAAATAAGGAATTGCTTCTGGCGCTCAATGCGGCCGAGGCAGCCAACAAGGCCAAGAGCTTATTCCTGGCCAACATGAGCCACGAGCTACGCACGCCGTTGAATGCCATCCTGGGATTTTCCAACCTACTGCGCCGCGACCCTCATCTGACACAAAACCAACGCGACAACCTCGACATCATCAGTCGTAGCGGCAACCACCTGCTGAACCTGATCAACGATGTGCTGGAAATGGCCAAAATCGAGACGGGACGCGTGCAATTGGAAATTGCCCCGTTCGACCTGGATAACATGGTCCGAGAAGTCGGCGACATCATGCGCTTGCGCGCCAAGGGTAAAGGGCTACTACTCCTTCTGGAACAATCGCCAGAACTTCCGCGCTACATCAAGGGCGACGAGGCGCGGCTGCGCCAAATCCTGGTTAACTTGATTAGCAACGCGGTGAAATTCACCACCCAGGGCGGCATCGCCATCCGCCTCGGTGTCGGACAAAACGCTCGGCATCACCTATTGATCGAAGTCGAAGACTCCGGGCCCGGCATTGCGCCGCAAGACCAGCGACGCTTGTTCGATCCCTTCGTGCAGCTCGCCGAGGCCGGCACACAACACGGCACCGGCTTGGGCCTGGCCATAACTCGCCAGTTCGTGCAACTCATGGGTGGCAGCATCAGCGTCGACAGTACGCCGGGCAAGGGATCGCTGTTCCGCGTCGAATTACCGTTGACACTGGCGAGCGCTACCGATGTGCTGAAACCGGCGAACGGGGAACACGGAAAGATAGTGGGAATCGCTGGGGAACACCCGGTCTACCGCATTTTGATCGCCGAGGACCAACCAGATAACCAGTTACTGTTGTTCCGATTGATGACCGACATCGGCCTCGATGCAAAAGTGGCGGAAAACGGCGAGCAGTGCGTGAAAATCTTTCAGGACTGGCGCCCCGACCTGATCTGGATGGACAGGCGCATGCCGGTGATGGACGGTGTGGAAGCGAGCCGGCGCATCCGTTGCTTGCCCGACGGGCAGACCGTCAAAATCGTCGCGGTCACAGCCTCGGTCTTCAAGGACCAACAACAGGAAATGCTCGATGCGGGCATGAATGATTTTATCCGCAAGCCCTACCGCCTCGACGAAATTTATGAATGCCTGGCACGGCAACTGGACTTGAAATACCGTTACCAATCGGACTTCCAAGCAGAGAACGCGGCTTCCGTTAAATTGACGGTCGAGATGCTTGGCGAACTGCCGGCGGCTTTACGCCAAGAACTCAGGTATACGCTGGAAAGTTTGGATGGCGAGCGGATCGCGCAAGCCATCCGCCAGGTCGGCAAGATAAACGCCCCTCTAGGCCTTGCTCTGTCCCGCCTTGCGGATAATTTCGACTACCCATCGATTCTGGCAGCGCTAGATTCAACTGGTGTCGAATAATCCGTATAAATCCTTCGGACAGCCAACACCCATTTTTAAACGACCAGACGATCGTTTTTACCGGTCGTTAGCGGTTGACCGCAAGCCAACGACCGCAACTCTGCGAGAGAATAGCTGCTCAAATTGGAAAGCGATTTATGTATAGTCATCGCACATCAAATTTTGGCACATTAGCTCCCTCGCCCTTAGGGAGAGGGTTGGGGCGAGGGTACCAACAAACCGAAATTTGATGTGCGAAAGGTGTAATATCAATTTACTCGGTTGTTTACTGCGCAGGAAACAGTCTAGTGAGACGCCCTATTAGCGATTTTCAAGGCGCCCCAAAACACTCCAAAGTGTCAAATTTAATTTCGCCGCTGGCAATATCACCCAGAAAAGTAAAACCCACACTCCATTGCTCATTTTTATTATCCGAATGAAAATAAAAACGGCAAAAATGATACTTATCCTCTCCAGCCACTTTAGTCACGCGCCGTTTCGGTATGCCCCCGATTTCATTCAATCCGGCCGCTCCGGAAAATGGTGCGCGGTGCGCACCCTACATGGCTGCATTCGCCCCATCGCTCTGGGCAAAAAGAACTGGCTATTCGCCGGCTCGGAACGCGCCGGACAACGGGCGGCGGTTATTCAAACCTTACTTGGTACCGCCAAACTCAACGGCTTCGATCCCTCGGCCTGGTTAAAAGACACCCTGGAAAAACTCCCCACCTGGCCCAACAGCCGCATTGACGAACTTCTGCCTTTCGCTGTCACGGATTAAATCATAGCCAGAACGGCCTGACGACGTGGTATGGTTGAATGCTTACGGTCCGTCACCACGGTAAAGAAATATGTCACACCCGGCACGTGGCAGCGGCGATAGTTCGACACCAGACAATCCCAAAATATATGTAGGGTGCGCATCGCGCACCGAAAGAGAATTGGATACCGCTGGTTTCATTATTGAAGAGGTCATACGCCCCCCAAAACCGTAAGCGGTCTTTAAACCACGTTATTGATTTTCAGAACGAAGTTGTAGCAGTTTATGAGGTTTTTGGCTCGACGAGTTGCCAAGGCAGCAATGCCTCGAAGTCTTCGACGGTTTTTGCCAGGGGTA
>Ga0316622_100001652_pt1 | contig 14767 bp, 14 predicted proteins | sample OWC_Aug_OW2_C1_D_FD_207646 | JGI IMG/M metagenome (GOLD analysis project Ga0316622, IMG submission 207646) | Wetland soil microbial communities from Old Woman Creek delta, Ohio, United States - OWC_Aug_OW2_C1_D5_C | ecosystem: Environmental > Terrestrial > Soil > Wetlands | place: USA: Ohio... | reverse complement strand
TGGACGAGGTGCAGGTCCACGTAGAGGACGGCCGGCGTCGCCTCCGTCTCCGCGGCGACGAGGTGTGCGTCCCAGATCTTGTCGAGGAGCGTCCGCTTCCCACCACCCATGGCCGGCTCAGGCCGCGGCGCGCGCTTCGCGCGCCGCCGCCACCGCCGAGAGGTAGGCCTTCAGCGTCGCCTCGATCGTGTCGGTGCTGGCCGCCTGCCCCAGCGACTCGATGCCGTCGTGGACGACCCGAACCGTCACCTCGGCGAGGGCGTCCTTGCCGGCGGTCACCGCCCGGGTGTGCATCTCCAGCAGCTGCAGCTCGAAGCCGAGAGCGGCGTCGGCCGCCTTCATGGCGGCGTCGAGGGGGCCGTTCCCGACCGCCGACGCCGTCCGCCGGTGCCCCTCCACCTCGACCTCGACGGTCGCGGTGGGCAGGATCTGGTTGCCGGCGATCACCTGGTAGCGCACAAGCTTCGCCCGCGGCTCCGCGGTGTGCTCGACGATCGAGAGCAGGTCCTCGTCGTAGACGAACTTCGTCCGGTCGGCGAGCTCCTTCACCTTGCGGGTCACGTCCTCGATCTCGTCGGCCTTCATGGCGATGCCGAGCTGCTTGAGGCGCGACTCGACGGCGTGCTTCCCGGAGTGCTTGCCGAGGATGAGCATCGACTGGGAGAGGCCCACGCTCGCCGGGGTCATGATCTCGTAGCAGAGGGGGTTGGCGAGCATGCCGTGCTGGTGGATGCCCGCCTCGTGGGCGAAGGCGTTGCGGCCCACCACCGCCTTGTTGGGCTGGGGCCAGACGCCGGTCACCGTCGAGAGCTGGGTGCTGGTCGGCACGAGGAGCTCGCTCTTCACCCCGGTCTCCGCCTGGAGGACCTCGCGGCGCACCTTGAGCGCCATCACGAGCTCCTCGAGCGAGGTGTTCCCGGCCCGCTCGCCGATGCCGTTGATGGTGCACTCCACCTGGCGGGCCCCGGCCTGCACGGCGGCGAGGGAGTTGGCCACCGCGAGGCCGAGGTCGTTGTGGCAGTGGACGGAGACGACCGCCCCGGGGATGTCGCGGACGAGCTTCCGGACCATGTCCGCGTACTCCGGCGGCAGGGCGTAGCCGACCGTGTCGGGCACGTTGAGAGTGCGGGCCCCAGCCTCGAAGACGGCCTGCAGGATCTCCTTGAGGTAGCCGTAGTCCGAGCGCGAGGCGTCCTCGGCCGAGAACTCCACCTCGTCGCAGAAGGTCCGGGCGAGCCTGACGCCCTCGACCGCCTGCTTGAGGGCCTCCTCGGGCGTGATCTTGAGCTTCCACTTGAGGTGGATGCCGGAGGTGGCGAGGAAGGTGTGGATCACGGGTTGGACGGCGCCCTCGAGCGCTTTCCCCGCCGCCTCGATGTCGGTCGCCTTGGCCCGGCAGAGCGCGGCCACCTTGGCCCCGCGGACGGCCTCGGAGATGGCCTGGACGGCCTCGAAGTCGCCCGGGGAGGCGATCGGGAAGCCCGCCTCGATGATGTCGACCCCCAGCCGCTCGAGCTGGAGGGCCATGCGGACCTTCTCCCCGGTGTGCATGCTGCAGCCCGGCGACTGCTCGCCGTCGCGGAGGGTGGTGTCGAAGACGGTGATCCGGGCGGTCATCGTACGGCTCCGGCGGCCTTGTCCGCGGCCCGCTTCACCTCGCCCTCCGCCGTCACCTCGACCGCGTCGAGGAACGGCATCATGGCCCGCAGGCGCGCCCCCACCTCCTCCAGCCTCTGGCCTCGTTCTCCGCGATCCAGCGCTTCGCGTACCGGCCGTCCTTGATCTCGTCGAGAATCCGCTGCATCTCCTGCTTCGTCTGCTCGGTGACGATCCGGGGGCCCGCCGTGTAGTCGCCGTCCTCGGCGGTGTCGGAGACCGAGTAGCGCATGTAGTTGAGGCCCCCGCGGTACATGAGGTCCACGATGAGCTTCAGCTCGTGCATGCACTCGAAGTAGGCGATCTCCGGCTGGTAGCCGTTCTTCACCAGCGTCTCGAAGCCGGCCTTGACGAGGGCAGAGGCCCCGCCGCACAGGACCGCCTGCTCGCCGAAGAGGTCGGTCTCCGTCTCCTCCGAGAACGTCGTCTCGATGACGCCGGCCCGGGTGCAGCCGATGCCCTTGGCGTAGGCGAGGGCGGTGGCCTTGGCCTTCCCGCTCGCGTCCTGGTGGACGGCCAGGAGGCCGGGCGTCCCCTGCCCCTCCTTGAACACCTCGCGCACGCGGTGGCCGGGAGCCTTGGGGGCCACCATCGACACGTCGACGCCCGGGGGCGCGGTGATCGTGCCGAAGCGGATGTTGAAGCCGTGGGCGAACATGAGCGTCTTGCCCGGCTTCAGGTGGGGGGCGATCTCGTCCCGGTAGAGCTTCGCCTGCCCGGTGTCGGGAGTGAGGATCATGATGATCTCGGCCTCGGCCGCCGCCTCGGCCGGCGTCTTCACCGCGAGGCCGTCCTTCTGCGCCTTCGCCCGCGAGCGGCTCGCCGCGGGGAGGCCCACCACCACGTCCACCCCGCTGTCCTTCAGGTTGAGGGCGTGGGCGTGGCCCTGGCTGCCGTAGCCGATGACCGCCACCCGGCGGCCCTGCAGGAGCCGGAGGTCCGCGTCGCCGTCGTAGTAGATCTTCGCCATCTGTCGTTCTCCCTCAGGCCGCCGGCGCTTCGTGCGCGGCCGGCTTCGTTTCCCCGACGCTTCCCCGGACCATGGCCACCTTGCCGGTCCTCACCATCTCCAGAATGCCTCGCGGGCGCAGGAGCTCCACGAGGCTGGCCACCTTCGCCTCGGGCCCGGTCACCTCGACGATCACCGAGTCCGTGGCCACGTCCACGATCCGTGCCCGGAAGATCTCGATCAGGCTCGCGAGCTCCGCAAACCCCGCGGGCGAGCTCTTGACCCGGATGAGCGCGAGGTCGCGGTCCACGGTCGGCAGGTGGGTCACGTCCACGACCTCCGCCACCGGGATGAGCTTGCGCAGGTTCGCGGCCACGATCGAGGCGGGCACGCGCGCGGTGTCGACCACGATCGTCATGCGCGAGAACTCCGCCGTCTCCGTGTGCCCGACGGTCAGGCTGTCGATGTTGAAGGCGCGTCGGCGGAAGAGGCTCGCCACCCGGTTGAGGACGCCGGGCTGGTCCGCCACTCTTGCGACCAGTGTGTGCTTCACGACCTCACCTCCTCGGGCCGGCGGATCATGGCGTGGAGATCGCTCCCCGCCGGGACCATCGGGTAGACCGCGTCCTCCTTCTCGACCTGGAACTCGATCAGGACCGGCCCCTTCGTCTCGCGGGCCTTCCTGACCGTGGGGACCACGTCGCCGCGCTTGCTCACGCGGTAGGCCGGGATGTCGTAGGCCCCGGCCAGCTTCACGAAGTCGGGCGAGAGCATGGGGGTCGCCGCGTAGCGCTTGTCGTGGAAGAACTCCTGCCACTGGCGCACCATGCCCAGGAAGCCGTTGTTGACGATCGCGATCTTGATGTCGAGCTGCTCCTGCTGGAGCGTGGCGAGCTCGCACTGGGTCATCTGGAATCCCCCGTCTCCCGCCACCACCCAGACCTCGGCGTCGGGCCGGGCCATCTTGACGCCGATCGCCGCGGGCAGCGCGAAGCCCATCGTTCCGAGGCCGCCCGAGGTGATGAGCGAGCGCGGCTCGTCGTGCTTGTAGTACTGCGCCTCCCACATCTGGTGCTGGCCGACGTCGCTGACCACGATCGAGTTGCCTCCCGTCGTCTTCCACAGGTCGTGCACGACGTGGGCGGCGAGCAGCCGCCCGTTCTCGTCGCGGTGGATGATGTCGCGGGAACGCGTTTCCTGCCGGCCGCTCTCGATCTCGGCGAGCCAGGCCTCAGGGCGCCGCGCCTTGACCTGCGGGGTGAGGGCCTCGAGCGCCACCCGCAGGTCGGAGACGAGCGCCACGTCCACCTTCACGTTCTTGCCCACCTCCGAGGGGTCGATCTCGACGTGGATCTTCTTCGCGTGGAGGGCGTAGGTCTTGATGTTCCCGGTGACCCGGTCGTCGAACCGCATGCCGAACGCGAGGAGGAGATCGGCGCGCTGGATGGCGCTGTTCGTGAAGGCCTCCCCGTGCATGCCCATCATGCCGAGGCACAGGGGGTGGCTCTGGGGGAACCCGCCGATGCCGAGGAGGGTGAGAGCGACGGGCGTGCCCGTCTTCTCCGCGAACTCGCGGAGGGCCAGCGAGGCCCCGGAGCGCATGACACCCGCGCCGGCGAGGATGAGCGGCCGCTCCGCCCGGTCGATGAGCTCGGTGGCCCGGGCGAGGCTCTCCGCGTCGGGGGGCTCGGGCTCGTGGAGCCCGGGCAGGTGCACGGTCTCGGGGTAGTGGAACTCGGCCTTCGCCTGCTGGGCGTCCTTCGTGATGTCCACGAGGACGGGCCCGGGGCGGCCGGAGCGGGCGATCACGAAGGCCTCGCGGATCGTCCGCGCGATGTGCCGCGCGTCGGTCACGAGCGAGTTGTGCTTGGTGATCGGCAGCGTGATGCCGGTGACGTCGACCTCCTGGAAGGCGTCGGAGCCGAGCACCTTGGAGGAGACCTGGCCGGTGATGAAGACGGTGGGCGAGGAGTCGAGCATGGCGGTCGCGATGCCCGTGGTCAGGTTCGTCGCCCCCGGGCCCGAGGTCGCGATGGCGACCCCCACCTTCCCGCTCGCCCGCGCGAAGCCGTCGGCCATGTGGGCCGCGCCCTGCTCGTGGCGGACGAGGACGTGCCGGACGGGGTAGTCCAGCATCGCGTCGTAGGTGGGCAGGATCGCCCCGCCGGGGTAGCCGAAGACGGTCTCCACCCCTTCCTTCACCAGGCATTCCCAGACGGTCTGTGCGCCCGTTCGTTGCACTCGCTCCTCCGGAGAGGCCCTGAAAAGCAAAACCCCCGAGGTCTCCCTCGGGGGTTCGCGTTTGGCCTCGGCTTGCCTATCGGCCTAGACCGCGAACCCCCCGGGCAGAATGCCCAGCAGCAGGACCCCCAGCGACAGTCGTACGGCCACGCTCGACGGGACGGAGGGGCGGGCTGGGGTTCGGGTCGTCATGACGAAAGGTGACGCCGATAGTGCGCCGGTCGCCGGCCGGCTGTCAAGGGAAAGCAGCCGCAGCGACCATGATTTCTGTCGATGGGGGCCATGAGCCTCGCGGCCGGCCGGCTCTCCACGCCGAGGCCCCGTCCCCGCCGGAGGACCACGCCGTCTCCGACCGGGGACGGGGCCTCGGCGCCGTTCACGGTTCGTGACGCTTCGAACCGCCCCAGGGGGAGCCCCGCGAGCGCCACGGCGTGGCAACGCGTGTGGCCCTGTGGAGAGACGTCTCGTCGCCGCCAAACGTCGTGACCTCGGGCCCGAGAGGGCACCGGCCTCTCGGGCGGGCGCATCGCTTGCTTCCGCGTCCGGTGTCGGCCGAGGCCGCCCGGCCCCGGCCCGAGGAGGTCCGCGATGAGACACGCGAGCAGATCCCGAGTGACGTTGGCGGCCGGCGTCGCCCTCGCCGCCGTCCTGGCCCTGTCCACGAGCGCGGAGGCCCACGGCCGCGGGGGCGGCCGGACCGTGGTCGTCGGCGGCTTCTCCCGCATGAGCCCCTGGTGGGGCATCTCGCCCTACTGGGGTTGGGGCTGGGGCCCAGGACTCTACCCCCCGGCCTACTACCAGCCCGAGGGCGGCGTCAGCCTGGACGCGGCGATGATGGCCGGCTTCGGCGCGATCGACCTGAACGTCAAGCCGAACCGGGCCGACGTGTGGGTCGACGGGAAGTACGCGGGCGAGGCGCGCGACCTCGACGGCTACCCCTCGTACCTGTGGCTCGCCGAGGGCGAGCACCGGATCGCCGTCCACAAGGGCGGCTACCTCGTGTTCGACGAGCCCATCCACGTCCAGCGCGGCATGAAGACCGAGATCAAGCTGCGGCTCCAGCCGGGCGACTCGCCTCCGCCGGGCCCGAAGCCCGCCCCGGGGGCGGACGAGAAGGCGAGCTCCGGGAAGAAGACGGAGTAGTGGGGACGGGGGACGTGGCCGACCTCCTCAGAAGGAAAGGCCCAGCGACACCACGGTGTAGTGGTCGTCGGCGCCGGGGTTGAAGAAGTAGACCGTGCCGTCGAGCTTCTTGAAGGTGAAGCCCACCAGCAACCCGCGCTGGATGTCCCGGTCCGTCTGATAGACGCGGGTCCGCTGCGTGACGACCCCGGCCCGAAGCCACTCCGTCGGCCACAGGCTCAGCTCCGACCACATGTAGAAGTACTTCGAGTCGCTGTCGCCGAGGTCGAACACGTACTCGGCCTCGCCGTAGGCCTCGAAGGGGCCGACGGTGAGGTCGGCCTCGAGAGCGGGGATGATCCCGTCCGTCTGACCCGCGAGGCCGCCGATCATCGGGGTGAGGACCAGCTTCACCTCGTCCCCGAGCTCGAGGTTCGCTCCGGCGAAGAACGACACCGAGTCGCGGTCCTCGTAGTTGTAGCGGGTCTCGAAGTGGAAGAGGCCGTGGTCGGCCCTGAAGGTCGGCTGGACGAAGTCCTCCTCGTCGGGAAGGACGTAGAGCGCTCCGGACAGGCCGAACTCCCAGGACGATGCTTCGGTCTCCGGCGCCGGTGCGGCAGGCGGGACTGCCGCCGGGGCGGTCTCCTGCGCCTCGGCGCCCGCGGTGAAGGCCAGAATCGCCAGAGCGACGAGCGGCCAGCCGGTCTTCGTTCTCATGGCGTATCCTCTCCCGACACCGATGGCCTCTGGCGTGCAGGGCCCAGACCCGACCGGTTCCGGCAGCCCAGATGATCTCCCAACATCGAGTGATTCCGGGGGACTTCTGACGCGCGGGGCGTTCCGGAGGTTCCTGCTCTTCGCGGTGGTCGCGTTCCTCACGCGGGCCGTTCTCCTGGGAGTGCCCACGGTGGACCTCGACGAGGCGGTCTACCTGACCGGGGCGCGCCAGGTGCTGCGGGGGGGCGTGCCCTACGTGGACTTCGCCGACCACAAGCCGCCCCTCGTCTTCGCCTACTACGCGGCGGCCCAGCTCCTCGGGGACGGGATGCTGCCCGTCCGGCTCCTGACGTCCCTCCTTCTCGTGCCCCTCGTCGCCTTCGGGGCCTCGGCGTTCTTCCGCCACGACCGTCGCGGGCTTCTCGCCGGCCTCGTCTTCCTCGTCTGGAGCGCGGCCTTCCTCGGCCACGACGTGCTGGCGGTGAACTGCGAGCTTCTGATGCTCGGCCCGCTCTCCCTCGCCGCCGTGGCGCTCCGGGACGCGAGCGCGGCACGGCGCGCCCCGCACGCCCTGGCCGCCGGCCTGCTCGTGGGCACGGCCGTGCTCTTCAAGTACCAGGCCGCGGCCTGGGGACCCGCCCTCGCCATCGCCGTCGTGCTGGCGGGCCGGCGCGACGGAGGGACGCGCGTGCTCGGCCGCCTCGCCCTTCTCGCCGCCGGCTTTCTCCTGCCGCCGCTCGCGGCCTGGGCCGTCTTCGCCGGCCTCGGCGCGGGCGAGCCCTTCGTCTACTGGAACTGGACGCACAACGTCGCCTACTCGGCCCGCTCCGCCTCCCCCGGCGAGACGGCGGAGCGCGCGGCGGCGTACCTCGTGCCGTTCCTCGTCGCCACCCTTCCCCTGTGGTGGGCGTCCTGGCGCTCGCGCCGCGCCCTCGGCGACCACGCGGCGGCGCTCGTCGCGGCGCTCCTCGCGTTCTCCGCCCTCGCCGCCCTCCTCGGGCTGCGCCTCTACCCCCACTACTTCATCCCCCTCTATTTCCCCCTCGCCCTCGGGGCCGCCCCCTGGGCCGCGGAGAGCCTGCGCCGCCCTCCTGGGCGCGCCGCGCGGGCCTTCGTGGCCTGGGCGGCGGTGCTGCTCGCCGGGTTCACCGCGGCCAACGCCTACCTGTATCTCGTCCGGGACGACGTCTACACCGAGACCCACCCCGCGTTCGCGCGGGTCGCCGCCCGGCTCCGGGAGGACCGCTGCTTCGGCGAGGGCCCGCTCTTCGTCTGGGGCTGGGCGCCGATGTTCTACACCGAGACCCGCCTTCCCCCGGCGAGCCGGTTCCTCCTCGTGGGCTTCAGCCTGGTTGGCTACGTCTCGGGGAGCCGGGATCCCGCCGCCGGCGAGGCCCTGGTGAGTCCGGAGCACTGGGCCTGGCTCCTCGAGGACCTCGACCGGCGACGCCCCACCTACGTGCTCGACACCGCGGGCGCGCGCCTCGGGCGGTGGGGCTACCCCCTGGAAGACCGGCGCCCCCTCGCCGCGTTCGTCGCCGCTTCCTACGAGCCCCTCGACGTGGTCGACCACGTGCGCATCTACAGGCGCCGGGGCTGCCGCGCCGGCCGGGCCGACGCGCCCCCCGGCCCGTAGGCCCGTCCTCACTCGGGCGTGAAGACGTCCTCGATGCGCAGCGAGAAGACGCGGGCGATCGCGAAGGCGAGGGGCAGGCTCGGGTCGTAGCGGTCGTTCTCGATCGCGTTCACGGTCTGGCGGGAGACCGAGAGCCGCTCGGCGAGCTCGGCCTGCGACCAGTCGCGCTCGGCGCGCAGGACGTGGAGCCGGTTCTTCATCCGCGCCACCCGTAGCGGCGGGCCGTGGTCAGGTAGCCGGCCCACCACGAGAGGAGGAGCCCCACCGCGACCCACTGGGCGCGCAGCTCGGGGAGGCGGTTCTCGAAGAGGGCGTAGACGACCGTGCCGACGAGGCCGGCGGCGAGGCCCACGAACGCTCCCTCGAGGTGGAGTCGCCGCTCCAGCTCGTCGGACTGCCGCAGGAGCCGGGCGAAGACGAGGACCGCGGCGAGCGTCCAGACGAGGCCCATGACGCCCCACTCGAGGCGCCACGTGTGCGCGTCACCCGATCGGCCGGGCTCGAGCAGAAGCAGGTTGACCGCGGCGAGCGGCAGGAGCCACGAGTAGACACCGGCGCGGGCGAGCTTCCACGCCGCGAAGCCCGCGAGAACGATCAGGGCGAGCCCGGCCAGCACCCACCAGAAGCCGCCGGGCGGGGGATCGGCGTAGCGGACGAGCGTTCGACGGGCGAGCCAGACGCCTCCCAGGGAGCCGAGCACCGAGACGAGGAACCAGAGCGGGCCGGAAGCGGCGAGGCGTTTCGGCGGGCTAGAAGGCATCGGGCGACCTCCAACCCCAATCTAGGCCGCAGACCTGGGCATGTCAAGTATACTTGTCTTTATGTCAAGTATACTTGATAATCCCATCGAGCGTGCCGAATCGACCTCGGCGGTTCCGCGAGGGGGGATGGGTCCGGTTGACCCACGCTCCGCGCGGGCGAGTCAGGACCCGTTGCCAGCCAGGAAGAGCGCGTAAGCCGGGTTCCCCTCCTCGGGCACCGACGGGTAGCCGAGGCGGTCGAGGAAGGCCCGGAACTCCGCGAGCTCTCCCTCCGGGACCTCGAAGGCGGCCAGCACCCGGCCGAAGTCGGCCCCGTGGTTCCGGTAGTGGAAGAGGCTGATGTTCCACCGCCCCCCGAGGGTTTCCAGGAACTGCATGAGCGCCCCTGGCCGCTCCGGGAACTCGAAGCGGTAGAGCCTCTCGTCCTGCGCCGGCGCGCGGCCCCCGACCATGTAGCGGACGTGGAGCTTGGCCATCTCGTCGTCGGTCAGGTCGAGCGTCGCGTAGCCGCGCTCGCGGAGGCCCTGGGCCACGGCGAGGCCGTCCTCGCGTGAGCCCGTCCTCAGCCCCACGAAGATGTGGGCGGCCTCGCGGCCGGCCAGGCGGTAGTTGAACTCGGTCACGACGCGGGGGCCGATGGCGGCGCAGAACTCGCGGAAGGCCCCCCGCCGCTCGGGGATCGTGACCCCGAGGAGGGCCTCGCGGGCCTCCCCGACCTCCGCGCGCTCGGAGACGAAGCGGAGGCGGTCGAAGTTCATGTTGGCGCCGCTCAGGATCGCCACCAGCCGCTCGCCGCCTTTCCCCTCGCGGGCCGCCCAGGCCTTGAGACCCGCCACCCCGAGAGCCCCCGCCGGCTCCGTGACGCTCCGGGTCTCGTCGAAGACGTCCTTGATCGCGGCGCAGATCTCGTCGTTCGTCACCCGGACGACGCCGTCGACGCACGCCCTGGCGATCCGGAACGTCTCCTCCCCTACCTCGCGCACCGCGACGCCGTCGGCGAAGATCCCGACGCGGTCGAGGTGGACCCGCTCACCGGCCTCGAGCGAGCGGTACATCGCGTCGGCCTCGAAGGGCTCGACGCCGAGGATCTTCACGCCCGGCATGAGCGCCTTCACATAGCCCGCCACCCCGGCGATCAGGCCGCCCCCGCCCACCGGGACGAATACGGCGTCCATCCGCCCGTGGCTCTGCCGCAGGATCTCCTCCCCGATCGTGCCCTGGCCGGCGATGACGAGCGGGTCGTCGAACGGGTGCACGAAGGAGAGCCCGGTCTCGGCGACGAGGCCGTCGCAGTGGGCCTTCGCCTCCGAGTAGCTGTCCCCGGCCAGCACCACCTCGGCCCCCATCGACCGCACCGCCTCGACCTTGATCTCGGGGGTCGTCTTCGGCATCACGATGACCGCCCGCAGGCCGAGGTGGCGGGCCGAGAAGGCGACACCCTGGGCGTGGTTCCCGGCGCTCGCCGCGATCACGCCCCGGGCCCGCTCGGCGTCGGACATGTGGGCGATCCGGTTGTAGGCCCCGCGCAGCTTGAAGCTGAAGACCGGCTGCAGGTCCTCCCGCTTCAGCAGCACCTCCGCCCCGAGCCGCCGGGAGAGCCGGGGCGCGGCGTCGAGGGGCGTCTCGCGGGCCACGTCGTAGACGCGGCTCGTGAGCACGTCGTGCAGCAGCGATCTCGAGGGGGCCCCGTCCATGATGACGAGGGCGGAGGCTACGCCCCCGCCCCCGGTCTGTCAATGGGCACCGGCCGGAAGGCTGGGTCCCTGTAGTATCACTTATGTTACGCTCGTAGCGTATGAGATACGAGCCTCTCCGTCGCTCCCTGCGCGCGGCCCGGCGGGACGGAAGGCTGACGCAGGCCGCGCTCGCCGCCTTGAGCGGCACGAGCCGGGTCACCATCGCCCGCCTCGAGGGCGGCTCGGTCCGGGACGTCCGCGTCGGGACAGTGGTCGCGCTCTGCGATGCCCTCGGCCTCGAGCTCGCCGCGGTGCCCGCCGGCGCCCAGCCCGCCCTCGAGACGCTCCTCGCTCGCGAGCGGGAGCGTTCCCGCCGGCTCGACCTGCGGCGGCGACACGCTGTACTCGCGGCCCGGCTGCTCGCCCTGCCGGGGCCCCGGGCGGCCGGCCTCGTGACGCGCGCCCTCCGCGTGGTCGACCGCTGGGAGCGCGACCGGCTCTGCAGCCACCACTACATCACGCGCTGGCGCCGGATGCTGCGGGGCACGGTGGAGCGCGTGGCGCAGGGCCTGCTGGACCCGGGGGACTGGGGCGACGCGCTCTTCCAGAACACGCCCTGGTCGTTCGCTCTGGAGCCCGACACCGCGTGAGACGCGAGGACCTGCGGCGTCTCTTCGCGCGGGCCCGGGAGCTCTGCGGCGAGACGGACTACGTGGTCATGGGGAGCCTGGCCGTCCTGGGCTACGCCGGCGACGTGCCTCCGCGCATGACGGCGTCGATCGACGTGGACGCCTTCACCCGGCGCAACCCCGGCCGTGTCTTCGACCTCGCGCCTTCCCTGGGCCAGGGCAGCCCGTTCGAGGCCGAGCACGGGTACTACCTCGATCCGATCTCGCCCCGCGTGGCGACGCTGCCCGCGGGCTGGGGCGAGCGCCTCGTTCGCATCGATCTCGACCCGAGCGTCGCCGCGTGGTTCCTCGAGCCGAACGACGCCGCCGTCTCGAAGTACGCGCGAATGGAACCCCGCGACCGGGGCTGGATTCGCCCAGGCCTCCGCGCCGGCGTGCTATCGCTGGCCATCCTGGACGCGCGCTTCTCGACGACCTCCTTCGTCGACGCCGGCGAGTCCGCTCGCGCCCGGAGGGCCCTCGAGGAGGATCGGCGATGGCTCCGGGGGCCGCGACGCCGGCCCCGGTGAGCCCACGAGCGCGGGAGGGGAGCCGGGTGTCCCGGCACCCCTCCCGCGACGATCAGAAGAGCCCGCCCCCGAACGAGCAGACGACGCCGACGGTGAGGGTCGTCTGCGAGCCCTTGGCCGATCCGTCGTCCTTCTCGAAGATGTCCTCGTCGGCGAAGTCGGTGCGGTACTCGAGGCGGGCCTTGAGCGCCCCGGCGATGGTGTGGTCGCTCGTCACCGTGATCGACTGGGCCTTCGTCCCGAAGGTCATGAAGCCTCCCTCGGTGTCGTCGAGGTACTCGTAACGGGCGGCCACCGCCCAGGACGGCGTCGCCTGGAGCTTCGCGTAGGCGGCGACACCCCACCACTTCACGTCGCCCTCCTGGCCGTAGTCGAGATTGCCCATGAAGCTGAGCTTGCCGGTCGCGGCCACCGTCAACGTGGTGTCGAAGAGGTGGCGCGTGTCGAGATCCTCCGCCTCCTTGCCCAACATGTAGTTGGCGACCCAGGTCACCGACGCGGTCGGCTTGAGGGTCGCGCCGACGGCGAAGGTCTTCCGACCGTCGATCTCCACCGCGTTGTTCCAGCCGTTCACCAGGTAGCCGCTCAGGCTCAGCTTGTCGGTCACCGGCACGGTGGCCCGGACCCCGAGGTGATAGAAGGGGATCGCGTAGCCGAAGAGGATCGAGCGCGTGTAGTTCCAGTTGTCCTGCGACTCGATCACCTCCGTCCCGATCGGAGTCACGAACTTGCCGGCGTCCCACTGCACCTTGCCGGTGAGCACGCTGACGTAGGCCTGCTGCACGTGCTTGTAGATCTCCTGGCCGTCCGCCTCGGGCTCGAAGGACGCGGTGAGGTCGGCCGCCTTGCCGAACCAGAGGTCGGTCCGGAAGCCGACCCGGCTCTCGGCGGTGGGGACCTTCGTGAGGTTGACCTCGGCCGCGCTCAGCGAGAAGGCGTTGTGCTGCACGTCGAACGAACGGAGCATCGGGTCCGTCTCGTTGAAGTTGTAGCCGTAGTAGGTGTCCACCCAGCCCCCCACGACGACCTTCGGCTCCGGCGCCGGAACGGGCGTCGCCTCCGGCGTCGGAGCGGGGGCGGGCTGCTGGGCGAGCGAGGGAGCGGCGGCTCCCAGGATCGCGGCGAGTGCGGCGGCGGCGGCGCGCCGGGGGCCCTCGTGAGAGGCGCGTGTCATCATCGGTTCCCTCCCCCCGACGTCGCCTCTCCGGCGTACGCGGACGAGCGGCTCGTGGTCAGCGAGAACTCCGGATAGGCGACCGCGCCCATCTCGGGCAGGTCGAGGCCGACGATCTCGGTCTCCGCCGACACGCGGTTGCCGATCGTCTTCCCCACGACCTTGAAGAAGACGTAGAACATCACGAACACGAACACGACGCAGGTGGCGGTCCCGATCAGCTGGGCCACCAGCTGGCTGCCGTCGCCGTAGAAGAGCCCCTTCACCGGACCGGCGACGCCGTTCCAGCCGTCGCCGTACGTCCCGTCGGCGAACAGGCCCAGGGAGATCACCCCCCAGGCGCCGTTCACCCCGTGCACGGAGATCGCGCCCACCGGGTCGTCGATCTTGAGCGTGCCCTCGATGAAGAACACCGCCAGGCACACCAGGACGCCGGCGATCGCTCCGATCAGCATCGACACCGGCGCGGTCACGAACGCGCAGGGAGCGGTGATGGCCACGAGGCCGGCCAGGAGACCGTTGCACATCATGCTGGGGTCGGGCTTCCCGAACTTCCACATCATGAAGAGCATGGCGGTGATGGCGCCGCCGGTGCCGGCGAGCATCGTGTTCGTGGCGACGACGGCGATGCGCAGGTCGGTGCCGGCGAGCGTCGAGCCCGGGTTGAAGCCGAACCACCCGAAGGCGAGGATCAGCGTGCCGACGAGCGCCATTGGAATGTGGTGGCCGGGCATGGCGACCGGCTTGCCGTTCTTGTCGAACTTGCCGAGGCGCGGCCCGATGACGATCGCCCCCGCGAGGGCGGCGACGCCCCCCACCATGTGGACGACCGACGAGCCGGCGAAGTCGACGTGCCCGTGGCCGAGGCCGAAGTTCGCGCCGAGGTCGGCGAGCCAGCCCCCGCCCCACACCCAGTTGCCGAAGAGGGGGTAGACCACCATCGACATGAACAGCCCGTAGACGAGGAAGGACGACCACTTCCAGCGTTCGGCCATGGCCCCGGTCGGGATCGTGACCGCGGTGTCCATGAAGACCATCTGGAAGAGGAAGAGGGCGAAGACGCCGACGTCGTAGACGTCGCCGCCCAGGAAGAAGCCCCGCGCCCCGAACAGCTCGAACGTCTTCCCGAAGAGGGTGATCCCCACCTCGTGGCTGAGGGGAGCCACGCCGCCGAGCGCGGCCACCGGGGCGACCCCGCCCATCTGCAGCGCGAACCCGCAGACCCAGTACCCGAACATGCCGATGGGGTAGACCATGTAGTTCATCGAGAAGGTGTGGGCGGCGTTCTTCGCACGGGTGAAGCCCGTCTCGACCATCGCGAACCCGGTCTGCATGAACATGACCAGGAAGCCGGTGACGAGCACCCACACGAAGTTGATGGAGATCCGGTTGTGGCCCACGGTCTCCATGACCTCGGCCAGGGTGGGGTTGGCCGCGTCCTTCACCGCCACGTCGGCGGCGGTGCCGGTCGCGGCGCCGGTCGGGTCGGGGCCCTTGACCGGTGCGGGGGCGGGTGTCGGCGGCGGAGGGGCGGCGTCGGTCGACTGGGCGTGCAGGCGGCCGAGCTGCGAGACGCCGATCATCAGGACGATGCCCAGGCCGAAGCTCACGGCGAGGCGGCGCCAGGGCGCGTTTCT
>Ga0316622_100001649_pt1 | contig 14778 bp, 12 predicted proteins | sample OWC_Aug_OW2_C1_D_FD_207646 | JGI IMG/M metagenome (GOLD analysis project Ga0316622, IMG submission 207646) | Wetland soil microbial communities from Old Woman Creek delta, Ohio, United States - OWC_Aug_OW2_C1_D5_C | ecosystem: Environmental > Terrestrial > Soil > Wetlands | place: USA: Ohio... | reverse complement strand
GGATCTGCCAGGCGGCGACCATCATTGGTGTGGCGGCCGGGTTGCCAAGCTGGACTTCGATCCCCCTCTCGGGAACATCACCCCGTCCATAGATTGCATGGAGCCCCTCGTCGCCGGGGAAGACTGTCATCACCTGTCCGATGTAACCCCCTATCGCGCCGTGGACCAAGGGCATACCCAGCTCCCGGGCCACCCTCTGGAGGACGAGGCGCATGGGCAGGGTATCCAGCGCATCCACCGCCACGTGGGCACCCGCCAACATCCTCTTCATGCTGTCCCCGTCAGCCATGACAGGGTAGGTGGTGACATCGATGGCCGAATTGACTCCGGCCACCCGCTGCCGTGCTGCCTCGGTCTTGGGTTGACCCAGATTCGTCTCTGTGCACAGGGCTTGACGGTTGAGGTTGTTCTCCGCGAAGGCATCGCCGTCGATCAAGATCAGGTGACCGATGCCCATGCGGGCCAGCCCTTCGATGATCCAGCCTCCAAGTCCTCCTGAGCCGACGATGGCTACGGTGGATTCCAGCAGTTTGGTCTGTCCTTCCCATCCCACTGTGCCCATGCTGCGCTCGTAGCGGGCGGGCAAGATGCGGGCATTGAGTGCTCGAATCTCGAGGTCGCGCACCGAGAGGCCGGTCTCGCCTGCCAGTTGCCGCACGGCCTGAAGCGGTAGGAGTCGCTTCTCTTTACCGTCGGCGCCCAAGGCGGAAGTAGCCAGCCGCTGCATTCGGTCCAATAGGTCTGTCATTGAAGCCTCACATCCCGTGTCAGCTTTGCTATACCCATGTCGCTCTCTGACACGCCTGTGCACTGTTGCGATGGTGGCCCTGATTCATGCCGACTAGGTGGCCAGGCGCCCCGTCTCCCAAGTGATACCATTTCCTTACTTCCATCAGGTGAGAACGTGATGACGTTGTCTAACAGATTGAGCAGGACCCTGGCTATCGGCACCATGGCACTGGCGAGCAGGAGACCGGTCGAAAGTGGGCTTCTGTGACGCGAACCACGGTGTCCTCGCAGGCCGTCGTGGCAAGGTGCTTGGTCAGGCCGTATGACGGATCCACCACAGCAGCCACTCGAATGAACGGCTGAGCGGTTGTAGTAACGAAGTACGCAGCCGTCAACGCCGGCGCCGCGCTGCGAAGCGCGCCCACCTGGGATGGGTGGAGCTGGCGCGTGAGGCTCAACGCGAGGTAGTATCCGTCATGTCGAACCTCAAGGCCAACGGAATCCGGATCGAGTACGACACGTTCGGGGACAGTTCTTCGCCGCCGTTGCTGCTGATCATGGGGCTGAGCGGGCAAATGATACTCTGGGCCGGGGAGTTCTGTGCACGGCTTGCGGAAAGCGGTCTGTACGTGATCCGGTTCGACAACCGTGACGTAGGGTTATCGTCCAAGATCGAGGAGGCGGAGGAGTCTGAGGTCACGGAGATGCTCGCCGCTGCCTGGCGCGGCGAAAAAATCGCCGTGCCCTATACGATCGATGACATGAGCGACGATGCAATCGGGCTGCTGGATGGCCTGGGCCTGGAGAGGGCTCACGTGTGCGGTGCGTCTATGGGAGGAATGATTGCCCAGACCATGGCCATCCGACATCCGGGCCGCGTGCTGAGCCTCATTTCCATTTCCTCCACCACGGGCAACCCCGAGCTTACCTCCACGAGCCGTGAGGCAACTGACTTCTCGTTAATCGCGCCGACCGCCGTGCCTCGTGAGCGCGAGGCCAACATAGAGTACACCGTGAAGGGCATGCGTGAGCTGTCGAGCCCCGGCTTTACGTTTGACGAGGAGGGAGTGAGGGCGGGAGCCGCAACCCTATACGACCGCTGTTTCTGTCCCGAGGGCGCGGCGCGTCAGCTTTTGGCTGTGCTGGCCTCCGGCAATCGGACGCCCGCGCTGGCAAAGGTGAACGTGCCCACCCTCGTGATCCACGGTGACTGCGATCCTTTGGTGTCAGTAGAAGCGGGCAAGGACACGGCTGAAGCCGTGCCGGGCGCAAAGCTGATGGTCATCGAGGGCATGGGACATGACCTTCCCCGCGAGGTCTGGCCGCGCGTTGTGGCCGCCATCGTGGCGCATACGAGAACGGCGAGTGCCTGAAACAACGTCTTGGCCGGACCGGCGCTCTCGGCACTACTCTTCTTCCGCGAATGGCTCCGCGTGGGGCTTCTTGTGCGTGCCGTCGCAAAACGGTGGGTTGCCCGTCCGCTTGCACAGGCAGAGCGCTACCTTGCGAGTCTCGTCAAGGATGAACCCCTTGGGGGTGAACGGCGTACCCTCATGCGAGCCATCGCAGAAAGGTTGTCTCTGCGAGCGCCCGCAAGCACACCAGTGATATTCTCCGGGCTCCAGGACCTTCACGACGGGAGCCTTGCCCGCCATCCGTGGTTTCTCCATGTTCTCCTCTCGTTCGAACAAACGGCGTCTGAATCCTTGCTGGCGGCCAGGTTGATTTGCTCTGGCCCGCCCCTTCGGCTCATTTGGGAAAGCCGGCCAGTGTGGCGGGGCTCTCCGTGGAGATCAGCCTCCTGCGGCCATGAGGAAAAGCTTGATCTCGTCGCCGTCCACCAGGTTTGAGTCGTTGATATGGGTGAGACTCCGTTCGTCCCTGGTGGCCAGGATGCGGGTGTTGAAGGTCTCCTGCTCCGAATTCCAGAGCTGCTCCGGCATGTTGCGCGCGAAGAGCCGGCCGATTTCGGCGAGAAGGTCCTCGTAACGAGCCCCCTCCGGGAGTTCGATGGTCGCCTTCTCTGCGCCCACGAAATTCGCCAGAACACCGACGAAGCTGACCGTCACATGCATTATCCTTGCGGATACATATCCTTCGCCACCTGGTTCAGTCCCAGCTCCACGAGCTTTTCCTTGGACGGCCGGCCGGTTTCCCAGACCCACCCGCGGTATCTGTAGTAGTCTCTGAGCATCTTGTCCATGTCGGGCACTACGTTGGCGGTAGCACCTTCGTCCAGGGGTTGGAGGCAGATCTTGGGCAGGCAGTCTTTTTCTCGGGTCAGGCCGAGCTTCAGACTGACCGCGCGCTTTATGTTCATCGACCGGTCGCCGGCAAGCAGCAGCTCGTCCGGGGTATACGCCCATCCGGTGAGCGCGTTCAGTATCTCGCAGATCATGGTCGGGCTGAGGGGTGCGAACTTGCACATAACCAGCGCGTCGAACAGGTCTTTCAGGCTCTGGAACTTGGCCGCGGATTCGCCCTTGCCGTCCGAGGAAAGCCTGTCGCCGGGCAGGATCATGTACTCCATTACCATGTTGCCGAGGTCGATATCGTAGTATGAACCCTTCAGGTGGCACGCCCCACGCGGACCCGTGGCGTATGATATGGCCAGTCCGTGGAAGGCTCGCCCATCGTGCATGGGCATCTCCAGCCCCTTGACTTGGGCTGCCTCACCTTCTTCCCGGCCGAACTCCCGGGCCATGGCGAGGGTGCCCTTGGCGAGAATCTTGCCAAACCCCTCCTGGTTCACGATCATCTTCAACAGCTTCACGATTGCCTGGCCGTCCCCCCACTTAAGCTCCATGCCGACACGATCCTTGGTCAGGACGCCCAGGTCATACAGGTAGAAGGCATAGGCGATGGAGACTCCGGCCGAGATGGTGTCCAGTCCATGGACGTTGCACAGATGGTTCGCCGCTACGATGGAATCGAGATCGGTGTTCAGGCACAGTGGGCCAAAGGCGGCGGCAGTCTCGTATTCCGGCCCATCCACGTGCAGGTCCTGCTTGGGGTTCGTCAGGTCTCGGCCGCAGCCGATCGGGCAGCCCTGGCAGGCGTAGCTCTTGATCGTGAATTTCTGGCGGAACGCCTGGCCGCTCAGTTTCCCGGCAGGAAATACGCTCTTGGTGAAATACTTCGCGGGAACGTCGCCGAGGATCATCCCCATGTCCATGTACATCAGGGTTCCGTACTCGCGAAGGGCAACAGAGACCATGTTGCCGTTGATTTCCGACACGGCACGCTTGGCATGTTCCTTGACCTTGCCAGGATCGGCCGCCTTCGGACTCAGGTTGCCGGCCACAGCCACGGCCTTCAAGTTCTTCGACCCCATGAGCGCACCCATCCCGCAGCGACCGGCGGCGCGCCCCTCGTCGTTCATCACGCCAGCATATCGGACCTGTCGCTCACCTGCGTCGGCGATGCAGGCCACGGCGATATTGCCGCCACCCAGTTCGTCCTTGATCAGCTTCTGTGTTTCGTAACTGTCCTTGCCGAGGAGGCGGGAAGCGTCCCTCATCTCGACCCTGCCGTCTTTGAGGTAGAGATAGACCGGCTTCTCCGAACGGCCGCTGATGATGATGCCGTCGAAACCAGAGGCTTTGAGCCGGACCGGGAACTTGCCGCCACTGGTGGCCTCACCCCAGAAGCCAGTCAAGGGCGAAACCCCGCAGACTGCGTACCGGCCCACCATGGGAATCGGAGAGCCGGTGAACGGCCCCGTGGCGAACACGAGCGGGTTCTCCGGACCCAAGGGGTCCAGGCGGCCCTTGGGCAACCTGTCGTAGACCAGGGCGGCTGCCAGGGTGGCACCGCCGATGTATTTCCTCAGGTACTCTTCGGGCAGGGGAAGGTCTTTGGTTGCCTGGGCGCCCAGATCTACGTCAAGAAAACGGCCATGGTATCCGTTCATGCCTTGATCCTCCGTCAGAAATCGATGTCCTTGCCTTCGTAAGCGTACCGGAAAACCCTCTCGCACTGAGCCGGCGCTATGGGTCGAGGGCTCAGGTAGCAACTGATGTCGCCAGCCGCGTATTCCACAAGTCTGTCGATCTTCGCCTCGAAGTCCGGCTCCGAGATTCCAAGGCCCTTGAGTGTCAGCGGCACGTCCAAGCTGGTCAAAAACGTCCGTACTTTGGCCACGAGGTTCTTGAGCTTCTGGTCCGGATTGTCCCCTCCCACGTCGAGAGCCTTGCAGATGAGCAGGTACTTGTCGGTCACGGGACTGCAGTATTGTAGGCTCTGGGGGATGAAGAAACCGACGGTCAGTCCGTGGTGCATATTGAAGACAGCGCCCAAGGAATGGCCGAAGCTGTGGGTCAGATGGCAGCCACTCATTCCAAATGCCACACCGGCGATACTGGCGGCCATCAGCATGCGGAGCCGCGCCTCTCGGTTCTGACCGTCGAGGTACGCCTCTGGGAGCCACCGGAAAACCATCTCGGTGGCCTGCAGGGCGAGCGCGTCAGTGAACTCGTTTGCCGCGGGCGTCGTCACTGCATCCATGGCGTGGGCCAGGACGTCTAGGCCCGTTCCCACGGTCAACTTGGGCGGCATCTGGGAAGTGAATTCCGGGGCCAGGATGGCCACGTCCGGCACCAGCTCGTCATGTGCCACGGGAATCTTCCGATGGGCCGTGGTATCGTGCACCACTGCCGCAGGCGTGCATTCGGAACCCGTGCCGCTGGTGGTGGGCACCGCAGCGAGTATGGCCTTCTTGCGCAGCCCCAGCTTGTCGAGGGGGGAAACCGCCCACGGTTCGGTGATATCGGGCCTTTCGTAGAGAATCCAAGCGACCTTGGCAGTGTCCATGACCGACCCACCGCCCACGGCCACGATCAGGTCAGGCTCAAACGCCTTCATTGCCGTGGCACACTCCTTGACGTTCTCGGCGGGTGCTTCGGGCAGGCATCTTGCCCAGCTTTCGTGCTTGAATCCTGCGTTTTCCAGGACCGGCGTCACCTTTCTTGCAAAGCGCTGGCTGAACTCGTCGGTGACGATAAACGCCCTCTTTTGCGGGCACCTTCCGACTATGCTGTCCATGGCGGAGGGTCCAATTACCAAGCCCTCTGGGAGAACGTTGACCCCGATGAACATCTTGGGAACGTTGATGATCGTGGTGAGACCTTTGATCGAGGTTGAAAGGGCCAGCGGGGCCAGAGCTTTCAAAGTGGGGTTCTCAAACCAGTAAGCCATCGCATTCACCTCGCTTCTCTGTTTCGCTGCCGGCGCGGTTGCTCATGAATCCGTGCCGCACGCGCCATTCGCCTGCCATCTCAGTTCGCGGCGGCTCGTCGCTCCTCGACGTCCTGTGCGGTACGCGTGCCCGAAAGGCCGAAGATGGCTGGGTGTTGCCTGACCCGAGACGCACTTGACGCCTTCGGCACGCGGAACCCGTGAATGACCGGGGCTTGGATCAATTGATGATGTCTGGAGAGCACCACTAACTGTTATTTGACCGCCGCGCGCCTGTCAACGAGTGGTGGAAGTCGCTACTTCCACGCGAAGGTCGGCTGCTCGAAGTGGGCGACCCGTGTGTTGCGACCGTGAAGAGCGACCTCGCGCACTTGGTACACGATGGCTGCCGTGGGTGCATGGACGGATGTTCCGACCATCGGGATCGAGATCACCGGGCGATCACTTTCGGGAATACGGCGAAGATGAGGAACCCCGGGGCGTTCCAGGACCGCAAGACGCACCCGGTGGACGGCTGCCACCTCCTGGGGGTTCGGCGCGAGGCCGTCCCCGTTGCTGCTCCACAGAACGACCGGCGTGATCACGAAGCCGGAGCGGGTCGCGTAGTCGTCGAGGAGTCCGAGGATTCCTTCAGGTGTCACGGCAAGCCCCACCTCCTCGGCCAACTCGCGGCACGCGGCCTCGGCCGCCGTCTCCCCGGCATCGATCCGGCCACCAGGAAGCGCCCACTGTCCTGCGTGCGCACGCAGCCGCGCGGCTCGGCGGGTGAGGACGAAGCATCCCTCTCCGTCGTCGGCACTAACGAACACGACGGCCACAGCCGCCGCCCGGCGGCCTTCAAGCTCGATGTTGTGGCGCTCGTGCCTAGCAAGGTTCATGGACACCCGCTCGCGCAAGAGCGGGCCGAACGGGGGTAGCGACGTGCTCATGCCAATAGCATATAACACCGGGTAGAGACCGGCGAGCACGGTCGGTAATCCCCAGGGGGTTCGCGCGTGGGCAAGAGCCGGGCACGTTTTCATCGCTCGCCGGTGCGCTGCCGGTGTGCGGCGGGTGCAATGCGAATGGATGGTCCGACGGCCAGGAGAACGGAGAGTAGTGCCGTTCCGAGTGTGTTCCTGCGGCCGAGCCATCTCGCCGGAGAGCCCGGGCCTGCAGGTTCATGGCCCAACCGATCAATTGGCGCGATGGGTTGGAGCGGCGCACGTCAGGAGGAGAGGCGAGCATGAAGGCGATTCGCGTTCACAGACTTGGTGGCCCGGAGACACTGAAGCTCGAAGACCTGCCGGAGTCCACACCCAGTGTGGGCCAGGCCCTGGTTCGGCTCGGCGCTGCCGGCGTGAACTACATAGACGTCTACTTCCGCACCGGTCTCTACAAAGCACCGCTGCCAGTCTCGCTCGGCATCGAGGGTGCTGGAACCGTGGTTGCCGTGGGCAAGGGTGTCACGGAGATCTCGGTCGGTGATCGCGTCGCGTACGCTGGTGTTTTCGGCTCCTACGCCGAGATGTGCGTCGTGCCTGCCGACCGCCTCGTGAAGCTTCCAGAGAGACTCTCGATTAGGGACGGCGCTGCGGCCATCTTGCAAGGGATGACGGCACATTACCTCACGCACTCCACCTATCCTCTGGCGAAGGGCGACATCTGTCTCGTCCACGCCGCAGCCGGCGGCGTCGGTCTTCTGTTGTGTCAGATGGCGAAGATGAGGGGTGCTACCGTGATAGGGACTGTGTCCACCCCGGAAAAGGCGGACCTCGCGCGCGGCGCAGGCGCGGACCATACGATCCTCTACAACGAGCAGGACTTCGTGAGTGAGGTGCGGCGACTGACAGGTGGACGCGGGGTCGACGTGGTCTACGATGGCGTGGGCGCCTCCACCTTCGAAGGCAGCCTTGATTGCCTGCACGCGAGAGGAACGATGGCACTTTTTGGCCAGTCCAGCGGGCCCGTGCCCCCGGTCGATCTCTCCATCCTGAATATCAAGGGCTCGCTCTTTGTGACTCGCCCGACCCTCGCCCATCACACGGCGACCCGCCAGGAGCTACTTGAGCGAGCCACAGACGTGCTCGGATGGATCTGTGACGGCAAGCTGCGGTTGAGAGTCGAGCACGTCTTCGCGCTCGAGCGGGCGGCCGACGCGCATCGCGCCCTGGAAGGCCGGACCACGACCGGCAAGATCGTCTTGGTGCCCTGACAGGGAAGGGCAGCTCGGGCTCGCTACTGCGGCGCCTCCTCGCGCTGTGTTTGCGCTTCGATGAAGGTGGGCCGGAGCCGCGGGGTGTCGTTTAAGTACGATATGGCTTCCTGGGCTCGCCCTTGATCTTGGCCTGCTCCTCGGTTCGGAGTTGCTTGCGTAGGATCTTGCCGACCATTGACTTGGGAAGCGAGTCTCTGAATTCCACCAGCTTCGGGACCTTGAATGCGGCCAGTTTTTCCTTGCAGAAGGCGATGATGTCTGCTGCCGTGGCTTCCTCCCCTTCCTTCAGCACGATGAAGGCCTTCACCGTTTCACCCCGGTACTTGTCGGGCACGCCGACCGAGACGGCGTCCTGGATCTTTGGATGCTGGTAGAGCACTTCGTCGATTTCACGCGGGTAGATGTTGAATCCGCCGGCGATGATCATGTCTTTCTTTCGGTCAACGATGAAGAAATAGTCGTCATCATCCCGGACGGCAATGTCGCCGGTGTAGAGCCAACCGTCCCGGAGCTGAATCGCCGTCTCCTCTGGCTTTTTCCAGTACTCTCGCATGATGAGAGGGCCCTTGATGATGAGCTCTCCCGGCTCTCCGGCCGGGACGTCTTCCACTCCTTCGCTGAGATCGACGAGCCTCACGTCCGTGTCGGGCCATGGGAGGCCTATGCTGCCGGTCTTCTTGAGACCCAGCAGTGGGTTGGCGATTCCGACAGATGTGGTCTCGCTCATTCCCCAACCCTCACTGTAAGGAATTCCCATATCCCTCACCTGCTCGATGAGCTCCACGGGCATGGGGGCGGCTCCGGAGTTGAGAAGGCCGAACCGCTTGGCCAGGTTGAGGGTCGTTGCCTTGGGGTGGTTGATGACAGCGTTGATCAGGGTCGGGACTGCCGGAAAAAAGGTGATCTCCTCGAAGTTGGCGATGAGACCCATCAACTCGTCGATCTCGAATCGTGGCACCAGTATCTGGGTGGCGCATTTGAAGAGTGCCCAGCTCATGGCCACGACGAGCCCGTACACATGGAAGTAGGGCAGTACCGCCAGGACAGTTCTCCTCTCGGGGGGTACGAGGCCGGCGGTAGCACCTCCCCAAAGGGAAACCTGGAGGGTTGCGGCCACCAGGTTTGCATGGGTCAGGACCGCCCCTTTGGGGATTCCCGTCGTCCCTCCCGTGAGTTGGATCAGAGCGGGATCCTGAGGACTCACCTCGACTCGGGGAACCCGGGTTTCCGCACATCCATCGAGGAGGAGGGAAAAATGATACCAGCCTTCTTCCAGCTCCAGGTCTGCCGGGGAGCTTCGGCCGAAGCTCTCGATGAAGTCCGTGACCCTGGTGACTATGACCCGCGGAATATCGATGGCCTGACACAGGACCCTCACGTTGGGGAGGACCATGTCGAACGTGATGAGTGTCGTGATCCCGGTGTCCGTCGCCAGGGCTTTCAACTCCTCGGCCGTGTACATGGGGTTCAGGTTCACCACGATGGCCCCCAGAGACAGAGCCGCATGGTACGCGATCACGTATTGGGGACAGGTAGGCAGATGAACGCCCACCCGCTCGCCTTTCTGAACTCCGAGAGCGCCCAGGGCATTGGCCATGCGAAGGACGTTCTTGCGTAAATCCCAGAAGGTCGTTTTTGTCCCGTAAAAGTCCAGGGCCGGCTTGTCAGGATATGCATTCGCCGCAACCTGAAGCAGGTCCTGGACAGGGACCTGGGGATAGCGAATGGTAGAAGGTACGTCGTAGTCGTAGTGGCGCTGCCACGGCCTGCTCTTCATGTTGTCTTGCCTCCTGCACGCTGTCAGCGCCTCTCCCATACACCGCATGGATCGCGGCGCCAAGCATCAAGAATCCGCGCTATGCTACCGGCTCGCCCTCGAAGAACCGATGGAACGGCTTCGGTAGCATGCGGGGTTCGATCGTCCTCGCAATCGGGGAGAGGTCCACGGAGTTGAACGTGTTCCAGAACAGTATGGGTTTCTCGGCCGGCGTGGTCCCCACAGAATGTACGAGCGCGGCGAAGGCCTTGCCCGAGTAAGTCACCTCCAATGGAATGCCTTCGGCGTCCTGCATGAGCCTGATGGCTTTTCTTGCCTCGTCTGTTGGGTGCCCGTAGCCAGGTCCAAGGTGATCGCTGTCGACTCTGACGTCTGCGAGCGACAGCCGCAATGGCGGCACGTCTGGGTCGCGCCGCCTCATGAGAGTTAATGTCTTGCGCGCCAGGTGAAGTACCGCCCTCGGCCCTGCAAAAGGCGCGGGCCCGACCCGCACACCGATGACGCGCGTGGCGAGCCCTGTCAATCGTAGTCCCAGGACCAGCCCAGCCATGGTCCCGGCGCTCCCCACTGCCACGAAGATCACGTGCGGCAATGGCATCTCCTCCCGCTCCACCTGCAGGGCCAACTCCAGGGCTGCATCCACGTACCCGAGTGTGCCCGCAGGAGAGGATGCACCGGCCGGGATGAAGAACGCGTCGCGCCGGCGCAGTCTTTCGATGACGTAGTAGCGTATCAGCGCCCTGGCTATGGAGCCCACGTAGCGCGTCTCGGCGCCGTAGGCGTGATGCAGGAGCAGGTTCTCGCGAACGTGCGCCGTCACCGGCTGGTCGGCGAGGCCCAAGAGCACCCGCAAGCCCAGCTCCTTGCCGAACACGGCTGTGGCCAGCCCGTGGTTGGTACCCAAGCCGCCGCCTGTCACCAAGGTCCGTTTGCCTTGCGCGAGCGCCTCACCCAGAACGAACTCGAGCTTGCGCGGCTTGTTCCCGCCATAGAGTGGAGAGGTCCTGTCGTCCCGCTTTATCCACACGTCCCGGCCGAGGCGTTCGCTGACGTTCTCCAATCGGTGCACGGCGGTGGGGGCGTTCACCAGTGCGGTCCAAGGCACGCGCTGCCGCAGTCCGGGAAAGGCCTCGAACAGCCAAGGTCGGCTTGAGCCGCGCAGCGTTGCGGTACTGATGTCGTGCCTCTCCTGCGAGGCCGTCTGCTCTGAAGTGACTCCCGTCATTGGCGACGCCGATAGCGGGGCTCGACCCAGTGATGCTGCCTGTCGAATGCCAAACAGTCAACGAATTGCAGGGTGGCGGCCCTTGCAGTGAGAGGAGCGGTGGACTCACTCGGACCGAAATCCCTGCGGCTCCGGCATTCTCGGCATCGCGTGAAATGGTGAGAGACGGCCAGGGCCGTTGGCCTTACGAGAACTCTCGCGCCGGCATCACTGCCGGGTCCGGCTCCGAGTGGCGACTGACGGCTGCGTGCCCTCTTGAGAGGAGCGAGTCCAGCGTCGCCGGCGCGACATCTCAGAGTGGATTTGAATCGCCGTCGCCCTTCATAATAAAGGACCTGCGGTGGTGTCGTGAGAGTTCAAGAAGCCGGGACAGATGGGCCTTTTGGATTAGGTTCCAAGGTGCCCCGCTCGTGAGGAGGCTCCGGCTCACCTAAAATCGTCTGCCGCTGGGAATGCGCCATGAAGACCGCCCTCATCACCGGTGCCACCGGATTCGTAGGCGGGAGCCTGGTCGAGGCAAGCCTGGCGAGGGGCTTTCACGTGCGGGCGCTGGTCTCGCCTGGGAATCCCCGTGGCAGGGACTGCGAGGCTCGCGGTGCGGAGATCGTTTACGCCGACATAAGAGATCGTGAGGCGGTCAGGCGTGCTGCTTCCGGTGTGGATGTCATCTTTCACTGCGCGGCGGTGGTTACCGACTGGGCTCCGTGGAGGCTCTTCGAGGAGGTGACGGCAGGGGGAACCGAAAACGTCTGCGAGGCGGCTCGGGCGACCGGGGTGTCCTGCCTCGTCCACATCAGTACGAACGATGTTTTTGGAAGGGATGAAACGGAGGTGATGGATGAGAGCTTTCCTCTGCGTGCCTGGAACGAGCCTTATCCTGACGCGAAGATCGCTGCGGAGCGGATAACGTGGACGTATAGCAGGGAGCGTGGACTTCCCGTGACGATGGTCTACCCCTGCTGGGTCTATGGTGAAGGAGATCGGACGTTCGTTCCCCTACTGGCGGATGCCATCCGAAAACGGGAGCTCATATTCTGGCGGAGGGATGCGTTGGTGTGGCCCACCTACATTGATAATCTGGTAGAGCTCCTGATGCTGATCGCAGAGGACGAAAGGGCAGTGGGCAGCGGCTACCTGGTGCACGATGGAGAATCCACAACCTTGCAGCAGCTTTGCTCGGAGATTGCCAGGTCTCTCGGAGTGCCTCCCATCAGGACCCACATCCCTTACTCTGCGGCGTATGCTCTTGCCCTCGTAATGGAGGCTGCCTGGAAGCTGCTTCGTGTGAAGACGAGGCCGTTGCTGACGACGTACACGGTGAAGAGTCTCGGCTCGCGGCTCAGGTTCTCGATACACAAGGCGGAGAGAGAGCTCGGCTGGACACCGCGCATATCCTACAGGGAGGGTCTTGCAAGGACGATGGAGTGGCTGGGAAACCTGGACTTGAAAAGCCTGAAGCGAAAGTAGAGTCATGGGTCGTGACTCCCGCGGATATAGTGCAGCTGTTCGCGCAACCCACTGATTGGGCACACCTTCTTGGTCGCGGCCGCGAGTCCGCGCTGTGGGGAAATTGGAGCGTGACATCAACACTGGAGCGGCGTGCATATGAGCAAGATGACACTCGAACAAAGCATTGAAGAGATCGCGAGCCTGATAGTCAGCTCGCAGCGAATAGTGGTATTTACCGGTGCCGGTATCAGCACCGAGTCTGGGATCCCCGACTTCAGAGGCCCCGATGGGCTCTGGACGAAGTTTGACCCGGATGATTTCACTTACCAGAAGTTCGTCGGCGATCGGGAGGCGAGGAAGAGAATCTGGGCGATGCAGAAGCACTTGGGGTTCAGTGTCGACGTCAAGCCCAACGCTGCCCATCGTGCCGTTGTCGACCTGGAGAAGCTGGGGAAGCTGGATTGCGTCATCACCCAGAACGTGGACGGGCTTCATCAGAAGGCGGGGAACTCAGAAGACAAAGTCATCCAGCTTCACGGCAGCATGCAGTGGGTGAAGTGCATCGAGTGTGGCGTGCGTCACGCCTTCGAAGAAGTGCAGAGGTGGATCGACGGCGGCGTGGAGGTGCCGGAATGCGCTCAGTGTGGTGGCATCTTGAAACCCGACGCCGTCTTCTTCGGTGAGGCTATGCCGGTGTGGGAGACCACGGAAGCTCAGAGGCGCTCCAGCTCGTGTGACCTTTGTATCGTGATCGGATCCACCCTCAGCGTCTATCCTGCCGGCCTCATGCCGCAGTATGCCGTGAGTTCAGGTGCCAAGCTGGTCATCATAAATGAGGGAGAAACGGAGCTGGATCGCGCTGCCCATGTCCGCGTCGCGGCAAAGGCCGGCGACGTGATGTCGCTCGCAGTGGCGAAGGTGAAGGAGAAGCTAGGCGTGAGCTAGGTACGCGCGTGCTTTCTACGAGCCGCACCACGGTCCGAACTGCCCGTTGCGAGCCGCGTGCAAGCGCGCGCGCCGCTGAGCCGTCCCCCTCAGCTTTCTTCGAAGAGCGCCGGCTGGCTGGCGGTGAAGCCTCGCTTTATTGTCTCGGCCAGCCCCTCCGGCAGCGTGGCGATCTCGTGCGCGAGGGCGCGGGCTGCTTCGAGCAGCGCCGAAGGCTCGACGACCCGGTTGACCAGACCGATCGAGAGGGCTTCGTGTGCGTCGTACTGACGACCGGTGAGACACATCTCGCGCGCGGCGCCCATTCCGATGACAGCACGCATCAGGTCGTACAAAGCAGGAGCGCCGAAGCGGACCTGAGGCTGGCCAAAGGAAGCCGTGATCGCGGCCAGCCGGACGTCACACATCGCCGCGAGGTCGCAGCCTCCACCCAAGGCCGGGCCGTTCACGGCAGCGATGATTGGCTTCGGGAAGCGGTGCACGCGCCGGTGATAGGCATCGGCCTCCAAGAATATGGCCTCCATCCCGGTGGTGGTGAACTCGGAGCGGTCGAAGCCAGCACAGAACGCCGGCCCTGCCCCGGTGAGAACGACGACGCGGACGGCCTGGTTTGCTGCGGCCTCGTCCAGGCACGACACGATCTCCATCCGGAGCGCGCGTGACAGTGCGTTTCGCTTCTCTGGTCGGTTGAGCGTCAAGAAGCCAATGGCATCGACCGTGGCGAAGCTCAGAAACGAGTAGCTCATACGTCCTCCGCAGTGGCCGATCGCCCCGGTGTGTGCGCCGGGGTCGAATCACCCTCGCCTCGACTTTTCCTCGGGTTGTCCTTCTCCAGACCCTAGCCGTGAGGCTGTTTCCAGGTGAGCACCGGCTTCCCACGAGCCTTGCTCTGGTACGGGACCGACCCCTGAGCTGCCTCGCACATGCTACGCGCTCAAATTGCTCCGGACACGCTCCAGCAGCCAGACACGCGTTGCGAACCAGCCGTTGTCCATAGAAGCGCTACAGATGCAAGTTCCTCCGGATACGCTCGAGCGGCTGCTCCAGGTTGGGTTCGAAGGCGCTGCCGCGGACCGTGTCGCACGCCTCGATGTAACGCCGCGCAGCCTCGATGCGAATCTCGTCCGGTATGTGCGGAATCGGCCCATCCCCCAAGAATCCCTCCCCCACCAGCCACCGACGCAGGTACTCCTTGTCGAACGACTTCGGCTCCTCTCCCCGTGCCATGGCCTCCTGGTAGCTGCTTGCGAACCAGAAGCG
>Ga0316622_100001648_pt1 | contig 14778 bp, 8 predicted proteins | sample OWC_Aug_OW2_C1_D_FD_207646 | JGI IMG/M metagenome (GOLD analysis project Ga0316622, IMG submission 207646) | Wetland soil microbial communities from Old Woman Creek delta, Ohio, United States - OWC_Aug_OW2_C1_D5_C | ecosystem: Environmental > Terrestrial > Soil > Wetlands | place: USA: Ohio... | reverse complement strand
AAAGCGGCCTGGCCGAGGTGCTGCTCTTCCCCGACGTCTACCGGCGCGACGGCGCGCTCCTCTCCGACCGCGGGCCGCACTGCATCACCGGCGTGGTCGAGGACCACCTGGGAGCCTGCACCTTGCGCGCCGAGCGCATCTGGTGAGGCGCCGCGCAGGCCCACCGCGTGCACCCTTCCCCTGGCGCACCCCGGGTCCTTAGACTCCGGCCTCCATGGCGCTGATCCACGAGGTCGAGGACCTCGACTTCGCGCTCGACGAGCTCGCCGTGGTCCGCCCGCCGGACCGCGTCCTGCTCGCCGACCCGCAGCACTTCGAGGTCACCTACGCCATCAACCCCCACATGCGCGCGCAGGGTGGCGAGCTCCAGCGCGTGGACCGCGAGCGCGCGCGCGAGCAGTGGCAGGCCCTGCGCGAGACCTGCCAGGCAAGCGGCTTGGCGGTGGACGTCCTGCCGGCCCTGGAGGGTCACCCGGATCTGGTGTTCTGCGCCAATCAGGTCCTGCCGGTGCCGGCCGAAGCGACGCCCCACCGCGAAGGGGCGATCGTCCCTTCCCACATGGCGGCCGCGGAGCGGCGCGGCGAGGTGCCGCACGTGGTGGAGCACCTGCGCTCCGCCGGCCACCGCATCGAGCCCCTGCGCACCACGCGCGAGCCGCTGGAGGGCATGGGCGACGGCCTGTGGCACCCCGGCCGGCGCTTGCTGTGGGCCGGAGTCGGCCCGCGCTCGTCCGAGGCCGCCTGGCGCGAGATCGCCGCCCGTTACCGCCTCCCGGTGATCCCGCTCGAGCTCGTCGACCCCGTCTTCTACCACCTCGACACGTGCCTGACCGCGCTCTCGGAGAGCACCTGCCTGTGGCTGCCGCAAGCGCTCTCACGCGCGGCCCAGAAACGGGTCCAAGCCCTGTTCACGCACTGCATCGAGGCCGACGAGGCCGAGAGCCGCAAGCTGCTGGCCTGCAACGCCTGGTCTCCCGACGGCGAGCACGTCGTGATCCAGAAGGGCGCCACCAGGACCGTGCGCCGGCTGCGGGCCGCGGGGTTCGAACCGCTCGAGGTGGAGACCGGCGAGTTCCTCAAGGCCGGCGGCTCGGTCTTCTGCCTGAAGCTCGCCCACTGGAGCCCGCGCGTCCCCAGCTGAGCTGCAAGCGGATCTGCGCGCCCCGCGCCCAGATCTCTCGGCGGGAGAGCACCGCGCCTGGCTCGCTTGCGCCGCACTGCGGGAGCGCGCAGGCCCGAGGCGATCCAGACGCCTCGCTCTCGCCCTCAGGACGCCGCCCCAGCGCCTGCTCCTGACTAGGAATCCTCCTCGGCCTGGGCGTGGCGGCCGGCGCGCCTGTCCAGGCCGGCGCAGCGGCCGCGGTAGCGCAGGCTGACGTTCTCGCGGCCCATCTGCTCCAGGCGCTGGGGCGCCTTCTTCAGCCCGAGGTGATGGGCCTTGGAGACGACGCTCTTGACCGAGCGGTCCAGGCGGCGGGCGATCTCGAGGTTCGAGGTGCTGGGGTAGACCCGTGTGAGCAGCGCCAGTTCCTCCTCGCCCCAGCGCGGCATGCGCGTGGCGCCTTCCCCGCGCTGGCGGCGCACGAACGCCTTGTCCTTGGCCAGACACAGCTCCTGCGCCAGCTTCTGCACGGAGCTCAGCGTGCGCCCGAAGATCACGCACAGATCCTCGTCGCCACGCGAGCCGTAGACGCGCCGGAAGTGCTGGATCTCGTCGCGGCTCCACTCGCCGTCATTCTGGATGCGGCCCAGGGCGAAGATCTGGCGCTCGACCTCCTCGCGCGGGCGGCCGAGGATGCGCGCGATCACATCCGGGCCGTTCAGCCCCAGGTAGTGCTTGAGCCGCTCGACCTCCTGCCCCGTCCAGGGGCCGCTGCGGGCGGAGCTGCGGTAGAGCTCCTCGGCCTTGCGCCGCACGCTCTCCTCGCTGCGATTGAGCTCGCGCGCGATGGCGCGCAGGTCGCGCAGGCCGTAGAGGTCCTTGAGGACCGCCACCTCGACCTGCGACCAACGCCCGCGGCGAGGGCCGGTCGGGCGCTCCGCGCCCCACTTCAAGCCTCGCACAGCCACCCCCTGGCGAACCTACCCCTGGGGCAGAGTCTATCGATCCCCGCGCGCTTCTGCATCGGCAGGGAGGAATCCGCAAAGCGGACGCGGAACGGGGCTAGTTCCCCGGAAGCAGCCTGTCGCGCACGCGGGAAAGCACGGCGCGCACCCCATCGCAATCGCGCTGGGAGAGGGCCTCGCAGGCGAATTGGCGGGCTTCGCTGTAGGGGATGTGGCGCACGGCGGACTTGATCTCGGCCAGGAAGCCGGGGGCCACGCTGACCGAGTCGTATCCCAGCCCCAGCAGCAGCACGGCGAAGGCCGGGTCGTCGGCCACGTCTCCGCACAGCGAGCTGGGCTTGCCGGCCTGGCGGGCAGCGCAGGCCACGCGCTCCAGGCCGCGCAGCACCGCTGGGTGGTGTGGATCGTAGAGCGAGGCGACCCAGGGATTGTCGCGGTCGGCCGCCAGCAGATACTGGACCAGGTCGTTGGTGCCCACGCTGACGAAGTCGACCTCGGGCAGCAGGAGATCGATGCAGATCAGCGCCGAGGGCACCTCGATCATGATGCCGACGGGGACATCCGCGTCGACCTCATGGCCCTGCTCGGCGAGCGAGGCGCGCACGCCGTCGAAGATCTCGCGCACCTTGCGCACCTCCTCCACGGAGGTCACCATCGGCAGCATGATGCGCAGCGGGTGCCCGGCGCCGGCGCGCAACGCGGCACGCAGCTGGATCCGCAGCAGATCGCGCCATTCCAGCGCGATGCGCAGCCCGCGCCAGCCCAGCGCCGGGTTGGGCTCCTCGGGCGTCTTGAAGTACGGCAGACGCTTGTCCCCGCCGATGTCCAGCGTACGCAGCGTCACGGGCCGCCGGCCCATGCGCTCCAGGACGCTGCGATAGAGATCGCACTGCTCGTCCTCGGAAGGAAAATGCGGACGCTCCATGTAGAGGAACTCCGTCCGCAGCAGCCCCACGCCGTCGGTCGTGGAAGGGTCGAAGGTGTCCAGGTCGCGCAGGCTCTCGATGTTGACTTGAAGGCCCAGCCGCGCGCCGTCGGGAGTCTCGGCCGGCAGGGCCACGTCCGCCGCCAGCATCGCGCGGCGCGCCTCGAACTGTCTGCGCTGGCGCTTGAACTGCTCGACGTCGTCGGGATCGGGGCGCAGTCGGACTGTTCCCCGGGACCCGTCGACGACGACCTCCATGCCCTGCTCGAGCCGCGACAGGAGACCGGGCAGCCCCACCACGCAGGGGATCCCGAAGGCGCGCGCGAGCACCGCCGCGTGCGAGAAGCGCCCGCCGGTCTCAGCGATCAATCCCAGCACGCGCTCGCGCTCGAGGTAGGTCACGACGTGGGGCGTGAGCTCGGCCGCAGCCAGGACGTAGTCGTCTCCTCCGGCGACGACCTCCTGGCGGCCGCGCTGCATCAGGACCTCGAGCACGGAGTGCCAGGGGTCGGAGAGGTCGGCCGCGTAGCTGCGGACGCTGTTGCCTTCCATGCGCCCCAGCGTGGCCTCCAGGCGCTGGACCAGCCGCTGCACGGCTCCCTCGGCGTTGATGCGCTGCTCGCGCAGCGTTCCCTCGACCTCAGCCAGGGCCGCTGGGTCCTGCAGGATCATGCGGTGGACGGCGAAGATCTGGGCGTCCTTCTCGCCGGCCTGGGCGGCAACCAGGCGCTGGCGGCGCTGCATCTCGTCGCCGGCGGCGCGCAGCGCAGCGCGCAGGCGCTCGACCTCCTGCTCGACCTCGTCGGGAGCGATCGACCAGACGGGGACTCCATCAGCCGCCGCCCGGACCACGTGGATGGGGCCCAGCGCCAGCCCTGGCGAGATCGCCACCCCAGTGATGATGCGCTTGGGAGCCATGGCGGCAGCCGGGTCCCGGCTGCGGGCGGCCCACTCTAGCTGAGCCGATGCCCCTGGCCCACGGCCGGATCCGCTCTGCGACGGTTCGGCTCAAGCCCGGGACCGCCGGCACCCGACCAAGCCTGGACGGCCTCGTCCGAGGCCCCGCCGTCGCCCCCGCCCAGGAGCCCATATGGCCTCCCGCAGACCCTCCCGATCCCGTGACGAGTTGCACGTCGAGGAACTCGACGAACCCCGAAACGAGGCCCGCACAGCCCAGCGTGGCGCGCCCGCTCGACCGGCCGCAGCCGCGGACCATGGCACCACCGAGGCCACCTTGCTCCAACTCCTGGGATCCACGGGATTGGTGATCGGCCTGGGGCTGTGGCTGGGTGCCGGCTTCCATACCGGATTGGCTGGCGTTGCGAACTCGCTGGGCAGCGCCAGCCTGCACCCCGGCACGCTGGCCGTGTGCGGTCTGCTGCTCCTTGCCTTCGGCAGAGTCCGCAAGGCGCAGATCCAGCAGGCGCGCAACGATAGCAGCAGCGACGACGGACTCCTGGAGCAGGTGGCGGCGACCCAGGTCCACACGCGACAAGCGCTCGAGAAGCTCTCCCGCAGTCAGGGCGAGATCGTCGAGGCCCTCGGATTCGTGCGAGGGCAACTCCAGGCCCTGGCCGAAGTCCAGGCGCAGCCTGGGGACGATGCCGCGGCCCAGGAAGCCATCTTCCGCCTGGCGGCCAGCCTCGATCAGCTGGGTGCGCGGGTCGAGCAGCGCATGCAGGCGCAGTACGAGACCTTCCACGCCGGCCTGGAGCAGGTGGGGGGCGAGATCGTCGCAGCCCAGTCCGACCTGCGTGCATTCCTGACACAACTGCCGAACCCGGCGCCGACCCCCATCGATCCCTGGACCGAGCCTCTGCCCCAAGGCGGGGAAGCGGGCGCTCGGCCGCAGGCTGGCGTCGTCTGGCGGCGCGAGCAGCCTCCGCCCTCCCTGCCCTCGGCCGCGGCCGGCACCCATCCCCTGGGCGTCCTGGACACCATTCCTGACGAGGCGATCCCGGCGGTGCCCTTCCACCACCCCAGACCAGTTGCGCCGCCGCCCGCCACGCCGTCCCAGGGTCACGGTGAGGGCTTCCAGAAGGAAGCGGTCCGATCACCTGCCGAACGCGCGCTGGAGCTCGACACCCACACCAAGCTGACCCAGCTCAGCGACCTGCTCGCCGACGAACGCCTGCGCGCAGCGCTCGAAGACATGCGCCGCAACGGCTAGCAGCCTTGCGGGGAGCCCGCCAGGGGCGAACACCCTGACTCCGGCTGCCGCCGGATCGAGCAGGAGGGCAGCGAGCCATCCGGCTCGCCGGCGCTGCCAAGCAGCCAAGCTCGCAGGCAGCGCACGGCGGCGGCCCGCATACCGCGAGCCGTTTGGGGGGGAGTCTGCCACCCCGCCAGCAGGAACCCAGCGCGGGTCAACGAGCCCGGGTCGCGTGGCGGGCCGCAGCCCGCGCTGCGTTCACGGGGCGGACTCGTCGGGCTCGGCCTTCTTCTCCTCCGCCGCGCCGCGGGCACCCTTGAAGAAGTCCGCGAAGGGGTTGTAGGCCACCTTCGGACCGGAGGCGGCCCGCAGGTCCTCGGGCCGTACATCCGCGTCGCCGCGATCGCGTTGCCCGCCGCGCCCTCCCGGGCCGGAACGGCCGCCCGGTCCGGGGCGCCCTCCGCTGGAGTGCGGTGCCCCGCGGCCTGCGCCGCGCTCCCCTTCGCGACCGCGCCCGCGGCCCCCTTCCCCGCCGCGACCTGCGCGGCGACCGGTCACCAGACCGTCGCGTCTGGACTGCGCCGCCCGCAGCGCCGGAGCCGGACCGGACGCCGCGCGCTCGCCGCGTTCCCGGCCACTGTCGGCACGCGGAACGCGCGGTCCCTTCCCGGGGCGCTGGGCGACCTCCTTGAGCGAGAGCGCGACGCGCGGCGTGTTGCCGTCGAGAACGCGCGCGCGCACGGTCTGTCCGATGCTGACCAGCTCGCGCGCGTCGCGCACGTAGTGGTCGGAGATCTCGCTGACGTGGACCATCCCGTCCTGGTCGAGGCCCAGGTCGACGAAGGCGCCGAAGCTCGTCACGTTCGACACGACGCCTTCCACCAGGCGATCGCGCGTCAAGGTCACGCGGTCGATCTGCGGGTCGAGCAGCCGCGGCTGGAACAGGCGCGGTCGCGGATCGCGACCGGGCCAGGCCAGCTCGCGCATCAGCTCCCGCCAGGTGTGCTCCTCGATGCCGTAATCCACACGCCGCAGCCCGCGCGTCACACCCGGCCGGCCGAGGCTGTCCTCGACCCGCCCGCCCGTGGCCTCCACCAGCCGCCGCGCCAGCTCGTACTGTTCGGGATGCAGCGCGGTGGCATCGAGCGGCTCGGGTCCGCGCACGCGCAAGAAGGCGGCCGCGTTGGTCCACTGCACCTCGTTCAGCAAGCCTTCGCCACGCAGTTCTTCGCGGCTCTCGAAGGGCCGCTGGGCGCGACGTTCCGCGACACGTTGGGCGGCCTCCCGGCCGAGGCCGGGGATGTGCTCGAGCAGCGTGGCGGGAGCGCGAGAGAGGTCGCAACCCACCAGCGCGACGCAGGACTCGATCGTCTCGTCGAGCGCCCGGCGCAGGTTGGCCTTGCTGACCAGCCCCTGCTCGGGCCCCAGGCCCAGGTGCCGCGGGTCGATCTTGACGATCTCGGCCAGCGGGTCCTGCAGCCGGCGCGCGACGCTCACCGCCATGCGCTGGGGCACCTGCAGGTCGCAGAGCTCGCGCCGGGCCAGCTCGGAGCTCGCGTAGGCCGAGAGGCCCGCCTCGTTGACGACCAGCACGGTCACATCCAGACCCGCCGCGGCGATCGCCGCGCGCAGGCGACCGACCGCAGCGCGCGCCTGCCGGCCGTGGCCCACCGCCAGGGCCCGCACCCGCACTCCGGTCTCGCCCGGCGCGGGGTCCTTCAGCACAGCGGCGAGCTCGGCTCCCAGCGCCGCCGCATCCTTCGCCCCGGTCTCGATGCGCAGGGGCTCGCGCACGGGCTCACCGCGCTCGTCGACGATCGCCAGGGTCCAGTCGCCCTTGGCGTTCACGTCCAGGCCGGCGGCCGGATACGGACCCAGCCCGGGAGCCAGCAGCACCTGACGCAGGTGCTGCGAGAGGAAGCGCAGCGCCTCCTCGTCGGCACGTTCCTTGAGCTCGAGACGCACGTCGGCCTCGAGCAAGGGCAGCAGGCGGTACTCCAGGGCTCGCAACGCAATGGCCTCGAGCACCCCATCGAACTCCGGGTCGGTGTGCCTCCCCAGTGCGAAGCGCACCTTGGGCAGGGCCTGCGCGCGGTCGAGCGAGATGACGGCCTGCACGGCGCGCTCCTTCTGGGCCTGGCGCACCGCGAGCAGGCGGTGCCCCTGGACCTGCTTGAGCGGCTGGCGCAGCTTGAGCAATGACCGGTGCCGGCCGAGCTTGGACTCGTCGACCACCGGCCGGATCGAGAGCATGCCCTGCTTGCGCAACATGCGCCGTAGCAGCCCGCGCAGGCGCGTGTCGCGCCCCAGACGGTCGGCCAGGATGCGCATCGCACCCGCGAGCGCCTCGGTCTCGGTGTGGACACCGCGGTCGGGACTGACGAAGGGAGCGCACAGGCGCGCGAGCTCCGGCGTGAGCTCGATCTGGCCGTGCAACAGGGTCTCCTCGTCGCCCGTCAGCGCCGTCTTGGGCCCCACGGGCTGGTGACCGGACACGACCGGCTCCGGCTCCGCTGCCACAGACGGCTCGTGCTCTGGGGCCTCGGCCGGACCGCTCTCGCCAGCCGGCTGTGCCTGCGCTTCGGCCTCGGGCACGTCATCGTGCACGTCAACCGCGCTCTCGAGGTCGTGCAAGCCCGCTGGGTCGCCCGCCGCCGGCTCGTCTCCAGCGGCCTGCTCGGTGTCAGGGACCGCAGCCTGCTGCGGTCCGCGCTGGCCCTCCTGCGGGGGCTGAGCAGGGAGGGCCAACTCGCCGTCGCCCTCGTCGCCCGACTCGTCAGCTCCTGCGGGCTCCGGGCGCGTGCGGCGCTCGGGCGGCAGCGGCGCGACCAGCAGGTCGGCCAGTCGCCCCAGGCCGCGATCCAACGCCAGCTGCACCTCGGGCTCGGGGCGGCGGTGAGGCAGGAACAGGTCCTCGAGCTCGAAGCGGTCCATGCAGACGCGCACCTGCTCGATCACCTCGTCGGGAGCGCGCGCGATGCCGATCTGGACCGGCTCGTCCTCGCTGGCGCCCGGCGCGTCCGCGCCGAGCATGCGCAGGATCGTCCCGCGGCGGCGGTCGAGCTCCTCCAGCGCCGCGCGCTGGCGCACGAGGCGTCGCACCAACCCTTCGGAGAGGCCTCCGGTCTCTGCGCGCCGGACGCGGCCGATGAAGGGCGCCGTGAGCCCGGCATCGACCATCTCGAGCGTGTTGCGCACGTGCTGCGGGTCGGTCGAGAGTTCCTGGGCCAGGTACTCGACGATTCTGGTGGAGGTCACGGTCGCCCCTTGTGTCGGCCTCGATTGGCGTCGGAGAGCGGGCGCCGGAAGGCTCGCGCGGCGCACGCCCGGGAGCCGGCGCAATGCGCCGGGCCGGACATGGTAGCGGCACGGGCCGGCGGACGGGAAGGCCTCGCAGCTGCTGAGAGTGCTCGGGCGCCCTCAGCGCGGGCGGACGCCCGCAACCGAAGGTGAGCAGCTGGCCCGCGCTGAGTTGACGCTGGCGGGGGAGGCGGCCCCTCCCCGGTACCGGCCCGCGACAGGCGTGCCGCCCCCTGCTCGCCGCCTGACGGGCGGCGCGGGGCCCGCAGAGTGCGAGCTCCCGCTGGCCAGAGAATCCACGCGCGGAACGCGCGCGTCCCAGACTGCTGGATCAGATACCGACGATGGCGGCCAGCGCCTTGCCGAAGCGCAAGCCAGCCGATTCGTCGACCGCGGTGACGAGCGCGCCGTCGACCTCGAGCTGTCGGCCGCTGAGCTTGGCGCCCGCGCGGGCCACCGCGTCGCGGATCTGCGGGTGCGCCGTCACGCGCCGTCCCTTGAGCACACCCGCGGCCGCCAGCACAGCCACCGCGTGCCCCCAGGCGCCGAGCAGCTTTCCGGCCTGGGCCGCCTCGCGCGCCAGGCGCAGCGCGTCGGCGTCCTTGGCGAGCTCCAGGGCGCCCTCGCCCCCGGCGAAGACCAGCCCCGAGTAGGCGGCGACGCTCTCGCCCGAGAGCGTGCCGTCGACCAGGAAGGCGTCTTGCAGCCGCCCCTGGACGGGCCCTTCGTCCCGCGTCGACACCACCCGGGTGCCGACGTGCACGTTGTGCAGGCTGGAGCGGGCATAGCGCAGGCACTCGTCGCCGAACTCGCTCGGTGGCACCACCACCAGCACCATGCTGCGATAGCGCTGGACGACCAGCCCGTCGGCATCCAGATCGGCCTCCGGTGCGGCTCCCTTCTTGCCCATGCTCAGTCTCCGCCGATCCCCCAGCCCGTCGGACCGATCCTCGCTCCGGTCTCTCTATCCCAGCGAGCTGCCGTTCAAGCCGGCAGCTCGAACACGCTGACGCGGCGTTCCTCGGCGAGCAGTCCGGCACCCTGGCTCACTCGCCAGGCGACGCGCTCGTCCAGCCCCGGGACGACCAACTCGCCCAGCGAGCGTCCGGTCAGCCCATCGCGCACCTCGAGCAGCGCTCCGCGCACGACGTAGAGCTTGCCGCTGTCGCAGGCTACCGCCACCTCGGGGAAGTCCTCGGCGTCCTGCCCGTCCAGCCCCTGGAACCAGCGTGCGCGCCCGCCAGCTTCCGTCCCGGGCGCAAGGGTCACCAGCCCCAGACCTGCGCAGGGCTCGGACGCATCCTCCTCGGAGGCGAGCAGGAGCTCGAGGGCCTGGTCGCGCGGCAGGGCAGCGGCGAGGTCGCTGAGCAGCAGCGCCAGGACCTCACCGTCGACCGCCAGGTCGTGGATCGCGCGCTGGCTCGGATCGAGCACGATCGCCTCGAAGGCGCCGCTGGAGGCCGCCAGCCGCAGCAGCCCCTGACGGCGGCTGGCGTCACTGGTGAAGACCACGAAGGCATGCGCCCCGGTGCGCGCCACAAGGTGGTAGCGCTCGCCCTCCCGTCCATAGCGCCAGCGCGTCTGCAGCGTGCGCGCGTCGACTGCCGTGACCGAACGGGCCGAGACCAGCAGGCACAGATCGGCCTCGACCACGGCCTCGTCGAAGGTCGGGACGGCGGCCACGTCGAGCAGCTCACCCGTGGCGAGCGACATGCGCACGATCCGGTGGCCGCCGGCCGAGGGCCCGACCAGGAGCGCCTCGCCGTCGCGTCCGAAACCAGCCCCGAAGCCGCGGCCATAGCCGACCTCGCAGGGCGAGGTCCACAAGAGCTCGCCGCTGGCGCGGTCCAGCGCACTGAGCTTGCCGGGGATGGCGCTGTCGACCCAGCGGCCGCCGGCGGGCGGCTCGTAGCCGTGCACGAGCACGGGACCGGTCGGGCCGAGCGCGATGCCGTCGACCTCGTGGTCGAGCTCGCGGGCCCAGCGTCGGCGAGCCGAGCGCGTCATCGCGGCAGTGTAACGCGGCCTGGTGACAGGGTTCCAGCGGCCGGTCGGAGAACCACCCAAGGGCATGGCCCCCGACTCTGGCGGCTTGCTGATCGAGGGGGAAGGCGGCCAGAGCGGTGAACGCGCACTGTTCTTCGACAGCCCTAGCGCTCGCCGGCCAGCACCTTCTCGGCGATGTTGCGCGGCACGTCGCGGTACTCGTGGAGTTCCATCGCATACGAGCCGCGGCCCTGGGTGGCGCCGCGCAGGGCCGAGGAGTAGGCGAACATCTCGGCGATCGGGACCAGACCGCGCACCACGCGCAAGTTGCCGACCGCGTCCACTTCGCTGACCTCGCCGCGGCGCGAATTCAGGTCGCCGACCACGCTGCCCAGGTATTCCTCGGGCACGCGCACCTCGACCTTCATGATCGGCTCGAGCAGGGTCACGTTGCCCTCGGAGGCCTGGCGGAAGGCCAGCAAGCCGGCGGCGTGGAAGGACATCTCGCTGGAGTCGACCTCGTGCGCCTTGCCGTCGAACAGGGTCGCGCGCACGTTGACGAACGGGAAGCCCAGCTTGCCCCCGCTGCCGAAGCCCTCCTGCAGACCATGGCCCACGGCGGGGATGTACTCGCGCGGAACGGCGCCGCCCTTGACGGCATCCACGAACTCCAGGCCGCCGCCCTCGGTCTGGACCGGTTCGATGCGGACGTTGACGACCGCGTACTGGCCGCGCCCGCCGCTCTGGCGGATGTAGCGCGCCTCGGTCTGGACCGCCTTGGTGAGACGCTGCTTGTAGGCCACCTTGGGCTTGCCTGTGACGACCTCGCACTTGTGGTCGTTCTGGATGCGGTTGACCAGCACCTCCAGGTGCAGCTCACCCATGCCCGAGATGACCAGCTCCCCCGTTTCCTCGTTGGTGACGGCGCGGAAGGTCGGGTCCTCGCGCATCATCTTGCCGATCACCTCGGAGAGCTTGTCGCGGTCGGCCGACTTCCGGGGCTCGAGCGACATGGCGATGACGGTCTCGGGGAACTGGATCTTGGAGAGCTGGACGGGGTGGTCCTCGTCGCACAGCGTGTCGCCGGTGATGGTGTTCTTGAGGCCGATCACGGCCGCAATGTCGCCCGAGGGGATCTGGTCGACGGCCTCGCGCTTGTTGGCATGCATGCGTACCAGCCGGCCGATGCGCTCGGTCTTGCCGGTGCGCGGGTTGAGCAGGCGCGTGCCGGCCTGCAGGATGCCGGAGTAGACGCGCACGAAGGTCAGGTCTCCGGTCGGCTCGGCGATGGTCTTGAAGGCCAGCGCGCTGACCGGCTCCCGGTCGTCCGCGCGGCGCAGCACCTTCTCATCGCTGCGCGGCACGCTGGCCTCCACAGGCGGGATGTCCAGCGGGCTCGGCAGGTAGTCGACCACGGCGTCGAGCATGAAGCGCACGCCCTTGTGCTTGAGGGCCGAGCCACACAGCACGGGGGTGATGTCGAGCTCCAGCGTACCCTTGCGCAGGGCCTTCATGACCAGCTCGACGGGCGGCTCCTCGTCCTCGACGAACAGGTCCAGGAGCACCTCGTCGAACTCCGCTGCGTGCTCGAGCATGTTGTGGCGGCGCATGCGCGCCTCGTCCAGGAACTCGGCCGGCACGTCGCCCTCGGTGTAGTTCCTGCCGCCCTCGGACTCGTCGGGGAACTCGATCAGACGCATGCGCACCAGGTCGACGAAGCCGCGGAAGCCCTTCTCGGCGCCCACCGGCATCTGGATCGGCACCGGGCGGGCCCCCAGGCGCTCGACGATCGAGTGCACGGACGCGTCGAAGTCGGCGCCCACGCGGTCCATCTTGTTGATGAAGCACATGCGCGGGACCCGGTAGCGGTCGGCCTGCCGCCAGACCGTCTCCGACTGCGCCTCGACCCCGCTGACGGCGTCGAACACGGCGATGGCGCCGTCGAGCACGCGCAGCGAGCGCTCGACCTCGGCCGTGAAGTCCACGTGCCCGGGGGTATCGATGATGTTGATCGAGTGATCGCGCCAGGAGACGGTCGTCGCGGCCGACTGGATCGTGATGCCGCGCCGCTGCTCCTCCTCGAGGTAGTCCATCGTCGCCGCACCTTCGTGGACCTCGCCCATCTTGTGGATCTTCTGGGCCAGGAACAGGATGCGCTCGGTGACGGTGGTCTTGCCCGCGTCGATGTGCGCCATGATCCCGATGTTGCGGTGTTGGATCAGGCGCTGCAGGGCGGCCTTGGAGGGCTCGGGCTGGGTCGTGGTCGTCATGGCGGTCGGGCTCTCCCGGCGGACGTCCGAGAATGGCGCGGTCGGGACTCCGGGCGGCGGGGGTTGCGTGGCGGACGTCTCGCGCGCGGCCGGCGGCGGACCGCGGGCAGGGAGGCGCGCGCGGTCCGCACTGGACCGCGTCGGCCGGGCGGCCCGCGGAAGGCGATCCCGAGCGCGCGCCGGGTCGTTGCGAGGGGAAAGAGCGTAGCGGCCGCCCCCGGGCGGTCAAGACTCCCGGGCGGGCCGACCCCCAGCGCGTCCTCCCGGGAGGGTGAGGCGGGCAGTTCCCCGCGCCGGCTGCCCGGCAGGCGCCGCTCTACGTCCCAAGCGGCGATGCCCCGGACCCGGCGTGCTCGTGGCCGTGGCCCTCACGGCCTGCCGATCCCTCCGGCCACAGTTGGGCCAGGAAGGCGCGCGGTCCCTCGCGCACGACGATCCACAGGGTCAGGAGCCCGAGGATCACAGCGCAGACCAAGGCCGTAGGGCTGTGCTCGTGCTGGTCGCCCGGCAGGGCGGGAGACCGCTCGACGACAGGTAGCACCACGTCGATCAGGACGGCTAGGGCGAAGGTCGTAGCCAGGGATGTCGCAAGGAAGGTCAGCGCCACCCGGCCGGTGTGCATCCGGCGCAGCGCCCAGAAGGTCGTCAGGTTGGTCGCCGGCCCGGTCAGCAGGAAGGCGATCACGGCCCCCGGCGTGAAGCCCTTGGTGAGCAGCAGGGCGGCGAAGGGGGTCGCGGCCGTGGCGCAGATGTAGGTCGGCATCCCCACCAGGCTGAGCACCGCGATCTGGACCCAGCTGGGCAGGGCGCGGGCCCAGTCGGTCGAGATCCAGGGCTCGACCAGCGCCGTCAGGACCAGACCAAACAGGATCCAGGGCGCCAGGTGTCCCCAGGTCTCGACCAGGCCGCGCCGCATGGCTTGCAGGGGGGGAAGCACTGCGGCCGGCAGATCCCCGTGTCCGTCCCGGTCAGGATGAGGTGCCTGGGCGATGCGGCCAACCACGAGCCCGACGACGAGGGCGAGCAGCAGCGCCGCCGCCAGGCGTGCGACCGTGGTGGGCGCGCCCAGCATCGGCAGCGATAGCAGGAGCGAGTCGAGTCCGATCTCCGGGGCTGCGATCAGAAGCGCAAGGCCGGCCGCAGGCGGTACGCCCCTGCGGGACAGCGAGCGGTAGATCGGCAGGACTCCGCACGAGCAGACCGGCATCGGGGCGCCCACGGCCACGCCGGCCAGCGCCTGCCGCAGGCGCGACCCGCGCGTCAGCCAGCGCGGGATCGAGGCGGGAAGGAAGGCCTCGATCAGGGCCGCGCCGAGCACACCGAACAGGAGCGGTACGGCCGTCTCCTGCATCAGGCCCCACAGGCGCTCCGGGAAGAGCAGCGACTCCTGGGCGTGGGCGTGACCGCTCTCGACCCCCATCAGGTACGGCACGAAGAAGCCGGCGGCCATCACTGCGCCCAGGGCCGACCAGGCGTGGAGCTTGCGCGGCTGCCGCTCGAAGCGGCCCAGCGAGGGTCGGTGCTGGAGCACGAGGTGCACCAGCCCTCCGGCCAGCAGGGCCGAGAGCACGGCCGAGAACTCGCCCTGCCGGAAGCGCTCGGGCACCAGCAGCGGACCGGACAACGACGCCGCCGCGACGAACAGCAGCACCGCGCAGGACCACACCAGTCCCAGGCGGCGGCGCGCCTGGCCCCACAGGAACAGCCCCAGGGGCAGGCGGTGGCCGACTACCACCAGCAGGGTGGCCACGCTGATGCGCTCGTCGTAGGCCTTGGAGGCCAGAGCCGCGCTCTCGATCACCTCGTGCAGCAGGAGCAGGAACAGCACGAGACCGCCGACCCCGAAGCGCCATCCCTGGCCGCTCTCGCGCACAAGTCGTTCCCCGATCGTGGGCAGGACCAGGCCCACGGCGAAGAGCGCTGGGGTCCACCACCCCAGGTGCGCACCGGCCTCTGGCAGCAGGTGGATGAACGCGACGACGACGATGCCGCCGACCGTCGCGCCGTCGATCCAGGCCGCCAGGCCCGGCAGGTGCCTTCCTACCCGGTCGAGCAGGGGGCCGACGACCAGCGCCAGG
>Ga0316622_100001647_pt1 | contig 14783 bp, 18 predicted proteins | sample OWC_Aug_OW2_C1_D_FD_207646 | JGI IMG/M metagenome (GOLD analysis project Ga0316622, IMG submission 207646) | Wetland soil microbial communities from Old Woman Creek delta, Ohio, United States - OWC_Aug_OW2_C1_D5_C | ecosystem: Environmental > Terrestrial > Soil > Wetlands | place: USA: Ohio... | reverse complement strand
GGAACGAGTTGGCCCGCGGGGACACGGAGTACTGTGCGGCCCTGGTCGCCTTCAACTCCATCTTCCAGGTCCTCTTCTTCTCCGTGTACGCGTACGTCTTCATCACCGTACTGCCCGGCTGGTTCGGCCTACAGGGAACGGTAGTGAACGTCTCGATCCGGGACATCGCGGAGAGCGTCTTTATCTACCTCGGAATTCCTTTCATCGCCGGCGTCGTCACCCGCTTCACCCTGATTCCCCTCAAGGGCAAGGAGTGGTACCAGAAGACCTTCATTCCGCGCATCTCCCCTATCACGCTGATCTCCCTGCTCTTCACCATCGTGGTCATGTTCAGCCTGAAGGGGGAATACATCGTCCGCCTTCCGCTGGACGTCCTGCGGATCGCCGTGCCGCTCCTGATCTACTTCGTGGTGATGTTCCTGGTCTCGTTCGCTTTGAGCTACCGCATGGGTGCCGATTACCCGAAGAGCGCGTCGCTCTCCTTCACGGCGGCCAGCAACAACTTCGAGTTGGCCATCGCGGTGGCCGTGGCCGTCTTCGGCCTCAACTCGGGCGCCGCGTTCGCCGCGGTCATCGGCCCGCTGGTCGAGGTGCCTGCGCTGATTGCCCTGGTGAACGTGGCCTTCTGGTTCCGGCGAAGATACTTCGCTGTGCCGATCGCTGGCCGACGGGTCGCGGCTTGCCGGTAGTCCCGGACGGCGGCTTGGAAGCGTTTCGAGGAGGCGGCAGGAACGGATGCAGAGATCCTGGCCACATTTCGGCGTATCCGGGATCAGGTCGAATCCCAGGTCGCGGAGTTGCTTGCCACGATCTCCTGAACGAAACCACGATACCGGGAGGTCATGATGAAGGTCGACGTGAAGATCTTCGGGGCGAAGAAACTGGTCGACAAGATGGCAAACAAGGGACACGGGTTGGTCGAGTTTCCTGGGGGGACGGTGAATGAACTCTTCCGTCACCTCCTTACCCAGCACGGCCTCACATGGGAGGATCTTCCGCTGCTGGAGCAATGGGAGGAGAATCTCAACATCTTCATCCTCCACAACGACAACACGCTTCTCAAGGCCGACTACGACCGAAAGCAACTGGCGGACGGCGACAAATTGTCGCTCCACATTCACACCGGTTGCTGCTAGACAGGAAACGCGTCACAGAAGGTTTCGCCATGCCGGATGTACCGGAAATCGCCCCGGAGAGCGTGCCGTCTGCTGGCACGACCGGAGACGAAGAATACGCCGAAATCGATGCGCAGGGCAACCTGCGGATCCCGGCGACTCACGCCCGGGCCATGGGATTTCATCCGGGGGCGCGGGTGAAGCTGACCCGGCTGCCGGACCGGATGGTCCTGCAGCGTCCCGTCACCAGTCTCGTCCGGATTTATGTCGAACCGACCAACGCGTGCAACCTGAACTGTGTCACCTGCATGCGGAACGTCTGGGAGGAGCCCGTCGGCCGGATGGACGCCGCGACCTTCGACCGGGTCCTGGCGGGTGTCCGGGCGCTCCCCGAGCCACCAATCCTCTTTTTCGGCGGGCTCGGCGAGCCCTTCACCCACCCCGACCTCCTTGACATGATCCGAGAGGCCAAGCGGCAGGAGCTGACGGTCGAGGCGATCACCAACGGCATCCTGCTGGACGAGCGACGCGCCCGGGCGCTGATCGATCTGGGACTCGACACGCTCTGGGTGTCCATCGATGGGGCCTCGCCGGAATGCTACGCTGACGTGCGGCGCGAGGACCACCTGCCGCAAGTGCTGGCGAACCTGGAGCGGTTGCGGGATCTCAAGATCCAGACCCGCTGCGCCCGTCCGACGCTCGGCATCTCCTTCGTGGCCATGCGGCGGAATCTCGCCGAGCTGCCCGAGGTCCTTCGGCTCGAGCACCGTGTGGGGGCGCGGAAGTTCCTGGTCTCCAACGTCTATCCCCACACGCCGGAACTCTTGCGGGAAATCCTCTATCGGCGCTCCATCGGCGAGTCGCTCTGGAATCGTGCGACAATCCGAATGGCACGGATGGATCCGGATCAGACCGCAGCGGGCATCCTGCAAAACGTGATGCATGGCTTGTATACCCCGCGACTGGAGGGCCCTGAAGTGCTCTGGCCGTCCAACACCTGCCCCTTCGTTTCCCGGGGCAGCACCTGCGTGCGCTGGGACGGCCACGTGAGCCCTTGCCTTCCCCTCCTGCACGGCCACACGAGCTACCTGGAGAACCGCGTGCGGCGCAACAGCGCGTACGCCGTCGGGTCGATCCGCGACCGTGATCTGCTCGATCTCTGGGAGTCGCCGGAGTATGTCGCCCTCCGCAAACGCCTCGAGGAGTTCGATTTCTCGCCCTGCACCGCCTGCAACTCCTGCGAGCTTGCCGATGGGAACCAGGAGGACTGCTTCGGGAATTCCGCGCCGACCTGCGGCGGGTGTCTCTGGGCTCAAGGGTTCATCCTTTGCCCGTGACGGGTGTGCCTCGCCAGGCGTGGCGTGGCTGATCGACCCGCGCATCACGAGGCGTGTTATGCAGCCAGGAAAAGTTCGAGTCCTCCACATGGCCGAGTGTCCAGCAACGCCGGGGACGGTCCGACTCGTCGAAAGCGTCGCACGCGGCATGGGCATATCCATCGCCCTTGAGAAGATCCTCGTGGATACCCCGGAGCAGGCCGAGGCGCTTGCCTTCCTCGGCAGCCCCACGGTGCAGGTGGGCGGCCGCGACATCGAGTCGGAGGCGCGGTCTCGGACGGACTTCGGCCTGACCTGACGCACCTACGGGGTATCGGGCATACCCCGGGAGGAGTTGATCCGCGCGGCACTCCGGGAGGCTCTGACGCCGACGTGACGATCCGTCACATGCGGAACGCGCTGCGAGGCCGGACGGCTTCTCGCGACCAACGGGGTGCCTGCGACCATGCCATCCCAAATGTCCAAACGCCGCAATCCGAAGCCACTGTCCGGTGCCGGCGCCGCCACGATCATCCGTCCCCGGATCGCGTTCGGGCCCGCCTGTTCGCTCGGCCCCGGCAAGATCGACCTGTTGCGCGCAGTGGCCGATACGGGATCGATCTCGGCGGGCGCCCGTGCATTGGGTCTGAGTTACAAACGGGCATGGCTCCTCATCGACACGCTCAACCGCGGCTTCGGGCGGCCGGTGGTGGAGCGTTCGGTGGGCGGCCGAGGCGGCGGAGGCGCCCGCCTCACGCCGCTGGGGGCCGCCTTGGTCCGGCATTACGCAGCGATCGAGGCAGCCTGTCAACAGGCCGCGGCGGCGGAGCTTGCGGCGCTCCGCGCGGTCGTGTCCAAGGGGCGGTAGGCTCTCTCCAGTACTCCCCTCACCGTGCGATCTGCATTTGACAGACGGTGGGCCCTGCGTTATAGCAAGGGAGCCATAACGCCGAGTCGGGAGGGTTTCGGATGGCGTGGCGAATCGTTCCGTGGTTGTGCGGACTGCTCGCGGTGTCATGGAGTGTTGCCGCTGCGGCGCCACGGGGAGAGGCGCCGGTCATCGCTGCCGCCGCGGATCTCAAGTTTGCCATGGAGGAAATCGCGGCGGGCTTCACCAACGAGACCAAGCACGAGGTGAAGCTGGCCTTCGGTTCGTCCGGAAACTTCGCAAGCCAGATCGAGCAGGGCGCGCCGTTTCAGATGTTCCTCTCGGCCGATGAGAATTTCGTGTTTCGGGTGGCTGACCTGGGCAAGACCGTGGACCGCGGGCAACTGTACGCCGTGGGCCGCATCGTGCTGATGATCCCCAAGGGGTCACCGCTCCGGCCCGACCCGACGCTCCAGGATCTGGCCGCGGCGCTCGGGGACGGGCGGCTGAGGAGGTTCGCCATCGCCAATCCGGAGCACGCCCCGTACGGCCGGCGGGCCGAGGAGGCGCTCCGCGCAGCCGACCTGTGGGAGCGCATCAAAGGCCGGCTGGTCCTGGGCGAGAACGTCGCGCAGGCGGCGCAGTTCGCGACGGCCGGCGGGGCGCAGGGGGGCATCATCGCCTATTCCCTGGCGCGCTCTCCTGTCGTTGCCGCGTTGGGTACCTTCGCGCCGATCTCGGACGCCTGGCACTCGCCCCTCCGGCAGCGCATGGTCTTGCTCAATGGCGCCGGCCCCACGGCTCGGATGTTCTATCACTATATGCAGCAGCCTCCGGCGAGGGCTATTCTGGTGCGGTACGGCTTCGTCCTGCCGGGCGACTTGCCCTCCGATCGGTGAACGATGGACTGGAGCGCGTTCGCCCTCTCGCTCAGACTGGCCGTGTGGACCCTCGCCATCCTGCTGCCCGTCGGGATCTGGGCTGGGCGCCGGCTGGCCTGGCGCCGGTTTCCCGGACAGAGCCTCGTCGAAGCGCTCCTGGCACTGCCACTGGTGTTGCCGCCCACCGTTCTTGGCTACTACCTCTTGACGGCTTTCGGCGGGGCCGCGCCCCTCGGGCGCGTCTACGAGGCCCTGGTCGGCCGGCCGCTCATGTTCACCTTCGAAGGTCTGCTCCTGGCGTCCCTCGTGGTCAACCTCCCCTTCGCTATCCAACCCATGCAGCGAGCCTTCGAGGCCATCCCCATCGAAGTGCGCGAGGCGGCCCGGTGCTGCGGCTTGTCGAGCTGGCGCATCCTCCGTCGGATCGAGTTGCCGCTGGCCTGGCCGGGCATCCTGTCGGCCCTCGTGCTGACCTTTGCCCACACCCTCGGCGAGTTCGGCGTGGTGCTGATGGTGGGCGGCAACATTCCGGGGGAGACGCGCACCGTCGCCATCGCGATCTACGACCGCGTGCAGGCCTTCGATACCCATGCGGCCGGGATCATGGCCGCCGTCCTGCTCGTCGTGGCGCTGGCGGCCATCGCGGCCTCCTACGGCGCGGCCGGCAACTCGGGGCGGCGCCGTGGCTGAGGGAGGACTCGATCTCAGGGTACGGCAGCGAGGCCCGATCCCGCTGGAGGCGGAACTCGCGTGCGCGCCCGGGGAGATCCTCGCGCTGGTCGGCCCGTCCGGGAGCGGCAAGTCCAGTCTCCTCCGCTGCATCGCGGGGCTTCTCACGCCGAGAGAGGGCCGCATCGTCTGCGGGGGCGAGACGTGGCTGGATACCGCCCGCGGCACCGACGTGCCCACGCCCCGTCGCCGCATCGGTCTGGTCTTCCAGAGCTATGCGCTCTTTCCCCATCTCACGGCGCTGGAAAACGTCATCGAGGGTTTGGGGCATCGTTCGGCGGGGGAGCGGCGGGAACGGGCTCTCGGGCTTCTCCGGCTCGTGCACCTTGCCGGTCTCGAGGACCGCAGGCCGCGTCAACTCTCCGGCGGCCAACAGCAACGAGTCGCCGTAGCACGCGCCCTGGCGCGGGACCCCCACGCCCTGCTCCTGGACGAGCCGTTCTCGGCCGTGGACCGAAGCACCCGGGAGAGACTCTACGGCGAACTGGCCGAGCTGCGGCGGGATCTCCGCATGCCGACGATCCTGGTCACGCACGACCTCGACGAGGCCACGATGCTCGCCGACCGATTGTGTATCCTGTCCCACGGCGCGACGCTCCAGACCGGGACGCCCCTGGAGGTGCTCCAGCGCCCGGTCTCGGTGGCCGTCGCGCGGCTGGTCGGACTGAAGAACATCTTCGAGGGCCAGGTTGTGGCTCACGATCGCAGCGCCGGAACGACGCGCCTGCGCTGGCAGGGGCGCGATCTCGCGATCGCGCTCCAGGAGGGTTTTCCGCCGGGGAGCCCCGTGGCTTGGGCGATCCCGGCGGCGGGGGTGCTGTTGCTCGGCCCCGACGCAGGAGCCCGAGGGCCGCGGGACACTGCGGTCGCATGCACGATCGCCGCGCTCACCACCCTCGGGGACCAGGTCCGCGTCGCTCTCCGCGTACCCGGTTCGGGCCCGGCGTCGCTTTTCACTGCGGTTCCCCGGCACCTCGCGGCGCGCTACGGCCTGGCGGAAGGCCGCCCGCTGACGCTTCGGCTGCGTGGGGAGAGCATTCGGTTGTTGCCGCCCGACGCCGGCGGACAGGGGCCGAACGTCGCGTGAACTTGCGCGGAACCTTTCTGGGAGCGTGCGCATGACCAAACGACCGCTTGCTGGGATCCGTGCCGACCGGGGTACTCCTACCGCTGCTCGCACTGCTTCTCGTGGCCTCGGCGGTGAAAGTCTGGCGGCACGCCGCGCAAAAATTCCTCTTGACGGCGAGTTCGTTATGCAGTAGTTTGCATCATACAAACAATGTGAAAGAGATGGTAAGCGGATGATGACGCTGGACGAAGGGGCCGAACGGCTGCATCGCCTGACGAAAGAGTTGCTCCGGCGGTACCAGTTCCGCGACTGGAATCAGGTGTGTTGCTATGGGATCTCCATAAGCCAGAGCCACATTCTGGATGTCCTGGTGGAGGAGGGCGATCTGACCATGCAGGAACTGGCGCGGCGGATGTTCAAGTCCGTCAGCACGATGACGCGGGTGGCGGGACAGTTAGTGCGGAAGGGCTACATCAAACGCCGGCATGACCCCGAGGACCGGCGGATCGTCCACGTGTCCATCACCCCGCAGGGCAAAGCCATCATCGCCGCGATCCAGCGGGACCTGATCGAGACGCAGAAGGCCGTCCTGCAGAGCGTGCCGACCGAGGATTGGGCGGGCGCCTTCACGGTCCTGGAGGCGCTGTCGCGCGGCGCGCGGCGGTGGCAGGAGACGTGCTGCAAGGTGTGAGTTTTTTTGAGCTGATGATTGCATGATACAACAGACAGAAGGACGCGACGGGAGGCGTCATGCTCAATCCGAAGCAGGATCAGCTGGCAAACGAGTTCTACCAGGCCGCGTTCGCCGACGGTGAAGTGGATGCAAAGACCAAGATCCTGATCGGGGCGGCCGTGTCCATGACGGTGGGGTGCTATCCCTGAATGCGTTACTACCTTGGCGTGGCCAGGGAGAACGGAATCTCGGAGGGGGCCATCCGCGAGACGATGGCCGTGACGATGGCGGTGAACAGCGGCCGTGTCCGCATGCAGGCGCGTGAGGCGCTCAAAGGCATGCTGGAGCCGTTGGCCTCAGCGTGAGGGAAGGAGAGTGGAAATGAGTGCGAAAGAGTTCAGCGACGCTGAGATTAAGGAAGCCGTGAAGTCTCGGTATGCGAAGGCCATCCAGGGGTCTTCCTCTTGTTGCGGTCCATCGAGAAGCCCGGAGGCGGGCCCGTCGAGTTCCTGCTGCGGGCCGACCACAATCGAACAGAAAGGGGGCATGGTCAAGATTGCCGGCTACGATAAGGGCGAATTGAGCCGGCTGCCGGCTGACGCCGTCCAGAACTCGTTCGGATGCGGAACACCGCTGGCCTTCGCGGGGGTGCGGCCAGGCCAGACGGTGCTGGATATCGGGTCGGGCGCCGGGATCGATTGTTTCATCGCCTCGGAAAAGGTCGGGCCGACCGGCAAGGTGATCGGGCTCGACATGACGCCGGAGATGATCGAGCGCGCCCGCCGGAACGCCAAAGAGGCCGGGGTCGCCAACGTGGAATTCCGTTTCGGTGACGCGGAGAAGATGCCGGTTGAGGATGCCTCGGTGGACTGGGTGATCTCGAACTGCGTGATAAACTTGAGTCCCGACAAGCCGGCGGTCTTCGGCGAAATCGGCAGGATCCTTCGCCCCGGTGGCCGGATCTCGATTTCCGACATCGTGGCGCAAGACCTTCCGGACGCTGTCCGGCAGAGTCGCGATGCCTGGACCGGGTGCCTAGCAGGGGCGATCAGCGAAGAGGAGTACGTACGAGGGCTCGAGAAGGCTGGCTTGCGCGACGTGCGCGTCACCTCGCGCATCGTGTACGACGCGAGCCAACTCAAGGGCCTGTTCGGAAGCTCCTGCTGCGGGGCGGGGGCCGGGCAGGACACGGCGGCCTTGGCGGATGCGGCGGCAGGGAAAATCTGGAGCGCGCGGTTCGAGGGCGTCAAGCCGCAGTCTGCGTCTGTGGGTACCGAGGTCACCATTGGGCCGGCAGCGAAGAGCGAAGCTCCCGCGATCGAAGCGCTCCTGGCGGAGGCCGGACTTCCCACGGATGTCGAACCGCATCTTGGCGATTTCTTGGTCGCCCGCCATTGCGGGAAGGTCATAGGGTGCACCGGAATGGAAGTCCAGGGCCTGGACGCGCTGTTTCGATCGCTGGTTGTCAGCCCCGACTACCGGCAGGCGGGTATTGGGCAACGGCTCTACGACGCGCTCGTCGAGAACGCCCGTGGAAAAGGCGTCCAGAAGGCGTATCTCCTCACGACAACGATTGTTTCCCTGGCAGAGTCGTGGGGATTCCAGCGCCTTGCGCGGGACGAAGTGCCTGAAGCGATTCGCGACACCGCGCAGTTCCGGGGCGAATGCTGCGTCTCGGCGGTTGCCATGTGGAAAGACCTGACCGCTCAAACCGCGAAGTGCTGCTCCTGTTCCTGAACGTGAGTCATCGGTCCGGTCCGGACCGAAGCGCAAAGGAAGCCGTTGAAAAGAAGGCCCATCGATCGGATCCCATCTCGTGGAGAACTCCCTGATCGATGGGCCTTGCCGTCAATGCTCGACTCGACCTCCTCCTCGAGAATACCCGGATTTATCGCTTGACAGTGCCGCCTGGCGTGAATACTATATGCGCATATATTCATAAGGAGGGATACTCTTGGCGGACGACCGATTGCGACAACTGAAGGCGGACTTGCTGAAGACGCTCGGCCAACCCACCCGCCTCAAGATCTTGGAGTTGCTCGTGAACGGGGAGCGTTGCGTCTGCGAGATCTTCCCGGCGATCGGCGGTGAGCAATCCAATGTCTCGAAGCATCTTGGGTTCCTGCGCAGCCAGGGGATCGTCATCGCCGACCGACGCGGGATGCGCGTGTTCTATCGGCTGGCCAACGGAAGGATCGCCAAGCTGTTGGATGATGCGGAGAATTGCGTGAAGGGAATGACGCGGTCTCGACTCAGCGAGGTAGCGTGATTTTTTTGCGCCGAATCATGAACGGTCGGTCATAAGGTCGGTGCGGCGCGAGGTTGTCCGTAGCATCCCTTAAACGTTCAGGAGGAGCACTCATGAAGATTCAAGTGGCGGGTCCCGGTTGTCCACGATGCCAAATGACCGAGAAGAACGTCTTCAACGCCTGCGCCGAGCTTACTCTTGCCGCGGACATCTCCCATGTCACCGACCGGAAGCAGATCCAGGACTTGGGGGTCTGGACGACCCCTGCCGTCATCGTGGACGGGAAGATCGTCGTGTCGGGGAGAATCCCGTCGGTGTCGGAGTTGAAGAAGATCTTCGCCGATGCCGGCAAGGCGGCCTGACCGCGACACGAGACGGTCGATCACTTTCAGAGCAAGCGAGGACATCATGGATTGGGGGGCGTATCTCGTCTTCTTGCTGCAGAGCGGCCTGGGTAGCCTGGCCTCGTACCTGGCGGCGCATGTCTTGCTGTGTCTGCTGCCGGCATTCTTCATCGCCGGGGGACTCTCGGCACTCGTTCCGAAGGACGCTATTACGCGACTGCTGGGGCGAAAGGCGTCGAAGTTTGTGGCCTATCCGTCCGCGGCCATGGCGGGAAGCGTCCTGGCGGTCTGCTCGTGCACCATCGTGCCGCTCTTCGCGGGGATCTATTCCAAGGGCGCGGGCCTTGGGCCGGCGATCACGTTTCTCTTCTTCGCGCCGGCGGGGAACATCCTCGCGCTGGCCTACACCGGTGTCGCCCTCGGTGCCGACTTTGCGCTGGCACGTGTCGTCCTCTCTCTCACGTTCGGCATCGGCATCGGACTGATCATGGCGCTCATCTTCAGCCGGGACGACCAGGCCCACGCCGAGGCGGCCGATACCGGGTACGTTGGCTCGGAGGGCTTGACCGCCAGGACCGTCATCTTCCTGGTCCTCATGGTGGGCTTGCTCATCTTCGGGACGCTGCAAGTGCGGCTGTTCCTCAACGCGTATGCCTCATTCACGCTGCCGATCCAGGGCTTCGACCGGGTGCAGGACTTCCTTTTCCGCCTGGTGCCCTTCGATGCGAACAAAGGCGAAGAGGGGGTCTCCGTCCAGGGGGCGATCCTGATCGGCCTCCTCGTGCTCATCGGGCTCGCGGCCTGGAGGGGGCTCGGGCAGGTACATGAAGGGTATAACCGCTGGACGTGGGCCTCCCTGGGTCTGATCGCGTTGACCCTCCTCATGGCGGCCGCGCGGATGGAGCCCAAGGCGCATGGGTTGGAAGTTGCAATCCCGGGCAAGACGTTCGGCGTCCTGCTCACGATGGCCGTCCTCGCGTACATGGCCCGAAGATACTTCGAGGCCTACGAGATTCAGCAATGGCTCTGGGAGACATGGCGCTTCGTGCGCCAGATCTTTCCGCTGTTGGTGGTTGGCGTGTTCGCCGTCGGGATCATCCGGCAGCTCATCCGACCCGAGTGGGTGCAGGCCGTGGCGGGCGCCAACACGATCTTCGGGAACCTCGCCGGCGTCGTCTTCGGCGTGTTCATGTACTTCCCCACGCTGGTCGAGGTGCCCATCGCCAAGATGTTCCTCTCGCTGGGCATGCACCCCGGACCGCTCATCGCCTACCTGATGGCCGACCCCGAACTCAGCCTGCAGAGCATTCTCATTACCGCCAGCATCATCGGCCGGACCAAAGCGTGGACGTACGTGGCCTGGGTAGCCCTCTTCAGCATGATCTCGGGGCTTCTGTACGGACAGTGGGTGGACGGGGCGAGCCCGATGATCCTCCTGTCGTACCTGACAGGGTTCTTCGTCATTCTGACCGGCTGCCTGTATGCCATTGGACGCCGCCAAATGGCGGTCCTGCGGGCCGCAGAAATCGAAGAGGTCGGCCGGCGCTGACGCCGCTCAGGCGATCATGAGCGAAACGACTGGAAATAGATAGCTCTGTCGATCAGACAAAGCCGAAAAGAAGCGCTTCTTCTCTTTGCAACACACACGCCTTTGGTTTATCGTACGCACGATTCTTTCTCGTCCTCAAAGCGGCAAGAAGGGAGGCGTACACATGAACGTTCTCAGGCTCTTATGGCTTATCCTTTGCGCCTTTCTCCTTGCTACGCCCGCTTCGACGACGTTCGCCGCCGAGAGCGCCTGTGTGAAGTGTCACACCAGCGATGCAACGCTCAAGTCCCTTTTCACTCCTCCGACGCCAACGGGCGGCGAGGAAGGGGAGGGGTGAGCGGGGACGCCTCCGCCAGTTAAGGCGGACCAGCTCTACAAGGGGTTCCTGGTGGATCGCGCCCTGCTCGACAGCGATCCCCACTTCGCGCAGGGGTGCGCCTCGTGTCACAAGGGCAACGAGAGTGGGGCCGACAAGGCCGCGGCCCATCAAGGCCTGATCAAACGACCCTCCGACGACCTTGGCGTATGCGAGACCTGTCACGCCGACATCGCCAAGACGTACAAGACGTCTTTACATTACACGACGGCCGGGCAGCGCCACGGCGTGAGTGGTCGCTTCTCGGCCGAGGTCGCGAAGGTCTTTGACACCAAGGTATTCGGGCGTGCCTGTCAGAGCTGTCATGCCTCGTGTGGAGATTGTCACGTCAAGAGCCCCGTCATCGGGGGGGTCAATATTGGCCTCATCAAAGGGCATCAGTTTGTGAAGCGTGACGAGGGGAAGACGTGCGCGCTGTGCCATGGCGGGCGCGTCTACCCCGAATTCACCGGGGAGTACGGTGGAAGCGCGGACGTCCACTACCAGAAGGGAATGATCTGTCTGGATTGCCACAAGAAGGCCGAGATGCATGGCGATGGGACGGCGTACGCCTCGCGTCACGAGGTCAAAGGAAAGCCGTCCTGTGTGGGGTGCCACGCGCCGGGGAGCGAGAAGACGGACAAGGCCAAAACGGCACACGGGCAGCACGCGAGCACGGTCAGTTGTACCGCCTGTCATTCCTCTGCCGCGTATCGGAACTGCGCCGATTGCCATCTCGGAAAGGGAGCGACGTCGAAGCCGGCCTTCATTCTCGGGCTGAGCCCGAAGGACAAGAAGACAGTGACGACCCTTCGCCTTATCCCGACGGTTCGGGACACCTTCAAGTCGGCCGGCATCGAGATGGAGAACTTTGACGCGGTTCCCAATTACTGGCAGACTTTCCCCCACAACATTCGGAAGCGAACCGAGCGAACCCGGTCGTGTGAAGTGTGTCATGAGGAACCGCAGAATTTCCTGGCCAAAGATACCCTGATCCAGGGAGGATCGAAGGCGAACGAGTCCCTGATTTTCGTCCCAAAACCGCGTAAGAATAACTAGGAGGGGTTTGACGTGAGAAGAGTAGCGTGGAGTCTCGTATTGCTGGTGGTGTTCATCTCCTGGCCGCTGATTGCCTCAGCCCGGGACATCCCGCCCGTTGTCTCGACCGATTGGCTGGAGCAGAACCTGCAGAATCCCCGTCTGGTGATCGTGGACATTCGCAAGCTGGAAGAATACAAGGAGGCACAGGTCCCCGGGTCGGTGAACGTATTCTACAACGTCTGGGCCATCAAGAAAGGCGACCTGGAGAACGAGGTGCCCGAGGCCGATGACCTCTTCGACATCGTCGGCTCTGCAGGCATCAAGGCGGATTCACTCGTGGTCGTAGTTGGGAAGACCGACGCGACACCCGATCTCGTGAACACGCCGCGTGTGGCCAAGACGCTCATCTACGCCGGCGTATCGAACGTGGCCGTGCTGGATGGCGGTCTCAACAAGTGGGCCAAGGACAAGAAGCCGGTGTCCACGGCCGGAACGAAGCCGAAGGCGATCGAGTACAAAGGCAAGGTCAATCCGGGGGTATTCGCCGCCAAGGCGGAAGTGCTCGGGAAGATCGGCAAGGCGACGATTGTGGACACGCGGATGCCGGATTTCTACTTCGGCGTGTCCAAGTTGCCCTTCGTTGGGAAGGCCGGTCATATTCAGGGGGCGGTGAGCCTGCCGTCGCCGTGGATCTTTAGCGAGGGGATGTACAAAGCCAAGGAAGAGCTGGAGGCGATGGCCGCCGGCGTCGTCGGCACCGACAAGGCCAAGGAGATCATCGTCTACTGCGACACCGGGCGACTCTGTTCGGGGTGGTGGTTTGTCCTGCGGGAGGTGCTCGGGTACCAGAACGTCAAATCCTACGACGGCTCCATGCAGGACTGGGGGAAGGATCCGAATACGCCGGTGGTCAAGTACCGCTGGCAGTAAGCCGCGCCTTCGCGCAGTTCCCTTGTCCAAGATTGAGCGGGGCGCCGGTGAGTGGTTGAGTGTCCACCACCGTCGCCCCGCGTTTTCTTCACTTCGTTGGTACTTAGGAGCCGTTACGAAATAACCTATACATCTTTTTCTATTTCGTTACGGCTCCTTATGCCGTTTCGGAATGTCTCCGCTCACCTTATTCTTTTGCAACGGCTTACCCTGCCAGCTTCGCCTGGAACTTCCCCGCCCCCTGGATCGCCGCGATCATCTGGTCGGGCGAAATCGGCGCTCCTTCGAGAGTGACGCGCGCTTCCTTCTTGACCCGATCCGCCGTGGCACCTTTCACGCCTGCAAGCCTCTCCAAGGCTTGTTTCACTTCTTTCTCGCAGCCCCCTCAGGTCATCCCGGTGACGGAGAATACCAGCTCTTTGCTGTCAGCCATGTCATCCTCCTCTTGGTAAGTGTCTCTTGCGCGTTCGACGAATTCTAGCGCGGTGCCGAATAGGAAGGAAAGCGGATTCTTGCGGAGAAAGCAAAGAGGGAAGGGGACATACCCCTTCCCTCTTTGTGAACAGCGTCCCTCGGGAGGAGCCGGTTATGCGGCCTCGACCTTGATGGCCTTCGGCCGGGCCTCTTCCTTCTTTGGGAGCTGGATCTCCAGAACGCCGTCCTTGTACGTCGCCTTCACGCGGTTCGCATCCACCGTCGGGGGAAGGATGACGGACCGCTCGAAGGATCCGTAGCTCCGCTCGAACCGGGTGTACCCCTCTTCATTGACCTCGGACTCGTGCTTCCGCTCTCCCTTGACCGTCAGGGTGTTGTCCTCGAGGGAGATGTTGATTTCCTCCTGCTTGATGCCGGGTACCTCGACCTTCAGCGTGATGCCGTCCTTCGTCTCGACGACGTCCATCAGGGGCTTCCACTCGCCTGCCGCCAGACCACCGTCGCGCAGGGCGCCCACGAAGGGCTCGTCGAAGAGTCGGCGGAACCCTGCGAGCTCTTCGAAGGGATTCCAGGTGCTGAGGGACGTGACCCGAGGCTGCCACTTCGCGATCATCATTGGTATATCCTCCTTGTGATTAGCCGAGTCTCGCTCGGCATTGTTTCCTTCGCTGGCTTCTTTGTTCAGCCGAATCAATTTATATAATCTGAGCCAATATCTGTCAAGTACAAAAAACATATGTGACTTGTAACGAAAATAGTCTTTTATTTTTAATAGTTTAATTTCTTATTGGAGACTGTATTCGGATTGTTTCAGAGAGGATTGCCAATTCGCTAGTTTCCAGTTTCGAGGATGAGTAGACTGGACCCAATGTCGAGGTTCATCCGGAAGCGTTCCAGGAAGCTGATTCCGAGCAGGCCGGCGACGTTCGAAGGCATGCCCGGTAGATCGTGGACCACGACGGGGACATGGCGGGCGACTGCGCCGCCAACGTCAACCTCTTCCACCACGACGAGCGGGGCCTGAATGACGCCGTTTGCCGTGGTGAGGCGGACGTTCATTCCGCCGGTGGGGGAGATGCCCAAGCGGTTGGCGACGGTCGCGCTAATGGAGGTATAGCTCGCCCCGGTATCGAGAATAAACACGCCGACCGGTTCGCCGTTAATACGACCCGGGACCAACGCAGAACCGCCCCGTCGTTGTATCGGGATCTGAATGGTGGACGCACCGGG
>Ga0316622_100001646_pt1 | contig 14786 bp, 13 predicted proteins | sample OWC_Aug_OW2_C1_D_FD_207646 | JGI IMG/M metagenome (GOLD analysis project Ga0316622, IMG submission 207646) | Wetland soil microbial communities from Old Woman Creek delta, Ohio, United States - OWC_Aug_OW2_C1_D5_C | ecosystem: Environmental > Terrestrial > Soil > Wetlands | place: USA: Ohio... | reverse complement strand
CGCGCATGTGAAAGATGCCCAGACCGCCCAACAGTATTAAAACCGGAATTGCGCAGACCAGTGTCGACAAGATCGTGTTGCCGAACGGGTCGTAGTTCTGCGACCAGACTTCCACAGCCCCCTCCCTTTGCGTGCGTATTATTGGTATTCGCGGACGCGGTCAGGGCGCCGGTCCGTCGAGCAGCGCTGAAGTATAGCGGGATTGAAGAATTGAGCCGCGTAGCCGGTAGGGATAATTCGTCTGGTGGGCGATGGCCAGATTTTTACTTTGCCGCTCAATTACCTATGAGCGGATATCCGGGCAGCCGGGAGCCCGGCCGCCCAGAAGCAAATCAGTGCTTGCAGCTTTCTGGCAGCGTTTCGCAGGAGTCGAGTTGGCCGATCGGGCGTTTGAACGTGTAGCGCGCCGGCTTGACCACCAGGGCTTCCTTGGCGCGGTCCACACTATTGCTAGGCAGGGTGAAGGGCAGCGAAACCACGAAGGCGACGGCACCCGCGATAGTCGTGAGTAGGCCGATCGGACGTGCGATGACGGCATCGACCAGCACTTCTCCCGAGCTCGGCTCGCGGCGGATTTGCTCCTGATCCAGAGCGAAGGCGTGAGGGACGCCCAGTACGACGACCAGGGCGGGGATGACGAGGGACTTGTGCCAGCGGGACATGGGTGCTCCTAGGTTTACCGAGCGAAGCCCGGACAGAGAGTTTTTAATACAATTAGTTACGTTGAAACCGTACCGGGTACCGGTGCAAGCACCAGTCGTGCGCGCACGGGAAGACCGAACACCACACTCACTATCGGTCCACCCCCAGCCTAATTGAGGGTCCGCATGCAAGTCGATATCAGCTATGGCAAGGGTACGCACCCCATCCAGATGCACGATGAATGGAACGTGAGCGTGATCCGCAAACCCCCCATGCCGGTACTGCCCGATCCCGGCGATGCTGTGGGCCGTTCGCTCGCCGAGGCCGTCGACGCCCAGCCCCTGCGCGCACGGGCCACCCAGGCCCGCTCAGCGTGCATCCTGATCTGCGACATCACGCGGCCGGTACCCAATGGCGTGCTCCTGCCGCGAATCGTCCGCACGCTGCTCGATGCGGGCATGCGTGCGGAATCGATAACGGTGTTGGTCGCGACCGGCTTGCACCGACCCAACGAGGGGGTGGAACTGGCGGAACTGGTCGGCGACCCGTGGGTGCTCGAGACAGTCCGCATTGAGAATCACTTCGCACGCAACGACGCCGACCACGTCATGCTCGGCACCACCCAAGCCGGCACCACGGTGCGGCTGGACCGCCGCTTCGTCCAGGCCGATCTGAGAATCGTCACCGGCCTGGTTGAACCGCACTTCATGGCCGGGTACTCAGGGGGCCGAAAGGTCATCGCGCCCGGTGTCGCCCACGCCGAGACCATCACCACGTTCCACAGCGCGCGCTTCATGTCTCATCCGCTTGCGGACAACTGCGTGCTCGATGGCAACCCCCTGCACCGCGAGCAATTGGAGATCGTGGCCATGCTCGGCGAAGTATTCGCGTTGAACGTCGTGATCGACGAGCACCGTCGGCTCTCCTTCGTGAACTACGGCGAGATCTTGCGCAGCCATCAGCAAGCGGTTGATTTCATCCAGGCATACGCACGGGTGCCGGTGCCGCGCCGGTTCAAGACTGTAGTCACCAGCGCAGCCGGCTATCCGCTGGACAAGACCTACTACCAGACGGTGAAGGGCATGGTGGCGCCGGTGGACATCCTCGAGCCGGGCGGAAATCTCATCATTCTTTCCGAGTGCTCCGAGGGAATAGGCTCGGCGGAATACGTCGATGCACAGCGCCGCCTGATCGCGCGCGGCCCCGATGGCTTCTACCGGGACATCGAAACCAAGTCGCATGCCGACATCGACGAGTGGCAGACCCAGATGCAGCTCAAGCCCATGCGGGTGGGATCGGTGCATCTGTACTCGACCGGGCTGCCGCCAGAGGCACGCGCGCTCACCGGCGTGAACGTCGTGGACGACGTGCAGGCGACCATCGAACGCTGCGTGAAAGCGTCGGGCGATTCAGCGCTCGCGGTCATTCCGGAGGGGCCGTATGTAGTGCCGGTGTACCGTCCGGCCGCCTAGGTAGCTGGCGCGTCGCGCAGAACACCTGCGCATATATTCCACTTGCATTCTTTTGTGGGGTGTGCCAGACTTTGCCTCATGATTATGACAACGTCAAGTCCACCGCCTGCCGGGTTCGCAGACCCGGGCCGAGAAGCGGGGTTGCGGCCGGTGGCGTTTGGTAGACTGCGCCCATCGCCTATAACCCGCGAGGGCAGACAGATGATTCCCGACCATATAGACGTCAACATCGCCGGCGGCCTCGACTTCCCGCTCCCGCGCATGGTGAACGTGAGACAGAAATTCGAAGCGCAGCGCCTCCATGACATTCCCGCCGCGGTGACGCGCGAGTTCCAGCGCCCGGAAGTGCGCAGCCGGGTGAAGCCGGGCCAGGTGGTCGCAGTCGGGTGCGGCAGCCGCGGCATCGCGAACATCGCCGAGATCGCCAAGTCCGTCATCGGGGAACTGCGCGCGCTCGGCGCGCAGCCATTCGTGTTTCCGTGCATGGGTAGTCATGGCGCGGCCACGGCCGAAGGTCAGCGCAAGGTGCTGGAGAGCTATGGCATTACCGAGGCCTCCACCGGCGTTCCGATCAAGGCCACCATGGAAACCGTGGTGGTCGGACATCTCGAGGACGGGACGCCGGTGCACATGGACCGCCATGCCTCGGAAGCCGATGCGATCGTCGTCATCAACCGGATCAAGCCGCACACATCGTTCCGCGGCGCGACCGAAAGCGGCCTCACGAAGATGCTGGCAATCGGCATCGGCAAGATCATTGGGGCGTCCACCTACCACCAGCACGGGATGGATCGCTTTCCCGAACTGCTGCCGAAGATTCGAGACGTCAACATCGGCCAACGCAACGTGCTGTTCGGCGTGGGAATCGTGGAGAACGCCTACGACGAGACGGCCCTTATCGAAGTCATTCCGGCCGATCAGCTGGCGACGCGCGAGCCGCAACTGCAAGCAATGGCCAAAGAACAGATGCCCCAGATCTGCATCGATGAGATCGACGTACTGATCATCGACGAGATGGGAAAAAACATCAGCGGGGCCGGTTTCGATCCGAACATCACCGGACGCAACCGCCGCTCGATTGAGTGGAGCGCCAAGCCCAATGTGAAGAAGATCGTCGTGCTCGGTCTCACCCGCGAGACCATGGGCAACGCGACCGGGCTCGGCTCGGCGGACGTCATCACCATGCGCCTTTACCGGGAGCTCGACGTCCCCTCCACGTACGCTAACATCATCACGTCCTGCAATCTGGATGGTGCCGCCATTCCGATGATCATGAACACGGATCGCGAAGCGATTGCGCTGGCCATCAAGACCGTGGTCCGCGTGAAGCCGCAAGACTGCCGCATCGTGCGCATTCGCAACACGCTGCAGCTCGCCGAGATCCAGGTGTCCGAACCGCTCCTCGCCGAGATCCAATCCCGGCCGGATCGATTCGAGATCGTGTCGGAACCGGCGGCGTTTCCGTTCGATGCGAACGGGGTCCTGCCGGCGCTGACACTGACTCCGCACGCCGCGGCGGCCTGAACCCATGACTGGTTCCTACCAGGCACTGCGGCCCGAGTCGCTCGGCGGCGGCCCGATGCAGTGCCAACCAAAGGAAGGAACCAATGTCGTATCGAATCGCAGTCGCGCTCACGCTATGCGCCCTTGCAGTGCCGGCGGTCGCAGAGGAACCGACGAGCCCAGGCACGGAAAAGCCAATGACAGCTCAGCAGCAAAAGATGAAGGAATGCAATGCTGAGGCGAAGACCAAGAGCCTCAAGGGCGAGGAGCGGAAGAAGTTCATGAGCAGCTGTTTGTCAAAGTCCTGACGTAGCATGGGCTGCCCCGGCGACCGTCGCTGCGTATTGGGCTGCCGAACGAGAAGGGGGGCGCATTTGCGCCCCCCTTCTCGTCGATTGGATCGATCGGATAGGCTCCCGCCGACGTTCAGCCGACGTTCACTGGCACGTAGATGCGGCTTTCACCGCGCTGGATGAGCAACGCTAGCGGTTTGCCCGCCTGCGCCTTGTCCACCAAGCCCTTGAACTGGGATGCGGATTGCACTTCCTCACCATTTACGGCAATCACCACATCTCCGCGCTGGATGCCGGCGCGCGCGGCTGGACCCTGTACTGAACCGACCACAACACCGCCCTTCACATCCAACTGCTCACGCTGCTGGGACGTCAGGTCCTGCACCGCGAGTCCGAGTCTCCCTGCAGGCGCCGCGCCGTTACTGGCGGCGACCACGGACTTCTCGGGTTCGAGTTCTCCGACGGTGATCGGAATTCTCCGCTCTTCGCCCTTGCGCCATACGGTCAAGGTCGCTTCGCTACCGGGCTTGGTCTTGGCGACAACAACTGGTAGGTCGCTCGAATCGACGATGGGCTTGCCATTGTATTGGAGGATCACGTCACCGGACTCCAGTCCCGCCTTCTGCGCCGGACTGTTCCTCTCCACATTCGACACCAGCGCTCCATTGGGCTGGTTCAGGCCAAATGACTTCGCGAGATCCTGGGTGAGTCCCTGAATTTGCACGCCCAGGCGACCGCGCGTGACCTTGCCGCTGCTGCGCAGCTGGTTCGCCACATCCATCGCGATATCGATCGGGATGGCGAACGACAAGCCCATGTAGCCGCCGGTGCGGCTGTAGATCTGGGAATTCATGCCGATCACTTCGCCGTCCAGATTGAACAGCGGGCCGCCTGAATTGCCGGGATTCACCGCAACATCGGTCTGCAGATACGGCACATAGGTTTCAGCCGGCAGCGAGCGGCCCTTGGCGCCCACGATGCCTGCGGAAATGGTGTTCTCGAATCCAAACGGCGAGCCGATCGCCGCCACCCATTCCCCGACCTGCACGCTGTCCGGATTGCCGATCTTCACGTACGGCAGATCGGCGGCCTCGATCTTGAGCAGTGCAACGTCGGTGCGCCGGTCTGCACCCACCAGTTTCGCCTTGAACTCGCGCTTGTCCGTGAGCTGAACCCTAATGTCGTCGCCAGCAGAGACCACATGCGCGTTGGTCAGTACATAGCCCTCTGGACTGATGATGAAACCGGAACCCTGTGCCTGCTGCGGCATCGCGTTCGGTGCGCCCGGCATCGGCGGCGGGAAGGGGAACGGAAACGGCGTAGCGTTATCGGGTGCAGCTTGCGGCGCCTGCGGCACGAGAGCGGAGTCGGAGCGCTCCACCTGAATGTTCACCACCGCACGGCCGTGCTGCTTCACCAGCGCAGTAAAGTCTGGGACGGCAACTGCCGCGCGCGTTGGCGCGGACGCCGCAGCGGGCGCTTGGGCCTGGGTCTGGTCTTGCGCATGGGCAAGGCCTGGCAGCATGTCCAGATGGGACACCCCCCAGCCCGCGCCGAAGAAGGCCGTCGCCATGGCGAGCGGAAGCAACTTGCGCTTCAAGTTCATCTACATCTCCTAAAGAAGTATTTGAGCGAGCGATGAGGTACGCCGCGCGCGGTCGCGGGATCGCCACACGTGCGGCGCCGCCATCCGTTTGGGCTGAAGTTGGGCCAATCGGCTCCCCAATCCAGGCAAGTCTTCGGACTTGCTCGCCCCTACCCGTACACAGACAACGCGATGCAGGCTAGGTTCCAACGATACCGCCGTGGACCCGGCGAATGGCTACTGTGGCCGAGCGCGGACGCCCGCCATCGGGCCAGCTGCTGATGGAGTCTGGGTGCGCCGGATCGCTGCGCTCGCCAGGGGTTTCGCCCGGATGCTGGATGTTCACGAACAACGTTCGGCCATCAGGTGCGCCGACTGCACCAGTAATTTCACACCCGCGCGGGCCAGTGAGGAAACGTCTCACCTCGCCCGTGACCGGATCGGCGCACAACATCTGGTTGTTGCCGAGCCTGGCGTAGTCGCCCTTGTGCAGGACAGAGGGGCTAACGTCGGTCTGGATCCACAGGCGCCCTTCGCCGTCGATCCACAGCCCATCCGGGCTGCCGAACGCATCTCCGCGGATGTTGCCGCGGCGCGCCGGATCGGGATGCGTCGGGTCACCGCACTGCATGAACACCTCCCACTCGAAGCGCGTGCTTGTCGCATCGCTCGCTGCTTCGCGCCAGCGGACGATGTGGCCGAAGACGTTGTCCGCGCGCGGATTGGCCGCATCCACTGGCGGGTTGGCACTGGCCATCGGCGTACTGCCGTCCGCGGCGTTCACCGACACAGGTTGCGCACCGCGCCGGCTATTGTTGGTGAGCGCGCAATACACCTCCCCGCGCGCAGGGTGAACGGCTATCCACTCCGGCCGATCCATCATCGTCGCCCCGGCGCGGTCTGCGGCGAGGCGCGCGTGGATCAGCACCTCTGCCTGAGCGGTGAATCCGTTCTCTGCCGTGAGGCCGTTGCGGCCGTATGAGAGCTCCAGCCATTCGCCCGTGCCACCCGATGAGAAGCGGGCGACGTACAGGGTCCCGTGGTCGAGCAGGTCCCGATTGGCCGCCGGCCGTGCCGGGTCGTATGCATCCCGCGACACGAACTTGTAGATGTACTCGTTGCGCTGATCATCCCCGCAATAGATCACCACGCGCCCGTCCGGCGCGAGGGTGTGGGCCGCGCCCTCGTGGCTGAAGCGACCGAGCGCAGTGCGCTTTGTCGGAGCGGCGCAGGGGTCGAAGGGATCGATCTCGACAACCCAGCCGAAACGGTTGGGCTCGTTGGGATGACGCTCCGCGTCGAAGCGCTCGTCGTGTTCCTCCCAACGGTAGCCGGCTGTCTTGCCTATGCCGTAGCGCCGTTGCGCGACGCTAGCCGAGGCGGTACGGAAGTAGTACTGGAAGTTCTCCTCGCACGCCAGATAGGTACCCCAGGGCGTGAAGCCGCAACCGCAGTTGTTGAAGGTCCCCAGCACCCGCATGCCCTCGGGGTCGTCGCGCGTGCGCAGCCAGGGGTGACCCGCCGCGGGGCCCGCGACCCGCATCGGCGTACGGGCGGTGATGCGCCGCCCATAGACCGAGGGACGCACAACTTCCCAGCTGCCGTCGCTAACGCGCTGGCGTATTTCGATCACGGACACGCCGTGGGCAGCCTGGCTCTTGCTCACCTTCTCCGCGCTCCAGGTACGAACTCCATCGGGATGCAGCAGCCCGTCGTCGGTGTACTCGTGATTGACCGCCAACAGGCCCCGGTTGGACCCATCGCCCTGGGGGGCAAGCGCGAAGTAGTGCATGCCGTCGTGGTGCATGCCGGCCTGTACCTGCTGATCCGCTGCCGAGTTGGATGCGTCCGGACGAAACGCGGGACCGTCGGAGACGGGATCGCCCCACGCATAGAGCACCTCCGCTACATAGCCCGCGGGCACGCGCACCGCATCATCGGCGGACACAGGCACTGGCGCGAAGGTGATCGGCGGCGTCCCGGCCGCCCGCGCCGGCCGCCTCTGCAAGGCCCAGGGCAGAAAGGCGGCCGCAGCCGCGCTCACGCCCACGCGCAGCACGTGCCGCCGTTGCGCGTCCACCCGCATGATCGCCTCGAAGGACGGATTGGTGCCGGGATTGGATACATCGTCGGTATCGTGCATGGTCGAATGGTGCATTAAAGAGGGGTGTGGAGACCGAGGATTATGCGTCCATCCCCGCGCTTGCTCTTGATGCAGGTCACCGGGCTGTGCAACAGTGAACGCTCCAGGAGGAGCATAGTGTCGCCTACACAGTTCATAGACATGTACTGCGAGCGTACGGATGCAAGCTTCTGGTCCGAGCCGGTGAATGCCATCACCAATCTCAGCTACCTCGCAGGCGCATGGATCGTCTGGCGGGCGGTCGCGCGCGTCCGCTGGACCTTGCCGGGCTCGGTTCGCTCTCTGCCCCCGATGATGGCCGCAGTGGGCCTGTGCAGCTTCCTGTTCCACACGCTTGCCACAGTGTGGGCCGCCGTCGCCGACCAGTTGACCATCCTTCTGTTCGGCTGCGTGTTTCTCTACGCGTTCCTGTGTCAAGCCGCCGGCGTGTCGAGGACGCCGGCGCTAATCGTCGCAGTGTTGTTCGGCGCGGCGAGCTACTACGCGCCGCAGCTGCTGCCGCCCGGCTGGTTGAATCGCTCAGGTGCTTATCTGCCCTACCTTGTCGGCCTCCTCACGATGACAGCATGGCTGGCCGCTCAGCGGCGGGACACGGCACGCATCTTTGGTGGCGCGGTCGCCCTCTTCTGCGTGGCGCTTGTCGTGCGCACGGGCGACCAGACGTGGTGCGCGCAGTTTCCGCTCGGCACGCATTTTCTGTGGCACGTGCTCACGGGAGGCGTGCTCACCGTGCTGGCTCTGGCGCTTCTGCGCGAAGCCGCGCCCGCACGTTGACGCCCGCACGCAAGCGCTCTAGAGTCGCGCGCGTCGCCCAGCCGGCGGCCGAAGCGGTGAACCTTTCGCGACGGGAAGTACCGAAAGAGGCATGACATGGGCAAACGAAATGAGCGTCGCATCGATACGGAATTGAGAACCAGGAAGCGCGACAAGTCGCGCAAGGACGAAGCGCCCCGGCGGGGAATCGTGGACGTGCTCGCGTGTGCACCGGTGTCTCGGTTCCACTATGAGCTTGTGGTCGGAAACGGCATCGGGGAAGACGCCGTGGAAGACGCCCAGGAAGCGTTCCGGCGTGCCTGGGAGATACGGCGCCAGAAAGCCTTCGAGGCAGCCAGCGCCCACCCCAACGCGCTGGGCAAGGACTGCGAAGTCGCCGAGCATCGGGTGGTCGGCCCATTCAGCAGCACCCAGGATTGGCGCATCCATCTGGACAGCGACCCAGCCACGGCGATGACGTGGTGCTGGGTCGGGTACGAATCGATCACGTTCTGCCGGCCGCACTGAGCGTGCGCGCTCAGTGCGTTCCGCTCCGCGTCTGCAGTTGCTCCAGCATGCGCATGACCGCGGAGATCTGCCCGCCGCGCCGCGTGTGATAGTCAGCACCGCTGTAGCCCCACCAGTCCCAGCAGCCGTTAGGGTTGTAGATGAAACTGGTCGGCCAGGGCCACGGGCCCCAGCCACTGCGCGCAATCGCCTGCGGATAGAGCACGATCAGGCGATTCGTATCGGCCCAGCGGTTGTAACCGGCGTGTGCGACGAACGCCTCGCCCACGCTCTGCGCACCCTGCCTGCAGCCGTGGAAGGCGACGTGCACCCGGCAGCCTCCCTCCCGGCAGGCCTGCGGCACATACACGTAGCCCCAATCGGCCATGCTGATCGCGAAGGGCGATGCAGCAAACTCGCGCTGGTCGAAGCGCGACAGAGCACCGGCTGGCGACGCCGAAGGCGGGGCGAGCTTTCCGTAAAGGTGCGCGAGCAACGCCCCGGCCGCATCGAAATCGCAGTCGTTCAGGAATGGCGCATCGGTTTTCCGGCACGTCGCGCCGTAGTCCGCGGTAACCATTGCATGGCCAGCCTCGATCCGGTCCACCAGCGTCACCTGCGTCGCCGGAATGAAACCGAGGTACCACGCGCGCAGCCCCTCGACCACCTCGCGCGTCACGGTCTCGTCGGCACGCCCGGAAAACAACCAGACGCGATCTTCGCGCAGATGCTCGGGCGCATCGATCAGTCCCAAGGCGGCCATACTGCGCGTGACCGACTGCAGGGTGTGTACATCCGGCAGCGACCACAGCCACGACGGATTCATGCAGGCATAGCGCGCGCGCCACGCATTGCCCTGCGCACAGTAGTAAGGGCCAGCGGCCAGCACGCCCGCGCCCCGCACGGCACGCGAATACGCAACCTGGAACTGCACCGCCATATAGCCACCTGACGAGACGCCGGACACCGTGGTCTGGTCGCCCGCAGCTGACAGGCGCGGGAGGCTCTCCTCTTGTCCCAAAACGAACCTGGGCGCGAGTAGGCAAGACAGTGCGAGGGCGAGCGCGATGTGAATCGATGCAACCATCGGCGGATTCTATCCTGTGTGCGCGACGCGCCTGCCCTTATCACGTGCGCCTAGTTGCGGAACCAGGAAAACCCAAGACCGACCGGCACTCGAGCCCGATGGTTGCGCGACGAAAAGGTGAAGGTGCTGCGCTCGACATCATCCGCGGGGATCAGACCAACTTCATCTGCTTCGACGAGGTGCAATGGGCATGGCGCGTGGTCGATCCGATCCTGCACCGCATGGACGCAGGAACGCGAGCGCATCCGTACGTACGCGGCCGGCAGTTGGGGACCACCGGATGCGAAGCGCCCGGTCGAATGAGATTACCAGCACTGGCCCAACCAGCGCTGAGAAGCGCGGACGTTTAGCCCTGCACGACGGGCTCGACGTAGATTTCCACGCGGCGGTTCGCTTGGCGGCCGGAGTCGGATGCGTTGTTGGCGATCGGCTCGCTCTCGCCTTTGCCTGTGGTCGCCAACCGCACCGGATTGACGTTCTTGCCCTCCAGGTAACGTGCGACCGACAGCGCACGATCTTCGGACAGTTTCTGGTTGTACCTGGCACTGCCGGTGTTATCGGTGTGGCCAACCACGGTCAACGTGGTCTTGCCATAACGGATCACCACGTCCGCCACCTTGTCCATGGTGCTGTTGAAGCCCGGCTTGATCTGCGCGGAATCGACGTCGAACGCGGTCTGGTTGGTCATGGTGATGCGCACGACGCTGTCGCCAAGTTTCTCGACCCGCGCGCTGCCCGCCTGAATCTCCTTCGCGAGATTCTTCTCGAGATCCTTCTTCTGGCTGTCCATGTATGCACCCACGGCACCCCCGGCAATGCCGCCGCCCACCGCACCGACGATCGCCCCCATGGTGCGGTTCTTCTTGTACGCAACCGCGCCGACCACTCCCCCGCCAATCGCGCCGACAACCGCGCCCGTCTCCATGTTGGTCATGGGTCGCTTGCCGGTGGCGCTGCCGTCACTCGTGCACCCCGAAACCAGCACACTACCGGCCACAATCGCAATCAGGCACCGCTTCATCACATCACTCCATTCGCTCGAAATCGGCCAGGTTGGTCGGCACGGACTCGGTCCCCGCGCTCACGACCTGGACGCGAAAGCAATATCGGTACCGAAATGGGTCTGACGTGCGGATGAGCCGCCCGGCTCGGGGCCGCCATGCGAGCGGTACCTCATGGCGCGGGTCGGGGCGGCAGTTCAAGGCGCCCGCAGCAGCCAATGGCCGCGGGCCAGGTCGCCGCGCCTCAGCGGATTGCCGTTGAGGGCAAGCGTTGTCAGGCAGCGACGCGTCTCAGGTCTTCGGCTTCCAGTCCCGCGCCTGCTGCTGGGCCTTGATGAGTTGCTCGGGGGTGAGCTTGCTGGCCACGAACTCGCGCTGGCGCTCAGCGGCGGTGCGTTCGTCGCCTGACAGTTGCGCGGCGGCCAGGTTGCTCCACATGTGCGCGGACATCAGGTCAGTCTTGCCGAGCTTGTCGTCGGACAGAAGATAGCCGAGCGCGAGCTGCGCCCGGGCATCGCCCTTCTCCGCAGCCATCGTGTACCACTTGATCGCCTGAGACGGATCAGCTGGCACGCCTTCACGGCCTTCGTAGATGTAGCCGAGTAGATACTGGGCGTAGATGCTGCCGCTCTCGGCGGGCTGTTTGTACCACTTAGCCGCCTGCGCATAATCCTTCGGAACCCCCTGACCGCTGAAGTACAGTCCGGCAAGACTTTCCTGTGCCCCGACGACGCCCTGCTCGGCGGCCTTCTGGTACCAGTTCCCGGCTTCCGTGAAGTTCTTCTGCTGCTCCAGAAGATAGCCGAGCATGTACTGGCTCTGTGCGTCATTCTGCTCGGCCGCCTTCTTGAACCACTTCAGCGCTTCCGCCTCGTTCTTGGCGGTGCCGCTTCCCTGGAAATAGGCATACCCGAGCATGCCGTATGCTGACGCTTCCTGCTTCTCCGCAGCAGCCAAGTAGAGCTTCAGCGCTTCAGCGTCGTTTTTCTCGACGCCTTTGCCCAGCGAATACAGGTAGCCCAGCGCGCTCATCGCGCGAGCGTCGCCTTGATCGGCGGCCTTGCGGTACCACTTGGCAGCCTCGGCGGGATTGGCTTCGACGCCCCGGCCGTAGTCGTACATGTAGCCCATGAGGTACTGCGGATAGGCCTTGCCGGCATCGGCCACCTTGCGGTTCCACTTGGCCGCTTCCGTGTAGTCCTGCGCCACGCCCTGACCGAAGAAGTACATCCGCCCGAGCGCCTCCTGCGCCTCCGCGTTGCCGCCCTCAGCGGCGATCTTGTAGTACTCCGCCGCCTTGGCGGGATCGGCAGTCACGCCCTTGCCGAAGTCGTAGGCGTACGCGGCGAGAAATGCAGGGTAGACCTTGCCTTTCGCCGCAGCGCCCGCACACAGCTTGGCCGCCTGCGCCTCATCCTTGCGGATGATGTTCTCGCCGAAGAAGTATGCCGAGCACAGCTTCTCCATCGCCTCCGGGTGTGCCTGGTCGGCAGCCTTGCGGTACCAGTTGAGCGCTTCCTGATAGTCCTGCACTGTGCCCCGGCCCAGGCCGTAGGCTTCTGCGAGGTAGAACTGCGCGCGCGCATCGCCCTGCTCGGCTGCCGGCTTGAATTGATCGAACGCGGCCCGGAAGTCGCCGCCATTCCAGGCCTGCAGGCCTTTTTCGTAGTCGGCCCAGGCTGCCCCGGAAAGGCTGAGCAGCATGGCCAAGGTGACGCGCGCTCGCATTACGCTCCTCCGATGTGCGAATCTCGTAGTGTGCGGGGTCATCGTGCCGGGATCCGCAGCCCCGTCCGCCCGCAGTAAGGGTCAGATGATAAACCGAATCATCTTTTCACCCCGCCAATTGCATGGCGCCGCGGGGCGCGGGCCCAGACTGTTGACCGCCGATGCCGTAGCCCTCGGCCCATTTCAGCCCCTCGAGCGTCGAGCCAAGTGGACGGTACTCGCAGCCGACCCAACCGTCGTAACCGACTTCGTCCAGCAGATCGAACAGATAGGGGTAATTGATCTCTCCCACACTGGGCTCGTGCCGCCCGGGGACCCCGGCGATTTGGACATGCCGGAGCAGGTCGAGGTTCGCGCGGATGGTTTCTGAAAGATGTCCTTCAAGCATCTGCATGTGATAGATGTCCAGATGCAGGAAGAGGTTGTCGCTCCCCACCTGCTCGATCACACGCCGGGCGTGCTCGCTGTGATTGAGGAAGTAGCCGTGCATCCCCTCGGTGGTGTAGGAGGGGCCGCCCTGCACGATGCCCATGCGGCGGTTGATCGGCTCGATGACGACCTTCACGCCGTGCGGCTTGAAGAATGCCGCCGCGTGGCGCAGATTCTCCACATAGGTGCGCTCGGCCAGGGCGTAGTTCGCACCGGGCCCGATTGCGCCGGCCATGACGTGCAACAGATCACAACCGAGGGCGCCCGCGTAGTCGAGCGCGCGCGGGAGACTCGCGCGAAACTCCTGCTCCCGGCCCGGCACCGCCGCAAGTCCGCGATCTCCCGCGGACCAGTCGCCCATCGGTGCGTCGAACAACACCATGCGCAAGCCGTGTAGATCGAGTCGGGCGCGCAACTCGGCGCCATCGTAGTCGTATGGCACCTGGAACTCGACCGCGCGAAATCCGGCTTGCGCCGCCGCGGCGAAACGATCGAGAAACGGGACTTCGGAGAAAAGATAGTGCAGGTTAGCGGCAAATCGGGGCATGCGCGGCTGTCCGTGATGGTCTTGCCGCATTATAGGGGCGCGGTTCAGCGCGGCCGCACGCTGCCCTCGAGGAACTCCGGCAGAAACTCGCCACTGCGCTCGAACTCCTCGCGCACGCGCCCTGCCGCGCCGTACTCCGGTGTCGCATTGGCCGGATCGCCCTGCGGCATGCGGTGCATCGCATTACCCGGCCAGCCATGCCAGGCCTCGATGCCCATCGGCGGCGGCGTCTGCGGCGGACGCGCCAGTTCGCGTTCGCGCTCACGCCGGCGTTCCCATGCCTGGAACTGCCCGTAGGAAGCGCAGGCGCCATAGGGGTAGCAGAGCCCGTAGCCGTACCACCCATCAAAGTATGGAGCGTAGTAGGGGATCGGATGGACGTAACCCAAAGAGACGCGGGTATCGGCAGCTGCCGATGCGGCGGCGAGCGGCAAGACGAGGAGCAACGCAGTTCGAATGTCGCTGCGCGAATCGCAGTGTGACGAACGATCCTTCATGCTCGATCCATCTTGCTTTGGTGGGCCCGCTGGGACTCGAACCCAGGACCAAAGGATTATGAGTTAGTGTAGTCCAGTGCCCCACAACAACCAACAATAAAACTTTCAAAGAGTTAGTGCGCGCCGGCTGTTGCTGGTTGTTGCTGGATCTTGACGTTTTCTCGCGCTGACTGCCCCATCAGTGCCCCACGGGAATACCGCTGACACTCTTGTGCAGGCGCAGCTCGCTCACGCCAAGATTGGCATACTTCTTCTTTCACACGTAAAAGGTCGCCTCCGATACCCCGGCGCTGCGGCACACGTCCGCCACCGGCGTCCCGGCGTCGACCTGGCGCGGCGCGTAGGCAAATCTGCTCCTCCGAAAACCTGCTCTTCTTCATCGCTTCCTCTCTCCCTCTCCGGGGGACCTGCGAAGCGAGCCTACTCCAGTTTCAAACTGATCAAGTTTCTTGGGACAGGGTCACGAGTATCAGGCGGCCTGATCTCGGGCGAGCGCGGCCTGTCCCGGCGTCGCACTTACGGGCTTAGTGGGGTGGCTCAACTTACCCTTGCACTGCGAGATTATTGCTAGTTGCGATATTCAGTTTTCGATGCACATC
>Ga0316622_100001645_pt1 | contig 14787 bp, 9 predicted proteins | sample OWC_Aug_OW2_C1_D_FD_207646 | JGI IMG/M metagenome (GOLD analysis project Ga0316622, IMG submission 207646) | Wetland soil microbial communities from Old Woman Creek delta, Ohio, United States - OWC_Aug_OW2_C1_D5_C | ecosystem: Environmental > Terrestrial > Soil > Wetlands | place: USA: Ohio... | reverse complement strand
CACATCGACGACGTGGAGCTGTGGACCGGCGCCTCGCCGATGGACACGCATGAAGAAGTGCCGCTCGGGCCGGCGGCGCTCGCTCTCAGCCAGAGCACGCCCAATCCGTTCCACGCGAGCGCGCGGATCGCCTTCGGTCTGCCGCGCGCGGGACAGGTGAGGCTGCAGCTGTTCGACGCGAGCGGACGCCTCGTGCGGACGTTGCTCGACGGCGAGGTTCCGGCCGGCTTCCAGTCGGTCGTCTGGGACGGCCGCACGAGCGCGGGACAACCCGCGGCGAGCGGCATCTACTTCTATCGCCTCTCGACTCCCGAGGGAACGCTGCAACACAGCCTCGTGCTCTCGAGGTAGGATGGGGACAGTCCGGGGAAGGAAACCGGCCCGCACTCGCCTCACCGGGGCGGGTGCGGGCCGTCTCGCGTCTCGAACGAGCGGCTCGCCCCGGGTGGTCGCGGTGAGGGAAGGGCCGTCCGACCGAGGCGCCAGGGCGCAGGCGCTGCACCTGCTCCTCATCGGCGCGATCGCCTTCGCCGTCCGGGCGCTCTATCTCCTGGAGAGCCGCGCAAACCCCTTCCGCGTCCATCTCAGTCTCGATCCCAAGTACTATCACGAGTGGGCGCAGACCATCCTGAACGGCCGGCCCTTCGGTCCCGACGTCTTCGCGCAGGCGCCTCTCTATCCCTACGTGCTGGCCGGTTTCTATGCGCTGACCGGCGCCGATCCCGTCGCTCCCCTCTGGTTGCAGGCGCTGCTCGGAGCGTCGACGGCCGTGCTCGGCGCGATCCTCGCCGCCCGCTTCTTCGGCCGCGCGGGCCTCTGGGCGACGGGACTGCTGCTCGCGCTCTACAAGCCGGCCATCTTCTACACCGGGGTGCTTCTCGTTCCCGTCGTCGCGACGCTGCTGCTCGCCGCCGCCGCTCTTCTCGCCGCCCGGCGCCCGTTCCTCGCGGGGGTGTGCGCGGGACTGTGCGCCCTCGCACATCCCGTGCTGCTGCCCGGCGCGCTGCTGATCGCGGGCGGATTCGCGGTCATCCATTCCCGCGAAGAACGCGGGCCCGAGGGTTCCGCGGGCCCGGGCGGCCTCGCCGGCTCCGCCGGCCCAGGCGGACCGGCCGGTGCCTCCGGTGCGCGATCGGTCGCGCGCGTTCTCCTGCGCTCCCGGCCGCTCCGGCGCGTCCTCCTTGGCGCCGCGCTCGCGATCCTGCCCGCGACGGTGCACAACCTGGCCGTGAGCGGGCACTTCGTGCCCATCTCCGCGAATGGAGGCATCAACTTCTACATCGGCAACGGCGCAGGGGCCAACGGCTTCTACACGTCGCCCTTCGGCCTGCGCGCGGAGCAGGACCTGCTCGGCGTAGGCGAGGCTTCCTACCGCGCCGGCCGCACGCTTTCGATCGTCGCCTCGTCACGCTTCTGGACCGCCGAGACCATGGCGCAGATCCGCGCGCATCCGCTCCAGGCCCTCGGTCTGTACCTGCGCAAGGTCTACTTCACCCTCAGCGCGTACGAGACGCCGCAGGTCGAGTCGCTCGATTTCGAGAAGCGCTTCTCGACGCTGCTGCGCGTGCCGCTGCTCCCCACCTGGATGTTCCTCGTCGCGCTCGCCGGCTTCTCGCTCGTCGTCGTGCGCCGCTCGCCCGCCGCCCGGCTCGCCGCCGCCGCCGTCCTCGTGACCGCGCTCCTGATCGCCGTCTTCTTCGCCACCGCGCGCTTCCGCTTTCCGCTGCACTTCCCGCTCGCCTGGATCGGCGGGGGCGGGATCGCGGCCATCGTCGCGGCCGCGACGCGGGCGCGCGAGGCGGGGCCGGCGACCTCCGCCTGCGACCGCAGACGCATCCTCCTCGGAGCCGGGGCCGCCGCCGCACTCGTCCTCCTCCTCGCTCCCAATTGGCTCCGCGTGCAGAAGAACCTCACCTCCGGCCAGTACCATTACCGGCTGGGAGTCATCGCCGAGGGCGAGAACCGGGCGGCCGACGCCCGGCGCGAGTACGAGGAGGCCCTGGCGATCGATCCGGCGATCGGCCGGGCCGCCGTCAATCTGGGCATCCTGCACGCCCGGGACGGAGACCTCGTCCGGGCCCGTCCCCTGCTCGAACGCGGAGTGCGCCTGGATCCGCGCAGTTCGCGCGGCCTGCTGTCACTGGGACAGGTCCATCAGATGCAGCAGGATCTCGCCGCGGCCTGCAGCCTCTACGCAGCCGCCTGGGACGCGGACACGACCTATCTGCGCGCGCTCGAGTCGCTCGCGACGGCCGAGTACGTGCGCGGCGAGGTGGTTCGCGCCGAATCGTTGAGCGCGGCCCTCCTCCCCCGGGCCGGCGGGGATCCACTCTCCGTCCGCTGCCGCTTCGTTCTCGAGCGCATCGCCGAGCGGCGGCGCTACGGCCTCGCTCCGTGGCACTCGACCGCGCGCGCGGAGGGCGACCTCGCGCTCGCCGTGAACGACCTGGCCGGCGCCGAAGGGCACTATCGCTCCGCCGTCGCGGCCGATCCGCGCGACGCGGCTGCCCTCCTCGAGCTCGCTCGGATCGCGGCCGCGTCGCGGCGCACGAACGAGGCGGCCGCGCTCGCGGAGCAGTTCCGCTCCGCGGGCGGGCCGGCGGCGGCGGTCGCGCGGCTCCTCGAACGCTGACGCCTCTCCTTCGGTCGGCGCCGGGGCGGAGGCACCCGGGGGCGGGGGCACGATCGGGTCCGCGGGCGCGGATCGGTCAGTCGAGGTCTTTCAGGCGCACGCACTCCGGTCCGGCGAAGGCGAGCCGGCGGCGCATGATATCGATGGCGTGGGGATCTTCATCGACGAGGATGAAATGGCGGCCGGCGCGGGCGGCGGCTTCACCGAGCGTGCCGCTGCCGGCGAAGAAGTCGCAGAGCCAGTCGCCGGGGCTCGAGTGGACGCGCACGATGCGGTTCAGGATCGCGAGCGGCTTCTGCGTCGCGAACCCCGTCTTCTCACGGCCGCCGGTCGGGACGATGGTCTGCCACCAGACGTCGGTCGGCGTCTTGCCGCGCGCCGCCTTCTCGGGCGTGACGAGGCCGGGCGCGAGGTAGGGGATGCGATCGATCGCATCGTAATGGAACGTGTAGCGGCGAGGATCCTTGACGTACCAGAGGATGTTGTCGTGCTTGGCCGGCCAGCGGCGCTTCGCGCGGCCGCCGAAGTCGTACGCCCAGATGATCTCATTCATGAAGCCGGCGCGACCGAAGATCTCGTCGAGGAGCACCTTGCAGTAGTGGACCTCACGGCAGTCGAGGTGCAGGAAAAGGGAGCCGGCCGGCGTGAGGATCCGATGGGCTTCGCGCAGCCGCGGAGCGAGGAAGGCCGGAAGATCGGCGCGGCGGTCCGCAAACCCGTGGCTCTCGACGGGCAGGCTCCGGTAGCGCCGGCCCTGGAAACCCGTCCGGTCGCCCGCCTCGTCGTCGCGTTGCGCGCGCAGCCGCTGCCGTTCCTGGCGGCGTCCCGTGTTGAAGGGAGGATCGATGTAGACGAGGTCGAACGCCCCGCCAGGCAGGCGAGCGAGTACCGCGAGGTTCTCTCCGCGGATGATGCGATCCTTCCCGTCCGCCCGGGGATCCATTCCCGCCCCCCCGCTTTCCGCCCGGCTCGATCCGCGGTCGATCCGGCCGCGAGATCACGCGGCCCGTCCGCCCCACCCTTCGCGCCTCGTCGGATGCGCTTGCAGACGCGGATGCCCGCACGCGCGAGCCGGCAGCCGGGCGAGGGAACGGCTTCGACCCGGATTCTTCCAGTTAAGGGCCATCCGCGAAAGTCCGATCCTGGTCTTCCCCTCGGCCCTCCTCCCCCATCTTCCCGGCGCTTTCTCCTGTCTGAGCCTGCAAGACCAAGCTTGTATCTGATTTCGGAGAGCGCACTCTGGAAGGTTCGGGGAGAAACTCCCCTTTTGCGGCCGGGTGGAATGCGTTAGTCTTCGCCCATCAGGGCCTGGTGACAGGCTCTTGCGCTATGTTGCCGGATCGCTTCCTCGGGGTCTCCGGCATCCGGGCCCCGGGGCGGAACCGGCGCGAGGGACGAGCATGGGGCAGCGTTCGAGGGCTTTGGGAACGGGCATGTGTGTCCCGTCCCAAGTCATTACCAACGAAGATCTTGCCCGGATCGTTGATACGAGCGACGAGTGGATCGTCACCCGAACGGGCATGAAGGAGCGACGCCGGGTCCGCCAGGACCAGGCGGCGTCGGACCTTGCCGTGCCCGCTGCCCTGCAGGCGCTCGAGGAAGCGGGCGTCTCGCCCAAGGAACTCGACGCGATCATCGTCGCGACCGTCACCTCCGACATGCTCTTCCCGTCGACCAGCTGCGTCATCCAGGACCGCATCGGCGCGCGCCACATCCCCGCCTTCGATGTCTCCGCCGGCTGCACGGGGGCGATCTATGCCCTCTCGCTGGCCGACCAGATGATCCGCGTCGGCACCTGCCGTCATGTCCTCGTCGTGGGCGTCGAGGTATTGACGAAAATCACCAACTGGACCGACCGGTCGACCTGCGTTCTCTTCGGCGACGCGGCCGGCGCGATCGTTCTCGGGCCTTCGGACGACGACCGGGGAATAGTCGCCTTTCACCTCGCCTCCGACGGCCGCGGCGGACATACCTTGCGCATGCCGGCCGGGGGATCGCGCATGCCGGCCACCCACGAGACGATCGAGAAGCGCATGCACACCCTCTACATGCGCGGCAACGAGATCTACAAGACCGCGGTCAACATGATGACCGAATCGTGCGTCATCTTGACCGAACAGGTGAAGATGAAGCCCCGCGACGTCGATCTGCTCATCTTCCATCAAGCCAATCTGCGCATCATCGAAGCGGTGGGGAAACGCTTGAACGTTCCCAACGAGAAGGTCTTCGTCAATATCCACAAGTACGGCAACACCTCCTCCGCCTCGACCTTGCTCGCCATCCACGAGGCCCACGAGGCGGGCCGGCTCAAGCCCGGGATGCTGATGTTGCAGGTGGCCTTCGGAGCGGGATTGACCTGGGGCGGCATCCTCTGGAAGTGGTAGGATCCGGCTCCCCCACAGATCTCACGCTCGACCCCTGTCCCTGCCGATAACCCTGGAAGGGAATCCCGACCGGCTCGCGCCGGTCGCCAAGGAAAGGACTCGCACGATGGCGAAAACTCGTTCCTCCTCCTCGAAATCCCCGCGCGGCCGTGCGGCCGCCAAGACCGCCGATCAAGAGCGCGCCGAGAAGGCCGCCCGGCTCCTGAACGGGGTGATTTCCCCGAGCGGGCTCAGGAAGACCCGGGTGAAGGAGGGGAAGTCCAAGCTGCCTCCGGGCGTCTTCCCGCGGGGCACGGTGCGCAGTCCGCGCCTGAAGGGCGAGCACATCCGGCGGGTTGGACTCATCTTCTCCGGCGGCCCCGCTCCCGGAGCGAACGCGGTCATCAGCGCGACCGCGATTTCCTTCCTCGACACCGGACGCGAAGTGCTGGGGTTCATGTCGGGCTACCGTCACCTGGAGCAATACCATCCCGTCACCCACCGCCTGATGCTCGACGAGCACTATCGCGTCTTCCGCCCGCGCAGCGTGAGCGGGCTGCGCAACACGCAGGGCATCCTCATCGGCACCTCGCGCGCGAATCCGGGCGCCGAGATCCGCGGGCCGGCCGACCTCGACAATCCCCGCCGCACGCAGAAGCTGCACAACTGCTACGCGGCGCTCGTCGATCTCGGCATCGACGCCCTGATCTCGATCGGCGGCGACGACACGCTGAAGACGGCGAACTTCCTCTATGAGTACCAGAAGCGGATGCCGCGCGGGGCGAAGCGGGTGCAGATCGTGCACCTGCCGAAGACGATCGACAACGACTACGAGGGCATCGATTTCACCTTCGGCTACTTCACGGCGGTCGACTTCCTCGCGAAGGAGATGAAGAACCTGCGCGCCGACGCCGAGGCGAGCGATCGCTACTACGTCGCCCAGGCGATGGGACGCAAGGCCGGGTGGCTCTCGTACGGGGTCGGCATCGCCGGCGAAGCCAACTTGATCTTCAGCGTCGAGGACGTCGAAGAGGACATGCTCTTCGACGAGACGGTGGTCGATCCGGCGGGCAGGCGGCGCAAGGAGAAGCGCCTGAGGATCGAAGCGCTGGTCGAGCGCATCGTGGATCTCATGATCTGGCGCGAGGAGGAGGAGGACAAGACCTTCGGCACGGTCGTCCTGGCCGAGGGCCTGGCCGAGCTCCTGCCCGAGAAGTACATCCATGGCATCGACAAGGACGAGCACGGGCACATCTCGATCGGCAAGGTCAATCTCGGCATCCTGCTCGCCCGCCTGGTCGAGGCGGAATACGCCCGGCGCACGGGACGCAAGCGCAAGGTGACGGGCCTGCAGATCGGCTACGAGTCGCGCTGCGCGCTGCCGCACGCCTTCGACGTCATGCTCGGCAGCCAGCTCGGCATCGGCGCCTATCGCGCGCTGATCGAGGAGAATCTCGACGGCTTCATGGTGAGCGTCTCGGGCCAGCTCGACCTGCGTTTCGTGCCGTTCCGCAATCTCGTCAATCCGCGGACGCTGAAGACCGAGGTGCGCTACATCCGGCCGGGCTCCGACTTCCATCGTCTCGCCCGGTTCCTGGAATCGAAGACCGAGATCTCGCGCCGGTAGGCGCCCGGGACGCGCCGGGAAGGCGGCTGGGGCGGATCGCGGCGCGCGGGCGGGGCGGAACCGGGGGGGCCGCCCGGCCGGACCGGACCGGCAGCGCGGAGAGGGATCGCCATGGCCGCGCGCGGCGAGACGGCGCCCGCCGCGCGCCAGCTCATCCGCTCACTTCGGCGGCGCCGGGATGAAGCCGCGCTCCATCAGCAGGTGGGTCTCCTCGCGCGCGCGGCGGATCTTCTCCTCGGCCATCTTCATCAGCTCGTCGCGCGTGTGCTTGACCCGCGCGACGCCCTGCTCGATCGCCTTCAGCCCCACAGCCACCGCCTCGCGCGGAAAGACCTCCCACTCGTCCATCGTCGGGATGATGTAGTCCTCGCGCAGCCCCTTGTCCTCGGCGACCTTGGCCAGCTCGCGCGCGGCCGCGATGCACATCTCGTCGGTGATCGTCGTCGCCATCACATCGAGCGTGCCGCGAAAGATGCCCGGGAAGCCGAGCGAGTTGTTGACCTGGTTCGGGAAATCGCTGCGGCCCGTCGCGACCACGCGCGCGCCCGCCTCCTTGGCCTCCCACGGCCAGATCTCGGGAACGGGGTTTGCGCAAGGGAAGATGATCGCGTCCTTCGCCATCGCCTTCACCCACTCGGGCTTGATGACGCCCGGGCCGGGTTTCGACGCCGCGACGACGACGTCCGCGCCGCGCATCGCCTCGGGCACCCCGCCCTTCACCTGGCCGCCGTTCGTCACGCGGCACAGCTCCCATTTCTCCTTGAAGTCGGTCTGCAGCTCGGTCCGCCCGCGGTGGAGCGTGCCCTTGGAATCGAGGAGGATGATGTTCTCCCAGGGCACTCCGCCCTTGTGCATGACGTGGGCCGCGCGGATGTTCGCCGCGCCGGCGCCGACGAGCACGATCGTCACCTTGTCGAGCCTCTTGCCGACCAGCTTCACCGCGTTCACGAGCCCCGCGAAGATGATCGCCGCCGTCCCCTGCTGGTCGTCGTGCCAGACGGGGATGCGCGCCTTCGCGCGCAGCTCATCCAGGATGCGGAAGCACTTGGGCTGCGAGAGGTCCTCGAGGTTGAAGCCGCCGAAGGTCGGCTGGAGCTGCAGGCAGAGCTCGATGATCTTGTCCGGGTCCTTCTCGTCGATGCAGATGGGGAAGGCGTCCACGCCGCCCAGGTACTTGAAGAGCAACGCCTTGCCTTCCATGACCGGCAGGCCCGCTTCGGGCCCGATGTCGCCGAGACCGAGCACGCGCGTGCCATCGCTGATCACGGCGACGAAATTCGACTTGTTGGTGTGCTCGAAGACCTTCTCGGGATGGTCGCGGATATCGAGACAGGGCTTCGCGACGCCGGGCGTGTACCAGATGGCGAAGTCCTGGAACGTGCGCACGACGCACTTCGGCACGATCTCCACCTTGCCGCGGTAGAACGGATGGAGCTTCATCGCGTCGATTCCGGGCTGGGCGGCCTTGGCTTCCATCTGCTCCTTGGTCAGTTTCTGCTCGGACATGATCCCTCCGGGCCGGCGTGAACCGGGGAACGCCCCGGCGTCCAACACTGTTTCCATCGCAAGATCTTGGCAGCCGGGAGATTGTGGCAGACGACCCTCCGAGATCCAATCAACTCTTCTAATCCTCGCCCCCTCTCCCGCTAATGCCCGTCCCGCGCGTAGCCGAGGCGGGCCGCGGAGAGGACCGGCCGCCGCGGCGGGCTGGAGGAGACCGAAGGCGGGTGGGAGTCGGGGCGGGCGAGGGCCGATCCCGCGCAGGAGGCTCCCGATTCGGTCGTGTGCGGTAACATATTGCAGTCCAATCGCTTCCCCGTGAAAGGCATCCGGCCGTTCCCCTCTTCTCACCGTCAAGATGCGGCCTCGCGGGGCCGATTCAGGAGGGTAGAGCGCCGGGCCGACCCCGGGCGCGCCCGCCGGACTATGAGCGACCATCTGGCCATGGAATGACGCGAGGCGAGAGCAGGGACCCCGTCGATGAAGACCATCCACAAGTTTCGCGTCCGGCCCATCCTGCCCGAGCGGCTCGCGGCGTTGCAGGAGATCGCGCTCAACCTCTGGTGGACCTGGAATCCCGAAGCGGTCGAGCTCTTCGAGCGAGTCCAGCGCGACCTCTGGAGCGCCTGCTACCACAATCCGATCGCCTTGCTCGGGAAGATCGACCAGGAGCGCCTCGACCGCCTCGCCCGAGACGAGACCTTCCTCGCGCACATGGACCGTACGCTCGCGAGTCTCCGGCGCTACATGGCCCATCCCACCTGGTACTCGCAGGTGCGCGAAGAGGGCCAGGAGAGCCGCGTCGCCTACTTTTCGGCGGAGTTCGGACTGCACGAGTGCCTGCCCTTCTACGCGGGCGGGCTGGGCGTGCTCTCCGGCGATCATCTGAAGTCGGCCTCGGAGCTCGGGCTGCCGATGGTCGGGGTCGGGCTCGTCTACCGGCGCGGCTACTTCCATCAGCAGCTCGATCGCGACGGGATGCAGATCGAGACCTATCGCGAGCACCACTTCTCCGGCTACCCGCTGCAGATCGTGCGCGAAGCCTCGGGCAACCCCCTGCTCGTCGCCCTGGAACTCGCCGAGCGCCAGGTGCGCGCGCGCGTCTGGCGCGTGCAGGTCGGGCGCGTGCCGCTCTTCCTGCTCGACACCGACATCTCCGAGAACGAGCCCGAGGACCGGCACATCACGCGCTACCTCTACGACGCCGACATGGACGTGCGCATCCGCCAGGAGATCGTCCTCGGCGTCGGCGGGCTGCGCGCACTCGAGCGCTGCGACGTCGCCCCGACCGTCTGCCACCTGAACGAAGGCCACTCGGCGTTCCTCACCCTGGAGCGCGTGGCACAGCTCATGGAGCGGCGCGGCCTGCGCTTCGAGGAGGCGCGCGAGATCGTCACCGCGAGCAACGTCTTCACCACCCACACGCCCGTGCCGGCGGGCAACGAGGTCTTCCCCGGGGGGCTCGTGCTGCGCTACCTGCGCCCCTACTGCCGCCGATTGCAGCTGAGCGAGGAAGAGCTGCTCGGCCTCGGGCGGGTGAATCCGCGCGACGGCAGCGAGCCTTTCAGCACGACGGTTCTCGCCCTGCGCCTCTCGGCGTTCCGCAACGGCGTCAGCCGCCTGCACGGGCAGGTGGCCCGCTCGATGTGGAAGGGACTCTGGCCGCAGGCGCCCGAGAACGAGGTGCCGATCCGTCACATTACGAACGGCGTGCACGTCCCCTCGTGGTACTCGGAGGAGATCGCCCGGCTGCTCGACCGTTACCTGGGGCCCGAATGGCTCGAGAACCCGGTCGACCACCAGATCTGGGAACGCGCCAGCACGATTCCCGACACGGAGCTCTGGCGGGCGCGCGAGCGCCTGCGGACGGGTCTCGTTTCCGAGGCGCGCGGCCGGCTGCGCGAGCAACTCGTCCGGCGCGGCGCGCACCTGAGCGCGATCGAGGAGGTCTCCGACGTTCTCGACCCCGACGTGCTCACGATCTGCTTCGCGCGGCGCTTCGCGACCTACAAGCGCGCGCTCCTGCTCTTCCGCGACCTCGACCGCCTGCGCCGCATCGTCGGGCACCCCGAGCGGCCGGTGCAGTTCATCTTCGCCGGCAAGGCGCATCCCAAGGACCAGCCGGGCAAGGAGCTCATCCGCGAGGTGGTTCGGGTGGCGCAGATACCGGAGTTCCGCCGGCGCATCGTCTTCCTCGAGGACTACGACATCCGCCTCGCGCGCAGCATGGTGCGCGGCGCCGACGTCTGGCTGAACACTCCCCGGCGCCCGCTCGAGGCGAGCGGGACGAGCGGCATGAAGGTCGCGGTGAACGGCGGCCTCAACCTCTCGATCCTCGACGGCTGGTGGGCCGAGGGCCACAACGGGGAGAACGGCTGGGCGATCGGCAGCGGCCAGACGCATGCCGACCTCGACTACCAGGACCGCTCGGAGAGCGAGTCCCTCTACTTGCTGCTCGAGCAGGTCGTCGCGCCGATGTTCTACGACCGGAGCGCCGACGGGCTGCCGCGCGAGTGGATCCGGCGCATCAAGGCGTCGCTGATGACCATCTGCCCGGTCTTCAACACGAACCGCGCGGCCGAGGAATACACCCGGCTCTTCTACATCCCCGCGCTGGTCAACTGGCATTGCCTGCTGGCGAACGAGTCGGCGCGCGCCCGGCGCATCGCCGAGTGGAAGCGCGCCCTGCGCGGGAATTGGGGCGGCGTGCGCGTGCTGGACGTCGAGACCGACGCAGGCATCGATCTCGCCGTGGGCGACCAGCTGACCGTGCGGGCGACCGTCGCGCTCGGGGACATTTCGCCCGACGACGTCCAGGTCGAAATCTACTCGGGACCTCTCGAGGACGGGCGCATCGAGAACGGCGAGCTGACCCGCATGGAAGCCGCTCACGCGCGCAACAGCCACCACGACTTCGTCGGCCGGATCCACTGCCAGACGAGCGGCCACTTCGGGTTCACCGTGCGCGTCGTGCCCCGCGCCGACGGGCCCGCCGATGCGTTCGACCGGGAGCTGATGAGCTGGTGGGTCGCCGACGCTCCCCGCCCGGGGGTGCTTTCCCGCTGACGCCGCCCGCACGGTCGCAAGCGCGGCCGCCGCGCGAAGGCGCTTCCGCCCGCATGCCGCGCGCCTCCAGCGCCCGCTTGAATGGCTCTCCCTCTCGGAGTACCATGATCCGCTTTTCCTGGGGGCCCGGCGGCGCGAGGCTGCCCGGCCGGGCGCAGCGTTGGGGCGCCCGCCCGCCTCGCCCAGCGCGCGGCCGGAAGCCGGATCTTCCGCTTGGGCGGACGTCCGGGAAACGGGAGGGAGCATGCTCGCGGATCGCATGAGCCGTTTGCACGGTTCGGTCACACTCGAGATCACCGCCAAGGCGAAGGAACTCGCCGCCCAGGGCATCGACGTCATCGACTTCTGCGTCGGCGAGCCCGACTTCCCCACCCCGGAGACCGTGAAGGCGGCCGGGATCGAGGCGATCCGCAGCAACTTCACCCGCTACACGCCGTCGAACGGCATCCCCGAGCTTCGCCGGGCGGTCTGCGAGAAGCTGCGCCGCGACAACGACGCTTCCTACGAGCCCGACGAGATCATCGTTTCGACGGGCGCCAAGCAGTGCCTCTACAACCTGGGCATGGCACTCTTCCAGACCGGGGACGAAGTGCTGCTGCCCACTCCCTGCTGGGTCTCCTACGAGCCGCAGATCCAGCTCACCGGAGCCCACGTCGTCTATATCGAGACCGACGGAACGACCGGGTTCCGCGCGACGGCCGACCAGATGCGGCGTGCGCTCACGCCGCGGACGAAGGCCCTCGTGCTCAACAACCCTTCGAATCCGACCGGGGCGGCCTATTCGCGCGAGGATCTGGAGAGTCTCGCGAACGTGCTCGAGAAGACTCGCGTCATGGTGATCCTCGACGAGATCTACGAGAAGCTCGTCTACGACGGCTTTCGCTACTTCAGCTTCGCCTCCCTTCCCGGCTGGAAGGAGCGCTGCGTCGTGGTGAACGGCGTGTCCAAGGCCTATGCCATGACCGGGTGGCGGATCGGCTATGCGGCCGGCCCGCGCGAGGTGATCGCGGCGATGGGGCGCATCCAGAGCCATTCCACCTCGAACGCGAATTCGATCGCGCAGAAAGCGGCGCTCGAGGCGATCCGGGGACCGCAGGACGAAGTCGAGCGCATGCGCCGCGCATTCGAGGAGCGCCGCGACCTGATGCTCGCAGGCATGGGCCGTATCCCCGGGGTGAGCTGCTGCAAGCCGCAGGGTGCCTTCTATCTCCTCCCCGACTGGCGCGCCTACCTGGGACGGCGCGTGGGCGGGCGGGAGATCCGGTCGTGCGCCGAGTTGGCCGGCTACTTCCTCGACACGGCTCATGTCGCGCTCGTTCCGGGAATCGGGTTCCGCGCGCCGGGGCACCTGCGCTTCTCGTACGCGACTTCGAAGGAGAAGATCGAGGAGGGTATGCGCCGGGTCGCCGAGGCGGCGGGCGCGCTGCATTGAGCCTGCCCGGGGCCGGCGGCCCCGGGATCTCGATGCCGTCTCGACCGGTCGTGAGCGCGGATGGGCCCGCGCGGCGGATGCGCCCCTCGCTGCAGATCCTCCGCGCCGCAGATCCTCGCGGCGAGTCCTCGCCGTGAATCCTCGTCGCGGGTCCTCGCCGCAAATCCTCCTTGCCTCGAAATGCGGCCGCGGGCAGAATGGGCCGCTAACGAAGGTGACCCACCATTCCACGGGTTCCGGGTACGATTCATGTCGAGACGAGCCGCTGGCAGAATCGCATTCGCCGCCCGGGCGGGTATTCCGCCTGGCAGGGTCGCGTTCAGCGCCGCCCTGCTGTTCGCCGTCCTGCTCTCCGCCGCTTCCTGCGCCGGCCGCGCGGTCGTCCATCCCCGCGGCGGCCTCTGCCCCGTTTCCGATGCTCTCGAGAGGCGTCTCCGCGCGTCGGTGGCCGGCTGGGTGGGCACCCCCTACTGTATCGGCGGAACGGGAACGCCCTGCATCGACTGCTCGGGATTCGTGCGCCGGATCTACCAGAACGTCTTCTCGGCGGAGCTGCCGAGGACGGCCGAGGAGATCCGTCGCACGGGAGACCCCGTCCCCCCCGGCCCGCTCACTCCCGGCGACCTGCTCGTCTATCGCATCTCGTCGCGCCGCCTGCACGTGGGCGTCTACCTGGGCCACGGGGAGTTCGCGCACGCCTCGAGCAGCAAGGGCGTCATGATCTCCGGCATTCGCGACCGCTATTGGACCCGGCGCTTTCTCGAAGCGCGGCGGGTGATCTGATCCGCCGGCGCTTTGCGGAGCGCATCCTGCGCCCGGCTCGCTTCCGTCCCTGAGGTCCGATCGGATCGCGGGGTCCGTCCGCCCCGGCCCTTCGCCGCGCAACCGGCGCGTTCCGTCGCGGCTCTGCACCGGGCGCCGGCTCCTTCACCCCATGCCGCGGGCCGGTGCACTCCCGGGACATACGAAGGCCCTCCGGCGCGGGGACACCCGCGCGCGAAGGGCCTTCGCTTCAGACCGCCGTCGTACCCTGCTCTACTCGAGCGGGCACATCAGCTCGGGAAACACCAGCGTGTCGACGTAACCCAGCACCATGCGCCGGTCGCCGGTCGCCAACGCGGCGTTCACCCCCGCGATGATCTCCGCCTCGGTGAGCGGGAAGTTCACCTCGGGATGTGCGGCGTTCAGCAGAGCGCCGACGGCCGTCCGCAAGAGGATGCGGGCCGCGTCGACGAACTTGGAGCCGCCGCGATAATCCAGCGCCTGCATCAGCGTGTCGCCGGCCAGTTCGCTGGGGACGACGAAGACCGACGAGACGAGATCCGTCGGGGCGTAGCCCGTCGGAGCCCACTCGTCCGGGTTGTTCTTCCAGAACCCGTGCGTGCACGCCTCCTGGACAGGCACCTCCAGGCACGGATTCGGCTCGCAGGTCGTGTAGTTCATGTACACCATGCCGCCCGCCGACAGGCAGTCCGCTTCGGTCAGCACCTGGCAGGTGTAGTCGGTGAAGCAGCAGGCGTACTCCAGCGGAGGCATCGGGCAGGGATTCGACGCGCAGAGCACGTCCGGATACCACGCGCCCATCTGCGCCAAGCACTCGGCCTCGGTCACTTCCACGCAGCCGCCGTAGTCCGGCAGGCAGCACGCCCACATCGGCGGAGGCGTCGGACACGGATTCGACGCGCAGAGCACGTCCGGATACCACGCGCCCATCTGCGCCAAGCACTCGGCCTCGGTCACGTCCACGCAACCGCCGTAATTCGGCAGGCAGCAGGCCCACACCGGAGGCGTCGGGCAGGGGTCCGCCGCGCAGAGCACGCCCGTCTGCCACTCGCCCATCTGCGCCAAGCACTCGGCTTCGGTCACGTCCACGCAACCGCCGTAATTCGGCAGGCAGCAGGCCCACACCGGAGGCGTCGGACAGGGGTACGACGCGCAGAGCACGCCCGTCTGCCACTCGCCCTGCTGCGCCAAGCACTCGGCCTCGGTCACGTCCACGCAACCGCCGTAATTCGGCAGGCAGCAGGCCCACGCATCCGGAGGAACCGGGCAGGGGTACGACGCGCAGAGCACGCCCGTCTGCCACTCGCCCATCTGCGCCAAGCACTCAGCCTCGGTCAGATCCGAGCACCCGCCGTAGTTCGGCAGGCAGCAGGCCCACACCGGT
>Ga0316622_100001644_pt1 | contig 14793 bp, 13 predicted proteins | sample OWC_Aug_OW2_C1_D_FD_207646 | JGI IMG/M metagenome (GOLD analysis project Ga0316622, IMG submission 207646) | Wetland soil microbial communities from Old Woman Creek delta, Ohio, United States - OWC_Aug_OW2_C1_D5_C | ecosystem: Environmental > Terrestrial > Soil > Wetlands | place: USA: Ohio... | reverse complement strand
CGCGTCGGCAGGATTCTGGGCCTGGCACCGGGGGCACTGCATCGCCGAGCCTCCAGGCCGTCGGGAAATGACAGGCGGAAGGATGACGGCAGTCTACGCCTTGGGATTGCGGTGGTCAAGAACGCATACGGGCGCAACCCGCCAATGCTCTCGGACGCCGTGTAACCAGCATGGCGTGGAGCGTCGGGAGGTGGCGCACGAGGCGACCGAGGGCGGAACGAGGTGATTTTCGCATCCGGATCAACGGGCGGCGAGAATCTCGGATGGGGGGAATTGGGGGGCGTTCAAAGAGGTGTTTGCGCCCCGTCTCTATTTTTTCGGGCACATGCATGCACGCGAGTTCGAGCCTCGCTTGACTCCCCACCAGGGACTCGAACTGCGGCCCATTTGCGGGTCGTGGGACGACCTAAATGGAGGGATTCCTGGCCTAGTGGACCGTGAACAGAGGCACCTGGCGGGCACAGTACGGACACGCCGCGGCGTCCCAATCCCGCAGGGGATAGTGGACGGCGGCGGCGATGGGCATGGTGACCGTGGCCAGCCGGAACGCCTCGGGATCGCTCACGCGATTCAGCACGACGGCGGCCCCGACGAAGTTGCACTGCTCGCCGGCGGGTCGGACGGCATCGTTGCAGGCGGCAATCGCCTTGCGGAGCGACCCGCCCGTCGTGTAGACATCATCCACCAGCAGGATGCGCTTGCCCCCCTGCAACTGGAAGCCGCGCCCGAGCCGAAAGGCCCCCTCGGGGTCCCGATCCAGGTACATGGCTTCGATCTTCGCCGAGTCGATGGCGTACTGGAGCGCCGTCACGACGGCGAGCGCCCCGACAGGCGGTCCGATGAGCACGTCGATCCGATCGAGGAGCCCCGCCTCCCGCAGGCCCTTGTACAGCTGAAAGCCGACGGCCTTGCTGGTCCCGACATATCGCAGCCCTAACGACACCTGGATGTAGACGTTGGTATGTTTGCCTGAAGGCAGCAAGAAGTGCCCCTCGCAGTGTTCTTCGATGGCCTCCGCGTGAGCCAGGTCAAACCGCCAGTCCGGTTGTACGGCCACCGGCGTCAATTTGAAGCCAACGGGGATCCGATTCGCGTACGCAACCGCGCCGTCGTCCTCCAGGCGCCGGAGTAATCCATTTGCCTGCATATCCAACGGGAGTGCCGTCATCATCGTGCGCTCCTCTTCGTGCGTCTCCCGGGTCCACCCAGGCGCGGCCGGGTTCGTCGTCGGCATGGCCCGCTCGCGGGGCCGGCATCGTATATCAGGTTCGGGCGGCGACGGCAAGCGTCGGCCTGGAGGACGTCAGGAAGGTCGGACGTGAGGAACGGCGGCACCGGTCCGGCCGGACGGGCCCGGATCGGCGGACGCTGCGTGCCCGCGGCGGTTTCTTCCGGCACCACCAAGATTGGATTGTGGGCCGCATGCAGTGCGATGGCCGGCCCCGCCGCGTCGGCGGCGATCCGAACCATCGTGGCACCAAGGGCGAGCCGAGCGATCGCGACGATCGCCGGCCAGATGCTCATGCCGATCCACGCACCCGATCCTCGCCCACCCTGTCAACTCATGCCTCGGTACCAAGGGACTCCGACGCAGGAACCGGTGACATCATCCCGGGAGAACCTTCGTGAGCTTCTTGAAGCACTCCAGAACCTCTGGATCGGCGGCAACCTGGAATGCGGCCCCCTTTTCCCTCCTCCGCGTTCATTTTTCCGGTGGAACGAGCCAGCGCACGTTGACTTCCCGCTGCCCCTCGCTCGCGGGCACTTCCTCCAGGTAAAGGTGAAACTCCTGCAAGACCTCGTCTACCGCCTTCCAGGCCGTGCGGAGGAAATAGCAGCGGCCTGCCTCCGCCGCAATGGTCAAGTCGTCCTTCTTCTCGCGGGCGAAAGACGGCAGCGGACTGGGGCGCATCACGTAAAGCACATGCGTGCCAGGCGCTACGTCCAGGCGCAGATAGTCCCCGGCGCCCAATGTCCCAACCTTCTTTCCGTCCATGACGATCGTGACAGTCGAAACCCGCGAGGACGGCAGGACATACATGCATGCCTTGTCCGACTGGGCCCGGAACAGCTTGGCTTCGGCGTCCAGGCTCGGGTCCGCAGCCTTTCCGGCGCAGGCCGAGAGCAGTGACGCAACGAGCATCACACCGAGTACGCGCATGGCTCCTCCGCTGCGGCTGCGTGGGATCCGGCTCTTCCTGGCACTTGACGGTTAGACGTTCTTCTCGGTTCGGCGGTCGTCCGACATACCGCCGGCCCGTTCCGGACGCACGCTACCCGCCCGCAAGCCTGGCGAACTGCCGCTTCAGCGCGTTCACCTGCGCGAGGTACGCGCGGACGTCGTGGTCGCCGCACTGCTGGACGGCGGTCAGGCGGAAACCCCGGCGCGCATAGGCGGCGCCTGCGCCCGCGCCGCACAGATGGATCACGGCGGCGAGATCCTGCTGCTGCTGCAGCGTGGCCGTCGCGAGGCCCTGGCTCGCCAACGTTCGGGCGACGGCGCGATCCAGCATAGCCGCAGTCAACTCCACAGCGTGACTCGGCAGGATGCGCGTGTACAGGCTGTTGAACCAGCACGAATGCACGTCGTCCCAGCGGCCCTCCTCGACGACCGCGTGGTCGTGGATACAGTACCGCTTCGCCTCCTGGAACGTTGCATCGGTGATCTGGTACATGCCGACCGCACTCGACGCCGGTTGGTATACCTCCAGAGGATTTTGTGTCACGCGCCACCGCCAGTAGGTCCGCGCCACGGGGTTGCCGCTGCTCTCCACCTGGGCGAGCGCGGCCAGCAGCTCCGGCGTGATGACGGCTGTCGCATGCTCGTTGAAGAGCGAGCCGTAGGCCCGCCACGTCTCGGGCGGCCGCTTGGCGAGCCCACCGCTGACCGGGAAGAACAGCTCGGTCGGCTTACGAAACACCTGATACCCAAGATTGATCCCCGCCCATGCGGTCAGGAGAAGCATCGCCCCGACGAAGATGCGAACGGGAAGCGGCAAGCGCCACATGGCGCGCAGCATCCGCCGCGCGGCCCGCGCGGCCCGCCGCACGACGGAGACCCGTCGCGTACGTCCGCGCGTCCGTCGAACCGGCCGTCGCGCAACGCGGCCCCGCGACTTCGCAACCGCAGCCCTGCGCGCCGAAGAAATGGACCGTCGCTTCCGCATCCCGTCCCAGTCTCCGCCTCGTTGATCCAGAGACGCGCACGCCCTACGCGGCACGCTTTACTGCTGCTTCGAGGATTTCGTGGACGAGCGTCTGATACGGCTTGCGCTGCCGCGCGGCCAACTGTCGGAGTTCGGCGAGCAAGCGCGGATCAAGGCGGATCGCGATGAGTTGCTTCGCCCGGCCCGTCGTGGGGCGCCCCACGCGGCGCGCGCGCCGCAGCTCCTCCTCTGAGGACTCCGGACTGTCGCTGAAGCCAATGCGTTGATCCGGCATAGGCCTGGCGTCCCTTGCGAGAGCCTTGGCGTGAACTGATGATGCGAGTTGTCCCTTGGCCATGGGGGCGTTCTCCACTATTAGCGTATATACACTAATGCGTCTACCTCGTAAAGAGCACTTTGCGATAACGCCTCGCGTCAGATCAGAAACGCGCGGCGCGAGGTTGCGTTCGAGTCCCTACTGCTTCCCCGGTTGGGACTCGAATTCAGGCGTATGTTCTTGACGCCGATGTGGAGGCGGCTATTCCCACTCCTGACATCCATCCTAAAGACGTGCGGTCTCCACCCCTGCGCTAATTTTCACGACTCCCCGTGACCTGCCACCAGATCGCCAGGGCAAGGGGTATAATTGCTGCTGCCGCTGCGCCCAGGCTCATGATCCCGAAGCCGCCGCTCGCGTAGACGACGCCGCTCCCGATCTGGCTGGCGGCCGAGGCGAGGTTCAGCAGCAGATCGTTGCACCCCTGGGTCTTCGCTCTCTCGCCTGGTGAGAGCTGATCGGCCAGCAATGTGGAGCCGGCCACATAGGCGAAATTCCACCCCAGCCCGAGGAGGAACAGCGCAGCCAGGAGCGGCACGAGGCTCACGGACGGCATGGCCATCAGGCAGGAGAGGATCATCACGGCGGAGCCCAGGATGATGACGGGGGCCCTGCCCCACCGGTCGGTGAGCCGGCCGGAGATGAGGGAGAAGGCGAACATGCCGAGGGTATGAGCGGAGATCACCAACGACACGGCGGTCAGCGGGTGCTGGTGGGCCTTCATGTGCACCGACGTGATGGACATGGGGACCATCATGACGAGCTGGGCGAAGACCACGCTGATCATGGCCACGATTACGCCCGGCTGCCGCAGGATCTCCATGAGAGAGCGGGTCGTCTGGACGGGCGCCGAGTCGGGGTGAATCCGGGCAAGCTCCCGCCCGATGTCGCGCGGGTCGGGCCTCAGGCCTGAAAAGATCAGCGCGGCCGCCATCGTCAGCACGCCACACCCCACGCCGTACGGTCCCGCCAGTTCCGCGAACCCGGCCCACAGCGCCAGCTGCCCCGTGGGACCCACCAGCAGCGGGCCGAAGACGGCACCGACGGTGCTCCCCAGCACCACGTTGGAGATGGCCCGCCCCCGCTCCGCGGGCAGATGCACCTCGGCTGCGGCGAAGCGACCCAGGTCCACGGCGGATCTGGCAACACCCACCAGCACAAGACCGCCCAGGAAAAAGACAAAAGAACGATCCACCACGGCCGCCATAGCGATTGCAGATCCGATGACCCCGATGACCTGGCCGAAGGCCAGCGCCCCGCGCCGGCCGATCCGCTCCATGCTGAAACCCCAGATCACGGCGCCGCACGCCTGGCCCAAGACGTAAAGGGCTCCGGGCACACCGGCCATGACCGTGCGTCCCGTCAGGTCCACGGCCACGAGCGCGTTGACCGTGAACGCCGCGATGAAGCCGGCAGAGCTGAGCCCCTGCGACAGGAACAGGACCAGCGTGATCTTCCGCGCGATGCGTGCGTGGTCGGTCATATGTCCGCCTGTGGCAGCAAGTTGAAAGTGCCGGAGAGTGTACTACAAGACGAGCGATCGAGCCGCTGGAACCTGCAAGCCAGGCTACGAGCGGGAGACAAGGGGGTCGGGAGAGTGGGAGAAGAACGGAGGTTTAGAATGTCCTGATGGGAATCAGAAACTCAGGAAGGCGATCCCTGCGACGGTCAGCGCCGCGCCGGCAATCGTGCGCGGCGAGGGGCGCCGGTTCAAGAACAGGATCTCCAACGGGATCGCGAACAGGGGAGATGTGGACGCCAGGGCGTTGCCAATCGCCACCCCACCCGACCGGATGGCGACCGTGAACATGACGGAACCCAGCGCATTCAAGAGGCAGATCGTCCCGAGCCGCCAGCGCTCTCCAGGCGTGCTCTCACGGACGGCGGCGACCGTTCCCCTGCTCCAGGGGATCAGCCACAGGACCACACCGGCCATGGGAATCCGAAGCGCGGTGCCTGCAAGGACCGGTACTTCGAGGAGTGCCGGCTTCACGATCGTTGCCCCAACGGCCCAGCACGCTGCCGCCAGGAACACCAAGCGGAGGCCCCGGCGAGCCCGGCGGCCGGTCGCGACACCGTCCTCGCCTTTTCCCGAGACGATGAAACCGAGCCCGCCGATCACCAGCGCGAGCGCCGCCAGCCGCAGCGGAGTCACCGGCTCCTGGTAGATCACGATTCCAGTCAAGGTCGTGAGGAGGGGGTTGAACAGACTCAACGTCAAGGCGCGGGTCACGCCCAGATCTTCCATGCTGCGGAAGAAGAGACTGTCGCCGATGCCCATGCCCACGACAATGGCGATGCCAAGCGAGAGCACCACCCAGAACGGGGCGTGGAGCATGGCCGACCCCTCGCCGGCGGCGAGCGCCATCAGGATCAAGAGCGCGCCGCCCCCCGTCGCGCGCACTGCGCCGATCCCCGCCGGAGTCAACCGTGGCAGGAGCGTGCGTACCAGGAGACTGGTCACGGCCCAGTTCAGGCCACAGCCGAGACCGGCGAGCACCCCCAGGGTCAGTTCATGCATGCGACGCCTCGCAGGGCAGACATGAAACTCGGCGTCCAATTCCTTCGTCGGGGTCCGACCGTGCCACTCTCACCCGCCTCTATTCCTTTGATGCCTTGAGCCGCAGCAAGCCGTCCAGGATGGTCAGCGGATGCGGCGGGCAACCCGGGATGAACAGATCCACCGGAACGATGCCTGCGGCGCCGTTGTGGGCCTCCGGGTGGTCCACGTAGGGGCCGCCCGAGATGGCGCAGGCGCCGACCGCGATCACCAGACGAGGAGGAGGCACGGCGAGGTAGGTCTTCTCCAATGCCAACTTCATGTTCTCGGTCACCGGCCCGGTGACGAGCACGCCGTCGGCATGCCGCGGCGACGCCACGACCTGGATGGCGAAGCGCCCCAGGTCGAAGGCGATCGTCGAGAGGACGTTGACGTCGGCCTCGCAGGCGTTGCATCCGCCGGCCGAGACCTGGCGGAGCTTCAGCGCGCGCCGATACAGACGCAGCCGGCCGTCGTCGGGCGGTCCCGCGCGTTCCGGCTGGGGCTGCCGCACGACCAGATCCTCGCGGGCCCAGGCCGCCAGCCGGTGATCCCGCGTGAACCGGAGAGCGCCCGGCGGGCAGCCGGACGCACAGTCCGCGCAGAAGAGGCACCGGCCCATGTCGAAGGTCGGCCGGTCCCCGTCGAAGCGAACGGCGCCCGTCGGGCACGCCGCCGCGCACGCGCGGCAATCCTGGCGGCAAGCGGCCGGGTCCAGTTCCGGCCTGCCCCGGAAGCGGTCCGGCAGGACCGGCCGCGACGTCGGATAGGGAATTGTCCGGTACCCCTGCCGGACGCGCGCGATCAGTTCCTTCAGCATCCGGGCCTCACAGGTCGTGACCGCAGTACGACAGGTTGAAGCTCTTGTTGCAGAGCGGAAAGTCGGAGATCTCCTGGTCGCGCAGCGCCATCGCCAGCCCCATCCAGTTGTGGAACGAGGGGTCCACGACTTTGTAGTGCTCCAATCGCCCGCTCTCGTCCGTCAGAGCGACGTGGCAGATCTCGCCGCGCCAGCCCTCCACCAACGACACGACCATCTGATTCGGAACCGGCTGACCCAAGGGGGTGCGGAGCGGGCCGTCTGGCAGCGCCTGCAGTTGCTCGCGGATGAACTCCGCGGACCGCTGGATCTCCAGCCAGCGGACCCACGCCCGGGCGAAGACATCGCCGGTCTGCCACGTGGACACCGGGATCTGCGCCCACCGGAAGATACCGGATGGAAAGTCAAAGCGCACATCGCGTTCGAGCCCGGAGGCCCGCGCGGCCACGCCGACGAGGCCCAGCGCCTCGGCGACCTCGCGCGAGACGGGGCCCGTCTCCTCGAACCGGGCCATGACGGAGGGCGACTCCCAGAGGAGACCCACCGCGCCGGCCACGTCCGTGAGCGTCCGGTCGAGGCGCTCCCGCAGGTCCGCGACGCGCTCCGGCTCCAGATCGAAGGCGACGCCGCCGGGGCGGACCAGGCCGCGCCCGAACCGGCTCCCGCAGATCAGCGCCGTCATGTTCAGGACGTCGCCGCGCAGCCGCCCGCAGTAGGACGCCGTGGGGAGGTATCCCACGTCGCCCGACAGCGCCCCCAGGTCGCCCGTGTGGTTGGCCAGGCGCTCCAGCTCCAGCGCCACGCCGCGCAGCGCGACGGCCCGCGCCGATATGCTGCATCCGGACAGCGCCTCGGCCGCCTGGCAGTAGGCCGTGGCGTGACCGATCGTCGTGTCCCCGGCCAGTGTTTCCATGTACGGGATCGTGCGCCGCGTCGGCCCGCCGACCAGCGCCCGTTCCACGCCCCGGTGCTGGTATCCGAGCGAGACCTCCAGGTGCAGGACCCGCTCTCCGTGGCACTGGAAGCGGAAGTGGCCCGGCTCGATGACGCCGGCATGGACCGGACCCACGGCGACCTCGTGGATCTCCTCCCCTTCCACCTGGAAGAAGCGCGTGACGGAGGGAAGAATGGGCTCGTCCTGGCCGCGCCCCCACGCATCCCGGCCGGCCCGGTAGGCGCGATGGAACCGGATCGGTTTCAGCCAGGGGTGCCCCTCGGGGCGGATGCCCCACTGCTCAGCGATCTCCCGCTCGAACCAGTGCGCCTGCGGGCAATCCGGTGTGAGCGCCGGGTAGCTCTCCCCGACCTCGGTGGTCGCCACCGCCAGGGACCCCGTCCGTCCATGGGCCAGGACGATGACGAGCCGGGCCGTGTTCGCGGACACCGGGATGGCGAAAAGCGCCGCGATCCGCGCCCCGTCGGCGACCGCCGAGATGATCGAGCCTCGAAATGGTCCGAGGGGAATATCGGGAATGCTCGCAAGAGCGATCGGGTCGCCGTTTTGCAGAGAAAGACCGCGGGCCACGCTCATGGCCCCCCTCCGATCACCTGCGCCACCGCCGACAGCGCATTCGCAAGAGGAGCCGGGAGCCATACCCCGAGCACCAGAAGGCAGAGCAAGGCCCCGCCCACCAGACCGACATCCACGGCATGGACCGGTTCGCGGGCCGGAGCGGAGATCGCCTCACCCCACGCCGTGCCGATCACGTGGCGGAGGGCGCCGACGAACACGATGGCGGTCCCGACGAGAAACAGCGCCACGACGCCGAACGTCCGAGCCTCCGCGGCAGCCCGCAGGACCTGAAACTCGCTCATGAAAATCGCGAGAGGCGCCATCCCGATCAGGGCCAGCAGGCCCCCGCAGAATCCAACACCCCAGCAGATGGATCGCCGTGCGGCTCCGGCCAGGGCGCCCAGGTCGTGGGTCCCGTACAGCTTCCCGAGCCGACCTACCGCGAAAAAAGCCAGCGGCTTTGCGATGGCGTGATTGAGGGCGTGCCAGAGCGCCGCGACGGTGCCGACACCGCCAAGTCCCACGCCCAGGGCCATCACACCCAGGTGCTCGACGCTGGAATAGGCCAGGAGTCGCTTGCCGTCGCGTTGGAAGGCGATGAAGGCTGCGGCCACCAGGATGGAGACGACCCCGAAGCCTGTAAGGAGGCCGCGGCCCCAGCCACGACTCCCGGTCGCCTCCTCCACCAGCGGGAGCACCCGCAGGATGCAATAGAAGGCGGCATTCAGCATGAACCCGGAGAAGAGCGCCGAGACGGGTGCGGGGGCCTGGCTGTGAGCGTCCGGAAGCCAGCTATGGAGCGGCGCGAGCCCCGCCTTCGTGCCGTAGCCGACGAGCATGAAAAGAAAGGCCAATTTCATGGACCCGGCCGCGAGATGCGGCGCCGAGGCGCGCAGGCGCGTCCACAAAAGCATTTCCGAGGGGTCGAGCCCCAGGGGTTGCGCGGACGCCCCCACCAGAAGGGTCCCGACGAACGCGAATGCCACACCCACCGAGCAGACCACCAGATATTTCCAGGTGGCCTCCAGAGACAGGGGGCTCACGTGCAGGCAGATGAGGAAGGCGGTGAGCAGTGTGGTCGCCTCGATCCCCACCCACATCAGGCCTAGGTTGTTCGAGAGCAGCACGAGGCTCATCGCGGCGGCGGCGCCGAACCAGAGGCCTCCGAACCGGCGGGCTTGGCCGGCGGCGAGTTCCCCGGTTGCCACGTCGCTCCGGAAATACCCCCACGCGTAGATGGAGCTTGCCCCCTGCACCAGCCCCAGCAGGAGCAGGTGGTAGGCAGAGAGGGCATCCACATGTAGCCAGCCGTATGCGGCGGCTGCAGACTCTGCCGCGAGGAGCGTGCAGGCGGCGACGCCGGCGACGACTCCCCAGACTCCGCCGCCGATCGACACGAGGATCAAGACCTGGCGCGGCGAGCGCAGCGCAAGGCACAGTCCGGCCAAGAGTGTCGGGAGGCCCAGGAGAACCCAGATCAATACGCCCGCGTCCACGCTCTCAGCCCCGCAACCGGTCCAATTGGTCCACGTCGATATGGTCGAACTCGCGACTGATGTGGTAGGCCGCAATGCTCATGATGAACACGGCGACAAAGACATCCAGGAGCACCCCGAGCTCCACCAGGAGGGGCACGCCGCCCACGAGTGCCACTCCGACGGCGTAGATTCCGTTCTCGACCACGATGTAGCCCAGCACCTGTGTGATCGCCTTCCGACGACTCACGATCACGAAGAGGCCGATCAGCATTGTGGCCAGCCCCACCGGCACCGTGAGGGGCGAACCGGCCAAGGTCACCGGCAGGTGGAGCCGGGTGTCCACCCACAGCGAGAACACCAGCGCGGACGCGCCCACCAGGACGGACAGCGTGTGCCCGACGAAAGGCTCCACCTCGCGGCGCACCGCTGTCTCTCGCAGGACGCGGAGCAGCACCAAGGGAAAGATCGCCCCCTTGACGGCCACGCCTCCGGCCGTGAGTGCCCAGGCGCGCGCGGCGCCCTCGCCACCGTGCAGGAGGAGCGGGAGCAGGCTGACCACGACCCCCTGCACCGCGACTACCCGGATACAGCTCCGGAGCCGGCTCGACCCCAGCAGCAGGAGGTCGGTGATGACCAGGAGGGCGAGGACCGCTTCTGCACCGGCACCCTGGCTCATACCGTCACCTCAGCACCAGCACGACCGCTAGGAGCGCCAGCGCCGTCGCGCCCACGAGCAGTTTCGGAACACGCACGAGACGGAGGCGCGCCATCGAGGATTCCACAATACCGACGATGACCGCCAAGAGCATCATGCCGCCGAGGGACGCGAAGGCGTCCAGCAAGGGGTGGCCGCTCCTGACCGGCACGGCCAAGCCCACCAGAAGCGACCCCAGCATCCAGAGCTTGAGCGCCGACCCGTAAAGGATGAACGCCAGGTCCGGCCCGCCGTGATCCAGCACCATGACCTCGTGGATCATCGTCAACTCCAGATGGGTGGTGGGGTCATCCACGGGAATGCGCGCCGCCTCCGCCACGAGAACGATGCCTAGTGACACTGCCACAAGCGCCAGGGCCGGCCCCTGGTTCGTCCAGGTGGCCGTCGAGATGTCCTCCAGCATCACCGACAGCGAGACGCTCCGGGTCTCCAGGCAGATAGCGGCGAGGCTGAGGAGCAGCGCGGGCTCCGCCAGAGCCGCAAACAGAACCTCGCGGCTGGCCCCCATCCCCTCGAAGCTGGAGCCGGTGTCCAGGGCCGCGATCACGGTCACGAAGCGCAGTAGGCCGAGGAGGTATGCGAAGAGCACGAGGTCCCCCGGGAATCGCAGCAGGGCGGGGATCCCGCCCAGGGGGACCAGGGCGAGCGCAAGGACCGTGGCGGCCAGCCCCACCACGGGGCCGGCGCGAAACACCCAGGTGGTCGTCCGGCTGTACGTCGCCCCCTTCCGCAGCAGCGTGAACACGTCCCAGTACAGCTGAAGTAGCGGCTGCCCGTGCCGGCCGGCAAAAAACGCCTTGGTCCGGTTGACGATCCCGGCGAGCAGCGGCGCGAGCACGAGCCCAAGGAGGCAGGGCACGAGCGTCATCGCATCCATCCCTGTCACCTCAGCTTCCACGCGATCAGCGCGATCAGCGTGACCACGACGTACAGGACGTAGAGCTGGATGCGCCCGTGCTGCAGGAGGCGGAACCGCTCCAGCGTCCGTCCGATCGCCGCAAACGCGGGGCGGAAGAACACCTCGCGGAACGCGTCGGGGGTCTCGGTGACCAGCGCCGCCTCCCGCGGGAAGACGCCCACCAGCGGCCGCGCGTGGGTCTCCGTCCGGAGGATCAGGCGGAAGAGCGACGTGAGCGGCTGTGCGAACGACGAGGCCGTGTACTGCATACGGGCGGTGGGCCGGGCGTATCCGCAGTCCCACGTCACCGTGGCCTCCACGGCCCGCCCGCGGAGCAGGCGGCGACGCGCGAGCGCGGCGAGAAAAATGCCCGCGGCCAGCAGCAGCGCCCCGGCGCCGATCATCCCGACGGTGTCCCCCATGTCGGCGAGCGCCGCCGCAGCCAGCGGCGCGAATTCGCGAGTTAACAACCGGAGCGAAGGCAGCACGACCCGTATCGCCACGGCGGGAAATAGGCCAATCGCGATACAGGCCGCGGCCAGGGCGACCATCGGCCCGCGCATGGCGGGCCCGGCCTCGTGGGCCGCCTCGGCGGCGGGGGTCCTCGGCTCGCCGAGAAAGACGATGCCGAACGCCTTCGTGAAGCAGGCCGCCGCCAGGCCACCGATGAGCGCCAGGGCCCCGATGGTCGCCAGGGCGGGGACGATCGCCGAGGCCGCTCCCGCCGCGCCGACAGCGCCGCGGAACGCCCCCAGATAGATGAGGAACTCGCTCACGAAGCCGTTGAGTGGCGGGAGGCCCGAGATGGCGGCGGCGCCCACCAGGAAGCACGCCCCCGTCCGGGGCATCCGGCGGAGCAGTCCGCCCAGGCGATCCATTTCCCGCGTCCCCGCGGCGTGCAGGACGCACCCGGCGCCGAGGAACAGGAGACCCTTGAACAGCGCATGGTTCAGGACGTGCAGGAGGCCGCCGCCGAACCCGAAGGCGGCCAGGGCCGGCATCCCCGCGGCAACGCCCACCGTCCCGAGACCTAACCCCAGCGTGATGATCCCGATGTTTTCCACGCTGTGGTAGGCCAGCAGCCGCTTCAGATCGTGCTGGGCGAGCGCGAAGAGCACGCCGAGGACGCCCGACGTGACGCCGATGCCGACCAGCAGCCACCCCCACCACGCGGCCGGCGGCCCCAGCAGCACGAGCAATCGCACAAGACCGTAGATCCCCGTCTTGATCATCGCGCCGGACATGACCGCCGAGACGTGGCTGGGCGCGGCGGGGTGCGCCTCGGGCAGCCAGACGTGGAGCGGCACGAACCCGGCCTTGGTCCCGAAGCCGACCACCGCCAGCAGAAAGAGGAGACCCCGGAAGTCGCCCGGCTCAGCCGCGAGGCGCGCGAGGTCCGTGAACTCGAAGGACCCCGCGGCCCCCGCCGCCAGGACGAACATCGCGAGGAGCGCGGCGCTGCCGAGGTGCGTGGCAACCAGGTACGTCCAGCCCGCGCGGCGGACGCTGCCCTTGTCGCGCTCGAACACGACGAGGAAGAACGAGGTCAGCGCCATCGTCTCCCAGACGAGCAGGAACAGGATGCCGTTCTGTGCCGCCAGGGTGAGCGCCATGCTGGCCACCAAGAGGTTGTACCAGAGCCAGGCCCCGCCCGCGCGCCCCGGCGGCGCGGACGCGCGGAGGTATTCCTGACCGTAGATTGCGGCCGCGGCAGCCAGCACGAGCGTCGGGAGCAGGAAAAAACCGGAGAGGGGATCCACGGCGAAGGAGAGAGACCCGCCGGGAATGCTCCAGGGTAGGCGGAAGGGATCCGCCGGTTGCCCGAAGAGCGCCTGAAGCGACGGGACCAGCGCCAGCGCGCAGCCGACCACCGCGCCGCCGGCGCCCACCGCTGACCCCCAGCGGGTGCGCGCGAGCGCAAGAGCGCCCACCCCGCTCGCCGCCAGCACGCCCATGCCAAGGAGAAAGATGGCCATGCGGCCTACTCGCCTCCGCCTTGCGGCGCGCGGATCTGCGCCAGGCTCGCCTCCACCCGGCGCAGCTCCGTCAGGATCTGGTCACGAAGAGCCTGCCGTCGGATGACGTCCTGAAACCCGGGATCGCGCATGGCGAACGCCAGTCGGGACAACAGTGTCAGGTGGGCGCGCACCGTGGGGCTGACCATCGTGAACAGGCAGTGGACGGGTTTGCCGTCCAACGCGCCGAAGTCGACCGGGTGTTCGAGGAAGCACAACGTGATGGCCGGGCGGGAGACATGCAGCACGATCGGATTGCGCACGTGGGGGATGGCCACACCGTCGCCGATGGCCGTGGACGCTAGCGCCTCGCGCGCCAGAAGAACCTGGAGAAGCTGCTCCCGATCCACCTCCTCCGGAAGCCGCATCGCCTCCACCACAGCGCGGAGAGCCGACTTCACGTCCGTCGCGACCAGCCGGTACGCAATGCCACCTGCGAGTAGAGCTTCGGCAAGGGTCGGCAGCGGCCCCTCGCCTTCTTCCCGAAAGATGTCCGCCGACACGCCGATCCGGCGGGCGGTGGCCCATTCCAGCAATTCCGCCCGGTGGAACCGGTATTGCTCGTTGATCCGGTACGCCGGGATCTCCCGTGCCTTGATCCAGCGGTAGACGGTCTTTTCCGACACATTGAGCAAGCTGGCGACTTCCCGGACAGTGAGCTGCATCCGCCTCTCCGTCAACTGCTGTCATATGTTCCCGGTACCGGACAAGCGGGGACACGTTAGTAGCCAAGTCCACACCTGTCAACCCGCGGCCACAATTCATCAGCTTGGCCGAACGAATTGGCCCCAAAACACCGATGCCCCCGGCTTTTCTCGAGGGCATCGGCACTCGGCACTCTTAGCCCACACGTTGCAGTCTCACCACAAAGCCCTTGCGACGAGTACGTCGTTCGTTGAACTCAGAAACTTTTCTTTTGGCGCGAACGGTGGCACACTCTCCACGCCAGGCGGCAAGCTATGGTCGATTGTGTCTTGGTGCCGTCGTGCCCGTCACAAAGCCTGACCTCAGTTGCTGCGATAGTTGAGTGGTGGCGCGCCCGCCTTGGAAAAGGCCGGCGCGACCCCGGCGGAGAGATTGGCAGTGCCGCGCCAACTGAGCCGAGCCTGGCGTCACGCGAGGGGAGGATGCCATGGCGATGCGCAAGTTGTCCACCTTTGAACGGCTGCAGCCGGGGCGATTGAATCGGCAGCAGCGCCGGGAGGTGGGGCGGCGGATCGCGGCGGCCGACGCCGGGCTCGCCGTGGTGCACCCGGACGCCGCGGGGATCGACATCGGCAACCAGAGTCACTTCGTGGCGATTCCCCCAGACCGCGATCCCGTCCCCATCCG
>Ga0316622_100001643_pt1 | contig 14794 bp, 12 predicted proteins | sample OWC_Aug_OW2_C1_D_FD_207646 | JGI IMG/M metagenome (GOLD analysis project Ga0316622, IMG submission 207646) | Wetland soil microbial communities from Old Woman Creek delta, Ohio, United States - OWC_Aug_OW2_C1_D5_C | ecosystem: Environmental > Terrestrial > Soil > Wetlands | place: USA: Ohio... | reverse complement strand
CTCCAAGACTCCTGACCTGATTCGTCGCAGCATCGATAGATTTGACACCGAAATAATTGGTGATATGCTGGGAGGGATCCATCCGTTTTCCCATACCCCCGCCAACTCCCTGAGTACCCGCAAGGTCGGTTGTGGTGATCAGGTAATACTGCATCTCCGGAAACGACTCAAATTTCCAGTCAAAGAGTGCGGAATAGAACTTTTTCGCCCGCTCAATATCATCAGCAGGGAGATCAAAATGAACAATCGTCGACATCGGTTCTCACCATCTTCTGGATTCCAAGGGAATAGAGATGTTTCATCTCATTTTCATGTTCGCTTGACGAACTGTGCGTGTATGGGAGGAATGAGATGAAAATTCTTTAGGTAGTTTTCAAAAAATAGAATCCATTCGTTCCAGCAGTCCAGCTCAGGAGAAGGAATACCTAAAGTACTCTCATGATTGCCCCGGCCAACGACAAGGTATAACCTTTCCCCTCCAATATACAGGGGAACAACGATGGAACCGGTCACCAGGGATACCCATGCGTGGTTTGCAGACTGGGCAAATGAGTATGATACGACGCTTGGAAAGGTAAAGCGACACCATGCCATGCTTGACCTGGTGGTGAGCGTATCGGGAGTCCGGAACGGTGACCAGGTCCTTGATATCGGCTGTGGAACCGGCCTGCTGTCGCTGAAATTCCTGGAGAAGGCTGCATGCACTATCACGGCCGTCGACAGCTCCGAGAAGATGCTCAATATATTCGAGGAGAAGATCGAGCAGTGCCATCTCACCAGTCAGATTCACTTGGAACAACTATCGGCCGAGGAGATGGAGTTCCCTGCTCACCGGTTTGATATCATAGCGTCGACAGTAGCCCTGCATCACGTGAAAGAGAAAGGTCCCGTGATTCGGAAGGTGTATGATGCTCTGGTAAAAGGGGGACGGTTCCTCCTCGGAGAGATGGATCTTGATACCACCGGGAACGTAGAGGATCCAGTGCGCCTGGAAAGGGTCCTCTCCTTCCTCACCAAAGAATTCGCCCTTGCCATGGAAGATGGTGGCATCCCGGCATTTGAACGGATGTATGACAACGGCAAGAAACATATCCTGAACGACGGGGAATACTGCATCGGGTTCGATCAATGGGTCGCTCTCTGCAGGGATGCCGGGTTCAGGACCGTGGAAGTCATCCCGGTTGGGGGATTTGAGTGGTTCAAGGTGCTGGTGGCGAGGAAGGAAGGGGAGCATATTCCCTGAAGAGGCTTTTTAATTTTTTTTTTTATAAAAATTTGGATTATTCATTCCCGGGAAATTGGATGGGCCAAGGAGATCGTGTTGGTAAAAAGTATTCGCCATCTGGATAACCTGGCACGGGGGTATCTTCTGTTTCTCAGCCCTCTACCATACTTTTACCGTAGTATCACTCGGGGTAGTCCAGTTCCAGTACATCCGGATGCTCAGAATATATTTCGATCCTTTTTTCAGGTCATGGAGGATGTGGGCATTCCGGTTTTCACCACTGTCGTCATCTGCATTCAGCTGATTTCTTCTTCCATTTATCTCTTCAAAGAGCACCATCACCGTATCCGATTCCCCGAATGTCTGAAAATCATGTGCCCGGGTTTCCAATGGGAGGAAATAGAATTCTCTTACGTTCCCTGGTTTCAAATTGAGCGGAATTGGAGTATTTAATCCTATATCTTCGGTTACTATTGATGGCGGGTACCAATATTGAATCCATTCCCGGTCTATTGCAGAGATGCCACCTGCTGGTACGAGCCCTGTTTGATATTTCGGTGGTTCGAGAATTAGCCCTTCTTCAAATTCATATTCCATGATTGAATCCGGATCCCATTGGGAACCTGCCACCTCTTTCTCGTCGAGCTTATCGAGAATGTTCGAATCGATAATCTCCTTCGTCCAATTATTAGGAGGGGCCATGAACGTGTTGTATACTGCTTCCCTATTCCACACAATTCCACTAAAGGGGCTCTGGTGTTCGTGTGGCAATCCTAAAGAGTGACCTATTTCGTGAGTCGAGACATCACTTGGTTTTGGCTCCATCGTCAGGGAATTCCTGTCAAGGTTCATTGTCCTGGGATCGACTTCGATATCCCTGGATGCACAGACAGGGCACACAGGTGTGTTGGCATCGGATTCAAAGGGATCAGTACTGGTGCAATCGGGATTCAGGCAAAGGTAATGCGTCTTGAGGATATCCCGCCCAACCCAGGACCAATATCCGTCATCTCCCTTGAATCCAATACGTATCTTTGCCTCAGAAGGATCGGTAACCTCTTCAAACGCAATACCGAGGCCTATATTGGTCCAGGCATCGAATCCTTGCCGGGTAATTAATTTCACTTCATCATTACCGGCGAGAGTCGATGGTTCATCGAGAAAGCAATAGGGTAATACCGTTCCTGGTACCCATTTTGTTCTCATCGCCACGATTACTCTGGCAGGACCCTTCGGGAATCCTATACGGAATTTTCGTTCAGGTACGAGAGGCGTTCTGCAATACCTGCGTTTTTTGGTACTCATTTTATTCCCTCCATTCTTACCGTGGAAATCTCTTTCTTTGATCATCCTTTCATTTTTTCATAAGCTGAGCGTTTCACCATTGCAGCCTGACCCACCTGAAATTATTGGATGGTATATTGAATCCAGAGTTTGTCCGGACTCTTATCCCACTCCAGATTTTTTTGGAACACTTCCCACTCGGAATCCCGGGATTCGTCCGGTTTAGCGAACGAATCACCGTCAGGAATGGTATCACTCCGGATCACTCTTCCTCTCGCTTTCTGCATGAGCCGGGAGAGGACTTTCTCGTTAGGGTGGTGCCATCCCTGCTTCTGTACCGCCCACTCCTGATCGACAGGGAGCATAGCAACGAGCTCGGTACTCTCCATCATCTCAAGCCCCTTCTCCCGAAGCGTTGCATTGGCACTTCCATGATGGCCGACCTTATACAGGACCGTCTGCCTGATGAGAGCCCCCCCTTTGACGGGTTCCCCTTCCCACTCGGCATCCTGCCAGGATAACCAGTTCCCTGCCTGGGCATCACCGGCAAAGAGGAGGACCTTTGCAGGAATGGTATCGGTCAAAGCAAATGCAAGGACCAGGCTTGTATTGTTCACCATTCCACTTATGCGGAGGGCAATCCGGGTCGCGGCCTCTTCCAGCCAGTCAGCATCGATCCGCCGCCATCGGGCCCCGTGTCCTTCCTCGTCACGAAACCCATAGAATCCTTGGAAAAAATCCATAGACGCTGCCTTTTCAAGGGATACCACGTATTTTGCATTGAAGGGATACCCTTGGATCTCCTGGGAGTCTGCGGCTTCGGATACCTCCCCTATCGCGGAAAAGAGAGCGGTCTCCTCGTTGAGGGGGGGAATGGTGAAATAGGTCTCTGTCCGGGCTTCATCTTTCTTGATGGACTCAACATTCTCCGGCGGGCCTAGCACATAACATCTCACTCCCCTGACCCCTGACAGCTCGAAGGGTCCCTTTTTTGGGGTCTTGTAGTCCTCCGGCCGTTCGAGTTTTTTCCTGCTCTTCTCCCGGAGGAATTGCAGGATTTCCGTGCTCCCCTTCGTCTCTCCGGCAGTAGGTGCACCGGGCTCAAAACCAAAGATATCGGCAATCATATCCGCATGCGGATTTCCGGCGGCCTTCAGCCTGGAAAGAGCTACCTGCAATGCCTGAATCCTTTTTCCATACAATCGTTTCAGTTCCCGGGCCACGGCATGCTCCGGGTCCTCGGTCCATGCCAGCCAGAGCTCATCGATCTCGCATTGCTGAAACGAATCCCTTCCATACAGGAATCCGTTAATATGGTCGGCATGTTCATGGGTGACTGCGACCACATGGATTCGGTGATTGGTGGCCTCTGCAATATCCCGGGCTATAGCTTCCAGCCGTTCTTTGCCGCCAGGATACCCCCCATGGACCCCACAATCGATGAGTACATACCGGGGATCGCCATCGACTCCGGGAAAGGCAAGGAGGAAACAGTCGCCAAATCCGGTACAGTACATTCTCACCGAGACTCCTCTCTCGGGCGGAGAAAGGAGTGGACGGGGGTTGCTTGTTCCCGTTGGCATTATTCTTCCTCCTGGCATTCGAGAGGCTGGTGCATGAACCTGAACAGTTCTACGCCGGATTTATCTGGCGAGGTGCCCTGAATGATGGTCCGGTAGTGTTCCAGAAACGGGTTCCCCAGATAGGTCACTGATAATGACGGTGCAACCCCCTCCTCGAGAATCGCCCGCATCCTGTTGAGCCTGTTTTCACTCGTGATATTCTTGTAAATGCAATATTTTACGTCTCCTGATGACGGATCTACGATGAGGGTACATCCCCCCCGCACGATGAAGTCCGGTTCCGGGGGATCGCACAGTCCATCGTCAACCTTCTTCTGGATATCGGAGTTAAGGTATCCCCGGCGGCGCTGGGTCATTTCGATAACAAGCTCAATAAGGGTCTGGCCATCCGGCCCGATACGGCGTGATGGACGTACCGAGTGGACCTCTACCGCAGGGATGCCGTCCCTGGTGAGGCAGATTGAAGGCAGGGGATTCTCCAGAACAAGATGGGCGGCCGCTGCCGCTTCACGACCAGCAGGACTCATCAGTCTCTTATGCAACTCCGCCCTGCTCTTTTTCACCCGGGTATGAATCTTTATCCGGTCTGTTTTCATATCCCAGTTTGGCACCAGTCGCCTGATACCTTCATAGCCACCAAACAATTTTTTAAATTTCATCTGTTCCTCCTCGTCCGGGACATGCCAGACCAGGCTTTCAGAGGAGAGGTTCCGCACGTCCAGAGGATATATGCCCCACCGGCGGAACGCTTCGATAATTGCGGTCCGGTAGTTATGCCGGTCATCGGGCACAAGGTCACAATCCGCAGTGATCAATGCTCTCAGGTAATCTCCAAAGGTGGGATCAACCGGGGGACAATAATCAAGTGCACGGATACAGATCTGGAGGAGGTGTTCTGCGGTCTTTGCTGCTTCCTTCGAGAGACGGTTGACGAGATCCGGATGAATCTCCCCTGCAGGAAGGATGCCGGTTCCCCCCGATGCAATGCGGAGGAGATCCCGGATCCTCGATTTATATATCAGGAGAAATGCATCGAACAGTGCGGCGACAAAGAGTGCTCCCCGTGCATGGGATTCTGTGGTGGTCAAGATTTTTTCCGGGTCCGGGGTATGGGACCTCCATTTCCCGGTCCACGGATCAATCTCCCCAATGGCACTGCGGAGTGCACCGTACTGCCCGATCGCCTGGCCGAACTGGTACGCGAGTTCTCCAAGCAAGTTCTGTTGCTCCAGCTCGCCTCTGGTCCGGGATATCTGGTGTTTCAGGACTTCAGGAAAGGTGAAATGCTGGAATAACGCGATGACATCTGCCAGAGCTTCATGGAGGGCCAGCACATCGATGTTGGAGGGTTCGATGAACCGTGGATGTAGCCCATCGATGATTGCGTGCGTGGTTTCATGGGCGACGATATCATGGGAGATGCAGGTGAATACGGTCTCCCCCGGCATGGTACTCCCGCACTCTGTTCTCGATGCCGGAAAATAGCCAAAGAGCAGGGCCTTCTTTTCCGGGTGATAATACGCATTGGCGGCACGGAATGCATGGGGATAGATTCGTAGCCGGTCAATGTACTCTTCTTTGTATGCTCCATTCTTTTTGGTAAGGCGGACAGACCAGAGGATCTGTCTGCCCAGTGCCGATTCAAAGTGCCCAATGGTGGTCCTTGCAATGGCATAGACCATCTGCTGGTGGAACTGCGGATCTCCTTCAGACGGGGGGAGCCCGTCCTGGGCAAGCAGCGTGGGATCCATCAGGTCTACAGGGGCATAAAATGCCCTGCTCGCGGGATCGTAATCCACCACTTCGAGATAGCTGTCAACCGGCCCGATCTTCAGCTCGCTATCCCAGGGAATGGTAATGATCACATCATTGATCTCGCTGGTCTCTATCTGGCGGCTGAGAATCGGATCAAACGCCAGTGCACGCAGCCTGCGGTAGGGGGGAAGGGGATATTTTACGGTGGTAGAGAGTTCTGTCATTTCCTGACACCTCGGAGTGAAAAATATCAGAGACCGTGAGTGTCACGATCTAAATCGTGAAGGGTCTCTGTTTATCGAAATTCTCATCCAGTCTGCCGGTGCGATAATAATTGGGCGACTGGTAGTAGGGCATACGATTCAGGATGTCGCTATGGAATCTCCGGTAGTCCCCCTCAAACTGTCCCTCCCTCCATACCTCGAGCACCCTCGAGGTGAACAATCCATTGAAGTCACCATCGTCTGAAAGTTGATTGTCCTGGCACCCGGATATGAGCATAACAGAGGCTTGTACTGATTCTTCGGAACCCGTCAAACCGGGCTTTTTCAGTATCGTGTCATAGAATTCCTTGTTTTTCCGGTAGACTCTTTGAGCAATCAGCCGGGGCATAAACCGATAACGCACCTTTTCCTGGCCTGTTTTGGGAAAATTCCCTGTATAGAACGCTTCCTTTGTCACCGTTCCCGAATGGCAGCTGTCAGAAAATACCAGGATTCGCACCCCTTCTGCAAATTTCGCATACGCTTCATTCAGCTCGTCGTCGACGATCTCTCCATCAAACAAGCACCATGTCTCATCCTGTGCATCGATCTCATCCTTATTCAGATCCGGCAATTGACCGCCGTGCCCTGAATAGCTGAGCATGAAGATATCTCCGGATTTCAGCGTAGTTGCAGCTTTTGATAGTTCATTGATCACATTGGCCCTGGTCGCATCTCTGGTAAGGAGCGTTTTTACCTCAAATCCCTGGCTGGCTGCAATTTTTGTCATATCGGCTGCATCCTGTTCGCAGGCGATCAATTCTCCCGACCACCCGTCATAGTGCGTTGGATCAACAGAATTGAGTCCGATAGCCACTGCCATACCCTTTGCAGATGACTCCAGCTTGAATGCAGCCGATATTAGAGGGCCGGAAGTTGCTATGCCCGACACCTCCACCAGGGAGCTTCGGCCATCATATCTTACACTCGACGGAGTAGTGGCCGGACCGAACACCTTTCCCTCTGTAAAGAGGTCCCCGGGGTCGAAATAACCATTTTCTTCGATCTGTTCGAGCCCATCGGCTTCCATCAAGCGTACAATCTTATGAGGGGTCCAGGAATTATCGAAGATAAAATTCCATCCTGATGGATCGAGGCTCGCATCAATGTGCCAGATCCACAGCCCCTGTCCGGGAATGGGTGTGTCATTCCCCTCATTCTGACGGTTCTGCACCATAAAAAACTCCGAGAAGATCGCTCCGCCGTCTAAGAAGGGCCAGATGACGACACAATCCTGTGAGGTTCCGGATGGATTGAGTGTAAGCGTCTGCGTCCCACTGCTGATGATTGATGGCTTCAGCCAGTCCAACATCCACTTGAAGAAACAATTGATATCGAATTGATTGGCATCCATCATATCCGCACCACCGACTCCCCCAGCCGGCCCTGTCGATTCATCGTAATCGTAGAGGTCCGGCAATCCGAGGGCATGGCCGGTCTCATGAATAACAATCCGTGTGTTGAATTTTGATCCAACTGGGTTGCACTCCCATTGCCAGGAATATGCCTTCAACGATTTACCGTCCAGCGTGAAGCTTGAATCAGAGAACTCTGTCTGATACCCCCACCAGAACGTGCCCCAGCCAGTGTCGGGGCCGGCCCATAACACCATGAAGTAGTCAATAAAACCATCGTTGTCGTAGTCATATTGTGCAAAGTCATGACCTTGTGCTTTGAAATGCTGCAGTGCCTCCTTGATCAACGATTCTCGTCCGTTATCATCCTGGATGACTTCAGATCTTTTTTTGGTGGTCTTATACCACCCGAGCGTCGTGCCACCGGAGAGGTCGAGTTGATTGTATGAAGCTCGTTTGTAATAATTTGCAAGACTTTCGTATGGTTTACCCGTAGCAGGATTGCCATATAATGAATCATTGATCTTCTTTGCATCATTGGTATGCGTGTAATCCGCGAACTCTATTAACAACGCAAACGTTTTGACCGGACCGGTGGTTGGCATCCCTTTCCATGCGGGTGGGGGTGCACGGGCAGCGAATCGGTTCAGTCGGTCTTCAGGGATTCCTCTGGCCTGATAATGACGCCTGGCAGTACGGATGATGGCCTCACGGAATCGGTACGAATTCCCTTTATGATTCCCGATCTTCTTTGCAAACGCAATCCTCTCATCCCGAGCAGATTTACTCCTCCTTAACTGCTCACGATCTGATGGCGAAGGTGGTTCCATATGTGTACACCAACATGTGAAAAGAGATTAGGATATTAAAAAAATATGCAATGCAGTGATAGCAACAAAATGATATAAGCATTTTTTTCAACCCATTTAAGCTAATTTTTCCAGCGTTAGGGTACCAGGCATTCCTGTCCATTACCCAAGGTAATCTTTTATCCTTATCAGGATCCCTATGATCGGAGCATGATCAGGCTTGATTACGATATCATCGGCCTTTCCAAGGGTATTGAGGGGAGTGAGTTCAAAATTCTCTGATTGTCAGGATTTTGTATCCGCTCCCTGCAGAAGGTGAACCAGGCGAGCGGAGACCGGTAGGGAATGACCAGCCCTGGCTCTATTCAAATACACTCGTGGTCCAGGGCCATTCTCTCCGAAGAGTACCTAGTCGTCCTGACGGCATTCCTGGCGCTTGGTGCCTGGCGGCTTACCGAGATCTACGTCCTCTCCCGTCCGTGGATGCCATCATGGCGCTCACCCATACCGACATCGCTGCGCCGGCGTTTGGGGTGGGGATGTGCTGGGCGGGATTCCTGGCCATTGCAGACCAGACCTGGGAGCCCCTGCTGGAGGAACCCTGCCAAAAGGACGTGTATTTTCCTTTGCACTGATGTTTGGATATCCCGAATACGGGATTCATAAGATTCCGAGAAGGACCTCTGTGAAGGTACCCTGGCAGTAGAAGATTTGTGAGGGCTTTCAAATCGAAACGAGCAACGATGATCAGCCATGGTAACCCTTTCAAAGGGTAGGGGGGGGAGGAGGATTACCCCCTCATATCGACGGCCATGAGATAGGTGGTCTCGTTCGTACTCATCTTTATCGGAGCATACCCTGAAAGGAATGTCCCCCATGGGTCAGTGTAGGGACCCACTCCCATGGGTGCGGTAATCGGGGTCTTCAGCTCCTCCGGTGCGCCAGGATATACCATCATGAATGTCGCACTGTTCGGCATGCCATAATCGGAGACGGCGACGAACCGGACGGTTCCATTCTGCTGTTCAAGAATATACACATAGACAATCCTGCCGTCGGTGGCCTGGAATGCCTTGATCTGCGCGAGTACTGTCGCAAACGCTGTCGAGTTTGGTCCCTCCTTCAGTGCAGCGATAAACGTCCTGTTGTCAATCTGACTGGCAAATGAGGCAGCAAGCTCGGCCAGTTCCGTTTTTTGTGTCTCGGAGCCTGCCGATATTGTTTGAGTGGAGGCGGGTGTCGTTGTTGGCGATGCAGTCTGGGTTGTCACACCGTAGGGCTGGGTACAGCCGGCACAAACAAGAGCTGCAGCAAACAGGATGAACAGAGTTCCGTATTTGAATGCTGAAATGCGGTTCATGCTGAAGGATCGGCAGACTGGTATAAATTCGTGCTGATCGTCAGGAACCATCCCCATCTCATGATCGTTCCTGACCTGCGGTTCAGGTAGTTATGAGAATAGTTCCTACTGGTTTGGTTTCCACCTTTTATTCCAGGAATCCCTGCTTTAGCAGGAGCGTACTCTGATCAGGTGACCCTGGCCACTGGTGACTGGAAGAGTCCATGGGGAATGGGTAGTGTAATCTCCGTTCTCGCTCTCAGAATTACTGTCAGGATTTCGTATCCCGGGATATCTCCTGCACGACCTGGTCAATGAGGATCCGGGTAATGCTCCCGGCAGCCGGAAGGGAGGGAAGGGAATCATATGAATACCAGCCGGCTTGCTCGATCTCGGTCGGATCGATCCGGATGGTCCTCCCTGCATAGGAGGCGGAAAATCCGATCATCAGTGAATGGGGAAACGGCCAGGGCTGACTGCACCGGTACCTGATGGTATCTATCGCTATTCCTACTTCCTCAGCGACCTCGCGGACAACCGCCTGTTCCAGGGTCTCCCCTGCTTCCACAAACCCGGCTATGATCCCATAGACTGCCGGGACAAAGCGAGGGGATCGTGCCAGCAAGATCTCGTCATCACGGCGAATGCAGACAATGACCACCGGGTTGATGACAGGATAGAATACATGGCTGCAGGCCGGGCAGACGGTTGCGATCTCGTCCTCTTTTCTGTTCGTTTCCGCTCCACAGATCCCACAGAAACGGTGAGTACGGTAAAATGTGGAAAGGGCAACGGCACGTGACGCAATCCCGAGCAGGTCGTCGGGAATAACCCCATACATGGCACGAAGGTTTGTCCGTGCATACCTGTCGGGAAGAAGAAGCGAAGCACTGATCGGTACCGCATACCAGGCACCCCTGCTGTCAGATCCAATCATGAACCGATCGGGATCAGTAGTGAGAATGGGTCTGCAGGCAGACGGATCAGAGAGAAGAGTCCCATCCTTGTCGGTGACGACAGCCGGTCCGTCGATAAGGATCCACTGCTCCTTTGTGCAGGGAGTAGTATCCTGATGATAGACAAGGCCATCTGTTGCAAAGGGAACGGTATATTCTTCCGGAATCACGTATTCTCTCCTGTGAGGGTTTATTTAAAAAAGCAGGAGCTACTCTTTTTCCAATGCAAAATAGATCATGGTGACGATCTCCGTCTCATCGAAATCGTCAAACAGTTTCTTCATGGTGGAAAAGAGGCCGTTCCAGGTGTGGCACTGGGGGTCGTGCTCCACGGAGAGTTCCTGCTCCCGGATATCCCGGAACCGCTTCACCTTCAGCCCGGTCACCAGGGCTTTCCGCTGATCTCCACCCTCCCGTGACTGGAGCAACACGGTATCCCCTGCATCCAGTCTGGATGCCCACTGGATCCCTCGTCGCACACTCAGATTCGTCCCGCTCCGGAATTTATAGGTGGTAAAAAGGAGAACGGGTTTCTTATCCGCCGCCATAGGTTCCATTTCCGTAATTATGATGCTTCTTTTGTAGCGCAGGTAATAATGATAGTGATGTGCGATTGTCCGGATGTCATCGATTTTTTGTAAAAACAAAAGGATCTCAGTCGTTCTCACTGTGAATGAAGATAATTTCATCATCTCAACTGACACTTCAGCAATTACCGGAAAAGGAGCCCCACCATGTCCCAACCAGATCCCATCGTACAACCAATCGAGCAGATGGTCATCAACGCGTACCCGGACAGTGCCCCTGGCGCAGCCATGCTCCTGGTCAAGAATGGACAGATTCTTTATCGCAAAGGAATCGGCCTGGCAAACCTCGAGCACCAGGTCCCGCTGACGCCCGACATGCCGTTCCGGTTGGCATCCATAACGAAACCCATCACCGCCACCGCAATTCTGATGCTGGTCGAAGCCAGACGGCTGGCCCTCACCGATTTGCTCACTGATCTTCTGCCTGATTATCCCATGGGTGAAACCCCCATCACGATCGAACACCTGTTGACGCACACCTCCGGTATCGCCGAATATTCCGAACTCCCGGCGTGGTGGGCGGTGCATCGCCAGGATGTGAACGTTGACCAGTTGATTGATCTCTTTAAAGACCAACTGAAAGCCTTTGCACCGGGAACACGATGGTCATACTGCAATTCGGGCTATGTGCTCCTTGGAGCGATCATCGAAAAGATCTCAGGAAAAAGCTATGGGGACTTTCTGGCTGACCATATTTTTTCACCGCTGGAGATGATGCACACCTCCTACGAAGCCACCCAGGGCTGCATCATCCCGCACATGGCAAGCGGGTATACCAGAACCCCCACTGCCTACCTGCATTCCGAGTATTTCAGCAACACCCACCTCTATGCTGCTGGCGGGCTGGTTTCGACCCTCGACGACCTCGCTCGCTGGTATACCGCCCTGTGTAACGGGAAGTTGCTCAACAAAGAATCACTCCGCAGGATGTGGACTCCTTCCCTTTTGGCGGACGGGACATCAACCCGCTACGGCTATGGCTGGTGGGTGAGCACATGCCAGGGGCGACCAGTCGTGGAGCATTATGGCTTCATTCCTGGATATGCGAACCAACTGCTCGTGCTGCCGGACGACGACATTCTTGTTATCCTACTATCGAACGAGGATGGGAGACTCAACCAGACGGAACAACTGGCCGTGGAGATGGCTGCCCTGGCACTTGGCAAACCCTATCAGCCTCCCGCACCATTTCCCGTATCCTCAACGGAGTTGAGCGACGTTGCCGGCAGCTACACCACCAGCGAGGGGATGGTGCTGACCGTGGGAGAGGAAGCCGGGCAGCTGATCCTCCAGGGCACCCCTGAAGAACGCTTCGCTCTCCGGCCGCTCTCCCCGCTGGAATTTTTCTTCCCGGAGATCCCTGAGTCCCGTCTTGTTTTTTCGCGTGTGCAGGACCGTGTCACCGGACTTCTGTGGTCGCCACGCCGGGGCATGCCACTCCATGCCGTGAGAACAGAATGAGGGCAAGGTTGATGTGCGGACTCATTGATGACGGCCGACAGACCATGATACCGTACCACCCTTATACTCGCGCAGAACACTCCCGGAAGTGAGAATACCCCCCTATGTCCGTCCTCAGCATCACGATTCAGAACCCCATCAGGGGAAACAGGATCAAGCGTGCGGTTGGCTTACGGTGCGAGGTGTGCGGCAGCGGGGAGGCACTCGACAACCTTGTGGTGCATACCATAATCGGGGAGGAAGTGGGTGAGGAACAACCCCCGGGGTATATGGAGCCGTTTCTGCTTGTCCTCTGCTTCCGGTGCCATGACGCGATCCATGCCTTTGATGCCCCTCCCGGTCAGCAGGAAGCCCTGGCCAGGCAGCGGCCGGAACCTCTCCGCAAGGAGATTCGCCGGATCCTCTCCTATATCCCCCGTCCTTACACCCCTCCTGACACCAACATGGAGGAGGCGTACCTGGTCGCGTGTTCAAGTCATTTCAGGTTCGGAGTCTGAACCGGGACGGAGTCACGGGGTGGCATCCGGCAGAAAGTCAATACCTGCATCGTGAACCACCGTATCCCGGGACTTCACGCCTCTGCACCTCGACAGAGGAATATGCCCATTGGATAACAAGGTTCTTTCTTCAGGATTAAAAAAGAGGGGTTTGTCCCGATACCGTCGGATCGTGGGTCACCTGACGTGCGGAAGGACGTCCTTCCAGATCGTGAGGCTTGCAGCCTCATCCGGAGGTGTACGACTGCCTTTTTCAATCGCCATACTGCCGTTGGCAATCGCGAGATGAGTATATCCCATCCGCTTCATCTCCTCGATCTTCCTGATGAAATCTTCCGCATCATGGAAGACCGATATCACCCCGCTCAAGAAGGCCTTCGACATAGCGCCTCCACTGATGGTACCCGCATCCTGCTGCAGGTTCTCAGGCCGGACCACCTGATCCGGGTCGTAGACGTAGGAGAAATGCCCGACACGTTCCATGGTGCTCGGGTCCCTGCCTGATGCCCGGGCGGCAGCCTCGAGGGCAGGGAAGAGCTCATCCCTGATATACTGGGGGTTGTTCGCAAGCGTGATCAGGTGGTCGCCGAGGCGTCCCGCCAGGTTCGCCGCCCGTGATCCAATCGCACTGACATACACGGGAACCTTCTCTTTTGGCCTGGTTAACAAGACCGCGTTCTTGAGCGTGTAGAACTTTCCAGTGAAGCTGATGGGCGTATCACTCGTCCACAGCCGGTTCATGACCGTGAGTGCCTCTTCGAGCATCTCAAGCCGGGTATTGTTGGAAGGCCACTCCCCGCCGTAGACCGCCATCTCATTCGGTGGTTCTCCTGTACCCACGCCGAGTCCTACGCGTCCGGGATACATTGCCCCCATGGTGGCGAAGGCCTGTGCAACGATCGCCGGGTGATAGCGCATGATGGGGGCGGTGACGCCGGTACAGAACGGCACTCGCTTTGTTGCCTGGAGCGCCGAACTCATGACCGTCCAGGCGAAGTTGCATTCAATCCCCCCCGGCATCGCTATCAGGTGATCCTCGACCCATAACGAGTCAAACCCCATTTTTTCGGCTGCTATCGCCTGCAAGAGACACTCGGTGGGTGTCCAGGCATCCGATACCGTGAAATATCCAATTTTTGTTCTCATACTTTTTGCCTCATCCCATTGTTTTCATCCAACGTTCATTTCGCAGTCCGCATTTACCTGACGTGCGGGAGGACATCCTTCCATATCTTGAGGGTCGCAGCCTCGTCCAATGCCGGGCGGGGGCCTTTTGCGATCGCCATTTTCTGGTCGCCGATCGCAAGATGCGTATACCCCATCCGCTTCATCTCCTCGATCCTCTTGATAAAATCTTCTGCACTATGGAAGATCGAGATCATCTTGCTTGAGAAGGCCTTCGACATAGCGCCTCCACTGATGGTACCCGCATCCTGCTGCAGGTTCTCAGGCCGGACCACCTGATCCGGGTCGTAGACGTAGGAGAAATGTCCAACCCGTTCCATAGTGCTCGGATCCCTGCCCGACTCCCTGGCGGCAGCCTCGAGGGCTGGCCAGAGCTCCTCGCTGAGGTACTGGGGATTGTTTGCAAGGCTGATCAGGTGGTCGCCGAGGCGTCCTGCCAGGTCTGCCGCACGTGATCCAATAGCGCTGACATACACGGGAACTTTCTCTTTTGGC
>Ga0316622_100001642_pt1 | contig 14794 bp, 18 predicted proteins | sample OWC_Aug_OW2_C1_D_FD_207646 | JGI IMG/M metagenome (GOLD analysis project Ga0316622, IMG submission 207646) | Wetland soil microbial communities from Old Woman Creek delta, Ohio, United States - OWC_Aug_OW2_C1_D5_C | ecosystem: Environmental > Terrestrial > Soil > Wetlands | place: USA: Ohio... | reverse complement strand
ACAGCTCGTTCGAGGCGGCGATCCGATCGGGCACGTTGCCGGCCCCGGCGAGTTTCGCTCGGGCAGAGGTCACCGAGTCGATCACTGCCCGCTCCTGGCCGGCAAAACCCTTGACGGTTTCCACGAGGTTCGGGATCAGGTCCGCCCGTCGCTGGAGCTGGTTGTCTACCTGAGCCCATTTCGCCTTGATATCCGTGTCCAGCGCGACCAACTGGTTCCACTTCGAGGCAACCATGCCGCCCACCCCGACCGCGAGCAGGACGACGATGCCGAGGACGATCCACACCGGTTTCATCCGATCTCGCTCCCTTTCGCACAGCCAGAACGTTCAAGGTCCGGGGTTCGCGGTTGTCGGTTCACGGTTCACGATTCACAGCCCGAGGCTCGTGATCGAACATGCCGAATCTACTCGCCTCCCTGCTCCCCAGCGCCGCTGCACCCCTGCCGTCACACTACCACGACCCCCCGGCCCCGCCGCCGCCCGACCCGCCGCCGCCAAAACCGCCGAAGCCGCCACCCCCGAATCCGCCCCCGAGGCCTCCGCCTGACCATCCGCCGGACGACCGACCTGACCACCCCCCGTATCCGCCGCCGAGGCCTCCGCCGATCCACCAGGGCATTCCCCGGTTCCGGCGCGAAGGGACCGCCCGACCGCGAAGTGCCGCACGCCGGTCGGCCGCCGAGGCGGCCAGCGAGAACAAAATCAACAGGATAAAGATTGCCAGCAGCGCTCCCGTCCATGCGCTCCCGAATTGGGTGGAACGCTTCCGTGCGCCCACGCTCGCCAATGGCTCGGCTGTCGCACTCCCCGTCTGCGCCAGGATGACGGCTGCCAGCGCCTCGCTTCCCCGCACGATCCCTTCGGCATACCGCCCGGCGCGAAAAGAGGGGAGAATGGCCCGATCGCGGATCTCCCCCACCTTGCCGTCCGGCAAGATCCCCTCGAGGCCATAACCCGTCGCGATCCACATGCGCCGATCCTGGACCGCGACCAAAAAAAGCAGACCGTTATCCCTGCCCCGCTGACCGATTTTCCACCGGTCGAAGACGGCAATCGAGTACGCTTCGATGGTATCGGGCGCCGTGGACGCAACCACCAGGACCGCCATCTCGGCACCCGTACGCTCGCGGACCCGATCCAGGAATTCCGTCAGTCGCTGCCGCGTCCCCTGATCGAGAAGTCCGACGAGGTCCGTCACCGGCCCTGCGGGGGACGGCACGGCAGGCGACGCGCCGGAGACGCGACCGGCGAATCCGACCGCGACGAGGAGGCACACGAGCAGCGCGACGCTACGCCGGGAGAGCATCCACAACCTGCACGAGCCGCTGGAACTCCTCCAGCACGCCTTGGTACACAAGGTCCAGCTCCGCCCCGGTGACCCGGATCTCGCCGCGTTTCAGGCGCCAGGCTTTTCGGAGATTTGCCGCGCTGACGTTGAGTTGCGTCTCGACGCGGTCCAGAACCGCCGCGGTGCTCCCGATGACCTCCCGTCCTGCCAAGCGGAGTAAGGTCCTCGCCAAGACCACGAGGCCGCTGATCGCCGATACCAGCACGGCCTCCAGCTCCCTTGGAGAACGCGACGACTCCACGTAGGCCTGGCGAAGCTTCAGGAGTTTCCCGCGCAGCTCCAGCTCGCACTGGCGCCGAAGCGGTTCCGCACCTATACGCAGGTCCGCCAGCAGGTCGGGGCCCCACAGCACCCGGTGGTGGGTCTGCATGTCCAAAAACTCGATGGGAAACACGTCCAGCGCATCGCGCAAGAATTGCGGATCGAAGTACACGGGCGTGGCGAAACCGTGCCGCGCCCACGCGCGCAGGTGCCCGGACGCCTTCCGAAGCACGGCCGCGGTCAGCTGCCTCAGGACGACTCCCACGTTGATGTCCGACCGCCCCGCGACATGTTCCCCGGTCGTCGCACTTCCGTAGAGAAAGACGGCCACGAGGTCATCGCCATAGAGCCCTTGAACGTCCCGGACGAACCGGTCGAGAATCTCTTGCACGAGTCACCGTCCTCTGCGGGAGCACGCGCAGCCAAGACAGCCCACGTGCAGTGGGAGGCGGCACCCATCGGCCGTCGCCAGTGTGATTGTCGAGAGTCGCGTCGCACGAACACTCATTTGCGATCCACCTCGGTCGGTGAGATCACCTCGTCCTGGATCCCGCGCAGGCGATACAACATGGTGCCGGTCCGCACCTCGACCATCTCCTGCGTGATGATCTGATCCCGCTTCACGTCCCGGATCAGTCTTGCCTTGTCCAGCAGGCCGAAGGGCACGCATCCCTCCCGTTTGGCCACGCACGCCAGGTCCGCCACGCTGTACACCGTATATCCCCCGCCGCCGTCCAGGGTCGTGCCCGCCTTGAGGTCGGCCTTCGCGGCGCCGATGCACTCGGTCAGCAGCCCATGGCGAGGAACCACGGTTGGTTCCTGGTCCTCGACGGCCCAGACGATGGACAAGGGGATCTCGTTGGTCACGAGGTGGTACGGCGTGTAGAACGTGAAGTACTCTCCCGTCCGCTCGACGTTCCAGTACCCGAGGTCCTCCTGAATCTGCGGATGCGTGGCGCGGACGACCACGAAGACACCGGGTGTCACGCTGTGAACGAAGTCCACCGACCCGTCGGGGAGCAGCAGAGGCCTCGCGTAATCCACGACGCCGCGGTTCTTCAGGATGCCGCCCTCGTCCCGAAGACGGAAGAGGCGCGCCATGTCCTTGATCCCCGCCACCGGCCCGTGCATGCCGCGGACGTCTGGAATCAGGCCGGTCGCGTTCGAGATGCAGGCCATCTCGATGGCGGTCTTGGTCGTGTCGCGAAAGGTGACCAGGAAATGCGGGTTCACGTTCAGCGCAGTGGCGTCCGCCGCTACCGTGTCGGGTGTGGCGTAGAAGTCGAGCTTGGCCAGACTGGCGGGCGTCTTGCCGACCGCAACGACCTCGAATCCGAGCCCGCCCCAGCGATCCACCAGTTCGGTAATAAGGCCTGGCTCGTCCCCGCTTGAGACGGAATAGATCACCCCTGCGCGCGAGGCCATCCGGTGCAGAATTGGCCCCACCACGACGTCCGCCTCGACATTCAGCATGATGATGTGTTTACCGCCCTGAATGCAGCGGAAGGCTACCTCCGCCCCGACTTCGGGGACGCCCGTCCCTTCCACCACGCAGTCCACCTCCAGCTCCGGCATCAGCCGGCTGTCCTGTGTGATCACGGGCTTGCCCGCCCGGATCGCGTCGTTGGCGGCGCCGACGTTGTCGGCGATGAGGACGTCCTTCTTTTTCACCCCGTTGATCTCGAAGGCGCGGACGGCCGCCTCGACGCGGATGTCGCAGATCACCGCGTTGCGCATGCCCTTCATCAGCGCGGTCTGGCAGATGGCGCCGGTGATCATGCGGCCGGCGCCAATCCAACCGACCCGGATGGGGGTACCGGCCGCGTGTCGCTTCAGGAGCTTCTGTTGAATCATGGGCCGCCCTCCATGCTCTTCCTGCTTGGACATCGGCATCGCCGGCTCCGCCCGACGCCGGCCTTGCAGCCGCCTCGCGACCGGACGAGTGCAACGCGGATGCACCGCTGCTGCGGAGGATACCACAGGGCCGCGCGCAGGGTCCAGGCTGTCAACGTGGCGTTTGCCCCGTCAATCTGCTAGGCTGGGACAGCCGTCGTAGCAACTTCGCGGGCTGGGGCGTGCGCGATGAGGGAATGCACATCAGGCGGCGATCGAACGACGGAATCGCCGCGCGGAGGTCCGATGCGGCGAATTCTGACCGTGCAGGACATAGACGCGTTGTTTCAGTCCCCGTCGGCGATCCTGTACAAGCACAGCCCGACCTGACCGGCGTGCGTTACGGCCCTGGATGAGGTCGAAGTGTTCCTGGCGGCACATTCCCACGCACAGGCGTATCTCGTGGACGTCCGGGCGGAGCGGTCCCTATCTCGACTCATCGCCGATCGGGCCGGCGTGGAGCACGAATCCCCACAGATCATCATCCTGCGGCGCGGTGCGGTCGTGTGGAGCGCATCGCACGGCGACATCACGGCCGGCGCCATCCAGCGGAACTTCTCCACGGCTTGACGCGCGGCGAGGCTGGGCCGCCGGTGAGCCGTGGGTGTTCGGCAAGAGCAAAGGCCCCTCGGACAAGAATCGCGTGGACCTTGAAGGCGAAACAGCGGGTGTGGGGAAATCGGCCGTCAGTCTCTTGGCACTCGGTAGTGAGGGCGAACCAACACGTACTGGCGGGAGCGGACGTCATCCTCGATGCGCGGCAGGCTGCGGCGGTCGGCGCCGCGCCGATCCGGGGCGTGTGCCTGGTTGGCCTTCCGACGCTCGCCCTGACGTCGATCGAGAAGAACTCGGATCTCCTGACTTTGCCCGAATTCGTGCGTCAGGGCCCGCCACAAGTCAGGTTGGTCCCTGGCAACGATGATCAGACCTCGTACGATAGTGCGCGTGGGCGGTGCATTCAGGACACTTCGCATCTCGGACATCCGTGCTTCCTCCGCGCCGGGGTCCAGCGGAGACGGACCGCTTCTCTGGATAGAATATGAGGACTAATAAGCAGGTAGCAAGAAACATTCCCGAGGGATCGCCTCTCGTAACCCCACGTAATCACATCGGTCATCAAGAACAGGAGCCAAAGCGGTCGGCGAAAACTGTAAGAATATCCGACACTCGGAAACGCTCGCGAGGATGCGCCGATCCGCGCCATGCCTACTCGGGGGCGTCGCGCACTTCGTGATCAATGTAGGCTCGCGCTGCCTGGATGGCCTCATCCTCCAATCGGTATTCCCCCGGCACACGCGTGACCGTGTTCGTGAGGGCGTCCTTGGTGGCGACTGTCCTCCTTCCCAGATTCACGATCAGGCCGATCCAGGGCCCGCTAGGCAGTCGCGTGGTGTGAATGCGATGCTGCTTGTAGATGGGTGACTCTCTCACCGGCCGTGTACCTCCTCGTTCGGCTTGGGCCCCGCCCTTCCCGCCCGCGCCGGCCCACCAGATTCCCCCCCGCTGGCCTTGAGGTTCATTGATGTCACGATGAGCCCCGGTTGGGTGTATCGGGTGGCCGACAGGCCCATTGTCTCCCGTCCTGCGCAAGATCCGCTCGACGCGTTTCCCGAGTCGGCGTGTGCAGCCAACGAACGTCCGGCCCCAGATGAAGCGCAGCGACGGCGATGCTAACACAACACCGTGGCACTTGACCAGAGGCCCGGCGTCTTCGTGGATCCAGCGGCACGTGCCGGGCGGGGCATCGGATGCCACGAGGTCGTCGCTCCGCAAGGCGAGAGGCTGCCGAGGCGACGAACCCTTGGCGCGGACTCCGCCGCCGGATGGCATCTGCGGATTCGGCTGTGGCCGGAACCAGGATTGTACTGTGACTGGCAAGACAATTTCGCCTGCGGAACGAGCGCGATAATTTTTCCGCTTGCTCTCGCCTCCAACCAGGCGTAAGGTATTGCCGCTTTTATCGAAAGCGGGTATCGGCTTTTTCCCGCAACCGAAATTGGGGGGCCAATGGACCGTTGTCTCGTCATCGTCTCCCGCGACCGACCAGACCTACTGCACACCTTGCACCGCATTATCTACGGGCCTGAGGGCTCCCTCGAAATCCGTTTCGACCAGCGGCACCGGCAACTCCAGGGCTGGGGGGGCGAGGACGTGGAGCGCCGCAGCGCACTCACCCGCGATTCCGACCTTCGAGATCAAGGCTTTATGGTGGTACCCCGACTCTAGAACGCGGCGCAGGTCTCCGACCGCAAACGTCAAATCTACGAGCGTCGAGGCTTTCTCGGCGCTCGTCGTGTCTATGGGGCAATGCTTGGGCGGCGCATCGGGGCCATGTGTTTTCTCGACGACTATCTCCCATGGAGAGCCCGAAACAAGACATGCGGACTTCTTCGACGTGCTCGCCGCCCCGTACCGCGAACGCGCCCAGCACGAGATTCCGACGCAGCCCCCAGCACGATAGCCGGATCGTTCGTCCGGTGCGTTGACATCGCGCGAACGGGACGTCGTTCACGCGAAGGCCGGCCCTATCGCCGCACGCCAACCTCGGTTGACGGTGGCGGTCCCGGGCGGGGACGCTCGACGCTGCCGACGAGGTCTTTAAAATGGGCGGGCACCTCGGCGTCAAACATGAATGCGTCGCCGGTGACGGGATGCCTGAGGGAAAGGGATCTGGCGTGCAGTGCCAAACGTTTGTGCGCCTCGTTCGACCTGCCGTATTTCGTATCGCCAACCACCGGGTGTCCCTGATCCGCCAGATGCACGCGGATCTGGTGTTTTCTGCCCGTCAACAGCTCGACGTCCAGCAGGGCGAAGTCTTTCGTCTCTCTGAGAACGGTGTACATCGTCCGCGATAACTTCCCCTTCTTCGCGTCCTTCGTGGAATACACACCGTACGCGCTGTTCTCTGCCAGATAGGTCGTGATGGTGTCCGAATGCTTCTTGAACTTGCCATGCACGATGGCGAGGTACGTCTTTCTCGTTTCGTCCCATCGACGCTGCAGGCAGAGTTTGGCCTCGACAGTCTTGGCAAAGACGAGAACCCCGGAGGTTTCCCGATCGAGGCGATGGACGATGAAGATGCGATTCCGGGACTTGGTGTCTCCCTTGCGGACATAATCGGTCAGAGCATAGTACGCGGTGCGTTCTTTCTCTCGGTCCGTCCCCACCGTCAAGAGCCCGGCGGGCTTATCCACCACCAGAATATCCCGGTCCTCGTAGAGAAGCACGAGGCCCCTCGCCACGAATCGGTTCGTCCGCCTGGCCAGCCTCTGCGTCCGACATTTCCTGTTGGTCATTCTCGGCAGCTCACCACAGGTTCGGACCGGTCTACCCAAGCACGCAGCGCCTTTCTGCTCGGGACCCGGCGCCGACGAAACGGTCAGGGTCGCCCACCGACGCCTGGCTCCCGGCCAATCGTCGGCGTGCCATCACATGTTCCTCTTTGTTCTGCCACCCCATTCACGACATGGCCGCGCCGGATCGAGCACCAGTGTGGTGGCGCGGGACAACACACCAAGCAGTCGCATGGCGCCTTCCGACGCGAGCGGGATGAATGACGGAGCAACGCTACCACTCGGCAGGCCGTCGGTCAACGGAAGCCAACGACCACGCACCCCTGGCAACCCCTGGCGGGTTTATGGTAGCATCTTGGCGGACTCTGCAAGGGCAACGCGGCCCAGCAGGAGAGGATTGGCGATGGCGGAGACGCCGCGAGGCGCGGGCGTACTGTTCTACGATCGCGAGCGGGAGCGCGTGCTCCTCTATCGCCGCGACAGCACGCCGAGCATCCCCTTCCCGGGGTACCTCGACATCCTGGGCGGTCACACGGAGCCGGGCGAGACCGCCGAGGAGACCGCCGTTCGGGAGATCGCGGAAGAGTTGGAGGACCTGCGGCGCGGCGGCCCCTTCATCCTCACCGGCCATCGGCTCTTCACCGTCTACACGGATGCGCGTGGGGTGACGGACTCGGTCTTCTGCACGGAAGCAGACTTCACTCTCACCGACGTGCGGCTCAAGGAGGGCCAGGAACTGGTCTGGGTGACCGAGGCCGAGGCCCGCGCCACTCCGCTCGCCTTCGGCTATAACGCCATCCTGGACGAATTTTTTTCCGCCCTGCGGGCCGGGAGGGTGTGATATTTGCGGATGCGCCGCGAGGCTGCGAAATGTCGGAGCGCGCAAGTTGCGGCGGAGGTGGCGCAAGCCGGGCGCTGGTGGAACGGGCGCAAGTGCGCCGAACGCCGCCGCGCCGTCCAGCGGGATCGCGCTGACGCGAACACGACGAAGGGAGAGTCATTATGCGACCGGGGCGATTGGTCGCGGCACTGATGGCGATGCCAACTCTCACGGCCCTGGCCTTCGGGCAATCGGCCCCCACCGGGTACCGTGACGTGACGTGGGGGGCGACCCCGCAGGCCATCGTACGCAGTTTCCCGGCGGCGACCTGCTTCAACGAGCGCACGGTCTTGTCGGACTGGCGGTGCATCCTCCTCAATGAGGCCGTGAACGGGGTCAGCGTTGACGTCGTGCTGTACGGGTACCACATCGGGACCGCGCCCGGTTTGGCCGGCTTCGCCGTCTCGTTCGACGCGACGGATGTGGGCCGGATCGTGGACGACTTTGTCTCGCGCTACGGGCCGTGGAGTCGGCGGGTCGAGACTGAGGTTGTCACCAAGAGCGAGCGACGGTTTCCCAGTGTCCAATGGGCCTGGGACTTCCCCGACGTAGAGATCCGGATTGGCCAGGATCGGGAGCGCCTCGGGAATGGGCAGGCCCTGGTCATGCCGCGTTCCGGACTCGCGGAGTCGCTGTTGCGAGAGCGGGAATGAGAACGCGCGGGCACGGCGGGTCAGTGTGTCGCTTCTCCATCGCGGTCGCCGAGCGGCGCGGGCGCGGTTGTCGGGGGAGACTATGAGGATGGGGGCATTCCCGACCGTGTTCCGACGATGGGCCTGGCGAGATGCCGCGCGATCCGACGTCGACGTCGTGCGGTGGCTCGATGATGGTTCCATGCAGGCGGCCTGATACGTGCCAGAATCCGAAATTGGGGCGCGGGACACGCCACGCGCGCCGGATCGAGTGGCGTTTCTCAGGCGTCCTCACCCCGCGGCGCCGACGGATGCCTGCACAGACGACGTTGGATCATGCCTGCCTTCCCGGAGTTCTCTCTGTCGAGCCGCGCGGGGCGGTCTTTTCCACCACCACGTTCGTGGTCGTCTTGACGATGCCCGGAAGGCGATGGATGTGGCGGCTGAGCAAATCCCCCAACTCCGCCATGCTCTCGGCCTGCACGAACACGATCACGTCGTAGGACCCGGTGACGGCATGGGCCATCTGGACGGCGGGGAGTTTCCTCAGCGCCTCGACGATCTGGAAGGGCTTCCCCGGCGCGCAGTCGACGAGCACATACGCTTGGACGGCCATGACGCTCTCCCGTGCATCCCAGGACGCACCGACGCTCCGAAGGCCAGAATGCTCACAGAGGGAACGGTCCCGGGGGACCGGTCAGTCGCGGGGACGGCGAGTGTGCGGGCGGGCAAAGACGTATTTCCGCTGCTTGAGATCTTCCCTCGGGTGTAAAGCGCTGCGGCGTTCTCCCCGTCGCCGGTCGACCGGAACAGGTCGCGCGGCCTGCCGACGCTCACCTTCCCGTCGATCGAAGAGCATGGCGACGATGGTACAGTCTCTGAGCCTTCGCTGGAGGCGCCGGTATAACTCGTGCTGGCCCCGCGCCACAATCAACAGATTCAGCGCCTCGGGTTCAACGGACGACACCTTCACGCTCTTGTTGGGGCTCACCATCTCCCCACCCCCACACGGGACTCGTACCACGGTAAGGGAGGAACGTCAAGGCGGACACAACGCCGGCAGCAACGCCATTCGGGCCCCGAGGAGATCTCCCACGCGCGTCCGACGGAACGCGAGTCGCGATTCGGTGCCGTGGAGAGGGACCGAACCTCCGACCGGCTGGACGGGGCGACGCGGCCACAGGTTCGGACACTGCGACGGCGCGTGCCGAATCCACGGCCGAACAGAGGTCTTCTAACCGTGCGGATTGGTTGGTGCGGGAGGCGGGAGTCGAACCCGCACGCGCCGAAGCGCACAGGATTTTAAGTCCCGGGCGTCTACCAGTTTCGCCACTCCCGCAGCGAAGGCACCGGTCTGATACCTACCACAGCCTGCGGATGATTGTCCACTGGCGCATGGTTGATGTGGTGGCCCCGGTTCTTTCCCTCACCGTCGCCCATTGCCCGGCGGAGCGAGGAGTCCGCGCGCCGCCGACCGGACCTGCGGATCCGAGAGGCGGTAGACCCCCCGGTCGAGGAGGTAATGCAGAAAACCCGTTGCGAAGCCGAGAGCCACGAGGGCGGGAAGCCAGGAGGAGGTCCGCAATCCCGTCACGACGGCACCGAAGATCCGGTCCCCGTAGTATACGCCGCCATCCCAGTTGGCTTCGACCTCGAACACGGGCAGCAGGAGGACCGATGACGCCATGAGGAGCAGCGCGACTGCCCAGGGCCTGGTGTTCAGAGCGTGGAGAACCCGGCGCACCGGGCCGCGCAGGGGAACGGCTTCGCCGCGCGCCGTCTGGGATCCGAGGCCCGACGCGAGGATCCAGTGTTGCGAATTCCAGATCACCACGAAGAGAAACAGGCTCCGCGGCTGGAGGGCGACGGCGACCATGGCCGCGATCCCCAGGATGTACAGCATGCGCGGCAGCGACCGTCGCGGCGCACGCGCCTCCGCGAAAAGCACGGCGGCCGTCACGGCGAGCAGGACGAGCGTGGCGCCTTGCCGAATCTCGCCTTGTGCCGATGCCGGCCATGCGGGGACGAACCAGCGACTGGCCCACAGGTCGTGGTAGGCGGTGGCGCCGGCCAGAACATCCGCCAAGAAGACCAGAGCGCCGCCAACCCCCAACGCGAAGAGCCGATCCATGCGCCTCGTGCGGACGCAGCCGCCGCGCCCCACCCGCGCGCGGTACAGGGAGAGCGCCCCGAAATGCTGGGCCGCGAAATGGTACGTCACCAGAGCATAGTCCAGGATCGCGAGCCCCACCACGCGTTCCGCGCGAGTCCACGCGAGCGCCGCATCCGGCGGCAGGAGAACAGCGAAACACCCGGCCGTCACCGCCAGTGGGACCGCGACGAAGCGGACCGGCTGCGCATACAGGAGCGGCCTGTACGCCTCCGTACAGTAGGCCAGCCACGCGCTGCACAATCGATGGCCGATCCAGAACAATGCGGTCAGCGCGAGGAAGAGCAGATCGAGGGGGCTTGACTCCGGGTCGGAATGGCCGTGGGTGAGCCACAACGCGGCCGGCAGGAGCCAGAGAGCGCTGAGCATCCACACCCCGTCCCAGACGGGACCGCGCACCCACGGAGATGACGCCGGCGCCGCGCCCGGGGCCCGGAGCGTAACGCTCTCAGAGACCGACCTCCCCTCGGTGTGGATTGTCACGCCACTCTCGCCCGCCTCCGACATTGCCGTTGCCGACCTCCCTTTTCGCCCGGTCGCCGAATCCACATCTTGCCGGCGACCATGTTACGGGGTCAAACTGTCGTTGTCTCGTAATTTGATCACCAAGGGGTCAGGCTTTTGTTATCTCGGTTTTTGATCAACCAGGGCTCCGTCGAAGTCTCAGGGCCACGCCGTCGGCCACCCACACGTCGGAGTGCCGGGGCGAGATCTGCGTGCCACGGGATTTCGTGCTTGACAACCGGGCCCCGTTCTTCAGGCTCTGACTCGACATTCCGGAGGGTTCGCACTGCCTCGGATGGGAGGGAGCCGCCATGGAAAACGTGCTGGTCGCTGCCGTGGCCCTGTTCCTCGGTTTCAACCTGGGGGTGCTCGTCGTGAGGCTTCACGGTCTACCCGACTTGGACGAAACGCCCGGGCGAATCCGGGCACACGCTCACACCGTGAGCGCATGGTGGCGCTGAGGCTTGTCCAGCCGAACCGGTTCAGAGGGAGGAACCGGATATGGAATACCTGCTCCTCGCCGGCGTGACGTTGCTCATCGGCTGCTGTGTAGTGGCCCTCCTCCTGGAGCCCCCCGCCCGTATCGGCGAGTGCTCCTCGACTGAGGTCGCGAAGACACCTGGAGTGCGACGTTCCGGTCAGTCCAGGCGGCCTCGACGCGGAAAGGCGGACACCATTACCGCCGCGCAGTCTCCGATGCCGGCCGGTCCTGGACCGGACCGCGCGCCGTCGGCCCTTTCCGTCCGGTGCGAAACGATTCCCTTAGAGTCGCGCGGACGCTCAGCGAGGGACGCCGCTCCGCCCTACTCTCCCCAGGAGCTTCGCAACCTACTGGACCGACGCTCACCCGCCACTCCAAACGCCTCCTGACGAGGTGGTCCGCGGGCAGCGGGATTCTGCTTGACAACACACGTCGGTCCTTCAGGCTATGCCCGTCAGCCTGGGACCATCGCCCGGCAGAGGACCGGAGGACTCCGACATGCACTACGTGATCTTTTTTGGTATTTTCGGCCTGCCCGTTGTGGTCTGCGCGGGCATGCTCATCACCAGGCTGCTGGACACCGCAGCCACAGACAAACTCCTCGCGTCGGGTCACAACAGCGCCAGCGGCTCCCGCGAAAGCGAATTCCGCATGAGGGATCTTGCGGACACGTTCGTCCCCGTCCCCATCGAACCGGACTCGAAGCAATAGCCCGGCGGTGAAGCACCCGGGCGCACCACGCTCGCCACGGGGAGACTCTTGGACACGGGCGACGCGTCTCCCGTCGCGAGGCCGAACCTCCGCACGCTGGGCCGCGTCGCCTTCCGCATAGACACTGAAGAACCCACCACGGGAGGGGTCCCGCATGCGATATGTTCGTCTCGCCTGTATCACGGCGCTCGCGATCTGCTGCGGGGTGGGCGTGCTCGTCGCGACCTCGGACGACTCCCTGGAATCTTTCGATCCTTACCACCCGGCCACGCTCTTGCCGATCGTGGCCAAGCGCCTGCACGCCCTTCATTCCCAGGCGGGCGAGTTACGCCTGAGCGAGCTTCTTGACGCGGCCATCGCCGCCTTCCGGGAGCGGGTCCGACACGAGCGCCCAATCGAGTCATCGTCGCGATAGCCGAAGGCGCGCGAAGCTCGGTCCCGCCTGACCCCGGACACCGTCCGCTTGCCGCACTACAACCCGCTGCTCTGCCGGCGCTCCAACATCTTCTGGATAATCGTTCGAACGCGCAGTGGGCGTCCGTCCACGCGGCCCGTTGCGGTCCCAACGCTGTACTCTGCCATGAGGTGTCCGCTCGTCGGGTCGCGGTACTCCGTTCCGTCCAGGCGGAACTCCGCGAGACACACCTCGGCCGTGCTGTCTTGTGCGGGGCCGCAGATCGGGCTCTTGAGGAGATTCGCCGCTCTTGTGGTGATGGCGGCAGCGACCGCGTCCCCCACGCGCACGTGCCCGACGTAGGTCATTTCCATGGGGACGTTCTCCGTGAGGCTCGACAGAAACTCGGGGGGAAGCGCTTGGGCGAAGGCCGCCGAGGGCAGCGTGACTCGCACCGCCTCACCTTGGCGAAACGTCGTCGAGGCGTACTCCCTGAGCGCGGCGCTGCCGGCGAGCTGAACCATCGCGTGAAAGAGCGCCGTATACGCCGGATCCGTCGGGGCCGCGTCCACGACGCGCCCCTGGTCATCGAAGCGCACCTGGCCGAACTCCGCCCCGTCGAGCGCGAAGCGCACCCGAACGATACCCTGTGTCGCGCGCTCAACGACGCGCATTTGAAAGACATGGCGACTCTGCGACGTCTTCACCTCGTCCCCCAGCTGGGTCTCTCGGAAATCCTGCATGTCGTATGTCGCGACCGTGTTCTCCTGCCACCGCACCGGCACCACGCGGTACTCCTGCGGGCTGTTGGGAACCGGCGTAATAAGTGGCAAGGGGGGCGCCGCGGCGGGGGCGCACCCGAGAAGTGCGCACACGCAGACGATGAGGAATGGCAACCATCGCGTCATGACCGACACCTCCATCGCCTGGCAGACGGCAACGTCACGGCAGGACATATCTCCGGAAAAACTCATCCGCGAGTTCGCGCTGCAGGGATTTGAGTTTCTGGTAGACCTCGATAACCTGGCCGCGCTCGCCGCGCGCGGCATACGTCTTGCCGAGGCCATACCACGCCTGCGCATCCTTCGGCTTCAAGCGGATGGCCTCGTGGTAGGCGGTGATGGCGCGTGGGATCTCTCCGAGGTCCTCGTGGGCGCGTCCCAGGCCGATCCATGTGACCGCATTGCTCGGCTCCCTCCGGATGGCTTCCTGGTACGCGGCGATGGCCTCGGAGCCTCGCCCCTGATCGAGGAGGAGATCTCCGAACGCGGACCACGTCCTGGCAATATCCGGCCTCGCCCGGAGGGAGTCGGACAGGGCTGCAACCGCTTCCCCGATTCGCCCACGATCCCGGCACAGGTCGATCAGAGAGCGCCAGGCGAAGCGGTCCTCGGGATCCAGTTGCACGGCCGTGCGGTATGCCGTGATCGCTGGCTCGATTTGCTCCTGCGCGCGGTAGACATCCCCGAGGCTGGCCCACGGATCCGCGGCCGCGGGGTCAATGCGGACGGATTCGCGAAAAGCCGCGATCGCGTCGGCATGCTCGCCCTGGTGATGGTACGTGCTCCCCAGCCAGTTCCAGGCTCTCGCGTCATCCGGCTTCAGCCGGATCGCTTCCCGGAATGCCAAGGCGGCCTTCGTGTACTCTTCCTTCGCCCACGCGGACATGCCGTGGGCAAGCCACCCGGCGTGATCGCTCGGACCCGCCGATCCTCCCTGCGCCACGGACGACTGCGTCGGTTGGTTCCCTTGCGCGGCGATCCACTCGACCGGAGACGCGAAATTGAGATTTTGCGCGTTGTTGGCGAAGAACGTCGTGATTCCGACCAGGCGGCCGCGGTCGTCGAACAATCCGCCTCCGCTCGATCCTGCAGAGATCGGCGCCGTGGTTTGAACGGCGCGTCGCCCGTCAAAAAGACGGAGGCCGGAGATCAGACCCTCAGAGATGCTCAGCTCCAAACCCTGTGGGGCGCCGATGGCGTAGACGCGCTCCCCGATGCGGAGCTCTGCCGAAGCGCGGAGCGGCACCGCCGGGGCGGTCAAGCCGGGGACGCGAAGCCGAACGAGGTCGTGCGTCGAATCCTGGCCCGCCACTGTGGCCGCCCATGTTTGCGCCCCCTGCCGGACGCGGAGTGTGGCCGCTCCTGCCACCACGTGGCGATTCGTGATGACCCCCTCGTGCGAAACGGCCACCCCGCTCCCCTGCCGGAGGACGCGCTGATCCGG